>CXWL01007869.1_pt1 | contig 15837 bp, 16 predicted proteins | sample 590931 | NCBI WGS metagenome assembly CXWL01 (sample SAMEA3498368, study PRJEB10139) | groundwater metagenome | biome: water well; material: biofilm material | place: Germany | collected 2015-04-27 | reverse complement strand
TTGAATGAAACAAAATAGCTGAAAATAACACCCAATATCCTAATTCGAATAAATGAATACTGATATCACTCCAGCCGATAGTTTTACCTGCTGCCAAATAAAATAAAAAAATGCCGGGTTGTTTATAGTCAAATAAATCTTTATAAAGTACTTTCCCGGAATCTAATAATTGGGCAATAACTACAAACAAGGACTGATCTCCCCCCAATACGGTAGGGCTTTTAATTAAACCTACAGTTATTATGAGTAACAGGGTTGCAATAATCGCCAATCGGCTTTCAATATATTGAAGAATCATAATTATCAAATACGCTTAGAGGAAACAATGGATAGTCACTAAGAATCTGTCGGACTTAAGGTCAAATACTGCGTCAGTGGGATAGCGACTAATATTTCCTCAATTTCTCGTTGCATAGATCGACTATGGGCCTAAAAATAGAGAAAATATGCACCCTCTCTCCCACTCGGCTCGCTACGATTGCTTAAGTCCGACAAACTCCTTGACTTATCTATTAAAATTCTGAGATCTCAGAATTGTTCAAGAACTTAGTGTACTCAAACATTCGCAGATACACTCATTTAATTCGATTAATTCCGAAGAAATCTCATGTCTATATCAAGTGCAACAAATGAAAATAGCAAACCCATATAGCAGTGAAAAGTTAACACATCGGCTATCTTTCAAATCCTCAAATAAACGTCATTACAAGAACCTATTTCGCGCCACAAACACCTTTTGGATCAGGTCGCGCGAACAAAGAATACTGAGGTTCCCTCTGTTTTTCGTCTTCCAACAGGCGGAGTGGGTGGACTGGTTCAACAATCGAAGACTGCTGGATGCAATCGGATTGACCTGGTCAAGTAAAACCGGACACCCCACAGTTAAGCTATTTTTATCGATTTTTCTGCTTCTGCTTCATATTGGTTTGGGCTTTTGTAATCCAGGTATGAATGCAGCAGGGCAATCGGGCTAAAAGAGGCTTGAAAACAGAAACAAGATGAGGTATTAGCTTTATCATTTTGATTTCAAATGATAGAGAAACCGATAGCGTCAATTATCCATCACTTTTCAAGCATTGAAGATCCGTGTAATTAGCGGCAGGAAAAACAAAATACAAACCCATTTAGCAAAATGGTGAAATTAAGGGAAATAATTTCAACAGTATGATTCTTATAACGAAACATGTGAAAATTTGATATAAGGAAAGTAGCAATTGCAATTTGAGTTAAACATTCTCTACTTATAGTCTGTCGACTTATAGAGTGCAGTGCCCGATTATTTGCAATATGACAATAACAAAATCATTCGGTCAAAAAGTTCGGCATTTTCGGAATTTAAAAGGATTTTCGCAGGAGGAGCTTGCGGATCTTTGCGGCTTGCATAGAACATACATAGGCTCTGTAGAGCGTGGGGAGCGAAACATAACTCTTATTAATGCAGAGAAAATCGCAACTGCATTAAATCAACCACTAGAATTATTCTTTCAGGAAAAATCTAGTGTCAATTGAAAATAATCTAGATGCAGTACTTGAGAAGTATAAAGCATCATTTATCCAGAAAGTGTATTCCGATGACAATAATGACCATGATCTTTTAATGAAAGCTTTCGGAATTTCACCTGCACTAAAACGTGAAAACCGGCAGTACTGGGGAAGAGAATTAGGCAAATGCTGGGAATCATTGGTCATTGAAGCTTGTAAAGAGCTTCCAACATTCCAGCCAGCCTTGCGTATAGGTGGCGATGAACCATGTGACCTCATTGTTCAAAATTACGCAATTGATGCTAAATATAGACTTGGATCTGGAGATTCTGGGACTTTGAAAAAATTCAAATCATATGGCCCTTTATTAAGGGAGTACGGATATGAGCCGGTCTTTTTATTTCTGCGTGAAGATAACTTACCTGCCGCAATGACAGCTTGCCAAAGTGGAACTTGGAATATATACATTGGCAAACAGTCATTTGATTTTATTAAGGATATTCTGGATTCGATATGGAAGATTACCTTACTAGAAAAGCGCAAACATTTCTTGTGGTTCGCTAACAGCTTTAAGCCTCTTTTCTATTATTTCGATATAAGAAGGCTCTACTTCTATACCAATATAATCAATCCCAGCTTGTTTAGCTGCTACTAAAGTAGTACCCGATCCTGCAAAAGGATCAATAATAATAGTTCCATCTACTCTTGGAACGAAAATATCAACCAGCTTTTTCATTAGTTCTAAAGGCTTGACTGTACAGTGAACATTGTACTCAGAGATCTTATCGCGCTTAATGTTTTCTAATATATTTGATTGAAATCCACCATCTTCAAGTTTGGCATAAAAAAGCCCTGTTCCATATTCTAAAAGAGTTTGCGTGTAATTATTCACAAGTGGTTTTTGCACAACACAAATAGCTTCCCATTCACTCCTTAAGCAGCTATGCCAGCCTTGCCAATTTTCAGGATTTGCATAGCCTTTCTGTTCAAGATTCTTTTCCATATTGATGCCCTTAGGTATACCACTTGAGCGTCGATACACAATTATATCGCGAGCATAGAAACCAGATTTTTCTAAAGCTACTTGAACATGAGCAATAGTCCTTGTGCTATTAAAAACCAAAACAGATGCCCCAGGCTTACACACTCGGAATAATTCTGTACCCCACTCTAAACACCAATCTTCATACTTAAGAATATTTTCTCTATTTCTTTTATACCAACGTTCATTTCGCACTCCTCCGGCTAAACCACTGCCATATGGTATATTCTTAACTAATGTCTTACTTTCTTTGACACGATTCTTTCTGCGCTGAATTTCAGAATCATCCCATTTATGACCAATAAATTCATAGTTATACGGAGGATCTGTAATGCACGCAGATATAGTATTATCAGCTAATTCTTTTAGAATTTTTCTGCAATCACCTAATAACACTTGATTTTTAAATTTCTTCATTAGGGTTCCATAAAATGATACTTATAGTATTCATTATAACGCAAATTTCCAACTAGTACATCGAGTCATTTATATTATAGAAATTGACTATTAATGAATGTCAAATTAGATTTTGTTTAGCAATATGAAGAAGTCAGAATAAAGAGAATCCGTGCTAGGGATCGGGCAGCATGCCCCCTCTCGCGCGCCACCGGGGTCAGGTCGCGAATCACGAATACAATACCGGAAAGATGCACAACAAAGTCAACTAGACCCCAAAAATCATGCTTAATTCATCGTATAATAGGCTGCAGATTCAGAGTGGTGTCAGTTTACCCATACTTCTTCCGGTTGCGTCGGCGAACCAACGGGGTCAGGTCGCGAATCACGAATACAATACCGGCAACATGCACAACAAAGTCAACTAGACCCCAAAAATCATGCTTAATTCATCGTATAATAGGCTGCATGATTCAGAGTGGTGTCAGTTTACCCATACTTCTTCCGGTTGCGTCGGCGTCGGCTATGCGCGCGCTTCGCTTCGGCTTCAGTAAGCGGCGCAGGTTTTTTGTCGGCGTAGGGGTTGTGTCCAACTTTAAAATCAACCCGTAACGGCGTTCCTTTCAGTTTAAAAACTTCACGGAAAGTATTTTCCAGATAACGCCGGTAGGTTTCCGGCACATGATTGAGCATGGTGCCATGCACGATGATTAGCGGCGGATTGGAACCACCCTGATGGGCATAGCGCATTTTGGGGCGCGACATGCCGCCGCGCGGCGGTGGATGTTTTTCGATCGCTGCAATCAACGCACGTGTCAATTTGGGTGTTGATAAATCGGCCATGGCAGCCGCATAGGCTTGGTCAATGGAAGGCAACAGATTTTTCATGCCACTACCGTGCAATGCAGAAATATAGTGCAATTGCGCAAAGCTCAGAAAAGCCAGTTTACGGGTCAGTTCGCGTTTAATCGTGTCACGCTGGTATTCGTCCAAACCATCCCATTTGTTAACCGCGATGACCAGTGCGCGTCCTGTTTCCAGTATAAATCCGGCAATATGGGCATCCTGATCGGAAATCTCATTTTTTGCATCCAGAATTAGGACAGCAACATTGGCATCTTCGATGGCCTGCAAGGTTTTGATAACTGAGAATTTTTCGATGGTTTCGAACACATGGCCACGACGCCGCAAACCCGCCGTGTCGATTAATGTGTAGTGTTTGTCCTTATACGCAAAATCGATGTAAATACTATCGCGTGTCGTTCCCGGTTGATCAAATGCGATCACCCGTTCTTCGCCTAGTAAGGTGTTGATGAGCGTCGATTTCCCGACGTTGGGACGGCCGACGATCGCAATTTTTGGATACTTGCTCTCGGGCGATTCTTCTTCGACATCAGGAAAATCCGCTAACGCATAATCGGCCAATTCCTTGATATTATCACCATGTATGGCTGACACTGCACAAGGATCACCCAGACCTAACTCATAGAATTCAGCCGTGACGACGGCTGTCGCCATACCTTCCGTTTTATTCACAACCAGAAGGATTTTTTGCCCGGATTTGCGCAATTGCTCGGCGATAATTTTGTCATGGGCTGTCACACCTTGACGGCCATCTACGATGAACAGTACTTTGTCCGCCTCATCAATCGCTTGCAACGTCTGCTTGGCCATAGCATGCAAGATGCCTTCTTTAACAATCGGCTCAAAGCCGCCGGTATCCATCACCAGATAGGGTTTGTCCCCTATCCTGCCTTGACCATAATGGCGATCCCGTGTCAGACCGGGAATATCAGCAACGATGGCATCACGGGTGCGGGTGAGACGGTTAAACAAGGTTGATTTGCCAACATTCGGGCGACCAACCAAAACAAGTGTGGGTTTCATGATTTTTTGCTGCCAGTACCGTACACGCTAGGTGTCATTAAATGGAAAGAGTTCATATCCGTGTTACCAGAATCCAGATGAATCGCTAAGATTCAGAGAGACTTACAAGAACTTCTAGAATTGCGTACTAAAAGCGTAAACACCGCCCTTTGCTGTTTGCACTACAAACCCGTCAGGCAATAAACTCGCCGAGTTCTGAATAATACTGCCGTCAGTGGCCGAGCGCGCTATCAAGGCACCATCATAATTCCGTAATAAATTGACATAGCCTTGGTCATCCCCCACTACAATATATTGCCCTTTGATGATAGGTCTCGTCAGTTTTTTACTACCTAACCGGCTCTGTTTCCACATGCTGGCACCGCTGAGCAGTTCATAGGCGGCAACGATACCTTTCTCTTCAGTCACATACACATAATCATTGTCCATAGTCAAACCGGCGCTGCTGGATGATTCACGCGCCCAGATTTGCGCACCATCATTAATCGCAAAACAGGCGACACGTCCCTGATATGCAGCGGCGCAGACAAATCGATTGTTAACCACCGGTGCGCTGGTAATATCCGTCATGCGTTCCAGTTCAGTGACACCGCGGGGTTGTGAGACGGCTACTTCCCAGCCAATGTTGCCATTAAACAGACTCATTGCCACCATTTTCCCGCCGGGAAAACCGGCAAACACAGCGCCATGTGAAATCGTTATTCCAGCAGTGCTCCGCACAGTTAATGAAGGCGTTGCGCCCTGGTACACCCATTTACGCTTTCCATCAATGGCATCGAGCCCAAATATCCGGCCATCGACAGTACGCACAACGACGATGTTATTTTGTACTTGCGGTGTACTGAGAATTTCACTGGTGACTGATGCTTGCCATAACGTATGCCCGGATTCGTTATATGCAAGTAGTTCGCCTTTAAATGTTCCAATCAGAATCAGTCCTTCACCAACACCAACGCCTGCAGAAAACTTATTTTTCGTTTTGACTTGCCATAGCTCTTTTCCGCTAGCCGCGTCATACTTGGTCAGCCTCCCTTCTTCATCAGCGGTGTATACTGCGCCATTGTCATAAGCGGTATAAAAGGAGGCGATATGATTCTCGCTGACTTTATTTTTCCATTTTAAAGGAATCGGATCAGCTGCCTTTAAAGCATCAAGTTCTTCTTTTTCATAGACGATGACTTCTTCCTTGACTAAGATATCGGATAGTTTCGTACTCATCGATTCAATGATAGGCATATCAAGGGGATTCATCGTGCTGCCACAGCCTGATAGCAACAGGGCGGATATCATCCAATATTGTAATATCCGCCAGGGTCTGGCGAAATTCAATAGAAAGGTCACTTTTTGATAATTATTCAGAATCGCCTAATGCATCGAGTTTCATTTGAACAATATTGTAATAATTGTTACTTTTACTTAACTTATCGATAGCGGTTTGATAGCTTAACCGTGCTTCAGAAATTTTCTTTGCCGCCACCTGAATGTCACCTTTACGATCCCAATATAACCCTGCAAAGGATTCACCGTGCCCGGCATTCAAAAGCCGGAATGCTTCGTCGTACTTTCCCTCATCCAGCAAAATACCAGATATTCTTAAGCGCGCCAGATCGCGCAACTCTGTTTCTTTCGCATGATCGATAATCCATTGCAGGTTCTGTATCGCACGTTTATTGTTGCTTGCCTGCACATCGGCTTGTGCAGCAATCAACGCGGCGCGAGGCGCGTAGCCGCTGGATGGGAATCCTTCTGTGAGCAATTGAGTCGCGTCATTAATTTTTGCTGAATCATTTGACGATTGCACTTGCCGCACNNTCAAAACTATAAGTTGCCATTATATCTTCCTGAATAAATGCTAAATGATATGAACACCGAACTGACTAAAGATTGCAATTTACCGTGAAAAATATCGAAGTAGTGCTGCTACGAAAGTTTTGTCCTGATTAAGTCAGTGACCCTATCTAATTTAACGCTGGCTTGCTCGATGGGCTCGCGCAGCGGTTTGATAGTTACTTCCTGCGCATTCACTTCGTCATCGCCAATAATCATTGCATAACAGGCACCTGTGGCATCCGCTTTCTTCATCTGAGATTTAAAGCTTCCGCCCCCGCAATGTAATACGACGCTGAATCCTTCATCGCGAAGCGATTCAGCACATTTCCAAGCATAATCGATCACTTGTTCGCCGTGATGAACGATATAAATATCAGGTACAGGTTGCGTGATCTCCTTTCCGCATTCCTGTATCAACGCTAGCAATCGCTCTATACCCATTGCAAAGCCACATGCTGGAGCGGATTTTCCTCCGACTTGTTCCAGTAAACCATCGTATCTTCCTCCGGCACAAACAGTGCCTTGCGCGCCCAGCTTATCGGTTACCCATTCAAATACCGTGCGGTTGTAGTAGTCAAGCCCTCTTACCAAGCGTAAATTAATCTCAAAATTAATACCTTGCTCACGCAGTATATGCTGCAATGACTCAAAATGAACGCATGATTCAACGTCCAGATCATCAATTAATTTCGGCGCACTCTCGATGATTTCCTGCATTTTTGGATTTTTACTGTCGAGTATGCGCAGTGGATTGGTATGCAGGCGTCTTAATGAATCTTCATCCAAGCTATCACGATGCTGCTCAAAGTATTTGATTAGCCGGGCGCGATGCAATGCACGTGATTCCGCATTTCCCAATGTACTGATTTCAAGACGCAAGCCCGAGATTCCCAGTAAGTCCCACAAGCGCGAACACATGACAATCAGTTCCGCGTCAATATCCGGCCCCGCAAAACCCAATGCTTCAACACCCACCTGATGAAACTGCCGGTAACGACCTTTTTGCGGCCGCTCATGCCGGAACATCGGACCGGAATAATAAAGTCTTTGCGGACCAGCATATAACAGATTATGTTCGATGACGGCTCGCACACACGATGCTGTACCTTCAGGCCGCAAAGTCAAACTGTCATTATTGAGATGATCAATGAAAGTATACATCTCTTTTTCAACGATATCAGTCACTTCACCAATGGAGCGGATGAATAAATCGGTTTGTTCTACAATGGGTGTTCGGATATTCCGGTAGCCATAGGCAGCGAGCCATTGCTGCACCGTCTGCTCAAAATATTCCCAGTGATAGGATTCATCCGGGAGAATGTCATTCATCCCGCGAATTGCTTTAACTCCAATAGTCATCAGACAGCTTTTCTCGGATACTTTTCACTAACATATTTATCGACGATTTGACGGAATTCGTTGGCAATATTATCACCTTTTAATGTCACTGTTTTCTGCCCATCTACAAATACCGGCGCTACCGGATTCTCACCGGAACCCGGCAGGCTGATTCCGATATTTGCATGCTTGCTTTCACCGGGACCATTGACAACACAACCCATGACAGCCAGCGACATGTTTTCAACACCATCATATTGCTCGCGCCAAACGACCATTTCGTCACGTACGTACGCTTGAATACTCTCCGCCAGTTCCTGAAAATATGTGCTGGTGGTACGGCCGCATCCCGGACAAGCAGCCACCAGTGGCACGAACGCACGTAGTCCCATGGTTTGCAGAATTTCCTGCGCGACAATCACTTCGCGCGAACGGGTTCCACCCGGTTCGGGTGTCAATGAAATACGGATTGTGTCTCCTATACCCTCTTGCAGAAGTATTGCCAATGCCGCTGTCGACGCCACAATCCCCTTGGATCCCATACCGGCTTCTGTCAATCCCAGATGCAGCGCATAGTCGCAACGTGCAGCCAGATCGCGGTAAACCATGATCAAATCTTGCACGCCGCTCACTTTACAAGACAGGACAATTTTACTGCGGCTAAGGCCAATTTCCTCTGCCCTGGCGGCACTTTCCAGTGCTGATGTGATTAACGCTTCCCGCATTACATATTTGGCATCTTGTGGATTACTGGAGGCTGCATTTTCATCCATGATACGCGCCAACATTTCCGGATCCAGACTTCCCCAGTTGACACCAATTCGTACCGGTTTATCATACTTACAAGCTGTTTCAATTAAAGTGGCAAATTGCTCATCGCGCTTTTTACCTTGACCGACATTTCCCGGGTTGATGCGAAATTTTGCCAAAGCCTTCGCGCATTCAGGATAACTGGTCAGTAGTTTATGACCATTGAAATGGAAATCGCCTACCAGAGGCACATGGCATCCCATATCATCCAGGCGTGCACGAATTTCTGCTACCGCGCTTGCCGCTTCCATTGAGTTGACAGTAATGCGAACTAGCTCAGATCCAGCGCGTGCCAACTGCGCAACCTGTTCGACTGTCGCGGTTTTGTCAACCGTATCTGTATTGGTCATTGATTGCACTACGACCGGCGCACCGCCACCCAGCATAACCGTACCAACCCGGACACCTACACTAGACCGGCGATTTGTAGAAGTACTATTTTCAGGCATAATTTAACTGTATTGAGATCAAAAATGATGACAAGCGCTTTTATTCAAGCGTAAAACGTGCAGTTCCATCTTGCCGCTTGTAAGAAGCCATATCAATTACTTTGTCATTATAGGTGAGATTAACTGCCGATGCATTGCCTATAACAATCGATAACGGTCTTTTCCCCGTAATAACTTGCTCACTACCGTTTTTCTTAAGCTGTTCGAACAAAGAAGCACCGGAACCATCGACGACTTTAATCCATGAATCCCCAGTCAATTTAAAATATAAATTACCTGAATCACTTGGTATTACAGTTGATTTCTCGGTTCTCTGAATGACGGGCTTGTTTGTTGCTGGAATAGTTTCAGTTTTAGCATCCAATTCCACTTCTGAACTTTTCTCGCTATTCATTCGATCACTGGTGTCTGATTGCTGATTGGCTTGAGAACTGGTTGTAGTTTTTGCAGTTCCCGGCAAGGGTAACTGAATTTCTACAGAGGCTGTTCCAGATTCAAATTTTGCCACATCACTGACAGAATTGGTTTCAGGCGTTTTAATCCAGATATCATTCGCAAATATAAAATAAGCACCCGCAATGATAGTAAATAAAACGATAACCATCGTTAATCGATTATTGCCTGAGTTTTCCCGGTTTGAAGAAAACGATATTTGTTTATTCTTAAACGGTGTCCGTTCATAGGTTGATATAACCGGGGTAGATTCAGGAAGCAATTGCAATAAAGGAATTGGGTCTAACTGGACCAGATTGGCATAATTACGAATAAAGCCTCGTAAAAAAGTGCGTCCCGGTAGCTTCTCATAATTTTCTTTCTCAATCGCTTCGATCTGTAGCACTGAGAGGCGTAATTGCCGAGATACATCTTCGACGCTCATACCTTTCATTACCCTGGCTTTGCGCAATAAATGTCCAACACTTTGGACAACGCTCGCAGAATCAATGTCATTTAATCCATTTCTTGCCGGTTTATGTTCAATGTGGGTATACATATTATTCTGATTGCTATTGTCCTCGATTTGCTCGTTCTGATGATTACCAAGATTGGAAGAAACCATATCTGAATCAATAATCTGTATAGCAGACAAAGATTCCGTTCCGCTTTTTTCTGTCTTTAGTATATTCTCTCTTGTTGCTTGATCTTGCTGAATTTTCTCAGTGTCATTATGCAGTATATGACTTTCCGTTCCGGCATTTAAATTAATACTGATAGATTTAATATCTTCAGGAAGCCGGTCATCTTTGCTGTTTTTTTCGTTTATCGTGTTCATTATCTGATCTTTCCTTCTCGAATCGCTGCTGCTTCTTTGGACTCAGGGAAATGCTTTTGCAGCTGAAAAATATAACTATCAACAGCCAGTTGATTACCCATTGCTTGCTCGATCTTTATCGCTAATATCAGACTCTCAGGCGTTGGTGAATTATTTTTCTGAAACAGAGCGAGCTTCGATTGTGCATCGGTTAAATTACCACGTTGAAAATCAGTATCAATCAATCCAATTAATGCTGGTGAATAATTAGGCTGGATGGATAACGCCTTTTGGAAAAATAGCTGTCCTTCGTTGTATTTTTGACGCTTAATTTCACAGATTCCCGCATTGGCATATGACATTTCCGGTGTTGAATATAGTGGATCTATGGCGGCTGTCATAAAATGACTAATGGCTTGATCCATGCGTTGAGGAAAACGCTGACATAAAAACCATCCATAATTATTGTGTATCTCAGGGTTTTTAGGTGCCTTCCGGGTTGCTTGTTCAAAATTATCCAGCGCTTTGCTATTTTCATTTAAAGTCATATTAATCAGCCCCAGTACATTATACGCAAGCGCATAATCCGATTGAGCTTTTAAGGCTTCAGTGACTTCTTCTAGCGCGACATCCAATTGTCCTCGATGAAAATATTCCGCGGCCAATTCTGTATGGATTTTTGCACTCTGAAAAGCCCGTTCTGCATTGGCTTGAACCGACATCCCATTGTCTATCGGTTGTTGCACGCAACCACCTAGCCCTACAAAATGCATCAATAGAAAAAAAATTGACAGACTTTTTTTCACTGAATCGCCTCTATCCTCACACCGGCTGTACGACGCGTTTTATCCTTCACCTGACCTGCTAGCTGACCGCAAGCAGCTGCAATATCATCACCGCGAGTTTTTCTAACCGTCGTAACAAGCCCGGCTTGCATTAACACATCACGAAAAATACGCACAGTTTCTGCTGTAGAACGCTTAAAATCAGATCCCGGAAACGAATTGAACGGAATTAAATTAAATTTACAGGGCGTATCGTGCACCAATGCGATAAGTTCACGTGCGTGTGCAATGCTGTCATTAACACCCGCCAACATTACATACTCAAAAGTTATAAAATCTCGAGGCGCTGCCAGCAGATATCTCTGGCAGGCAGCCAATAACTCCTTAATAGGATATTTTTTATTAATCGGCACCAGTTGATCGCGTAAAGCATCATTTGGTGCGTGTAAAGATATGGCCAGGGCAACCGGACAACGTTCACGTAACCGATCAATCGCGGGCACCAACCCCGAAGTACTCACTGTAACACGCCGCCGCGAAAGTCCATAAGCGTGATCATCCAACATTAAATCCAGCGCGGTAACAACATTATCAAAATTTGCCAACGGCTCGCCCATGCCCATCATGACCACATTGGTAACAGCTCTATTTGCATGAGCTGGAGTATTATCGCTCACATCCGATCGCAGTGTCTTGTTTGCAATCCATAACTGCCCGATAATCTCGGCAACTGTTAAATTACGATTAAACCCTTGCTTGCCCGTAGAACAGAAAGTGCATGCTAAAGCACATCCAACCTGGCTTGAAACACATAAAGTGCCACGATTCGCTTCCGGTATAAAAACAGTCTCTATACCATTACCCGCACCAACCCCTAACAACCATTTGCGCGTTCCATCCGCCGCCACATAATCAGAGATAATCGGTGGTAACTCAATGACCGTTAGCACTGCAAGTTTCTCACGCAAACCTTTAGCCAGGTCACTCATCGCATCAAAATCGGCAGTACTATATTGATGAATCCAGCGCAGCAGTTGCTTTGCACGAAAAGNNGAATAAATACTTAATGTGGGAAAGAAACAAGCAATCTCTGCCGCAGCAGTTTCTGGTGCATCTGAGCCATGAACTGCATTGGCATCAATACTATCCGCAAAATCAGCACGGATAGTCCCTTTTTCTGCTTTTTTCGGATCTGTTGCGCCCATTAAATCTCGATTCTTTTTAATGGCTTCATCTCCTTCTAGTACTTGCACCATGACAGGACCGGATGTCATGAATTTAACCAGATCTCCAAAAAAAGGACGTGTGCGATGCACTGCGTAAAACTGCTCTGCTTCAGATTGTGATAAATGCATCATGCGGGCTGCAATAATTTTCAAACCATTTGATTCAAAGCGTGAATAAATCTGTCCAATTACATTTTTTGCAACAGCATCCGGTTTAATAATGGATAGCGTTCTTTCAATTGCCATTAAATACTCCAATAAATTAATAAATTAAACGTTATATTTTAACAAAAAAACACATCGACAATTCGTAAAAACATACCGTATTGTATTAAAGACAAATTATTTTGCTAAATAGTATTAATAAAGCAACTCGATATTTTACAAATTGTGCACTACTCACTATGGATTGATCGAGCGAACTGAATAGCCCTGCTGTTTCCAATCTCTAATACCTTCACGGTAGTAGAAAATATTTGACCAACCCCAATCAATTGCTTTTTTGATCGCAATTGAACTGCCCATACATAAAATGCCGTTACAATAAATAACAACAGGCTGGGTCTTTTTTACAATGGCACTTAAATTTTGCTCGTCGAAATCGCTTTTGATTGAAAGGTGATAGGCACCCGGAATATGTCCAATTTTAAAATCATCAAGCCCCCTGACATCGATAAAGTGATAACCTTTGTCGAATAATAATTTCGCTGTTACAGTACTTATTGCGCGAGCACCTTCAATTTTCTCTGGTGCCAGATTATCGGCTTTTGACGTATTCACAAAACAGAATAACAAAATCAGCAGCGGAACTANNTAAGATTCTTTTCATTGCATTCACCATTATCGTATCACTTAATTTCATTATTAATTCCCAATATAGGATTATTCAAAATCAAACTGTAGTTCTCACGATACTTAATCAGCTCTATGGCGATCTCGGAAATATTTCTTATTTTCATAATATATTTCACTATTATTATCTTCAGTCCAGCCCGGATAGCCCAAGAGTGGAATAGGCGTCATATCAGAACTTGACGATAAATCTTGTAATAAAAAAGACTCTAATATTGAATCAATTAAGTGTAATTGCTTTAACAAGGTCTGAGCGAAAAATGCTTCTTCAACATTGAAAATAATTCCTTTACCTGTCATTCCAACATAAGGATTCAATGCTTTCTCATACAACCCATGACCAAAAACAAAAAACCGCATTGATGACAGCATTCCCTTACGTTGTCGCCAAAACAATTCCTTCCATTCAAAATCGCTTAGTAATTGAATTAATGTTTTCTCACTGCTCACAACGATAACGCCTGATTCATCAAAAAGCGTTGCTGCATCTCTTAACGCACAACGATGTTTAATCTTGTTAACTGACTCAAATAATTGAGCCTGATGATGCAGTTGATTTAGTGCCGATTTTGCTCGTGGGAATGTATGCCATACCAAGGCGTTAAAAAAATCATGCCAGTTCTTAGCTCTTGTTTGTATTTGGCCAGTTAGATAAATTCTCGATTCATAGTTTTGCTCAGAACAATGCTTCCCAATGCTCTGAGGCACAAAGCAAATTTGCTTCTCAGATTGAGTTAGAACTTGTTGATCTCGCAGCAGCGCTAGTTTATTTAAGTGAGAATGCTCAGGCCAAAATGCACAATTTGCAAAATACTCTTCCAAATGCAAAAACGGTTCAAATATGGGTGAATGATCCACAAAATTTGGATTCCAATCATCCATGTTCATACTTGGTTTGGAGCATACTTAAGGAGATGTCGATAAAAATATGCGTGAGTAATTAATGATCATTAATAAGCAAATCATTTTTCACATTTTCTGCACGCAATAGCTTCAAATGTTCCAAACAAAAGTGAATAAATGCAAGCGCTGTAAATATTGGAGCCAATAGATTGAGTATCGGTATAAATTGAAATAGGCCTGTCAACAAACCTAATCCCCATAGTGAGTATCTGTTTGATGCGCAAATTGTCTTAATTTCTTGTTTACTGGCATGTTCAGATAACGCGTCATATCGAAACAACTGCTGGTTCATAAAAGCTGCTGCTATAAAAGGAACAATAATTCCTGCCCCAACTGCCCATAATGGCACTGTAATGACCCAGATCAGTATAAAAATACCGCTGGCAAGTATTGCATTAATGATACTGCCGCCCAGGGTACCGCCATACTCACGTTTAAGTTCAGGAAAAGAACGTTTAGCAACCAGCTTGACGAGTGCCGGCATTATAAAAATAGTTGTAATCAGCAAAGTGGTTATTATCACGAGTGGGATGAACAAAATTATATGGATCATGCTTTGAATAGCAGAAGTAATCCACCCAGATTCCATATTTTGCAGCCATTCGCCGACACTTATCTCATTCAGCACCAGAAGTAGCAGCTCAGAAAAACTATCTTCAAAAATAAAGCCGATAATGAGCCAGAGAAGTGTCGAAACTAAAATTGGCCAAATGATAATCCATACGATATTAAAACGCATCAGGTCACGAAATGCACTTGCAGTAGCTTTAACAATAGAAGACATTTATATTGCCAGTAAATGATATATATAGGCTAAAGACAACAATTATCTACGATATCAATATGATTTACTAGGAGTCTGTCGGACTTACTCAGAATAAGCGATGATAAGCACTATCGATATATTAGCTGATGGATACCACAAGATGAGCCGCTTTATCAATGCAGATCGTGCCACACCTTGTTTGTTACCGTGCCGGCACAAGACTGGTTACCGGAAGGACACCTGGCCCGGTGTTTGTGGCGAAGATAGTGGAGCAACTGGATTTAACGGAAATGATACAGCAATAAGCAGGCTGCAGATCTGCGGTACCGTCCTGGGATACTTGCTTGGAATGCTCATTTTCGGTTATGCCATGGGAGTCTATTCAAACCGTAAGATAGAACAGACGAGTTATGATTCGACCACATTTCGTTCTTTGACGGCCAACACAAACCCGGATCACGACACGCTAGCGACATTTCGCCGCCGTTTCTGCCACAAGTGGAGAAGCTGTTTGTGCAGGCAATTGCGCACGAGAAGAAGCTGGTGAAGCTTGGGCAAATTACATTGGACGGCACTAAGATCAAAACCAACACCAGCAAATACAAAGCACCCTCGTACGATCATGCACAAAAGATCGAAGCACAACTAAAGGAAGAAATCAAGACACTTATTACACGAGAAGAAGTGGCTAACCGGGAAGCAATTCCGCATAGCATGAACATACCCACGGAGATCGCTCGACGCGAAACCCTGCTGGAAGGGGGGTGTAAATAATTTTGTGTAAATGGTCATTTAGCAGGAAACTGCTTATATACTTTTTTG
>CXWL01010173.1_pt1 | contig 15842 bp, 21 predicted proteins | sample 590931 | NCBI WGS metagenome assembly CXWL01 (sample SAMEA3498368, study PRJEB10139) | groundwater metagenome | biome: water well; material: biofilm material | place: Germany | collected 2015-04-27 | reverse complement strand
CTATTGCATAAACACTCGATACGCTAGAGATTCCCGCCGCTGTAACCGGAAGTTTTGAAACCTCTAAGATAGCAACCCCGCTATCTGCGCTAGGTAATACGTCAAAGATGAGATTAAGCCAAAGTCTCTCCGGCGGGCTTGGTGGGAATAATGGCGTTAATCCATCCGATATAACGTAAACATAGCCGTTAATATTCGGATTTATATAACCCTCATCTTGATTAAGAAATTGACCGCTTGGTAATTGCGCTCTAGGATTAGCAAGTTTTGACGAATCAAATTTAACCGCCATTCCAATTGCGGCTTCTGTTCCCTGAGAAGTTACCCAAACAGGAACGGACACAGTTTGACCTTTCGCCGCCGCTACGTTGTCAATTCTTATTTTAGTAATTCCCATATTACCAACTTGTTGGACAATCGCCCATTCCTACATTTGGGTTTAACGTTTTTTGTCTTGCACAGTCTGCAATAAATGCTTGCACTTCACTTTCAGCAATCCACGAATTAGCAATTAAATAATACTTAACCGTTCGCTGTCCTGTTTTTTGCACATTTGCATAGCGCGATCTTAAATTAGCATCAAAACCCGCTAGTTCCGGCGCGTCATTCGTTATAACGGTTAGGTAAACAATGCCGTTGCTATATTGAAAATCTTTAAGTGCAATATTCGAGCCGCGATTCCTTGCAACGTCCTGCGCATCACTATCCGTCGAACCCGCCGGAAGCGTAATAACATAATCTGTATATGTCATTAAACGCGGGTTTAGTTTCGATCCTAACGGGGCAATTCTAGTTGAAATTAATCCCTGTGCAAACGGAGTATTGCCGCTAGTTACTCCGTCTTTATCCCAATTCGCACCGCCTGTAAATTGAGATAGAATTTCTGGCTTCTCTTTGTAGAGATAGAAAAGCCCCAACCCAATTCCAATTAAAAGTAACGGATTCATTTCTTAAACATAAACGCCAAAACCAATAATGCCCCCGCCCCGAATAAATACATATTTGGAACGCCCTCAATTAAAGAATTCTCAATCACTGTAACCGGAACATTTGTAAGTACCCCGTTAACGGTTTGCCGTCCGCTTGCCTGTTCCGTTAATAGTTGCGTCTTTAGATCGGCAACGTGTTTCGTCCAGACTCTAATTTCATTTCCGAGATAATGTTTACTCGCATCTTGTTTGAAATAAGTTGGATTTGTAATAAACGCCAAAAGCGCTTGCGCAATTTGTAATTTTTCGGCGGTAACACTTGTCGTATTCATTGCTACCACCATTGGCGGTAACGCCGCATCTAAACATAGCGCTATCTCACCATCTTTTTTTAATTGCACCTGCCCACAACGTTGCAAAACGGGTACATTCGCACCCGCTTGCCCTTGTTGTATTAGCCCCGTTGCAACCGGAACGCCGATATTAACCGCCGCCCCAATTATTGAATCTAGCCAACCGCTAAATTTAGGGATGTGTTTAGATTGTAGGTGCAATTATTTATTTGGCGCGTTTTTTTTCGGTTCGTTTTTTGGCGCGTTTTGTGGTTCGCTTGCTTTTGCCTGTTCTGCTAAAACCGTATCGTTATCCGCACTTAAATTGTCACCTGTTACAGTGTCGTGATACGCAAGCGCCTCTTTTTCGTTGTTGTTTGCCGCCCAGTATTCTTCTTCCTGTTTTGTCATAATAAAATCTCCCTTTTTAATTATTCGTCCAACAAAGTCTTTGATCTAGCATCGCCTGTAAAAAATCCAAATACGAGGAATACAAACGCCCCGATAATGGATTGCTGTTCCGGTGTTAATGTAATAACACCAAATTGATTAAGCATTACAGCAAGAAAGCCGACTAATGCCATAATGGTTGTTTTGGGATTTGAAAACATATTTTTAACTTATCTCTCCTTATGACTTATTGTTGATGTTAATGTTGTTCGGTGTTTCAATAGCCCTTTTAATATCTTTTAATATATCCAAGTGGCTATCAAAAGTATCTGCCATTCGTTCTTGTGTTCCCGCGATCTGACTAGAAAATTCTCGATTATGTACAAGCTGTTCTTTAATAACTTCGTCCTTGTCTTTAACTTGTGCAGTTTGGTTGATCCAAACCTTATAAGCAAAAAACAAAAGCATTAACGCAATTGCCACCGGAAAGCCTACCGTCTGTACTAAATTAGACACGCCTTGCACCGCCTCGCCCTGCTGAAAAAATAGTAATATCATAGTGGAAGATTTATTATTATCTAAATCGTATTAAAACTAAAAACGCCATTCCCAATGCTACATATAATGTAGTATTTGATTTTTCCGGTTCGGCTGTAGGCGTTACAATGTTATCCGCCGGAACTTGTGAAATGGTTGCGCTTCCGCTTGGTTGAACACTTGTAATAACCTGAACGTTATTTCCACCTGCATTATAGATTGCCTGACTCTGCGCCGCTATTCCCTTATAATTGCTGTTGTATTTTTTATTGCTGTTATACCAATCTTGCCAATTCGGGCGACCGCGCCAAATCCTTAAAGCCTCTGTTAGATTTATAATCGGATCTTTTAATTGAGCAACCGAGTAGTTTTTATGCGCCCTTGTATTGATCTGTAAAAGTCCAACTGAATATTCAACACTGTTGGTAGAACTTCCATCATTTATAGCGTCAGAATTACCGCCGCTTTCGTACATTACAATGGCCGCTGCCTTTGCAATCTGATTTTCGGGAAAACCAACTTGACGTAACAGGCTTTGAATTTGTGATAAATTGTATCTAGCCATTTTTACGCTTTAATATATCCCAAATTTCTAGGGCCCTGTCTGCGATCTCTGAACCTTTTTCGATCTTATCAAGATGTTTACTTACAGGTTTTCCGGTTAATACAATCTTACCGACTGCAATAGAAGTTTTTGCGGTAGAAAGCCAGTTTTTGAATTTATTGATCTTATTTGCCATTTTCTAGCAACGATTTATATAATCCCCTCATTTTTGGAACAATGTTTATAATGCGCTGTTTTGTTTTCCATAAATGTATTAATTTCATCTAGCGTTTGATCTATTTTATCGTCAAACATTTTTACCAAACGCCGCCATTCCCTACGTTCTTTTCGCGTTCCCTTATCCGGCATTTTCAATCAAAAGATATCTAATAGTTTTCTGTCCGTACTTAGTCATTTCCGCATAAACAAGATTAATGAATTCATTCCATTGTGTAGGATACAGTGTTTGGCAACCCTCGCTGAACGTATCACTAAAGCCGCCTTTGTGAATATTAGTATGAGAACAAAGACTCGTTACACCGTCGCGCGTACACGGCAATTGCTTGCCCTCTGGAAAAGGGCGCAGGGCGTTGTATTTATTTTTATGCCGCCCTTTGTAAAATTCATATTTACCTGCCGCCAACATTGCTTTTTTCTGTCCGGCTTTTTGTGGATCGGTGTTAAAGTTAAAGCCCCTGTGAACGGTTGGCGAATAGATGAAAACCGCATCATCATAAACGCCTTGATCGTTTTTATCTTTTCTGCCAAACGTATCGGCATAATATGCACGAACGCCTAACAGAATAACCCCGTTATCTGGCGGAGTAACTAAATTTTGCGCGAATATCGCCGCCGTTTCTTCCCGCGTTTGCTGTGGTCTTTTGCTTGGAACTATTGCCATAGTGTAATTCAACTCCAGATAATCAAATCAATTGTAATAACACTCTCAGTAAAGCAAGTGGGAAAACGCACCCAAACGTCTTGTAAATTTTGACAAATAATAATCTCTGACGTTCTAACATTGGGATTTGCCGCCGCACCTACATTGATAAGGTATTCCATTGTTTGTTGTTTAGAATCACCATAATAAAAATAACCCTGTACGTCAGTTATTTGATTCGTAGTTAATGCTTGCTTAAAGTGATTGGCTTTCAATGCAACCGCCCTGCAAGCACCTTGACCGATAGGCGTACCAATTTTATCATTCTCGTTTATCTCGATCTGAGCAAAGCGAGTTTTAGTAATGCCAAGCGATAGCAATAAGGCTAGTTCTGATGTATTCATATCGTTCGTGTCAACATTACAAATTGAAAGCCGTTAGCCGCTAGATCGTCAACAAGGGCCACGTCTTCTAATTCCAGTCTTAAGGGTGAAAAGGCTTGCCAATAATGTTCTATTGGTAAGTAGTACATATTAACATCTTGCACAAGTAAATTTTGTGGTGCAAAGAATTGCATTGGAATTGGGCGATTGTTAAACTTTATTTGTCGGTAAACATCTGTGATAGTTAAATCACCCGCTACCGCTTCTCCTGAAAAATTTACAATTCCAAAACCAAGTATTAATCTCGGCGTTCTATCATTTGTAAATGTATAGTTTTGATTGCCCTCTAGTTCAACGTTAAAACTCCATTGATCGTATCTTATCTGGCTTGCTAAACTTTCGTCAATGCGTTTTACTTCATCACTGTTTAGGTACGTTTCTGGCGCAAGATAATAACCTGATAAAACGTTTTGTATCCCTTCTGCTAGTTCAACTATTGTCCCTACGTTTTGAATCTTGGCAACAACTGCATCACCCTTTTTGATTAGTTTTGGTAAGAACTCTCTTTGTTTATCTTCAAACCTACGCGAAGCGGGAGATGGATAGGCCGCACTTCTAACGTCTGTTACGTTGAAAGCTGTTGGTAATAACTCCCCTGCAAAATATCTGACAATGTTTTCCCCTGTGTTGGCAATATAATAGCTACCATTAAATGTAGCGCCAACTGTCATATTACGAATATCGTTAAAATTTCCCTTAATTTCCGTTAAATAAAAATCCTTATTAACAACCACTTTTGCGCCGTAACGATTTGCGCGCCCCGATGCCGTTGATCCTAAAATATTATCAAACTCTAACAGGTTGAAAAANNAAAAATTAAAGTGTAATGCCGTGAAATGTTAGGAAATACGGTAAATTTATTGCCATTTCATCACCCGTAATAAGAGAGCCATTAATAAATTGCGCGCGCAGTCTATCACCCTTTCGCAAGATGTGCGGATACGGCAAATTATAATAAGTACCGTAGGCGGAAGTAGAATCACAAGCTACGCCCTGCATTTCAATTCTATCGCAAATAGTTTGGTTTTTGCCCTCGTCAATCAGTTTATCAATGCGCGTGTTAACTGCCGTTGTAGAGACACCTAACAATAAGACGCTTCTATCATTTCGATTGCTCAAAATTTCTTCTGAACCGTTTGGATCGGTTGCGTAGGTCCCTGCTGTTGCACTTGCGAACTGGAAAATTAGCGGTACAAGTTGCGTTTCCGGTAGGTATTTGGTTGTACCATCTTCGTTAATATATTCCGCTTTGAGCAATTTAATAGCTTCGTCGGTAATTTGATCTTGAATTGTTGCACCGTGTAAGAATATATGCCCCGCCGCGTCAACCTGTCCACCAACCCCAATATTTAGAGACTGGCTTTCATCAAATCTTAATTCTTGCGGTAGGTCTTGAAGCACAAGACTGCCAAGTGTACTTAGCACCGTTCCCGCCGTAAACTGAATTGAGCTGAAAAGTTGTTGCCAAGCTACTTGATCTCGCGTTATAAGTCTTTCGCTTAAACTTTGGTTGAGCAGTGAAACCGTCGCGTCTGAATCAAGATTGGCAATCCCGCGCTTAATAAAATATCGTCTATCATTTTTGTTAAACCAATAGTTTCTAATGTTATTAGCATTAGTTCCCTGCGTGATATTTTGTTGAGCGTAGAAAATTTGCTTTTGTTCCGCTTCTACTGCCATTTGTAGGCGTAGTAAGTTTATTTCGTCTAAAACGGATTGCGCATAATCTATATCCGCCGCTTTTCCGGTTGATGCCGCAACGGATTGCGCAACCGTCCAAGTTTTTATAAGCTCTGTAAGTGTTTCGATAGCGAATAACATATTATTATAATTCCGTTATGAAAAAAGTATCTATTTGAAATTTGGTAAGGGTTAGACCGCGAAAAACCTTGAAAACCAATCTAACCCTTACCGCCGCTTTGTGGAAAAGACACTAAACAAAGCGGGAAATATAAAATTATCCGGTTGTAAACGTATCGACAAACTGCGCGTGTTCGTCGTCAACCAACAATCTGCCGACTAGATAAAAGTCGATCCAACCACAAAGTAGCGTAGAACTTAAAGCAATTTCTCTAGCCACCTTAAATACACCTCTAAACTGATCGTTCGGTGCAAATTCCTGCAAGACAGAAAGTTGTCTAAAATCCTCACCCGCGCCGTTAATCAGAATTGTTGGATTGATCGTATATGCCGCTTGTAGCGGGCCTGTCGTTACCGCCGGAACTGACGCGCCGCCGCCACCCGCAAAACCGTTGTTACCGAACGGACAAGGGTATTCTGTAATATTGCCCTGTTCAAGTCGTTCGTTGGTGTTGCGATACAATTCAAAGGTACATTGACTCATAAGTGTCATATGTAGCGGAATTGGTGAAACACGATAAAGCGGTGTTACGTTAATCGACGTGGTAGCATCGTCTGTAAACGGTGTAGTCGCCTGAGTGTTACTCAAAACAATATTCACGCCGATTGATGCACAGACAAAGTTCTGCGCATTTGGAATAATACCGCCTACGCCCTCAATAGAACTATCTGCAAGCGTTTGTGTTACTACCGCATTTGTACTGATGTTTTTCGTCTGTCCGCCGACCGGAACGATAAACACTTGAAAATCACGCGGTGCAATTGTTGACGTTCCGCCGCCCTCATCGCCAAAATACAACCTATCGTGAACAACATCATTGTAAGCGCCTTTTATAAAGGCTTTTCCTGCTGTGTAAGTTAAACTTCTCATTTAATTAAATATCTCCCTAATTTTGAAAATTCGCCCTTATAAAAGACCTTTAGATCAATTCCCTTTCATACATAACCGGAACGCCGCCGCGCGATCTTTGACCCTGCAAATAACGCATTGCCGAGCCAACCTTTCCCGCGTCTTGTGCGGTAACGGTATTGTTAACCAACTGCGAAACCGCTTGAGGCGTTAACAGCGGTTGGTTTCCTGCCATAACAACCGGAGCGTTATTAAAAGGTGAATACGCTAGAGCGCTTGGAAAGAATATCTCTACAACGTCCATTCCTGCGACAAGCAAACCGCCGAGTCTTGCGCTGTCCGCCGCCGCCTGTCCGCCAACTTTCTTAGCGATCATTGGAGCCGCAAAAAGCGCCAGTCCCAAATCAACAAGTAATTGTGTGTATGCGCCCAGATTAACCATTGATGTATAGGGTGAAATAAAACTCACAAGAATTTTACCCACAGCCTTTACACCCGCCGCACCAAGTAGAACACTGCCAACGCGTTTCACGTCGTTTTTAGTATTACCGAACATTCCATTTTGCGCGCGTCTTGTGGTAACAAGTCCGTTTTTACTTCTGCGCCTTTTACGCTTTCCGTTTTGAGCCGTTCCCGTTGATCCTGCTTTTTTCAAAACAAGCCCGTTTCTTTTTGCAAACGCTTTCACGCTTGTTAACGATGTTTTACGCCTTACGCCATTTTTAGCCGTTGCCGTTTTACGAGTAGCAACCGCGCCGTTTTTTCTGCGCTTACGACGACGACCATTTTTAGACGTTTTGGTGATGCCATTTTCTACATAACCATATTCTGCCATAGTTCTATTTACTCCCTTTTCATTCTTCAACAGTACTGTTGTTAGTTAACAATACCAACATTCCAAACATCATAGCCGCCGCCGTGAATAATTGGAAACCCGTCAGCATCCATATATAAATTAGGGTACTGCTTGTTTACTTCCCCCAATGGATGCCAAAACCTAGTTAGTTCGCCATTCTCAATATGTTTCTTTGCGGTTATATAGTCGATCTGAATTAGTTTTCCTAAAAGTTTCATTTGACCTTTAGCGGGTTTTTCAAGGTTGTTGATTCGAGCATCTTTCCCGACCGCCCAAAGATTCTTACGCAAATCCATTGTTAGTAGCGCGTCACCGTCGAAACCAATATCAATTGTTTTACCGTTTTTAACAACACGCATTAAAACCAATTGACCTAGCAAACTTTTTTCCTTTGGCGCGCCGTTTGGTTGCAGTACCCTCGCGCGTCCGCCTCTAACTTCACCTTGAAACATTTTCGTATGTTTTCGGATGGTGTTTGATTCGTGGTTGGTGAAAGTGTCTGAGCCGGAATTTTTCTTTTTATGTAAAAAGTTGTAAACCTTTTTCGCCGTTTCTCTGTCAATGCGTTTTAGTGGATGCGGTGGTAACGCTTGCAATGTGTGAATAAATTGCACTAGTGATAGGTTTTTCCACCCTTTAGCATAATCGGCTAATTGTGCCAAAGTATAACTATTGGGATTTTTTGTTTTCAATTCTTCATTTAACCAATCAGTAATACGCTTAGACTTCCCTAACTCTGTTAATTTAACTCTGCCGCCCTCTCTAACAAAAATATGCGAATACGCCGGAATTAAATAACTTTGTTGCCAATCGTTAAGCGATGAAAATGCAATCCCGCTTGAACTTCTCTTGATCCTATCGCGTATGTTTTTAATTGTTTGTGGAAAACCGCCTTGACTTGGATTCTTACTAACCCCTTTCAACCCCGCATAATCCCCCTGACTTATAACCTGATACCGATTCGCCAAAGTCAACACTTGCGTAAGCGATCTTTTTTCATTTGATCTATCCGCCCTTTCCTGTAATTTATCGTAGTCGTTTCCGGTTGCTACGATTTTGCCGTTGCCGTCGATTAGCAGGAATTTGGCGGGATTTTTAGACGAACCTTTTTTCCATATTTTCTTATCTTGAATTGTTACGTAAATATGTCCGGTGTCGCGCATTTTATCTAAAATTTCTTTGCTCGTTTCGGCATACATTATTCCCTTTACTCTTTTTCCTTTAGAGTTAACCGCGCTAACTGCAAAGCTATATATGGTTGCCGGATTGCGATAAACAATATCCGGTTCACCCCAATCATTTTCCGCATCCTCAATAAGCTGCTTACATTTCGCGTAGGCGTTACGGTTTGGATAGCCGCGCGGATTTTGTTTCACACCGATCAATTTGCTTGTTTTTGCTACTGTTTTCACCCTGTTAATTATCTAAGTGTTGCAAATAAAAGAGTTAAACTATTGTTAAACGTCAAAATTAAAGGTACTACCACTAGGCTTGCCGTGTTAAACGCGCTTAGAACGCCTTAGAATCGCATTTGTTTTCGTTTTTGAAATGAGAAAATAAACAGTTTTTAACTTCAATGTTTACAAACACTTGCAAGCACAAATTTTGAAATGCGGTGCTTGATTTATCCTCATTTGTTTTCATTTTGATCGTTTTTGCGTGTTTCACGTTTCGCGTGTGAAATGTGTTAAACAGTAGTTTTTGTTATGAAAAGATTACAATTATCAATTTAATTAGTAACCCAAAATGCTACGCGAGTTTCCGCCGTACAATTCGCCGTCATATTTATAACAAAAGAACCTGCACCCGCTACCGCGTTCTTAACTGCACACGTTGCGTCATTAGTTTGGGCTAGAGCATTGATTAAGCTAGAAGTTCCAACGGTTGAATTTGTAACCGTGATTGCAGATGCGCCCGCCGCAAAGTTTACCGTTCCGTTTGGCTTATTGATTGTTTGGTTTCCGGTTGTGCCACCTGCGGTTATTGTGCGGAATAGTTTATGATTTAATATACTATCTAAATCAAAAACCCCTGTACCGCTAAGCGTTTGAAAGTCAAACGTTGAAGACGCATCGGTAATTTGAAATACTGTATTATTGGCAACTCCATCGGTGTCACCCATTTTAGAAAAACCACCACGCGAATTCATACGAACGCTGGAATTTCCTACCACCGAAACCGTTGATGTCGATTGTGTTGCAACAATATTAGCGACGTTCGCCTGTCCCACATTAAGTACCCCGCTTCCGCTTGTACTTATATAACTCATTGGAAACGTACTCGTTCCCGCGAGATTATTCCAAGAATGTACCGGCGCTTCGTTAGTGATTGAAGTAAAGGCGTTTGTTAAAACCGTTCCCGCACCTTGTGCTAAATCTAAACTTGCATTCCCCGTATCACCTACCGCAAACGTGCCGCTTCCAGTAGTCGGATTTAACGCCATTGGAAACGTTGAAGTAAACGCCGTATTACTAAACTGATAAAGCGATCCGTCCCAACTTGCAGGGATGTCACCCAGTACGCCGCCTGCGCCGTTAGTCCATCTTGTAAAACGGTTTGTTGTTCCTGTTCCGGTAACTGTACCGCTAGATGCCGCAACCCAAGACGGAGCAAGCGTTGTTCCATTGCTCTGTAGAACTTGCCCCGCCGTACCGTTAGCGAGAAAAGCAGTTACACCTGCGCCGCTTTGATACGGTAGTTGACCGCCCAAACCACCCGCTAAACTTGTCGCAAGTGGTGCGGCTGTCACCCATTGTAAACCAGTTGTTTGTGCTGAGTTTGCAATAAGAACGGAATTATTTGCGCCTACGCCAAGCCGATCCGGTACGGTTGAAAACGTAAACAAATCACCCTTAGTAGTTACTGGAAATAGTCCCGTTATCGTTGTGCCTGTAAAATCAACAATACCTGTAAAGATACTTGCTTTAGTTGGGCAAGGTGTATGCGTAATGTTTCCGTTACCGAGCGCGAACACACTAGAGTAATTCGACTGATAAGGTGACTGGCATCTAGTGGAAATTTTGTTTAAGTTCTGCGCAGGCACAAACCGACAACTGCTCAATATAAACACGATGCTAAAAATAATTGCCGTTATGAATCTCGTTTTCATTTTTTATTAACCTCTTAATCTTAAAAATATCAAAACTGCCGCCGCCATCCCTAAATACAAACCAATCTGCTGTTTTGCTTTGTCCGATCCGTCTTGTGTAAAAATATCATTGATATTGGAATTATCCGGTAGTGTTAAAAAATCCCCTTGCTGAATTTGATNNCCAGTAAGTCTTGAATTTGCCGCAATGCTTCGATCTGTATAGTTTGTAAATGGTGCTGTAAATTGTAATTTTGGAAAACTTGCAACGAACGCCTCATTGAATATTAAATGCGGTTCTCTTAGTGAATTATCTGCAAACCAATCGTTAGGATTTGCATTTGCATTGCTAACGTTATTCCACCAAAATGTAAATAAATTAACATTCATTTAATCACGCGGCATAAGTACCACGCCAACAAAAACTAAACCAATCCCAAGTAACGCACCAACCGAAATTCCTACCGTTGCCGCAAAATCACTAATACCGCTAGATTTTTTCGGAGCAATGGGATTAGTATTATTTGTTGGCGTTTGAATCGTATTAGTTGGAATTTGTGTAACCGCCGCTTGTCCGTTTGGTTTTACATTTGTAACAACGGGCGTTGTAGTTTGTGCTATCGTACACCCCGCGCGATCCTTACCTGTAACTTTAACTGAAAGATTTGATAGTATTCCCGTTTGAGCAAGCGCTGTTTTCAGGGCGTTTGTGGCTTCTGATAAACTATTATTACAACCAAAATAAACAGCAAGTCCTATCGCCAAACCACCGTTACCCGTTGATACGACCGATAAAGTTGCGCGCGGATCACTCATCCATCCAGTTGCGCGCAGTTTAGAACTTAACGTATCCCAAACTGTTTCGGCTGAAATTACAGAATTTGCAGTTATACCAAAAACTATTAACTGTTCTGACATTTTAATCCTTTGTAAACAAATACAACCCAATACCCGCCGCCGCTAGTAGGATAAGCGGTTTGTGGCTTTGCCAAATTTCAGAAACGCTAGACGGTAATTGAATCGTTGGTGTTAATATCGAATTGCCGTTGATCGTTTGCAAAATTGGAACTTCTACACAATTTCCATTAGCATCAAATCGCCATTCAAAACCCTCGCGTTGCATTATGCGAGAATCGGTATTGCACGGTTGCCCTGCGTATGGTTTCCTGTCTTTCAAATCAATAAAAATCGGCTGAGTGACCGGATTGTTTTTTATATCGCTTAAATTCGGATAGATTATTTCATCCATACATTCACCACAGTTTTTACTATGCCCTTGCAAGCAATCGTTACAACTCATTAGCTTTTAATAACTGAATAAACAACCAGCCCCGCAATTGCTAAAGCAATCATTGGATTATCAGTCGCAAATTGTTTGACCGTTCCCAAAAAATCTGTATTACCGTTTGGAAGTAGAACGGGTGTAAACTCTATCGGTTCTATTGGTTGACAGGTACCGTCTACCGCGCGAATGTGCTTTGCCGGACAAGGCGAAGGCTCAAACGGCGTTGTCGACGGTTTTACTTTTAAAATTGGTTCGATCACGCCGCCGCCGCTACTACCGCCGCCGCCCTCGTTGCCAAGTCCAACCGAGCCGCCGCCATCGTCTATCTCGACAGGTTGTTGCAAAAGCTGTACGTTACCGCTAGTGTCAACGAAAACGATATGATCTCTCATTTGAAAAATACTCCCTAGACTCTGCGCCATATACCAATATATATACTAGCGTCTTGGTGGTTTCATAAAGAAAGCCACTACCACCAAACCACCAACCAAAAGTAAGCCTGTATTGTTTTGGATAAATTCCTGAATCTGCGATCCGGTATTTCCGCCGCTTGCGTATTGATTGCCTGTTGGCTGATAGATTATCTGCGGTTCTTGTCGCGGTTGAATCGTCGTAGGGACATACGGCGCTTTTTGAAATAAAGCAAAGCCGGAAAGAATCCCTTGTAAAATCTTATCAAGATTTGTTGCCTGTGTCGTTACGCCACCCGCCGTCATTGTTGCCGTTGGAATATTTGTGCTTGCATTCGGATTCCAAACGGGCGTATTAAATATAGAGTTATAGTAAGACGTATTAGGATTTGAAACGGAAAATGGATTGTAAGTTGATACTTGACCAATAGACGGTTGACCGCTTCCCGTATAGGTTGAAAATGGATTACTAGGCATAACTTTTAATTCCTCGATCCTTTAAACATCTTAAATAACTGATAACCACCAAACGCCGCACCCGCCGCACCGAGCGCAAGCATTGCCGTTGCGTTTAATCTTACAATTTTAATATAATGTAACGCCGCATATGCTTCAAAGTTTTTAATAAACTCTAGCCGTGTCATTACGGAGTTTTTAATAATTTTATATTCGTCTGACGTGCGATCTATGTCAGATAGAGCACTAAGCTGTGACGAAACTTGCAAAGCGTGAGAAGTTGCTAAATCAATCGCCATTTCTTCACGAATTAAAGCGATGATAATTTTATCTAATTCCTGATTAATCTTACTTGCCGTTGCGTTTAACGATAACGGCTTCGTTGCCGACTGATTTAGAAGTTGCGCGCCGGATGCCATTACTGTACTTGACACAAACCCAATCGGTAAAAAATTCACAGCAACGGGAATTGTTTCAACCGCGCCGCGCATTGCCCGTTTACCGTAATGCTTGAGATTTGTAAACCACCCCGATAAACCGTCTAACCCGTTAACGTTCTGAAATACTGGAATTTCTTTAATCTCAAGTGCTGTTAATTCTTTTCCAAATTCCCAATCCGGTAACGTTGCATCTAGCGGAATACGTTCCCCGCTTTCTAAATAAACGACCGGATAAATATGCACAAACGTTGAATCGGTTTCAAGATATTTAACCATTGCAAGGCGTACATCCTCAAAACCTAAACACCCTACAAGCGTCGCAATTGTATTACTAATATCATCACAATCGCCGTAACCGTCTGATAGAGTTATTCGCGCACTTTTTATTGATTCAACCAATCCGGCTTGATCCTGAATATAAATAACGTTTTCTTTTACAAAATCAAAAATAGCCTTTAACTGTTTCTCTTTATCTGAATAAGAATCGAGCCTATCCGCTTTCAAGATATCAACCGCAATATCTTTAATAGATAGATCGTAATTAACAGAATCGCGGATAACCCTAATCATTTCAAAAATAATTTCGTAGTTACCCGCGACCCCATCACGGACAAAACGCTTGGATAGTTCATTCTCTTTTGTTTGTGTGATAACTTCCATTAAACCGCTTGACCGATCCCCTTGACAGCTTCGCCGGACACGCCCCGCCGACGACCCGCGCCCCAACCGGACGCACCCCCTAAACCCTTGATTTTAAAGGACTTAGCCGTAAAATGTTGAAAATAAAGAGTTTGCGACTTCACTTAAATTTCGAGGTTTAACAGATTTTAACACGGTTCAACCCAGCCTGTCAAGTCCTTTTTGACCCCGCGCCCCAATCCGGTGTATAATAAAAGTCTATGACAGACACAGAAAAGCCGCCCGATGATGTTGAATTTGAACAAGACCAACATTTATTAAACCTTGACAATTTACAACAAGAATATATTTACTTAAGGATGGTTGAAAGTGCCGCCCTTGACTATGTTGCATATATTCACGGAAAAACTAACGAACTAATGAACGATAGACCACTCGCCGCACTAAAGGAAATACTAAACTATGGCAACCGCTAATACATCAAAAACCAAAACAGAAACCAAACTAAACATTGACCCCGAAACCCCCGCGCGCGTTGTTGAAAAGCAAGGCGATAAGACAATTACTTATGAAGCAAAAGTTGAAACCGTTGAAAGTGAAGTTAACCCTAATGGAGAAAGCGGAGATTTTGAAGGTGAAGATTTTATTAATTCGGAATACGATTTTGAAGAAGCTCAAATCCCTAAAACGCAATTAGAAAGAATGTTTGATGATTTGCGTTATGCGATTGAAAGACAATCCATTGACGATCAATTTTATGCGTCAGTAATAAGGATGCCGGATCAAATAGGCGGTGCAAAAATGCGCTTCCCCTGTGCGACACAGATGGATTTAGGCGTATTCGGTTTTCGTAGTACCGATATGTTTGGCTTCCCGAAAGCCGTACAGGAAAGGAATAGAAACTCCGGCGGAGTGTTTAACATTCGGATTTATGACGGACAGCAAAAGCCGCTTGTGATATGGCGACAGGTTTACGGAAGTAACAAAGGCGTTAGTAAAGAAATCGGATTATTTAATTATTCTGTTACCGATCCAGTTTTGGAGGATGTGCCGAACGTAAACGGACAGCCGAATAACTCTAACATTGACCTAATAAATCTCATTACTGAAAATCAAAAACAATCTGATTTGCGTTTTGAAAAACTGCTAGAAACAATCAACAAGCCAAAAGAAAAATCAACACTGGAAGCCGCTATTGAGCAAAAAGTATTGAATGATATTCTTAACCCGCCGCAACCTGTCAACGGCAACGATCAATTTCAACAAACCCTACAACAAACAATGGCTTCTATGTTCGCAATGCCAAGAATCATTAACGGTTTTGCGGATCAAATGTTTCCAACACCAACACCGCCTGAAAAGCGCGACACATTTGACAGGGTGTTGGAAGCCCTAAAGCATCCAATGATTGAGGGCGTTATTGAACGCGTTGGTGATATTGGCGAAACAATAGTAGTACAGCAATTGCAAAAGCAAGCTAACAGCGTAAACCAAGCGCAACAAAACCCTGCCGACCCGACAACTGTTACAGGTGAAATTATAAACGACCAACAACAACCGGAAGAAAGCGAAATGCAAGAACTGACAAACGATCTAATTACCGAACTCGAAAGCGGAAACAAACTTGATAAGGATAATAAATTCTTACAAGACCTAGAAACCGATTACCCTGACGCCGCCGAACAAATTAAAACACTTTGCCAAAATATGAAATTTGAAGGCGTACAGAAAATGTTGGTTGGTGAATTGGCGAAGCTGAACCCCAGCCCAATTGTACCGTTCTTTGATGTTGACGCAACAAACGCAAGCGGGAAGTACGTTTACAACGAACGTGGGCAAAAATTAATGATAAGACTTAAAGAGTTTTATGATTATGTTAATACGTTGGAAAGTTAAGGAGAAA
>CXWL01127380.1_pt1 | contig 15843 bp, 14 predicted proteins | sample 590931 | NCBI WGS metagenome assembly CXWL01 (sample SAMEA3498368, study PRJEB10139) | groundwater metagenome | biome: water well; material: biofilm material | place: Germany | collected 2015-04-27 | reverse complement strand
GGCAATAAGACAACCGGACAGATTGCGTGCTACAAAACCGGACAGATCAAAAGCTCGCGACAGCAGGTCGCGTTCCACCGTGCGCTTGGTGACATCAAACTGCTCGGCCTGCAATTTTTCGTGCAATGACTTGGCGGGTGATCTTCTGTGGGTAGCTCGGAATCATGCGCAGCATCTGCCATTGGCGCAACAGGGTATCCGGATGCGGTTGAGCCATGTTGATTCCTGTCTGGGTTGTTTGGTTGCCGGTCATTTTATGTGGTGAGCATGAATATGAACAGCGCAGATGTTATTGCCGTGCTGCGACAGTTTGAGACGTGCTAAACGATCCTAAAAACCGTAGTTGGTGGGTTCGTAGGTGCGAATTCATTCGCACGCTCAACAAGTTATGTGCGAATGAATTCGCACCTACAAAAACTATTCAATCCATTGAAATGCCGGAAGACTTTTCTCCAACTGAGGTTTTTAGGATGATTGCTTTCTGAGTGTGCGGCTGCTTGCCAATCACAATAACGGAGATCCGCTATCAGTACGCCTCCAGATTGGCACCTTCCGGATTCAACGAATGACGCCAGAACTGGTCGTCGCGGTCGAACAGCCGGTAGGTGCCGCGCGGCCCCCAACTCCCTGCCGGATAAGTGTTGATGAAGTCGCGCTCCATCGCCCACACTTTAAGAATAGGATCCACCACGCGCCATGCCGCTTCCACTTCGTCTATGCGCAGGAACAGCGAAGGATCGCCTTGCATGACATCCAGCAACAGGCCGGCATAAGCGTCGAAATCCTCGTCGCTTTCCTTGCGGTAAGTGGCGTCCAGGCTGATGGCGCGGGTGTGCAAATCCAGCCCCGGCATCTTGACCTGCAATTCCATTTTCATGCAGTCGTCGGGCTGGATGCCCAGCATGATCCAGTTCGGTTGCGGCGGGCCCTGGCGCGTGCGGCGCAGCAAATCCTGCGGCGGGTTCTTGAAGCGGATGCAAATTGCCGAGCTGCCTTCCGCCATGCGCTTGCCGGTGCGCAGGTAGAACGGCACCCCCGCCCAACGCCAGTTATCAACAAACAATTTTATTGCCGCATAGGTTTCCGTGGTGCTGTCCTGCGCCACGCCTTCTTCCTCCAGATAGCCCGGAACCGTTTTGCCGTCCAGGCTGCCGCTGGTGTATTGCGCGCGGAATGCGTGGGCATGCACCGAGTTTTGTGTGATCGGCCGTATTGCTTTCAGCACTTTCACTTTTTCGTCGCGCAAGTGTTCGGCGGAGATGGTCAATGGCGGTTCCATCGCCACCAAGGCGAGCAACTGCAGCAGGTGGCTCTGGATCATGTCGCGCAGTGCGCCGGCCCCTTCGTAGTAACCGGCGCGCCCGCCGATGCCCAGGGTCTCGGATTGGGTGATTTGCACGTGGTCTATGTAATGGTGGTTCCACAGCGGCTCCAGCAGCAGGTTGGCGAAGCGGAATACCATCACGTTCTGCACCGTCCCCTTGCCGAGATAATGGTCAATGCGGTAAATCTGCGGCTCGTTCAGATGCTTGTACAAACTACCTTGCAGAGTCTGTGCGCTCAGCAAATCGTAGCCGAACGGCTTTTCGATCACCACCCGGCGCCAGCCGTTTTTCTGCTTGAGCAAATCCACGTTGCCCAGTTTATCAACGATATCCGGAAACGCGGCCGGGCTGACCGACATGTAGAACACTATATTGGGCGGGAAAGTTTTATTCCCTTCCCCCGCATTCCCTTCAAGCGCCTGCTGCAAACGCTGATAGGCCGCATCATCGCCGGGCGGGATGGCCTGGTAGTGCATACGGGCGCAAAAGCGCTCCAGCGCCGGTTTGTCTATCCCTTGCGGGTAGATCGGCTGCAACATTTTGACAACCTCGGCGATCCATTCTTCGCGCTGCCGCAACTCGATGCTGCAGCCGAGTATGACTGCGTATTCGGGTAAGCGCTTGGCCATTTCCAGGCGAAACAGTGACGGGATCAGTTTGAGTCGGCTCAGGTTACCGGCAGCACCGAAGATCACCAGCGTGCAGGGCTCGATGGTTTTCATGGTTATCCACCCGTGTGCTTGACTGCGTGGCCGCCGAAGGCATTGCGCATGGTGGAGAGCAAGCGATAACCATAACCGGTTTCGTTCTGGCTGGTAAAACGCATCTGCAACGCCAGTGTCAGCACCGGTGCGGCGACACCCTGATCTATCGCCTCTACTACCGTCCAGCGGCCTTCGCCGGAATCCGGCACGTAAGGCGCCACCGCCTTCAACTCCTGATCGTGCTTCAGCGCTTCTGCGGTGAGGTCGAGCAGCCAACTGCGCACCACCGAACTGTGCCGCCACAACTCGGTGATCTGCGCCAGATCGAGTTCAAATTCCTTCTTGCCGCGCAGCAATTCCAACCCTTCGGCGAAGGACTGCATCATGCCGTACTCGATGCCGTTGTGGATCATCTTGGTGAAATGCCCCGCGCCGACCGGCCCCACATGCGCCCAGCCGCGATCCGTTGCGGGTGCCAAAGCTTGCAGGATGGGCGTCATGGTTTTCGCCACCTCGTTGGTGCCGCCCACCATCAGGCAGTAACCGTTCTCCAACCCCCAGATGCCGCCGGAGGTGCCGGAATCCATGAAGCCGATGCCCTGCTCCGCCAGCCAGGCGCCGCGCCGCTGGCTATCGTGGTAATTCGAGTTGCCGCCATCCACGATGATGTCCCCCTTCGATAGCAATGGAACGAGCGCTCGAATCTGCTGTTCGGTCGGTTCGCCGCTCGGCAGCATCAGCCATACCACGCGCGGGGCAGGCAATTTCGCCACCGCATCGGCCACCGAAGAGGAGGCAACCATACCTTCCTCTTTGGCAAGCTGCGCGACCACCTCCGGCGCGCGGTCATAGCCCACCACCTCAACACCGTTGCGGCGCAATCTGCGCACCATGTTGCCGCCCATTTTGCCCAACCCTACCATCGCCATTCGCATAATGCCCCTCTCACTGGATAATTGATTAATCTGCGCAACCTGACCTGACCAGACGTAAAATATCACAGGCCATCGTTGCATTATCGGAAGAATACGTGATTTCTTTAGCAAATATTTCTGCGCAACCGTACCGCTGGCACGCTTACCACACAACCGCCGAACTGGAAGAAGCGGCTGCGCAGGCAATATTGAATGCGGCGCGACATGCCGTCAGCCAACGCGGCGCGTTCCATATCGTGCTGGCCGGTGGCACGACGCCGCGCCGGGTATATGAGTTGCTGCGCAGGGCCGATGCGGGATGGGCTGCGTGGCATGTGTATTTCGGCGATGAGCGCTGCCTGCCCCCGGATCACGCGGAGCGCAACAGCCTGATGGCCGCGCAAGCCTGGCTGGATCATGTCGCCATCCCGCCCAACCAGATACACCTCATTCCCGCCGAGTTGGGCGCTGAAGCCGCTGCCAGCGTTTATGCGCGAATAGTGGAATGCATCGAACAGTTTGATCTGGTGCTGCTGGGGCTGGGCGAAGACGGCCACACCGCCAGCCTGTTTCCCGGCCACGACTGGGGCAACACGCCGGATGCCCCCGCCGCCATTGCCGTATTCGACTCACCCAAGCCGCCGCCGCAACGTGTCTCGCTCAGCGCATACCGCCTCGGCGCAGCACGCCAGGTCATGTTTCTGGTAACGGGCGCGGCGAAGCGGCAGGCAATCAAGGATTGGCGCAGCGGCATCAGCATTCCAGCCGCAGCCATCGCTCCGGCAAGCGGGGTGGATGTTTATACCGAAGGTGCGTTGCTGGATGATTGAGCAGAAAGCGGTATGCATGGTTGCCGGTGGCAGCAAGCGCAGAACAGCCGGGCGCAATCGTTATCGCGCCAAAGATAGGCAATTCCCTAAGCCGGACAAGCCGGAACCAAACGTAGGTCGGGCTTCAGCCCGACGTTGCCGCCGAGTCGGGCTGAAGCCCTACGGAATTTTGCTCAAAAATGTGAAGAGTTGACTCATAAGAGACTAATCTCTTCGAGCTTGAGAAGCTGACACCGCCGCATGGTTTCCTCCGCGATATCGCCACTATGCAGGTTAACGGACCATCTGGTTCATCTCGATAATGGGCATCAGGATAGCCAGCACGATGGCCAGCACCACGCCACCCATCAGCAATATCAACAATGGCTCCAGCAATGAAGTCAGCACCGAGGTGTAATTGCCGATCTCCTGTTCCTGCTGGGCTGCCGCGCGCTCCAGCATGGCATCGAGCCTGCCGCTCGCCTCGCCGCTCGCAATCAGGTGGATCAGGATAGGCGGGAACAGGCCGGAAGCGGCAAGCGCACGGCTGAGCCCGACACCCTCGCGCACTTTCCCGGATGCTTCTTCGAGCGCACGCCGCATCGGCAGGTTGCCCACCACGCCTGCGGCGGCCTGCAACGAAGTCAGCAAGGGCACCCCGCTGCCGGACAGGATTGCCAGCGTGCTGGCCATGCGCGCGGTGTTGATGCCGCGCACCAGGCGTCCGATCACGGGCAAGCGCAATAAAAGCAAATGCCACCGGTAACGGATTTCTTCACGGCGCAGCAATGCAAGCACGGCGGCTCCCGCGCCCGCCAACCCGCCCAGCAGGTAAAGCCACGATGCTTGCAGCATGGAGCTCAAGCCGATAAGCATGCGGGTCAGCAGCGGCAAGGCCTGGTGCGACTGCTGAAAAACATTCACCACCTGCGGCACGACATACACCAGCAAACCCGTGACCACCAGCAACGCCACCAGCGTGACGATGGCGGGATAGACAAAAGCCAGCCCGACTTTCTGCCGCAAGGCTTGCCTCGATTCGGTGTAGTCAGCCAGGCGCAGCATCACGCGGCTCAATTCTCCCGAAGCCTCGCCCGCTTTCACCAGCGCCTGGTAAATATCCGGGAACACGCGCCCGTAGCGGCCCATCGCCTGGGCCAGCGTATGCCCCGCCAGCAGTTCCGCGCGCACCCCCGCCAGCACCTGGCGCACGGTCTCGTTTTCGCTTTGTTCGGTCAGGGCGCTGAACGCCTGTTCGAGGGTTAATCCCGCATCAAGCAAAGTTGCCAGTTGGCGTGTCAGCATGCTGAGCTGTGACGATGAAATCCCGCCGCGCATACGCCAGCGCTGACCCTCGCCGGTGTGCAGCGTTTCCTGCGTAACCGCATCGACGGTGACCACAGCCAGGCCCATCTCACGCAGACGCGCGCGTGCCTGGCGCGGGGCATCCGCCTCGATCACCCCCTGGCTGACGCTTCCTGTATTATCTAGTGCTTCGTAGCGAAAGGCGGCCATGGCCCGGTTATCCTGAAAAAAGTATTCGGCCACGGATTAACACGGATGATCACGGACAAACAACATGCCACGCAACACTTTCAGCTCACCCGGAAGAAATCTGGCGAAGAATGACAATTACTTGGTTTTAAAGGACAATTACTTGGTTTTATCCGTGAAAATCTTTGTTCATCCGTGGCTAATTAAGACGTTTCCGGCATAAAAATCAGTCGCGCGTGACGCGCAACAATTCCTCCAGCGAGGTCACGCCGGAAACCACCAGGCGCAGCCCGTCCTGGCGCAGCCCGTGCATCCCGCGCTGCACGGCATATTCGCGCAATGACTGTTCGGACAACCGGTCGTGAATCAAGCGGCGCAGGCCGTCATCCACCCGCATCAGCTCATAAATCCCGGTGCGCCGCCGGTAACCGCTATGCCCGCATACGGGGCATCCTGCGGGGCGATACAGCGCATCCGGGCGGGCACCTTCCAGCAAAGCAAGCTCTGACGCATCGGGTTGGTATGCCTGCCTGCATTCGGTACACAGGCAACGCACCAGCCGCTGCGCCAGCACGCCGATCAAGCCCGAAGACAACAGGAAGGGTTCCACGCCCATATCGGTGAGGCGTGTCACGGAACTCGCGGTGTCATTGGTATGCAATGTCGCCAGCACCAGATGCCCGGTCAGGCTGGCCTGCACCGCAATTTGCGCCGTCTCAAGATCGCGGATTTCGCCGATCATGATGACATCCGGATCCTGCCGCAGAATGGCCCGCAGCGCACGGGCAAAGCTCATCTCGATGCGCGGGTTCACCTGGGTCTGCCCGATCCCGTCGAGGTCGTATTCAATCGGGTCTTCCACCGTCATCACATTGGTCACCGTCGCGTCTATGCGCGACAGCGCGGCGTACAGCGTCGTGGTCTTGCCGGAGCCGGTAGGGCCGGTCACCAGCACGATGCCGTGCGGCTGGCGTACCAATTCGTCCACCGCCGCCAGCGTTGCGTTGTCCATCCCCAGGCGCGTCAATTCCAGCCGCCCGGCATCCTTGTCGAGCAAACGTAACACCGCGCGCTCGCCATGCCCGGTCGGCAGGGTGGACACCCGCACATCCACCGGGCGTCCGGCTAGGCGCAGCGTGATGCGCCCATCCTGCGGCAGGCGTTTTTCCGCAATATCCAGTTCCGCCATGATCTTGATGCGCGACACCATCGCCGCATGCAATGCGCGGTGCGGCTCGATCACGTCCTTCAACGTGCCGTCCACGCGGAAGCGCACCACCGAGCGCGTTTCAAACGGCTCGATGTGAATATCCGAGGCATTCTCCCGCACCGCCTGGGTCAATAATGCGTTAATCATGCGGATCACCGGCGCATCGTTTTCCGCATCCAGCAAATCCTCGGTCTGCGGCAGGTCATGTATCAACCGCGACAAATCCATGTCATGTTCGACATCCCCGACCATTGCCGCCGCCGAACCATCCGCCTGCGCATAAGCGCCTGCCAGCGCCCGATCAAATGCCTCCGGCGCCAACATCGCGGCGCGCAACGGCACACCCAGCACGCGCCGCACTTCGGCCAGCGTTTCCGCCGCCGCATCCGCACGCACCTGCACCTCGGCACCCTCTGCGGAATAATGCATCAACAGCACGCCTTTGGCCTTGGCGAAGGAATAGGGAATTTTTCTGGAAACCTGCCGGCCGGGAAAGGATAGTGCGCGCTGTTCCATGGTGGCGGGTCAGGGTCTTGCCGCAGCAGGCTCATCGGTGGCCGGGGCAGGCGAAGCGGCAACCTCGGGCGGTGTCGGCAAGGACAATTCCTGCTTCAGGTTAAGCGGCGGAACTTGCGGCGCAAGCATGTCCGGCAGGAAGGCGCGCGAGGGCAACTGGCTGTTCTTTTGCTCACCGAGCAGGTAGTCGTAACGATCCTGGGTCAACCCCTGCGAGTCCGATGCGGTGCGCAGGACGTAAGGGCGGATGAACACCATCAGGTTGGTCTTGGTATGACGCCGGGTTTCGTGGCGGAACAATCCTCCCAGCAACGGGATGTCGCCCAGCACCGGCACCTTGTCCTCGCCGTTGCTGACCGAATCCTGGATCAAGCCGCCCAGCACCACGATCTGCCCCTCGTCCACCAGCACGCTGGATTCCAGCGAGCGCTTGTTGGTAATCACGCCAGCCGCATTGTTGACCGTCTGGTTCTGCACGCTGGACACTTCCTGGTAAACCTGCAACTTCACCGTGCCGCCCTCCGAAACCTGCGGCTTGATGCGCAGGGTCAGCCCGACATCCTTGCGCTCGATGGTCTGGAACGGCGTCGCGGTAGCCGCATTGCCGGTCTGCGCATAACTCCCGGTGATGAACGGCACATTCTGGCCGATGATGATTTTCGCTTCTTCATTATCGAGGGTCAGCAAATTCGGCGCGGACAGGATGTTCGCGTTCGCGCCCGTTTCCAGGGCGCGCGCCAGCACTCCCAGGCTCTGCCCGCGTAAAATCCCAATATTCAGGCCAGTGCCCAGTACGGGCGTTTTGTTAACAATACCCGCAGCGACATTGACAATGTTGGTGTTTCCTACGCCAAAATTTGTCCCGCCACCCACCATGGTCCCGGTAGCGCTACCGCCCGCAGCCTGCCACTGGATGCCGATTTCCGATGCCTTGTCCGCCGTCACTTCCGCAATCAGCGCCTCCACGAACACCTGCGCCCGGCGCACGTCGAGCATCTCAACCACTGCACGCAAATTGTTATAGATGGCGTTTGGTGCGGTGATGATCAGCGCATTCGACGCCGCATCGGCCTGGATCATGCCTCCTACGGCCGGCGCGGCAGCGCCCGGAGATGCGGAAGCGCCGGACGCCGAAGTTTCTCCCGACATCACCGCGCGCAAGGTCTGCGCCATCTTCACCGCTTCGGCATTTTTCAAATACACCACATGAATATTCCCCGGCGCTCCGGTTTCTATGTCGAGCTTTCCGGCCAGATCGCGCACGCGCGCAAGCCGCGCCGGATTGTCGGTGCGCAACAACAGGCTGTTGGTGCGCGCATCCGCCGCCAGCGCAAAGCGCTGGCTCACGTCCCCGCCGCCCCCGGAGGCAGCCCCATCCTGCATCAGGCGGCTGATCGTCTGCGCCACCTCCACGGCGGAAGTATGCTTGAGCGGGATCATCACCGGCGCTTCCGCGGTAGGCTGGTCTATGGATTCAACAATCTGCTCGATCCGCTTCAGGTTGCTCGCGTAATCCGTCACCACCAAAGTGTTATTGTTGGGATATGCGGTCACGATGTTGTTTGGCGCGATCAGCGGTCGCAAAACCGGCACCAGTTGCACGGCCGACTCGTACTTCAACACATACACCCGCGTCACCAGTTTGTCGCCTGCGCCACGGGCATCGCCCGCAGCATCAATGTGCAGCTTGGCATCCGCCTCCGGCATCACCTTGGTCACGCCGCCCGATTCCACCGCCGCGAACCCCTGCAAGCGCAACGATGAAAGCAGGATGTCATAAGCCAGAGATGCGGGGACAGGCGTGGACGATATGATGTTGACCGTCCCTTTTACGCGCGGATCAACCAGGAAATTGCGCGCCGTGATTTGCGACACCGCCTTGATCACCTCCCCGATGTCCGCATTCACAAAATTCAGCGACACCTTCTCATCCTGTGCGCCCATTGCAACAGGAGAGGAAAATAATACGCCGCAAAAAAATGCGCACACCACCCCCCGCACGAGGTCTCGCTTCGCGAATTTCACGTTAACCAACATACGGTTCATGGAGGAATCACCCGATTATTTTCTCTGCACAAAATGCTCAACGGCAATCGCAGCTTGCCTGTCTCACCGCGCAGGCGCCACGCCCACCCCGGCAACACCCGCGCCCTTCCCTTCCAGATCCACCCGTTGCCGCACCCCGGCACGCTCCAGCAGCACATGATCCGGGTGGACTTCCAATAACTTGACCCCAGGCGCCACACTGCCACCCAGCGCCACACCCAGTTGACGGCTGCCATCCAGCTTCAACACCGCGAATCCGGGCCGCCCGGCTTTTGCCGCGAATACCCCTGCCAGGCGCACATCCGGCATAGCCGCCACTTCCGGTGCCGGTGCAGCAGGCGCAACCACCACACCAAACAACTGCCCGGTTTCCATTGCGGCCCCACGCTGAGGCTCAACGCGGACAGCCATCGCGTGCGGCGCGAACAAAACCCATGTCCACTTCGCCAGCAACACGCCCAGCACCAGCACACCCAGGCTGCGCCAGAAAAAAGATACCCAAGAAAAGGCCGCTACATCACCTGCGCTGCCCGAACCGAACGGCAGTCCCCGCCCCCAACGCAATAGCATAAAACGCTCCCTTTATCCTTCGCGCAGTATACACAATGCAATGGAATCAGAATCGCCCAGTTATTGCCCGAAACAGGCCGGTCAGGGTGCTTGATGCTTACATTTCCATTTTACATGGACTAAACTTTGCCTCTCACCCGTAACGGCATCTCTCTGCGCAGATCACAGGTCAATCCGATGGAAGGCCATAACAAACGAACCGCTTTTTTCATTTCAGACCGCACCGGGCTGACTGCGGAAATTCTTGGCCGCGGCCTGCTCTCCCAATTCGACAGTATTGAATTCGGCCGCGTGACGTTGCCCTATATAGACACAGCAGCCAAAGCCCGCGAGGCGGTGACACGCATCAACGCGGCGGCGCAATCTGACGGCTGTCGCCCGATGCTGTTCAGCACTCTCCTTTTGCCTGAGGTGCGCGACATCGTCGCGCAAAGCGATGCGCTCATTCTCGACCTGTTTGAAATGTTCATTGCCCCGCTGGAAAGGGAGCTCGGTATTCCATCCTCGCATGCGGTAGGCCGCTCGCACGGGGTCGGGACCAGCTACACAGCACGCATGGATGCGGTGAATTACGCGCTGAACCACGATGATGGCGGAATCACGCGCGACCTCCACCGCGCCGATATCGTGCTGGTCGGGGTGTCACGCTCCGGCAAAACACCCACCTCGCTTTACCTCGCCTTGCAGTTCGGGCTTTATACCGCCAACTACCCGCTGGTGCCGGAAGATTTCACCGCGGCAACACTGCCGCCGGCGCTCAAACATTTGCGCGGCAAATTGCACGGCCTGACCATCCGCCCGGAGCGCTTGCAGGAAATACGCGCCGAACGCTCGCCCGGCAGCCGTTACGCTTCACTGGAGAATTGCCAGCATGAAGTAAAGCAGGCAGAAAACCTGATGAGCCAAGCCAACATTCCCTATCTGGATGTCACCTCCATGTCGGTGGAAGAAATCGCCACCACCATATTGCACCGCAGGGGATTGAAGCGTTGATTTTGCGCGCCACGGTTCAAACATGAACACATGCTTTCCGGGGGCATAAAAATTATCCGGGCCGAGAGGAGATGAAATAGTGCTTGCATAACTTTTATTTATTACACTAGAATTAGCGCTGTTTAGATAAGAAAACCACTATATGTAGTGGTTTTTTATTTTCTGGCTCAATGCCGCCCAGAGGGAGTTGCATGCAGCTTGCCACCAAAAGCGCCTTATCTTCCCACGTGCCCGCACACGGCGTTCCCCCTCCCTCCCCTTCTTCGCATGTCTCGCCTGGCCATTACAAACAGGAACCTCAGAAGGTAAATCCGGGTTCAACTGTTTTGTTTCGCACGGGAGGCAACTCATGAACAGAATGATGATGAGAGTTTTCTTCGAGCCGGTTCTGGCCGCAGTTTTTCTTGTGACCGGCGCAGAGACGCAAGCAGGCTTGCAGGAAGGAAACATTGCTTACGAAAAAGGCAATTACCTGATCGTGTTGAAGCAATTCAAGCTGCTCGCATCCAAAGGAGATGTAGACGCACAGAGCAGCCTCGGGTTTATGTACGCCAACGGGCAAGGCGTCCCGCAGGACTACAAGGAAGCCGCCTCATGGTACCGCAAGGCGGCTGAACAGGGCGCAGCAGATGCGCAGTTCAGCCTGGGCGCCATGTATGCCAATGGGCAAGGCGTCCCGCAGGACTACCAGGGAGCTGCGTCATGGTATCGCAAGGCAGCCGAGCAGGGATATGCGCGGGCGCAATACCATCTTGGCGCCATGTATGACAATGGGCAAGGGGTGCCGCAAGACTACAAGCAGGCTGCGATGTGGTATCGCAAGGCAGCCGAACAGGAAGCTGCGGATGCGCGCAAAAACCATGGGGAGACGCGCGGCAAAGAGCAGGCATCACTGAAACCAGAGCCTGAGGCAGACAAAGCTGAAGCCTCCGCAAAGGCCCTGCAGGCGGCGGAAGCATCGCGCATAAAAGTCGAGCAGGATGCGGCCATAAAGAAAGCGGGGGCGGCAGCAAAAGCCCAGCAGGAAATTCTGGAAGCGCGCCGCAAGGCCGAGAAAGATGCAGCAAAAGCCAGGGCTGACACCGAAGCGGCGCGTTTAACATTGGAGCTGGCAGCAGCAGCCAAAGCTGAAGCTGCCATGAAGGCCAGGCAAGCTGCGGAAGTTGCGCGTTTAAAAACTGAGATGGATGCAGCCGCGAAGAAAGCCGAGGCGGCAGCCAAGGCCGAGAAAGATGCGGCCAAAGCCAGGGCCGACGCCGAAGCAGCGCGTTTAAAAATAAAGCAGGAAGCTGCGCAAAGCAACGCTATAGCCATGAACGACAACAGGCAAGGCGTGCCGCAGGGCTACAAAAAAGATGAGGTTGTTGCATGGTATCGCAGTGAAGCTGAACAGGGTGCTGCGGATGCGCAGTTCAACCTCGGTTTGATGTATGCCAATGGGCAAGGCGTTCCACGGGACTATAAGGAAGCCGTCGAGTGGTATCGCAGGGCGGCCGAACAGGGATATGCGAAAGCGCAATACAACCTTGGAAAGATGTATCTCAAAGGCCAGGGAGTTACCTATGATTACCTGCAGGCAGTAAAGTGGTTCAACAAGGCAGCCGAACAGGACAATGCCGAGGTGTCCAGCCAAAAAGGCTTTCTAAAACGCACCGCAAGCTTCCGTTGATATGCAGTAACTGCAAAATATTCCGCAGGCATAGATGGAGAGTACCCACAAGCAAGATCACCGCCCCACCCGCTTTTGCGCATTCCAAAGCACGCACGAACCACGGACGCATATGCCAACCTACCGCACCCCCGGCATCTACGCAGAAGAAATCTCGACTCTTCCACCCTCGGTGGCGGAAGTTGAATCCGCGATTCCGGCTTTCATCGGCTACACTGAAAAAGCCACGATGGCGGCTCCCTGCGATCTCCTGATGAAGCCGACCCTGATTGGCTCGTACACCCAGTTCGAACAATGCTTTGGCGGCCCGGAGCCGCTCGATATCCGCGTCAGCGTCCAGCCAAATGCTCCTGTCGGCGTGAACCCGCCCACCCTGAAGCACAACCTCGCCTACAACATGAAGATGTTCTTCGCCAACGGTGGCGGCAAATGCTACATCGTTTCTGTGGGGACGTACGCAAATACTGTGAACTTTGATGCCTTGGAAAAGGGGCTCAGGAAGGCGGGGGAGGAAGACGAGCCCACGCTGGTCGTCATCCCCGATGCGGTGCTGCTCAACGTGGCGGACTATGAAAAACTGATCATTGCCGTCCTGGCGCAGTGCGGCAAACTTGGGGATCGCTTTGCCATCTTCGACATCTACGAAGGAGACAAATCACCCGGTGAGCTATCGGCTGATCGCACGCATTGCGGAACCGGCAATCTCAAGTATAGCGCCTCGTACTACCCCTTCCTCAAAACGGCGCTCAATCACCTCGTCAATGCCGATGAAAGCAACGTGCAGGTAACTGAGGGCACAGCCCAGCCTGTTGCACTCGGAACCATGCAGGCCACCAATACCGTCACCTATAAAGCTGTCAGGATGGCATTGAATAGCTGCCAAGTCGTGTTACCGCCCAGCGCAGCTGTCGCCGGCGTCTATGCCGCCACCGACGCCCGGCGCGGCGTATGGAAGGCTCCGGCGAACGTCTGCCTCACCAATGTGGTTGAACCCGTGATCGTGGTAGACAACACCGAACAAGCGAGCCTCAACATTGATGCCACCACCGGCAAATCCATCAACGCCATACGCACATTTTCCGGCAAGGGTACCATGATATGGGGAGCACGCACGCTGGCCGGAAACGACAACGAGTGGCGCCACATCCCGGTGCGGCGCTTTTTCAACATGATCGGGGAATCGGTGAAAAAATCCACCTGCTGGGCCGTGTTCGAGCCAAACGATGCCAACACCTGGGTCAAGGTGCGCGGCATGATCGAGAACTACCTCACGCAGAAGTGGCGCGAGGGCGCGCTGGCGGGCGCCACCACCAAGGAAGCTTTCTTCGTGCGCTGCGGTCTGGGTGTCACCATGAACGCGCAGGACATTCTGGAAGGGCGCATGAACGTGGAGATCGGCATGGCTGCGGTGCGCCCGGCCGAGTTCATCATCCTGAAATTCTCGCACAAGCTCCAGGCTTCCTGATAGCCACGACCGCGCCGATCAACCATGCAAACGAGGAAAAACATCATACCCGAACAATATCCCACACCCGTCTTTCATTTCCAGATCGAGTGGAGCGGCACGCGCATCAGCTTCTCGGAAGCCACCGGCTTGACCCAGGAAAACCAGGCCACTGACTACCGTGGCGGCTCCTTCCCGGAATATCCCCCCAGCAAGAGGCCGGGCCTGCGCAAACCCGGCAACATAACGCTCAAACGCGGAGTCGCAAAAAGTGATAATGGATTTTTTAAATGGCTTTCCACCATCAAGCTCAATACCGTCGAGCGGCGTGATGTCATCATCAGCCTGCTGAATGAAAACCACGAACCGGCGATGACCTGGAAGATGCTCAATGCCTTCCCGGTCAAATGGGTGGGGCCGGAACTCAATGCCAAGGGCGGTAGTGACGTTGTAATCGAGTCCATCGAACTCGCTCACGATGGACTCGAACCGAAGGGTAAAAAAGAGGCAAGCTAGAATTATTTTTCCGGCAAATGAAAAATAAATCCCACTTCCTTAGCCCTGTTTTTGATTCGCTTTGACCCTGCCTGCGGTGCCCCCGAAAAGACTGAAATTCAGAACAACGCTAGCCGCACCGGCTTGCGGATCAACTTCCAGCTTTTTTGTCGCATAGACTGTCATGGTTTTATTTTCTTCGTCGTATATGGCCATCGGGGTGCATCCTTCATCCATGGCCTGCTGTACCATTTTCCTGACTTCCCCGTGCGATTCCTCGTTTTCTTCCGGCATTGCCAATTCTTTTTTGGACTGCAAGCCTATATGCAGAAAATCCGGTATGCAATTACCGGGCTTGATCGCGGCGATGGCTGTTATGCACCGCTTTCTGCCCCAATCTGCAGGCGTGTCGTAATAATGGAAAACTGCATGTGCAAATGTTTTTGCATCAACGTCGTCCGAACAGCTTATATAGAATATGTGTTGAAACTTTTCTGTCGAGAAACCCACTTCATAGGTTTTGCTGTACTGTTCTGTTGTCATTTCGTTTTGCCTTTGGTCCATTCGGCTTTAGCCGGTAAAAATCCGTTAACGAATAATTTTTGCGGCGGCGATTATAACCCGGCAGCCCGCATGCAGGCCTGCCCGCACGCGCGATCTCGAAATCGCGCATATGCACCGGACAGGCCGCCAAGCGTGGCGGTGCATCTACTCGGCTGAAGCACCCAGCTCCGCACACAGCCTGCCCATCCTGTCCCGCAGCTCTCTTACCTCCCCTTCAAGCCTGGCGACGTTGGCCTTGAGCGCGGCTATTTCGCCCACCGTCACATCGCCTGCGGGAGTGGCAGATGCCGCTCTGCCGGACACTCGCTCTTCAATGACAGGCATACCGGATAGCAGGTGCATCCAGCGGTTTTCGCGCGAACCGGGCTGGCGCGGCAACTCGACTACCAGGCCGCCTGCCGCGCGCTCGGCCAACTCGGCGAGAAAGCTTTCGACCGATGAAATGTCGGCGAACTTGTGCAGCCTTTCGCAATTGATGCGCAACTCCCCCGCCGTCTGCGGGCCGCGCAGCATCAGCATGGCCAGCAAGGCGGTAGATTGCGCGGGGATGTGCAGCACCCGTTCGATGTTGTGCGCATAACGCGACGCCCTCCCCCCGCTGGTTTCCACGATCAGCGACAACGCCCTCAAGCCATCCAGCGCTGCCTGCACCTCCGCTTCGGAAGCCTCGATAACCGGATCGCGGCCGCTCTTCTGGTTGCAGCCGGAAACCAGATAATTCAGCGTCAGCGGATAAGAGTCCGGCACCGTGCGCTGCTTCTCGGCGAGCACACCGAGGACGCGGGTTTCGAGGAGAGAAAAAATCGGAAGTGTGGTGTGCATCGTTTATCCTGGAAAAAAACAGCTAATGGATTGGTCGGGCTGAAGCCCGACCCCAATAGATAATGTTGGTTCAAATATTCCTGCTCTTCTTGATCAAATCATGCGCAAGCTGGATTTCTTTTGCCTGCTCGGTTGCCATCGCAACCATGTCCTCCGGCATTCCTTGCCCGATCAATTTGTCCGGGTGGTATTGGCTCATCAGCTTGCGGTAGGCGCGTTTAATCTCTGCATCGGTGCTGTCTTTGCTTACGCCCAAAGCCTTATAGGC
>CXWL01041853.1_pt1 | contig 15843 bp, 14 predicted proteins | sample 590931 | NCBI WGS metagenome assembly CXWL01 (sample SAMEA3498368, study PRJEB10139) | groundwater metagenome | biome: water well; material: biofilm material | place: Germany | collected 2015-04-27 | reverse complement strand
GATGTCTTCGATGTCGACGCCACCGATTTGTCCCCCGCCATTCCCGCGATGGGGACCTTGGGGTCACCGTTCGCTTCCAAGCTGTTCAAATACACGCCGCCTTCGACTCCCTCGGTGTCTTACGTGCTCAGCATAAACTCGATGGCGCCGGGAGCATTGCCGCGTTTCATCACCGTGCCTTCGAGCGGGCTCGCCCATGATTTCGCAGGTCCCTATGAGTCAATCTTGGTTCGGCAAGATCCGAGCGACCCGCTCTACGTCATCGCGTTTGATTTGAATGGTGCGGTCGGCACCGATTACGTGCTCGATTTAAAGAGCGCTCCGGGCGAAGTGGAACCGAATGACACCACATTGCAGGCGTCGCTCATCGCGACTCCGTTCAATTCGACCACGCTGGTCGACGGGCAGTTTTCGTCGCTGGGCGACGTCGATTATTTCAAGGTCTCGGTGGGGCCGACCGACGTGGGTAAGAAGTTGAGAGTGGTGAGCCGCGCCGGTGATGCGAGCGTGGACACGATTGTCGACGTGCAGAACTCGGCGGAGATGTCGCAGGGCGGCCCGAGCTTGGATAATTTGATTTACGACCAGCTCACTTCGACGCCGTTACCGACGCCGGGTACGTACTTCATCAAGGTGTATTACTCGCCGCAGGTCGGGCTCTATGACGTGAATAAGAGCCACTATCAGTTGGTGGTGTCGCTGGTACCGTAGCGGCGCAGGTGGTGCGTTCTGTGAGGTGAAGCGTACGCGGGCGGCGAACCCCATCACGAAAGGAGCGAGCGTCCGACCGAAGAGGTCTTTCTGTTGACTTAACTGAACGCTCGTTCCATTAAGTACCCATGGCCCGGCCTCGCAAGGAGAAAGCGCGTGACACCCGCCGTCTCATTCTTGAGGCGGCGTTGGACCTCTTCGCCACCAGCGGCTACTTCGGCACCTCGATGCGTCAGATCTCTCGCGCCGTCGGCGTGCGCGAGAGCGCCCTCTACCATCACTTTGCGTCCAAAGAGGCCATTCTCGCTGGCCTCCTCGACGACTTGGGCCCCGGCCGCGCCCGCGAGCTTTTCTCCATCGACGCCGAGGCGCTCGCCAAGACGGTGGGCGCGAAGAAGCTGCTGTACACCCTAATGGTTCGCATTATCGAGACCTGGGAGACGCCGCAGGAACAGAAGCTGGCACGGCTGATTCTCTCGGAAGGGCCGCGGTTATCGCGGGAAGGCGTGTTTCACCCCATGAACCGCATGCTCCAAGCACGTGAGCACCTCGCTCAGATCTTCACCGCCCTGGTGAAGCTGAAGATGATTCGGCCCGTCGACCCTCAAGCGGTCACCCTGACCTTCATGGGCCCCCTGTTCATGCTTCGCATGGGCTACCTGGTGATGTCGCCCACCCCACAGATGCAGAAGCTGCGCCGCGAAGCCGACGCCCATTTCAATTTTTTTTGGGAGAATCTTAAAAAAACTAACGAACGTTCACCCTATTAATTCGTCCTTCGCCTCTGTTTCCGTCATCATCGAGACATCACATGGCTCTGTTGAAGCTGGCCGTACGCAATCTGCGCCGCAACCGCCGCCGCTCGGCGATTACCCTGGCGGCGATGATCATCGGCACCCTGGCGATGACCACCCTGCGTGGCTTCATCAACGGTATGCAGCGCATGATTATCGACAACCAAGTTACAGGCCGCATGGGCGCGGTGCAGGTGCACAAGAAGGGCTACGTCGACAACGTTCTCACTTCGCCCCTGGCCTTGGACATGGCCGACACCCCTGAGTTGCGTCAAAAACTGGCGTCGATTCGAGGCGTGGTCGCGGTGGCGCCGCGCATCGAATTCCCCGCCATGTTGTCGACCCCCGATAAGCGGCCACCCCCTGAAGATGGCACCCCACTGCCCAAGGCAGACCAAGGCAAGACGTCGTTCATCATGGCCACGGCCATCGACCCCCAAGCCGAAGTACGCGTGACACCTTTGCGAAACTCGTTCATCACCGACGGGGGAATACTCTTCGCCTCTGTCGACGCCCACGACATCGTGCTCAATGAGGACTTCGCGCGCGGGTTGGAAGTGTCGATTCACCCGGCGAAAACGCCTTTACCGCCGGTGGAACAGCAACTGGCACTGCTCTCGCCCGATCGCGATGGCGCGCTCAATGGTGAGAATGTGGTGATGGGCGCCGCGCTCCCCTCTTTTTCACCCGGCGACCGGCGTTTCGGCCTCGTACCCCTGGGCACCGCGCAACGCATTTTGCGAATGGAAGGGCGCGTCACCGAGTACGGGCTGGCGGTGGAAAACATTGACGATGCTGACCGGGTGCGCGGTGAGGTGGCCGCGGCACTGGGGCCCGACTACGAGGTCCACACCTGGGACGGCTTGATGCCCTTCATTCGCATTCTCACGGGTTTTCAAGACGCGGTGTTCAGCGTCATCAGCGGCGTGTTTCTGGCCGTGGCACTTCTGGGAATCGTCAACTCGATGTTGATGACCGTGCTCGAACGGGTACGCGAAATCGGCACCATGCTGGCGGTGGGCATGCGTCGGCGGCAAATCGTTCAGCTGTTCCTGCTCGAAGGCTTCGTGCTCGGCATCGTCGGAGGGGTGGCCGGTATCGCCATCGGCTACACCATCGTGTCTGTCGCGGGGTACGTTGGGTTGCCGATTCCGTCGCCGCAGGCCACCGTTCCCTCGATTGTTCGGCCCTTCATCACCACCACCTTCTTGGTCGGCTCGCTTCTGGGCGTCCCCCTAGGAGCTTCCTTGGCATGCTTATGGCCAGCGTGGAGAGCCAGCCGCCTTCGCCCCGTGGAGGCTTTGCAAACCGCATGAGCCGCTTACCCTCGCTCGCGTTGCGAAACGTTGGCCGCAACCGCCGCCGCACCGTGATTACCGGCGCTGCGATTTTCGTGTGCGTCGCCCTGGTTATCATTCTCAAAGGGTTCATCACCGGCACCGAAGACGTGATGCTCGCCGACGTCGTCGAAGGCCGGGTGGGCGCATTGCAGGTTCACCAGAAAGGCTACGTCGACAACATCGAAGCCGTGCCCACCAGCATGAGCATGCCGTACACGCCCGAGTTGGTCGCCCGAATCAAAGCCGTACCTGGGGTGAAAGGAGTCACCGGCCGGCTGCAGTTTAGCGGGCTCATCTCCAACGGAAAGACGCAGACGATGTTCATCGGCAGGGCGATTGATGTCGCCACCGAGAAGCAAGCGTGCCCGCTCGCCGACGCGGTGCTCAAGAGCGGCCAGCCCTTGGCCGCGAGGGAACACGCGGCCTTGCTCGGCTACGAATTGGCGAAAAGCTTCGGCGTCGAAGCCGGTGCCACGGTGAACGTGCTCGCCAACAGCCCCGAGGGGCGCCAGAACTCGCTCGATGTCACGGTGAAGGGGCTGACCTCGAGCAGCTTTCCCTTCGAGAACAAGCGGGTGCTGACGATGCCGCTCGAGACCGCGCAAGAGCTGCTGGGAATGAACGGCCGGGTCACCGAATACGCGGTGGCGATTGACGACATCACCCACATCGAAAAGGTGCGCGCTGATTTGGCGCAAGCCCTGGGCCCCGAATTCGAAGTGCATACCTGGTCGCAACTGCAGACCTTCGTGCGCGACCTGATCGATCGGCAAGCCTTCATCATGCGAATGATCAGCATCGTGCTCTTCATCATCGCCCTCACCGTCATCGCCAACACGATGTTGATGTCGGTCTTCGAGCGGGTGCGCGAAATCGGCACCCTGCTCGCAGTGGGCGTCAGGCGCATGCAGGTGCTGTGGCTGTTCATTCTCGAGGCCGCGCTGCTGGGCGTGCTCGGAGGCTTGACCGGCGTCATCGCTGGCCGCTTGGGCTTGTTGGCAATGACGCTGATCGGCATCGAATTTCAGCTGCCGGGCACCTCACGCACCGCGGTGCTGGCACCGCACGTGACTGTCGCTTACGTGGCCGGCACGGTGGCGGTGGCGATGTTCGGCGCGATTCTCGCCGCGATGTGGCCGTCATTTCGCGCTTCGCGCCTGAACCCTGTCGATGCTCTACGCAATGGCTAAAAAAGGAGTCGTCATGACAAATCTCTTTCTGCTCGCCGCTCTACTCGCCGTTCCCGCGCTCGCCGCCGACCCCACGGTCGAACAGGTGCTCCAGAAGTACGACGGCATCATGGGGCCCACGTCCTTCGAAGCCGAGACGCAGATGACCGCCACCCGCGAAGACGGCAGCTCACGCACCTACGTGATGAAGATGCTGAAGAAAGACAACGACAAGTTCCGCATCTGGTTTTCAGAGCCTTCGTCCGTCAAAGGCCAAGAAGTCTTGCGCAACGGCGACAACCTCTGGGTCTACATACCCAACTTGAAGCGGGCCACCCGCATCGCCAACCGCGACAGCTTTCAAGGCGGCGACTTCAACAACGCCGACGTGCTGCGGGTGAATTACCAGGCCGACTACAACGGCAAGCTCATCGCCAGCGATGTGGAAGACACGTACTGCGTCGAGCTCAAGGCGAAGAATGCCGAGACCGCGTACGACTCCATCAAGCTCTGGGTGCGTAAAGCCGACCTGCAGCCGGTGAAGGGCCATTACTTCGGCACCAGCGGGCAGCTGATTCGCAGCGCCGCCTTCAGCGAGTACCAAGAATTCGAGAAGGGCTACACCCGGCCCGCCAAGGTGGTGATGCAGAACGAGCTGGTGAAGGCGCGCAAGACCGAGCTGCGCACCAAGGGCATGACTCTGAAGGTCGACGTCCCCGTGCAGCGCTTCTCGCAGTCTGACCTGGGCAAGTAGCTCTTTACCGATGCGCCGGCGAGCCTCCATAGGCTTCACTGCAGGGCTTTGTGCCGCGGCACTGTTGTGCGCAGTGACGAGCGCCCACGCCACCGAGGTCAACGGCTACGCGAGCAGCCGCACTTCGTTCACGCGCGCCAAGGTCACGGGGCTGATACCGACCGAAGACCTGCCTCAGTGGACCGAGCTCGTCGAGCTCAACGCGCAGCTCAAGGTGCCTTACGGCAAAGCCTCGTTCGTCTACGCCGACCTCTCGGTCATTCTGCAGGGCGGCATCGACGCGCACACCCTCGATGAGCAGGGCCATGAAGTCTCGGTCAATTCCCGAGACTTCAAAATCACCCAACCCACCATCTCGTTGAACGAGCTCTACCTGCTCCACGAGTACAAGCCGTCAATCAATATTCTCTTGGGCAAGAAAAGACTCAACTGGGGCAGCGGCTTCTCGCACAACCCCACCGACCTGCTCAACGTTCGCAAAGACCCCACCGACCCGACTTTTCAACGCGCGGGGGCGTGGCTGGCGCGCATCGAAGTGCCGCTCGAGAAGTACACTATCACCGCGATTTTTGCGCCCGCCGTGCTGAAGCAAGTCGCCGGCCTGCCCTACCAGTACGTGCTCTGGCCCGACTGGGACAAGCAAGACAACCAAGCGCATTACCAAACCGTGTTGCGGCTCTATGCGCTCATCGCTGACGCCGACGTCAACGTGATGCTCTTCTTCGGCAACCGTTACAACGACGCCTTCGAGAGCAAGTTCCGCTTCGGGGCTTCGTTCAGCAGGTATTACTTCACCGACTATGAAGTGCACTTCGAGGCGCTGATGAACAGCGGCTCGACGCGCGACTACGTCGACCCCACCTGCGTCTCGTCTGCCCTCGCCGCGCTGGGCTGCGCGCAGGAGCAACGGTCTCCATTGGAGAAGCGCTTCCTCAACAGCTCCGACATCTACATCAAGCTCCTGGTCGGTATGCGCCGGCAGTTCTCCGACGAGTCGATGGTGTCGCTGGAATATCTGTTTCAGCAAGACGGCTACACGGGCCCGCAGTACCAAGAATTGATTAGAGGTCTCGACTTGCTCCGCCAAGGCCGGCGCGAAGGCTTACCCATCAACCGCATTCCCGGGGCGGCGGCCTTCTTGGGCGGCGCCAGCAGCGACGGCAACCCGGCTCGCTTCAGCTTCGAGCCCTTGCGCCGACACTATCTGTTCGCGACCTACCAGAAGCCACGCATCAAAGACGACTTCACCGCGCAACTGGTGGTGATTGCCAATCTCGAAGACCTCTCGTCGCTGTGGACTCCGTCAGTACAGTGGAGCACCACCGAATGGTTGACCCTCTCGGTGCTGGGCTTTTTTCCGGTACCCGGCCTGCAAGCGTGGAGCGCGACCACTTCGCAACCGAATGAATTCATCACCGAGTACTCGAACGTGCCCTTTCGTTTTCGGGCGATGTTCGAAGCGAGAATTTTCTACTGAACGAAGGGAAGGCGCGGCGTGAATCTCATCGAGCTCAAAGGCATCGCGAAGTCGTACGAGCTGGGCAAAACCACCGTCACCGCGTTGCGCGGAGTAGACCTGACCATCGCCAAGGGAGAATTCACCGTCATCACCGGCCCCTCGGGCTCGGGCAAGACGACGCTGCTCAACATCATCGGCTGTTTAGATCGTGCCAGCGCCGGCAGCTACGCACTCGATGGCGTCGATGTGTCGAACCGCGACTTCGATGATTTGGCGGGCGTGCGTAACCAGAAAATTGGGTTCATCTTTCAGAACTTCAATTTGATACCGGTGCTCGACGTCGCCGAGAACATCGAGTTCCCCTGCGCGGTGCGTAAGAATGCCGACAAGCCCGTGGTGCTGCGCAAGAAGGTGGAGGCACTCGCCGAGGCGGTGGGCCTGAGACCTTTTCTCCACCACAAGCCCGACGAGCTCTCGGGCGGCCAGCGGCAGCGCGTGGCCATCGCCCGGGCGCTCATCACCCACCCGGCGCTGGTGCTGGCCGACGAGCCGACCGCGAATCTCGATTCGGCCACCAGCGAGCAGATCATCGACCTTATGCTCGCGCTCAACCGCGACAAGGGCGTGACGTTTCTCTTTTCGACCCACGATGCCCGGGTGGTGAAGCACGCCAAGCGCGCCCTGGAAATTCGCGACGGGGTGATGGTCGACGGGCCGGGCACCAACGCCCATTAGCGCAAAGGGCACCTGGCGCTGTGCCAGATGCCTCTCGATTATGAGACTTACGGTCAGGAGTCGTTAGAAACGGCTCGCCTTGTCATCACGAATCGTCAGCTGCTCTTGCACCGACTTGGTGCCCGCGCACTGACGCGCCAAGCGCACCGCCAAGAGCCGGTCCCACCCTGAATCGACGGCGCCGGTCAGCCGCACTGCGCCATTCTTCACGTCGGTGTTGACGTCTTTGAGCTCGGGCCGGTTCTTGAAGACGGTCTTCAGCTCTTTGCTGATCTCTTTGTCTCCCGCTGCCACCACTTCCTTCTGATTACGGGGAACCACCTGAAGCTCATTGTGCACGCGCTGCACGTCCGAGACCTTGGTGGCTTCGCTCTCGGCGGTGGCCTTGGCCACATCAGTGGGAACGATGCCGAACAACGTCACCACGCCGTTGTCAGTGTCGACCTTGATTTCAGTGGAAGGAATGATGGCGTTGGTGAGCAGGCGCAGCTTCACCGCCGAGGTGATGCGGGTATCATTCAAGCTGGTGGTGGTGGTGCCCGCACCTTTGCCGGCGGGGGGCGTCTTCAGGTCCTTTCGGTCACTGTCCTTTTGGTCTCCGTGGAGAAACACGAAGCGCTCTTCATTGCCGAACGCCGTGGGCGCTTCAATTTCGCTCGCCACCCGACGCACGCCGGGAACCCGATCAACCCAGGTGAGCGCCAGGAGGTGATCGCCGAAAGTCGCCGCCTTTCCGCTGAGCAGCACCACGCCTTTGTCCACCGACTTCACGTTGATGCTGCTGTCTTTGAGCCTCGCTTCGCCTTTGAGCACCCGCTCCACTTCGTCTTTGATTTCTTTGTCGGCACGCGCGACGGCTTTCTCGGTGGACTCGGGCACCACCTGGAGCAGGTTCTTCACTTCACGCACGCCTCCCACTTCAGTCGTCGCCTTCTCGGCGGCGCTCTTGGCTTGCGCCGTCGGCACCTTGCCGTAGAGGGTGACGATGCCGTCGTTGGTGTCCACATGGACGGCGGTGCTCCTCACTCCAGCGGTCGTCATCAGCGACAGCTTCGTCTTCGCGGTGAGGAAGCCATCAGGCGTCGCCGCCCATACCGAAGCACTGCACAGCACAGCGGCCAAAACCGTGGCCTTCGAAAATCTCGTTTTCATCGTTACCTTCCTGGAAAGAGAAAAATTTGTGACGAGGGGCGCTAAGGCAACATCGATGCCACAGGGTCGCGAAGTCGAACAACCACTTCGCGCTCCGTCAAAGTGACCTTCGTCACTGCTCGAACGTGACATTTCGCCGCACTGGGGCGGGTACGTCGAAATTAGGCAACCCCACCACCGCCGGCGCCCGGGCGATGAGATTCGTCCACCCGCCCAGCGGCGAGAAGAAGGCCGTCAACCAGAAGGCGCTGCTGATAGCGATTCGCCGAGCAGTGGCTCCGTCGTGGCGCTGTGCGAACCAGACCGCCCCGACCACTGAGCCCAACACCAAAGCCGCGAGCACATGCCTACTGGAGATGGCTGGAGCGCCACTTGAGATACACCTTGATGAAGTCGTGCGTGTCATCGATGGACGCGCCGAAGGTGTAGAAGCGCTCGGTACGCGCTCCTTTGCCGCCCTTCACGCTCACGCCCATCGGCGTTCCCAAGCCCGTCAGCATCGGCACGATGTCACCGCCGTTGTAGACATGCCGGTACTGGGGCCCGTCTGGGTACTCGCGCGCCGCGCCGCCATAGGTTTCGACGACCACCTGTGAGAAGCGCCGCGTCTTCTCTTCGGGACTGATTTTTCCCTTCGCCACCATGCGGTCGAGCACAGTCTCGGCCACCTGTAAGGTGCGAGCGATAATCAGCGCCCCTTGGCTGTGGCCGGTGAGGTTCAACTCTTCTCCGGCGATCATCGCGCTGTTGATGAGCCGCCCTACCGTTTCGGTGGCCGGGTTGTACCCGCGGTTGAATTTGTCGAGCCAAGCCTGCGCGATATCGATGTCGAAGCCCTGGGTGGCGTTGTGCACCCCGATGACGGCGGCGCCCGTTTGGTCAGCCAGAATCTGCAGCGCCTTCTGCTGCTCGGCGAGCGTCGTCAAGATGCCGTTGACGTGAATGATGAGCCGGGTGGGCTTCTTGCCATTCGACGGCAGGTACGGGGGCACGTCTTTGAGCGCAGTGGTCTTACCCGGGTACGTCTTGCCATCGCCGCCCACGATTTTGCCGTCGTGAACCAAGTCGGGGCTCGGGGCCTTGCGTTGAATTTCGACCAGCGCGTCAAGCACAGCGTCGTTGCCTTCGGTGGTGAGCTTTTGGGCGAGCTCGAGGTACGGCAGGCGCGCGGCTTGCCAGGCGCCGACAGTCCACAACTCGGGCTGTTCTTGCAGGGCTGCCAAGAGCTTGAGCGTCGATTGTTCGAGCGAAGGTATGGGCAGGCTCATCAACTCGGTGAGCGCGAGGGAATCATTCATCGCCGCGGCTGACGCCGGCGGGACTGCCAAGAACCCCACGGGCACGGTGAAAGTCGCACGCGGCTTGGCTTGCTGTTCCCCTGGCAACCACGAGCCCTCGCCTTTGGTTTCAGACTTGCGCGACTTTTCCAGCGCGCCCGTTTCTTTCGGCTGAGTCGCCACCAGCCGTTTGGCCGAGACACGTTTGGGTTTGATGCGTTCTTCGCTCAAGGCAGAACTTTTCTCACCCTCGCGCACTCAACGCCAACTCTTAAGCGTCGACGATTTCTCAGGGCTCGACGTCGGTTTTCCGGGCGCGGGCGAGCGTGAGCAATTCCACCCGGCGGGCCCCGGCTTCATAGAGCACCTTCGCCGCCGCGTTCCCCGTCGCCCCGGTGGTGAGCACATCGTCGATGAGCAAAATCGACTGACGGCTCGCGTCGCTCGAGGCCCGAAAGGCACCGCGCAAATTCAGCTCGCGTTGGGCATCGGTGAGCCCGACCTGCCGGGCGGTCGCCCTCTGCCGGTGCAGGAGCGTCTTCAAGGGCAACCCCGCGCACTGCGCGAATTCGGCCGCCAACAGCGTCGCCTGGTCATACCCTCTCGAAAAAAACCGCGCGCGATGCAGCGGTATCGCGCAGATGACGTCATGGCCTTCGAAAACCTTGTCACCTTCTTCTTGGTACGCCCACCTCGCCAGCCGCCAACCCAATTCTGAATGGTCTTCATACTTGAAGCGGTGCACAGCCTTCGCCACCGCGCCCTGGTGCAGAAAGGGAGCTCGCGCGCGGCCCAGTCTCCACGGGGCTCGCCGGCAAGAAAGACAACGGTCGGTCTTGAAGACCCCGGGCTCGCCGCACGCCAAGCAAGCGTGCACCCCTATCGCTTCCACACCCAAGTCGCAGCGTTCGCAGAAATACGTCTCGCCTTCGAGAACGCCATCGCACGCCATGCAGCGGGGTGGATAAAGCACGTTCAGTAGTTGCGCAGTCTTTGGTGGTTTGTGCTGGAGCATGCGTTGGTTTATGCAAACAACGCGCCCGCTCTGACGAAATCTTTCAAGTGCTGCGCCGGTTTGCGCTAACAACTCCCGCACTCGACGATGACGCGCCTTCGTTCACGTTCAGCGGTGTTGACGGGCATCACTCTCTGTGTGCTCGGCGTGGCGGGTGTCAGCTGCGTGCATCGCCCAGCCTCACCGCTCGATGCTCTGCACGCCGCCCGCGCTCGCCTGGGCGAAGGCACCGGCGGGGCACGCGATTCGGCGCTCGCCGCGTTCTATTCGTTGCTCGTCGACAACGACGCCGCCAAAGCCAAGGAGCTCTTCGAGCAATCGCTGCGCGCCGACGAAGCCGAGCCTTACGCGCTGGCGGGGCACTGGCTTCTCGCTCAACGCGCGGTGCAACCCCACAAAACCGTGCTCGCTGCCCTCGACGTCTGTGAGCGCGCTCCGTATCACCGGCTCGCTTCCGCCGCGGCCCGGCTGGTCTTCGAGCTCACCGGCGCCTCCCTTTCCACCGACGCGGTGATTCTCGAACGGGGTGAGCGTGCGCTCAAAGCGGGCCTGCGCGGTGACGCGGCGGTGCTGATGCGCAGCGCCATCGCCACCGTGTTGCAGAGCCGCCGCGAGACCCAGGCCCACAAGCAGATGTTGTCGCAATTGGGCACGCTCACCACGCTCACGGTGGTGGGGCCGCTCTCGCCTTACCGCCGCCTCGCCTTCAACGACTTGCTGCCGGCCGAGAAGACCGGCGAATTGCCGGCCGCTACCACCCAGGGTCCCTATGGGCCTCTCAGTCCTCGAGTCATGCGCTTTGCCGACGGCCGCTTCACGCTCGCCGCCGAACCGCAAGGAGACCTGTACCTCGCCGCCGCCGATATCGAGGTGTCGACCGAGGCCGATTACGTGGTGCGTACTGTCAGCGGCATGGATCACGCGGCCTACCTCGACGGCACGCTGCTCTGTCGCAGACAAACCAGCCTCAAGCCCGCTCCCTCGCTGACCGCGACCATCGTGCACCTGCCGGCTGGCACCCACCGGCTGCTCTTCAAGATGCTTCGCGAAGAGCAGGCGAGCGCATTCTACGCCACGGTGGCCCGGGTCGACGGGCAAGCCGCCCAACTCACCTTCAAGCCGGCGGTGGGCCCGGCGCCCGCGTGGAATGGGGTCGTCACTGCCTCGCCCAAAGGCCACGCCTTCTTTCCCAGTGCCAACGACCTCGCGGCGGCGCTCGAGGGCGACGCCGGCGCGGCGCTGGCGGCGTTTCTCGCGGCGCACGATGGCCTCTCACGCGACCGCGATGGCGCCAAGCGTATGTGGAACGCGCTGCCAAAAGAAACGCAGGCCTCGGCGGCGACTCACCTGCTCGGAGCGCTGGTGTCGATTCAAGACCGCACCGTGCCCGCCAAGGTGGCGACGGGCCGCGCCAGCCGCGAGCTCGAAGTCACCCTCGAGAAAGACTCGAGCTACCAACAGGCGCTGCTCTTGGGCGCCAACCTGGCGCTGGAAGATGGCCGGCACCTCGACGCGTTGGAATGGGTGAAGCGCGCCGCGATTCCTCAAGGGCCACTATGGCAAGTGAGGGCCCGCATCGAATTGGCGATGGGCAGCGAAGCCCAAGCTGACTTGAGCGCGCAAGAAGCCGAGAAGGCCTGGCCGGGTCTGTGTGAGTCGCTGCAGCTGCGCTACGACCTGGCGCGCCGTTACGACGCCATCGAGAGCAAGAATACGTTGCTCGCCACGCTAGCTCGCTGCCCGGGTTCGCTGTTGCGCGAGGCAGAGCACCTCAAGTCGAGCGGTAAGCTCGCAGCCGCGGTGCCGCTGTGGGAAAGGGCGGTCGCCAGCGACGACGTGCAAACCCATGTGTCATTGGCGCTGGCGCAGGCGTGGGTGTCGCAGAAGAAATACGAGAACGCGATTGCGGTGCTGCAGACGTTGCTCTCGCACTGGCCCCGGCATGTCGTGGGCTTGAAGCTGCTCGCCGACGTGCAACTGCAACTGGGGCGAGGTGACGACGCCACGGCTACCCAAAAGCGCGCGCTCGCCATCGATGGCGCTGACTTGAGCTTGCGCCGCAACCTCGAGCGCCGGCTCACCGGCAAGGAGCTGCTCGAGGCCCACGCCATTTCGACCGCTGACGCGCTCAAGGCCTATCAAGCCGCGCCTGGAGTGGAAGACGCCCCCAGCGCTTACATTCTCGACGCGGCCGCGGTCGAAGCGTTCGCCGATGGCAGCATGGTCGACCGCATACACATCATTCAGAAGGCGCTCGACCAGAGCGGCGTCTCGGACGTAGCCGAAGTCACCTTGCCAGCGGGCGCGCAGATTCTGACGCTGCGCACGCTCAAGGCCGATGGCTCGGTGCTCGAGCCCGAGAGCTTCGAAGGCAAAGACACGGTCAGCCTGCCGGGAGTGCAGGTCGGCGACTATGTGGAATACGAGTATCTGCTCGCGCACGCGGCCCGGGGCGCCGCCCAGCCCGGCTTCACCGCGCCCTCGTTCTATTTTCAAATTGCCCGGCAACCGAACAACTGGTCGACCTACAAGGTCATCGCGCCGAAAGGCAGCCAGTTGTCGGTCGACGCGCGGCGGGTGACGGTGCAACCCGTCACCACCGAGGGCGCGCACGAGGTCTTCTTTCATGAAGAGCGGCGGGTGCCTCCCTTCGTGCCTGAGCCCAGCGGCCCGCCCTCGGGCAACGAATGGCTGCCCTATGTGACCGTGGGCGCGGGCGCACTCGGCAACGAGGGCGTGGTCAGCGCGTACGCCGACCTCACTTTGGACAACGGCCAGGCCACCTTCGAAGTCGAGCAATTCGCCCATGCCGCAGCCGCCGGCAAGTCGGGGCTTGAAGCGGTCGAAGCGGTCTACAACGCGGTGATGGAAAAGCTCTCGGGTGGGGACTCTGGGCTGGCGCTCTCGGCCGCGCACTCGGTGGCGCAAGACCGTGGCAGCCGGCTGTGGCTGCTCAAGGCGGCGCTCATGACCTTAGGTTTTGACGCGCGCTTGGTAGCGGTGCGCACCTTTCACGCCGACCCGCAGCCGTACCGTTTTCCCAATGAGCAGTCGCTGCCGTACGTGGGCTTGCGGGTTCGTGTGCCCGAGACCGACGCGGTGGTGTGGTTAGACCCGCTGATTCGTTTCGCTCCTTTTGGCGAGCTACCCGAGGCCGCCCTAGGGGGCCGCGAAGCGTATTTGTTGCCCGAGCCGGGCAAGCCGCTCGCAAAAATCGTCACCCCTGCCGCCACTCCCCGGCCTGGGCGCAGCACGGTACTCAAGCTCTCCTTGAGCGAAGACGGCACGCTCGATGGCCACGGCGAAGAGTCGTACCAGGGCTACGCCGCAGCGGCCTTGGGCGAAGCGCTTGAGACCCTGCCCGTCGACCAGCGTGAGCAAGCGTTGCAAGGGGCCTTGGCGCGGTACTTCGGCGGCGCCGACATGGAAAAGCTCGAGCTCGACGTGCAGCGCAAAGTGGGTGGCAAGGTCAGCGTGCGTTACGCCTTCAAGGTGCCCCGCTTCGCGCGCGAAGAAGGGCCGACCCGGCGGGTGCTCAAGGCAGTGTAATTCCCCAATTGGCTGGGCAAGCGCTATTTGACCTTGAGCGAGCGGCGCACCCCGCTGTTCATCGATTCGACGGAGCACACCGCCACCCATGTGGAATTGACCTTGCCCAAAGGCTGGGTGCTCTCGGGCGAGCGGGTGAATGTGAATAGCCCCGGCCGCTTCGGCACCTACAGCCGTAAAGAAGACCAGCAGGGCGCGCTGGTCACCATCGATGAGACGTTGGAATTGAAGATGGGGCGTATCGAGCCGAAAGACTACGTCAGCTTCGGGCAGTTCGCGGGCTCAGTGGACTTGATTCAAGAGCGCGACCTGCTTATCGAGAAGCGATAACGACTTTCCTTATTGCAACTGGCTTGCGCTTGCGATCTGACTGCAAACCGCGCTACTTCTTTGAACCTTCGATGATGGCTGACCGCGCTTCCACCCATACCCACGTTCTAGGTGACTCCGTCGGGCAGGCGCTGTCGGTGTTGTGCATCGTGCATTGCCTGGCCACGCCGTTCGTGTTGGCGGCGGCGCCCACGGCGTCACATTTGCTCGGCGGCGTGCACCCGGTGCTGCTGGTCTTCGTGGTCGGCACCGCGCTGTGGGCGTTCATTCCCGGGTACCGGCATCACAAGCGGCCGATGATAATCGTCGCCGCGCTGGTGGGAGTGACGTTGCTGACGGTGGCCACCGTGCTCTTCGAGGGCAACATCTGGCTGGAAGGTGCGCTCACCATTCCCGGCGCCGCGATGTTGATGTGGGCGCACTGGAAGAACCGGCGCTGCCTTCACGACGCGCATTCTTGAACGCGTAGCGCTGCCCACCAGGCGAAGAGATGCCCGCGCCTTGATAAAGTGACCACTGGTGACTACCATGGCGGCCGATGAAGGCGATCGGCATCAAACAACTGAAGGCGCGGCTGTCGGAATACGTGCGGCGCGCGCGAGCGGGCGAAGTCATTCTCGTGACCGACCGTGACGAGGTGGTGGCCGAGCTGCGGCCCACCCGCCAAGCGAGCCTCCCGTTGGATTCCACCGCCGAGACTTTCGACGCACTGGCGCAGGCAGGTACGGTGACTTTGCCTGCGCGTTCAAAGAAGCGTTGGACCTGGAAGGTCAAGGGGCTGGGGCTTTCAGCCGGCACGGCTGACGCGATGCTGGACGACTTGCGCGGCGACCGGACGTAAGAGCAATGGCCGTTCTCTATCTCGATGCTTCGGCGGTTCTTCGCGCGCTGCTCGAAAAGGGCACCAGCCCAGAGGTCGAGGCCCGTATAGAGGCCGCCGAGTCGCTGGTCACTTCGCGGCTGTCACTGGTGGAATCAGCGCGCGCCTTAGCGCGGTTGAGAACGCAGCCCAAAGTGAAGGACTCGGCCATTTCCAGAGTCGAGCTGGCTCTGGACGAACTCTGGAATCGCTGCGCCATCTGGGAGCTTAGCCCTGCCATTTGCGACCATGCCGCGCGCCTGGCTCCGCGGTCGGCGTTGCGCACTCTCGACGCCTTACACCTGGCGACGTACCTCGCCGTTCGCCGGTCTTTTGATGAGGTCGAGCTTCTGACGACGGACGAACGGCTCGCCAACGCAGCAGGCGAGCAATAGCCACCTTCGTAGTGCCCGCGAAGCGCTCTTTAGAAACTGGTCAGCTCGTCACTCAAACAACCCGCCACTGAAACGTCGGGCGCGAAGTAGAGCTTCACGCACGTCACCGCGTTGAGAAGCTCGCTCGAGGCCTGAAAGACGCGTGCCCTCCCCACGGGGCTGGTGTCGAAGAGCAAGGTATTGGAGAGCAGCTTGGGCGCGAGCAATGACGATGACGCGGTATCGAATCGCGGCTCCCCGCTCCAACCCAGGGTGCCCAGCAGGCGCAGTGCGGTGCTCGTCGGCTGACCGATATTCCACGGCG
>CXWL01111533.1_pt1 | contig 15848 bp, 20 predicted proteins | sample 590931 | NCBI WGS metagenome assembly CXWL01 (sample SAMEA3498368, study PRJEB10139) | groundwater metagenome | biome: water well; material: biofilm material | place: Germany | collected 2015-04-27 | reverse complement strand
AAATAATCCTGCCCGCCGGTGAGCTCCGCGGCCGCCTGCGAATTGCTGCACCGCTTACTTTCGGCCCGACGCACTTAGCCCCGCTACTCGCGGAAATGGGACGGCGCCATCCTCAGCTTCACATTCAGACCAGCTACAGCGATCGCTTCGTCGATCTCATTGCGGAGGGGTATGACTGTGCGATCCGGGTCGGTTATCTTCCCGACTCAAATCTGATTGCGAAGCGTATCGGCCCGATACGTGGAAAGCTCGTCGCGAGTCCGGACTATGTAAAGGCGCATGGGTCGCCTGAGACGCCTGAGGACCTCATCGTTCATGAGGCTCTCATGCAGGGAACCGAAGCCTGGCAGTTCATGAACGGCGCCAAGATCGTCACAGTTCGACCACAGGGTCGCTTTAAAGCCGACAACGGTACAGCTTTAGTTCTCGCTGCCACCGCAGGACTCGGGATCGCTTACTTGCCCGATTGGCTCACAGACGAGTTTGTGGCCTCGGGGGAACTCGTGCCGATCATGACGAGTTATCCACCACCGCCGGCAGGTGCTTATGTTATCCGTCCCCCAGGTCAGCATCCCACACGGAAGATAAGAGTGCTCACCGAGCTCCTGATTGAATATTGCGACCGCTTTACCTCCCCTGCCGGCGCCGCTCGTGTATGAGTGGTGTACCGACTACGTGGTCAGTCGAAGTAGGTTCAGAAGAACCCACGGGTTCGATGTTCACCGCTACATTTCCATCAGGACCGGCAAAAAGGTGCAACGCTTTCTGAATGACGGCTATTCAAGCATTAATCAGCGACACGGCGCGATGGACTGATCTGCCAGTCGCAAAGACTATCGGCAATATTGCATTATCGATAGTCAGCGGTACGACTGCTTTCGGCCAAAAGCAGTCGTAGTCAGGCGAGTGCACCCGATATGCCTTGCGGCTCGGTGACAACCAGCGGCGAGAGGCTGTTAGCCGACAAGATGGATGGGCCGAAAAAAGGAGCACTGCTAAACCTTCTATCGCGAACGGCAGAATTTCGGAACTGGAAGCTCATGACGATGCTGCACCATCTTGGGATCAGCAGTGTCAATACCTATGGGAATTCCAGTCCAATTACCGAAGAAGCGATTAAAAGCGTTACAGGTGGACGCAATGCGTTATTCCACAGCGGGTCAAGGACCCCGGACAATGTGTTGTGGGGATATTTGTTCCCGCTGGCAACCCTCGTCGTGGAACATATCTCGTCAAACCCGACATGTCTTGATGCCTGAGGCAGTGGAATATTCTGGGAGCCAACGGCACTTACCACGCTGCGCCCCAATTCCCGATGAGCTCATAAATTCAATCGCACAAAATAGCTGTTTTGGCATTCTTTGGATTATCAAATTGCTAGCGTAACAACAAAAGCCTCAAGAAAAGATGCTTGTTCTATCCGGCGTCATCGCTGCTTCATGGGCAAGAAAACCATCGGTCCAAATCTCCAGTACAAAACGATAAAAATCAAACCTCGCCCTTGATAACCGGCGTGCTGTGTCTTCAACCGCATGCGAAGGAAACCGTAGTGGCGGCGAGTTTTTCCGCATCTTGATTGCGACTGCCTGTCTATTTGGATCAAGGTCTGGCTTAAACCCCACTTCCAGTGGATCGCCTTCCGTGGTCCAGTCACCGTGAATGATGGTATTTCGCTCTGTGTTAGCTTCTTTAAGCTCTGCAACGATTGCAGTGAATTTAGCAATCTCTTCTTGATTTGCTAGGCGACGGAGCCCAAGGGTCCGCAATAGCTCTAGTCGATTGTGCATGGGCATTCCAAATGTGAACGCCCTGCCATGTTCGTCATCCAGGCCAGCTAGAAACCAGATGACCGTTTCAACCATGTATTCACAGTAAGTCGATTCCACCGCCACAGCGCCGATGGAAGCAAGCTGCTCTTCTGTCAGAACACGCCTGGAATAAAGATAAATTGACATCCCCAGATGATAGAGCGAGCAATCAGTCAGTTGGAGTCTGCACGAAGCACGATGTTCAACCTCGCTTCTGAATCCTGAAAGAAAACGAAGAGCGTTCAGGATGCGATAACTGTACCTTTACGCGTGTCAGAACCAAGATCGCTAGACCGTCTGACTAGCGAAAATATGTAGTTATCGACGACAAAGCGGAACTACAGCGGTTGAGACTCGACGTCCAAAAGCGGACGTTCGCTATCGCTTTCCGAGTGCGCTGGCGGCCGGCTGGAATACGAGCCATTGCTTTATGCAGGCGCAATGACATGCTGACCGAAAACTTGATTAGGCTCATCACTCGCCTTCCACCGAAGCCACGAAAAATGTCATGAGTTTTGGGACCAGCCATGGGGAAACAACAAAAACCACAACACAGGCGGCTGGGTAGGCGATTGAAAGTCGTCTTGCCCATTCTGTCCATCCGCCCTGCAATGCCCATCCACTGAAAAACATGACAGCGGATACACCCGCAACGGACGTCAGAAAACATCCGACGAGCCCTACACCAATCACTGAGCGAGTACTTTTTAGAAAAGTACATCTCGTCAGATTACTTCAATTCAGGAATATCAAGAACCTTCTGAAGATCACGGCCTGTGTAGGTAGGCTTGGGACCAATGGTTTCATAAGGAAGTCCCTGCCGATTCACCCAAAGGGTTGTAAATCCGAACCAGGTTGCACCCAGCGCATCCCAGCCGTTGCTGGAAACAAAGAGTATTTCTTCTTTTTCAAACGGCATGAATTTTTGAACCAGGCCGTAACTTTCAGGTGTGTTTTAAACAGCCTGATGGAGTCAACAGAGATGGTGTGATCGAGCAGATCTTTCATGCCTGCATTGGTCACCGCCGATTCCAGCATTTCCGGGCTGCCGTTGGAAAGGATAGCGGTTGTCAGGCCTTTGTGTTGGAGTTTTTGGAGGACTGCTAGATTTTCAGGGAACGGCTTCAAGTGGGCGTACTGAAGCATCAAGTCCTCCACTGCGCTGCCTCTGCGGTCCAGCTTCAAACGGTCCAGCGTGTAGTCCAGCGCACGTCTGGTGATTTCCCAAAATGGCAGGTAGTACTTGCTGCCTTCGGCTTGGTGCGCGTCTGATTGCGTGATCAGGCCCGTGTACTCAATTTGTTTATCACGCCAAATCACTGAAATCGCAGCGCCCTGCCCAGGGTAAAGCTGCTCCGCCAATGTCTGTATCGAATAAACGTCAAACAAAGTGCCATAGGCATCAAACACCACTGCTTTGATCTTCATGATCTGGATTGCGGTGGGGGGCTAGCGAATGGTTTTGGCATCTTGCCCGAACAAGATACCCCGGGATTTTTCATCGACCGTCGGCACGGTGTTGATAGCCTTAGCCAGCGCATAGGCTTTCACAGTCGCTGACCTGCGGTTAATCGTCTCTAGCCATTGTTTCAAGGCAGGGAAGTTGTTGATGTCCTGTCGCTGCCGCTCATGAGGCGCGACCCAGGGATAGGCCGCGATGTCGGCAATCGAGTAGTCACCGCAGATGTACGTACGACCATCCGACAGGTGTTTGTTCAGCACGCCATAGAGCCTCGCCGTCTCGTTGACATAGCGGTCCATGGCGTAAGGCAGTTTTTCAGGCGCATACTGAACAAAATGGTGATTTTGCCCAGCCATGGGGCCCAAGCCGCCCATTTGCCAGAACAGCCATTGAAGGCATTCGTTTCTGCCGCGCAGGTCTTGGGGAATGAACTGCCTGGTTTTATCGGCCAGGTACAGCAAAATTGCACCGGATTCGAATATGGCAATCGGCGCACCGCCTTCCTGAGGTGCATGGTCAACGACGGCAGGAATGCGGTTGTTAGGCGCAATCTTCAGGAACTCAGGGGTGAACTGCTCCCCCTTGCTGATGTTGACAGGCTTGATGCCGTATTCAAGCCCCGCCTCTTCCAGGAACATCGTGATTTTGTGACCATTGGGCGTGGTCCAGTAGTACAGGTCAATCACGAATCAGGCACCCGCTTTGACCAAGCGCTCGTTCGATGGGAAGAGCATCTTGCGAGCATCTTCATCCACCTCGGACTTGAATGTGAATTTTGTCTTCAGTGCCTCCGCGCGCTGTGCGGCGGGGCGCGCATTGATCTCGTCCAACAAGCGCTTCACATGGGGCAGTTTCTCCCAAGCGTCGGCACCCAGAACAAACGGCGCGACCCGGGCCCAGCCCCAGATCGACATATCGACCACAGAGTATTGAGTGCCCAGCATGTAGGGCTGACTGGATAAGCGGTCATTGATGATGTGCCAATGGCGCCACGCTTCAAAGTCATAACGATTGACGGCATATTCTTTGGGCGCAGGCGCGAAGTGCTTGAAGTGGACCGCCTGGCCGCAATAGGGGCCAATACCTGTGGCTACAAACATCAGCCACGAATACATTTCAGCCTTGTTAGCAGGCGTGTTGGCCGGCACAAATTTACCAGTCTTCTCGGCCAGATAAATCAGCATGGCATTGCTGTCAAAGACGCGAATTTCACCGTCCACCATCGCTGGTGTTTTGGCATTGGGGTTGATGGCCTTGAAAGCCTCTGCGTGCTGCTCACCCATGCGCGTGTCGACCGGAACGAGCTCATAGGGCTCACTAGTTTCTTCAAGATACAAGGCGATCTTCAAGGGGTTGGGCGAAGGATGAAAGTAAAACTTGATCATGACGGATACCTTTCTTTGTGCGTGTGGATGAAAAGAAAGCTAAATGAATGCCAGCCAAATACCGAGCGGCAGAAACGCTAGGCTCAACACATGTCCGACGATGACAGTTGACGCTACCTTGTTGGGTTCCACATGAAATTTGTCAGCGAGCATGAAATTGAAGACTGCGGGTGGCAAACATGCAAACAAAATTAAAGCTCCGCGCTCCAGCCCCTGCAGGGGAATGAGCCAAAGGGCCATCAAGACAGCCACAAGTCTCACCATCAAAATCAGGACGCTTGACTGAACTCCCACACGAGCGTCTGCAATTTGGCTACTGGCAAGCCTCGCCCCGAGCGACATCAGCATCATAGGAACCAACACACTCCCAATCATGGTGCAGGAGGTCTGAACCCAGTCGGGTAACGCCAACCGCAATTGAGAACTGGCCACACCCAACACAGTTGCCCAAACCAGTGGGTTGGCATAAACCATGCGCCAGTCAACCTTGCCGCTCATCACACCAGTGCCCAGTGTGAAATGCAGGATGTTGGATATCACCAACAAAACGACAGCTGTTGCCGTGCCTTCTGGTCCATAGGCCAGAGCAATCAAGGGGATGCCAATGGGGCCAACATTGGTGAACATGGCACAGGGCAAAAAAGCTTGCGGACTTGCGCCTGAAAATTTTGTCAACGGCCACGCTAATAATCCGCTCAGAAAAATCAATACGATCGACGCTCCAGTAAAGGACAGGACAGAAATCGGGTCAAACGATTTGGCAGACAGCGAAATAAAGATCAACACGGGCAATGCCACGTCGACGACCAGTTTGTTGGCCCCGCCCAGGTCCGGTTTGACGCGTCGACTGTACAGAAAGCCAACCAGCACCAAAGCGAATATGGGGAGCGTGATGGATGCAATTTTTGAAAACACGGATCCTGACTCGGTGAGAACCATACTCACTATTTCGCATTGTCTTGTACTCAGTGCAACAATACGTACATATAAATTTGCAATTCGTACAAATGAACGCGCCTCGCCTGGATCGATTGACCGCCTTGCTGAGAGGACTCAGCCCGAAAGTGACGCTGACCTCAAAGGCTGACGGTTTATCGCTTCACATCATCCAGACCGGAATATTTGAACTCTCTTCGGAGGGCATTTCAGCCTCTCACTTGAACGCGTTGTCCTTATTGGTTTGCCCTGCCGAGTACTCGCCCCACAACATCATCGAAGTCAATCAGCAATGCTTCATGAGTTTCGACGTTGTTTTTGATGGTCCTATGGGACCCAGCTTTTTGGCAGAGCTGTCTCGGCCAATCTCTATTGGCATGAGGGACGCTGATCCATCGCTCGCGCAAGTCATGACGCTGATTGCCAATGAAATGCTGGCCAGTCGTTGTGGTCAACCGCTTTTTATCAATCGAGCAGGCGAAATTTTGCTGATCAGTTTGATGCGGCACCTGACATCTCGACCGCAACAAGCCACAGGGCTGTTTCATGCATTGTCAGACCCGCGAATTGCCCGAAGTTTGGTGTCCATGCACTCCAAACCCGCTCACCCATGGACCTTGGAAATTTTGGCTGATTTGGCAGGCATGTCGCGAACATCGTTTGCAAATTGTTTTAAACAAGTGATGCAGGTATCACCTGGAAAATATTTGCAGAATTTGCGACTGGCGACTGCACGCCAACTGATGCAGACCGGTATCGGGCTGAAACAAATTGCTGAGCGAACTGGCTATGCCAGCCCGTCTACCCTGTCCAGGGCTCTGGGGCGTAGCGTTTGAGTGGAGGGGAAAGCCAAGACTGAAGGGCTTGACTTTTAACGGGTTGATTTGAAGTGTTAATGGATGAGGTCAGCGAGCTTTACGTTCTGCTGAACGGCTATTTCAGGACTGCTGCCGGTGAACGGCCATAGGTTAAACCACGCTTTAAAGCTGGGCGAGTTTGAGCTACCCAGAAGCTGACGCTTGCATATGTCTGCTTCTGGCCGAACGCAGCCGTGAGGGCATGGTGAGCTCCTCTTCAAAAGGAGCTCACCATGCGAACACAACGCACTGCCTGGAACAAAGGCCGATTGATTGGCCAGAAACCGCCGCTGAAGCCGAAGGAGATTTGGTCGCTTCGCATCCGCCTGCAGTTGGCGGATAAAGCACGTGACCTGGCCCTATTTAACCTAGCCATTGACAGCAAGCTGCGCGGTTGTGACTTAGTCTCGCTGTGTGTTCGCGACGTCTACCAAGGAGCCGCAGTTGCAAGTCGCGCAATTGTGATGCAGCGCAAGACGCATCGGCCCGTTCAATTCGAGATCACTGAAGCGACACGTGAATCCCTCGAAGCGTGGGTTTCACGATGTGATCTTCGTTCGAGCAACTTTCTCTTTCCGGGACGGGACCAAGAGAGCCACCTGTCTGTCCGGCAATACAGCCGGATCGTAAAGGGCTGGGCTTCCTGCCTAGGGCTCGACCAAAGCAGGTATGGCACACATTCGCTCCGACGAACAAAAGCAACCCTGATCTACAAGCGCACCAAAAACATCCGGGCCATCCAGCTTCTGCTTGGCCACACAAAGCTTGAAAGCACGGTGCGCTACCTTGGCATCGATGTGGACGACGCGCTAGAAATCTCGGAGCAGACGGAGATTTAGGCTGCTTTCGGCCAGAAGCAGACATCAGAACCCGCAGGGCGCATTTATAGTGCTTCGGCGCAGTACGGTAGGCGGCAAGAATGAACGCTGACGGCGCACTGCCGAAAGTGCAATCGGGTCGATGGCTGGAGGAGCCCTTCATAATTAAGGCCTTCCCCCTTGTTTGAGATGCCTACCTTCCGTCTTGAATAAATTCTTGCTGCAACAGCAGGTGCTGAAACGGCTCGCCGAAGACCCCCTGCAAGCCGAAGATGCGGTGCGGGTGGCACACGAAACGGCGACCCAAGCAGAAAATATCGCCGAAAACAAATACGACACATTGGGACTCGAAGCCGCCTACCTGGCCACCGGCCAAGTTCGGCGCGCCGAAGCCATCCGCCAGGCGATGGCCAAGTGGCGCCAATTCCGACCGCGTCCGTACGACGCCAGCGAAGGGATACAGCTCGGCGCGCTGGTCTGCCTGGTCGATTTCGAAAAGCAGGACAAGGCCACACAGCATCGCGCCGTTTTGGTCAATCTCCATTTTGGCTAAAAAGAGACGCAATCATCCGCCGATACATCATCTCCTCTAATTAGATGAGGCGGTCGCCTCTGCGCCGAAATATCCTCGACTATTCCAGCCCTTACCGCGCTTACTGTTGCGCGATCAGTCCGCGTAACGCCGGGTCCAGCCTCTCAATGCGGCTCCGCCGCGAAGCGGCTCTTTGTCTATGCATGAAAGGTCAAGCCACTATGCCTCTATGTGATGTCTGCAATCTTTGGTATGGCGCCGATGACGTTCATAAGTGCGGTGGCGTGAGATGGATTCCTCCTCGCATGCCAGCGATGCAAAAAACTGTAGTTCCGCTTAAACCAAAGGGTCCGGATTTCGGTTTGCTTCCGGCCGACGCAGTAGTAACCATTCTGAGTTACTTGGACGAACGATCTCTGGGATTTATGCTACTGCTAGGCCGAAGGTGGAAAGCCTTTGCAGAGGATGTCCTCCTCAGGTTTGTGCCAGCAATGATCGGCCACGGATCCGCTGTGGGGCATCTTAAGGTTGAAATCAAAAAATATCTGATCAACTCAAGATTTATCGAACTCGCCGTTGACAAGTTTCCCTTTCCGAGCCCGAAGGAAACGGACAGTCTTCTTGGCTACATTCTTGACAACAACATTTCGCTAAATCTCACTTTAGGTACACCGGATACCAAAATGCGTGACTGTTTGATGAAGGCGAAGCAGTCCTATACGCACGTGGGGAAAACAGAAGAGCATAAAAAGATGCACAACAAGATATGGGTTATCGACGGGGAAGGAGTAATTGTTGGCTCACCGAATGTTAGCTTTTCAGGCATGGAAGGGGGAAATTTCGAGAGCTGCATCATGATAAAAAGTGTGCGGGTTGGACATCTCTTCAGTAGGTATCTGCAGTTACTTCGCCGCCCAAAGCCCAGGCTGGACCCGCTCTGGGAAGAAGTTCGCGGCAGCCTCACGAAATACAACAGTGAGGTTGGTCATCACCTGAAGTTCGCATTTGCTCCGGTCATGAACATTACCAGTTTCATTATCGAAAATCTGAAAGAAGAAGGGATCACAAAAATCATCATCAGGCAATACCTTATCAGCCAAAGCTCTGGTAAAGAAAGCGACTCCGACATCCTCGAATTTCTATGTGATATGGCCAGAAAAGGTGTTGACGTGGAGATTTATATTGACGAAAAGGCGTACAGCACAATGAAATTTGTACCACTGGCTGCCAAACAATTGGTTGCCGCTGGATGTAAAGTGTTTACTCAAACGCCTGTAACTGTTATTTGCGCTCACGAGGGTCTTCAGCACGACAAGCTTATTCTCGCCACTCTTCATACGGGCGTTGTGCGAACCATGATTGGAAGCGCAGGATTCACAACTGATGTGATTGCAAATAACAATTGGGAAAATTTTATCTGGACGGATGTGCGTAGCGTCCACGAGGATTTGTCCACTCACCATACCAATACCTTGCATTCGAAGATCGCCAGGACCATTCGAATCATGTAACGACCACTGTGGGGCGATGCTTATATTGGGGCCCATCGCTTGATGATACTCAATGGCGCCACGTCTATCACTCCTAATTTCCCTCTGCATTTAAACAAGCAGGGTAGGGCCCACGTGGGTAGGTTTTGGAGGGAATTACTGCGCTAAGTGGGTCAGATTTCGACGAAATCCAACAGTCAGTGATTTCCCGAATACGCACTAGGTCCGCTATTGGCCGGAAGCGGACGGCTCCACTCTTCGTACAAGTTGTAATCAGTACAAGTGGTTGATGCCGAGGTCACTTATGGCCCATTTGGAAAGGAATATGGTCGGAAGATTTTGTCTTTATCGAGCAGGTTTTGGTCTATACATACATAGGCATTGCAAAGGAGTTCAGCATGAGCTACATCGACTGTTTCCTCGCTCCGGTCCCTCGCGCGAACAAAGCCGCATATGAGGAACTCGCCAAGCTTTCTGCAAAGGTGGTTAAGGAGCACGGAGCACTTAGCGTCATGGAATGTTGGCTCGATGAATCGGGGCCAGACGCGGAGAGCTATCACGGAGCAGAGACCAAGCAAACTCAAGTGGAATACGGAAACTTCGTTGATGCCGCAGGTGCTCGACAAGACGAAACAGTTGTCGTGTCCTACGTCGAGTGGCCCGACAAAGCTGCACGAGATGCGGGTATGGAAAAGGTAACGAATGACCCGCGGATGAATTTTGGTGAGCAGGCTTCCGCCTTCGACGGAAAGCGTCTCATTGCAGGTGGTTTCAAGCCCATGCTCGGCGCCAGCAATGCCTAACCCTTGCATCGAGAGGGCTCGCCCCGACAAGCCTGGTCGAGCCTCTCATGTCAAACGTTGAGTGAGTGCTTTCCTAAAGGATAGATGACCGTTTTGGGCTCGCTGCTGCCACTCGGGTTTCTACTGCCGTCGTCAACGGCTAAGCCACCTGTTCCGCGACGCGCACCACACATTCTTGTAGCCACACGTGCGCGGGGTCGTGGTCGTTGCGGCTGTGCCAGACCGCGCGAAACGTGGACAGGGCGGACGGATAGGGCAGCTCGCGCATTAACAACTCGCCTGTACCGGCAAGATTGTGCGCCAGCGACGACGGCATGATGGACAGCATGTCCGATCCGCGAAGCAGAGCGGGAATCGCCAGAGAATGTGGGACGGTCGTGCGATAACGAGGCGCCAGACCTTCGACCGACAAAGCCTCTTCGAGTGCATGGCGGTCGAACATCTCGGCCTGCCGCGCCAGGCCACGCTCCAGGATGAAGCCGCCGACCGCACCCTCCTCCTGGCCGCCCACTGACACTGTCACCAAAGGGTAACGAGCAAGGTCGCGCAGCGCCAGCTTGCGGCGCGAGGCCGGGTGCCCCTTGCGCATGACGATCAACTCTCGCTGCGTCATCAGCGTGCGCGAGCTCAGGCGCGACGGCACCTGCGCGAAGATGCCCAACGCGATATCGATTTTCCCCACGTCGATCTGCTCGGCAAGGTCAAGGCGCGTGGATGGGCGGACCACAAGGTCGATACCGGGTGCCTCTGCCGCCATGAGCCGGCTCAGCTCGGCCACCACCACCGCCGTCAGATGGTCGTTGGCGGCAATCGAAAAGCGGCGTGTGGAGTTGCACGGGTCAAACGGGTCCACTCCTAGGGTGGCCTCAATCCGGCGCAGGGAATCGCGCAACCCGTCGGCCATGGATGCAGCTCGTGCCGTAGGCACCATACCTTTTGCGGTGCGGACGAACAACTCGTCGCCCACCACCTCGCGCAAGCGCGTGAGCGCGTGGCTGACCGCAGACTGGCTCAGATTGAGGCGCTTGCCAGCGCGCAGCAAGTTGCGGTCTTCAAAGACCGCGTCGAACACCTTGATGAGGTTCAGGTCGATGCGTCCGATGCTCATGGTGCGCCTTTTGGAAAGTGCATGTCGTGCATTGTGCTCTTGCAAAACGAGCGATTCCATTCATCCCCATGAATGACGATCATCGAGACGTCACACCCTGAAACTTCGTGGAGATCCACATGAACACACTCTCACGTCGGCGCTTTGGCGCTCTCAGTCTCGCCGCTCTGGCCATCACGGCGTTGCCGATCACGAATCGGGCGCATGCCTCAGGGTCACCGCGACGAATCCTCGTTGGCTACCCAGCTGGAGGAACCTTGGACCAGACGGCGCGCCGCGTGGCGGAGGCATGGCGCAAGCAAGGCACTACAACCATCGTTGACAACCGCGCGGGCGCTGCGGGCCGGCTGGCCAACGCACTGCTCAAGCGCGAGCGCGGTGATGGCAACACACTGCTTTGCACGCACACCTCGGCGCTCAGCATCTACCCGCACGTCTACACCAAACTCATGTACGACGCGGTGGCCGATTTCGTTCCCATAACGCCGGTGGTCTCGGCAACCTGCGCGCTGGCCATCAGCAGCGCCGTACCCGCGTCCGTCAAAACGCTCGACGACTACGTGAAGTGGGTGCAGCAGGCGCCCGCCCACGCCATGTTTGCCTCGCCTGCGGCCGGCTCCATGGCGCACTTCCAAGGGTTCCAGTTGTCCGAGGCAGCGAAGCTTAATCTGCAGCACGTAGGCTACCGAGGCTCCGCGCCGGCCATGAGCGACCTGCTCGGTGGACAGATACCTGCCTACCTGGGCTTCATCGCGGATTTTCTTCCTTACATGCAGAGCGGCAAGCTGCGCATCCTGGCCGTGAGCGGCGACAAGCGCTCCCACTTCATGTCTGGCGTACCGACTTTTCCCGAACAGGGCTTCAAAGCGATCAACGGCATCGAGTCTTATGGCATCTTTGCGCCACCGGGCACATCCGAGGCCGTGGTTAAGACACTGCATGAGGAAGTGCTCGCGGCCAGCCGGGACCCGGTCTTGGTGGCGGGCTTCAAGGAAGTCGGGCTGGAGCTATTCACGCTGACGCCGAAAGCATACGAACGCTATATCCAGACGGAACGAGACAATTGGAGGCCTGTGGTTCGGGCCTCCGGATTCAAATCTGAGGAGTGACCATGCAAGACAACAGTAATGACGACCGAGAAGAACTGATTGAGCGCAGCATCGCCTTTCTGGGCGAAGTGAAGGACATGACAGCAGGCACAGATGTCGAACGCTGGCTTAACACAACCCATGGCCCAGGCAGCGAGGTATACGAAAATCTCGCGCGCCTGGTGAAGGCAGGTGTGCGCAACGGCTGGGCCGCGAACGTCGAGATCAGTGGCCCGCACTACCGACGCAGCCGTCTCGTGGAGCCTTCGGAACGCACGCACTGGTTCAGCGTCACAGCGGTGTACATGGACAGCACAGACAACATCCAAGGCAATCCGGGCCACACCTTTCGCGGACAGTACCACGCGCATCCTTATGGCGAGCTGAACATGGTGGTCCCCCTGAACCCCGGCGCAGCGCTGGCCGGTCCCAACGGCTGGTGCGAGGGAGGCTGGACCGCCCCCGGCCCGGGCAGTCACCACTACCCCGAAGCCCGGGGCGGCGCAGTCATCGCGCTGTTCTACCTGCCGGCCGGGCGCATTGCGTACCACCCGCCACCAGCCGAATCGCAGGCTGAGGAGCGGTCATGACGAAGCTCGACATCGCGGCCACGACGCGTGTGGTCGATAGCGTGCTGCGTTCGCGCCGAAGCCTTCGCGCCTACAAACCAGACCGAGTGCCGCGCGCCGTGCTGGAGGACATCCTTGATGTCGCCTCGACGGCCCCGAGCAACTCCAACACCCAGCCCTGGCAAGTGCACGTCATCGCCGGAGCGCCTCTGGCGGCGCTGGAGGCCGCGCTGCTGACCGCCTTCCGCGAAAACAAACACCCGCCATCGCCGCACTTCCCCGACCCGCTGCCCCTCGAGTATGCCCAGCGGCAGCGGGACTTCGGCGCGATCTACTACAAGACGCTCGGCATTGACCTCGCCGACATGCCCAACCGCATGCGGCAGACCGAAAAGAACTTTGGGTTTTTTAGCGCACCGGTCGGCCTGATCTTCACCATAGATAGGCGTTTGGCCCCACACAGCTGGCTCGACCTCGGCCTGTTGGTCCAGAACGTGATGATCGCCGCAAGCGCGCGTGGCCTGGGCACCTGCCCGCAGGTGTCTTTCGCGCGGTTCCACCCGGTCATCGCGAAGCACCTGGCCTTCACGGAGCAAGAGCTGACGGTGTGCGGCATGTCGCTGGGGTACCCTGATCGCGATGAGCCCGTCAACCGCATGACCATGCCGCGCCGCGAGGTGCATGAGTTTGCCAGTTTCGATCTTTTCGTGGATTTATAGCGGGCGACGCGTACTTGCGCTGCATGTCCTGGTCACTACGCCAATGCAGCCAGTCGCGCCGTCGCTTCCGTTTTGCTCAAGCCTCTCAACGCTGCAATCGAGGCAAACTGGCTGACCCGCGGCCGCGTCTTACCGTTTTCCCACTTATAGACGGATTGATCAGACACGCCGAGCAGCAAGGCCGCTTGCGAAGCCGACAGGCCCAACCGTTTTCTTTGTGCCTGCAGGCCGCTGGCACTGAAACGGAAGGTGCCGCCGACAGGCTGTTCGGTTTTGGCGACGGGCGCTGTTTTGGCGGCAGCTTTGCTCATGCGGCCGACAAGTTGTTCGAGGGTTGCAATTCGGCGTTTCAGCGCTGCAATGTCCGTGCGGTACTGCGCTGAAGCCTTCTTCAATTGCTGCGTGTCGGCACGTGATTCCTTGCGGGCAACGCGTGCGATCTCTTCTTTCAAAACCCCGGCGATATTGGGCATAGTCTTAGTTCTTCCGATAAGCGAAAGAACGATGATAAATCGCTGATGGCTTGACGCCGTTGCATGCTACCGAGCGAAGTTGCTTTCACACGCTAAGTCTGGCCGCCAATGTCCCAGGTCAGCCACGTGCTCTTTCATATCGGCTACCCACGGGATGGAGCCATAGCGTTGCGGCCTCTGCGGGCGGCAGCGAACGAAATCGCGAATCGCGCCAAAGCTCCATCGCCACCTCTTCTAGTTGCGCGGGCTCCACCGTCTGCCAGCGCTCATGCAACCGCTCGGCACATCGCGTCACCCATTGGGAGGTAGGGATCTCGTCCATGGTATTAATGATACTGTACATAAATACAGTTGTCCAGTACAGTGGCTGGCCAAATGAACATAGACAGAGACAACCCCATGCAAGTTTTTAATCCCCAGCCAGCCCGTACGCCAGTGATGCCTTTCACGCTGCCGCCCTCTATCCGCCGGCACCCGCCTTGGCCATTCCCAGCTGCGGCAGTCAAGCGCCCTTCATACGATGTGGCGGCCAATGCAAGGAAATTGATGGCGACCACAGCGCGAGCTTTCCTGATCGACGTCTCCCCATGAAGGGNNCATGAAGGGTGATGCTCAACAAATGCGGTTACTGGTTTTGGGCCAAAGGGTGTGGCGCGGCCTGCTGGCGTCGGTGCTGGCAGTTGGCATGTCCGCTGGGGCGGCAGCGGCTGTACTGACTGGCAAGGTGGTGGCCGTAACCGACGGCGACACGATCAAGGTCCTGGATGCTGGCAAAGTTCAGCACGTAGTGCGCCTCTCGGGCATTGATGCGCCGGAAAGGACGATGCCGTTTGGCCAGCGCTCCAAGCAGAACCTTTCGAACTTGGTCTATGGCAAGTGGGTGGAGGTTCAGGGCAAGAAAAGCGATCGCTATGGGCGCTTGGTCGGCAAAGTGCTGGTCGATGGACGCGACGCGAACCTCGCGCAGGTCGAGGCAGGCATGGCTTGGCACTACAAGTCATATCAGCGCGAGCAGCCCAAGACTGATCGGCACGTCTATGCGGAAGCAGAAATCAAGGCGGCGGCCAGCAGGAAGGGGTTGTGGCGTGACCGCCACCCAGTGGCGCCATGGGACTGGCGCAAGGATCGCCGCCGTAAGGAATAATTCTGCCGGTAATCGGATTTCTGTTTGCCCGGGTGCGGTTTTGGCTCCCGACGTGTTCAATGCACACCCGCTCGCCGCCAAGCGCCGACCGCATCATTCACGCATTTATTCAACGACGAGGACTACTGGGACATTGCGGCGATCACATCGCGCTGGTGGCCATGTACTCCCTGACGAACTTTTTCAATAACGTGTTCGACGTTTTTCGGCCTCTCCAATCGATTGCAAACTTCCGCGGCATGCAAACCAATGCGGAGTTTTATCTAATGGGTCGTTTCGGCGCCGGGCGCACCAAGCCCTGCGTTTCACGCAAGTGCCCGCCCCGGACGGCGAGCAGCCTCGCTTTTTTAAGCCAGTACCCATCCGCGTTTTGCCACCGGCAGGCTTCAGCCGCCTTGGGCCCTCGCCAGCACCGCGCGTGCGAGCCCTGCATCGAGCCCCGGCGTGTCCGAGGTCCAAGCGACGAAGCTGTCGGGCCGCACCAGCACCAGGCGGGCCTCGTAGCGCGCGGCCTCACCGGCCCTGGCGTCTTCCACCACGCCCAGCGGCAGCTTCAGGGCGGCCGCGGCATCGCGGAACGCCTGCACCTCAGCGGCATCGGCGCCCAGCGCGATTAAGGTGAAGCCCGGCCCGAAGGTCTCGTACACGTTGCTTCC
>CXWL01017325.1_pt1 | contig 15848 bp, 17 predicted proteins | sample 590931 | NCBI WGS metagenome assembly CXWL01 (sample SAMEA3498368, study PRJEB10139) | groundwater metagenome | biome: water well; material: biofilm material | place: Germany | collected 2015-04-27 | reverse complement strand
TCCATGATGGGGAACAGGTCGGTCAGGTAGTCGCGCAGGATGTTGCCGGTGGCGCTGATGGTGTCCAGCCCGCGCACCACGCGCTCCAGCGTGTAGCGCATGGCGCGCACCTGGCTCATGATCTGGATGTCCAGACCCGCGGTGTTGTGCTCGTGCAGGTACATCCTGACCTTGGTGATCAGTTGCGCCTCGTGCGGACGGTAGGCATCCAGCCAGAACACCACCGGCATGCCGGAGTTGCGCCCGCGTGTGACCGCCAGCTTGACCCAGTCACGAATGGCCGCATCCTTGCACTGGCACATGCGCCAGATGTCGCCCTCTTCCACGTTCTGGCTCAACAGCACTTCGCCGGTGGCGATGTCGGTGATGTTGGCCACGCCGTCCTCAGAAATCTCGAAGGTCTTGTCGTGCGAGCCGTATTCTTCGGCCTGCTGCGCCATCAGACCCACGTTGGGCACGGTGCCCATGGTCTTGGGGTCAAACGCGCCATGCCATTTGCAGAAGTTGATGATCTCCTGGTAAATACGGGCAAAGGTGGATTCGGGCATCACGGCCTTGACGTCCTTCAGGCGACCGTCGGCACCCCACATCTTGCCGCCGTTGCGGATCATGGCCGGCATCGAGGCATCCACGATGATGTCGTTGGGCGAATGGAAGTTGGTGATGCCCTTGGCCGAATCCACCATGGCCAGCTCGGGGCGGCCTTCGTGGCAGGCGTGCAGGTCGCGCTTGATCTCGTCCTGCGTGCTTTGCGGCAGCGTGGCGATCTTGTCGTACAGATTGACCATGCCGTTGTTGACGTTGACCCCAATCTCGTCAAACAGCTTGGCATGCTTCTCGAATGCATCCTTGTAGAAGATCTTGACGCAGTGGCCGAACACGATGGGGTGCGACACCTTCATCATGGTCGCCTTGACGTGCAGCGAGAACATCACGCCGGTCTTGTAAGCGTCGTCGATCTCCTTGGCATAGAACTCCATCAGCGCCTTCTTGCTCATGAACATGCTGTCGATGACCTCGCGGTCCAACAGCTTGGTCTGGGCTTTGAGCACGACGGTCTTGCCGCTCTTGGTGATCAGCTCCATCTTCACGTCACGGGCGCGGTCCAGGGTGATGGATTTTTCGCCGTGGTAGAAGTCGCCGGAGTGCATGTGCGACACGTGCGAGCGCGAGGCCTGGCTCCACTCGGCCATGCTGTGCGGGTTCTTGCGCGCGTATTCCTTGACGGCCCGCGGGGCGCGGCGGTCGGAGTTGCCTTCGCGCAGCACCGGGTTCACGGCGGAGCCAATGCAGCGCGCATAGCGGGCGCGGATGGCCTTTTCTTCGTCGGTCTTGGGTGCCTCGGGGTAGTCGGGGATGGCGTAACCCTTGGACTGCAGCTCCTTGATACACAGCATCAACTGGCCCACGGAGGCGCTGATGTTGGGCAGCTTGATGATGTTGGTGTCGGAAAGCAGCGTCAGCTTGCCCAGTTCGGCCAGATTGTCTGGCACCTTTTGCGCCTCGCTCAGGTACTCCGGAAATTCCGCCAGCACGCGGGCGGCCACCGAGATGTCGGATGCGGCCACATGGATGCCGGCCGGCGCGGCAAAGGTGCGAATGACCGGCAGAAACGCGCAGGTCGCCAGATACGGCGCCTCATCGGTCAGGGTGTAGATGATTTTGGATGATGCAGCAGCCATGAGTGTCCTCTTTCTATTGATTGACTGATTGATACGCAGGGGGTGCGGCAACTGTAGCAAGGCTGCCGTGTTGAAAACTTACGCGTAGCCAAATCCGTTGTTGCACGGGTCGATGTGGCGGCGGACCTATCCCAGGAGCCGAAACAGGCCATAACCCGCCAACCCGCCCGTGACCACCAACAGGGCGGTCTTGCTTGCACGCGCGCCGATCAAGGTTCCGGCCAGGCTGCAGGCCAGGATGGCACCGAAGATGTAACTTGTTTTCATGCGCCAATGGTAAGGCATGGCCTTGCCATTGGACTAGTCGACGGACGTAGCGATGTGGGGGCGACGGGTCGGCCGGCGTCCCAGTCTCAGGACAGGCCTGCCACGGTGCTCAATGGCAAGAACAAGATACGTGGATCGCTTGGCAATGCCATGAAGCCATGATGCTGATAGAAGCCGGCTGCGGTTTCGTCCTTTGCATCAACCATCAGTGCATACGCGGCGATCTCGGCGCGTGCCGCTCGACCCAATGCGTCGGCCAGCATGGCCTCCCCCAGACCTCGCCCTTTGTATCGATCATCAACTGCCAGACGCCCCAGCCGGACAACCGGCACCGAGGGGTAACGCGGAAGCTCCTTTGAGATGGCAGAAGGAAGGTCTGACAACAGCAGGCCGGCTGACGCCAAGGTATAGAAGGACGCGATGCGATCATTGTCATCCACCGCAACAAAACAGGCAGTGACCCGGCGACGAACGTCTTGGGTCACCTGGCTGCGAAGATAGTTGTCGAGCCGATCAGCCCCGCTGCGAAAGCTTTGCCGATCATGACTCGCCGCGAGCAACTCGACGCGAAACGGCGACCGCTTCACTCGACAGCGACCAACTTACGACGGCGAGCGAATGCGCGCTTGAGTGCGGGATTTGCTTTGGGTGGCGACAACAGGGCCTTGGCAAAGCTCTCCTGATCGGCCATCGTTAGCCGAATCACCTCGGCCTGATCAATGGCGCTGCGCGCTGCTTCTTGCACGGCGGCGACAACAAAGTCGGTCATGGTGCGGCCCTGCAGTTCGGCGGCGCGCTTTAGCAGACTGTGCAAATCAGTACTGATCCGGGCTTCCAGGCGAGCAGAGGATGGGGCGGTGGACATGGTGAGTTCCTTTTTTTGAATTGTACGGCAATATGCCGGGTTCTACCAACCCGCAGCACTGGGGGTTTCTTCAGGCGTCAACGACCGGCCAGGGAATACTTCCGTGGTGAATAATCGGCCCACGACCAACCCAACGGGAGAAGGCGATGGCAACCTGGGCCTACGAATGCCGACCATGCAGCGGCAGCAGCGATCTCTGGCTAGTGGCGCGCGAGCGCGTCGATGAGCTGCCGGCCGGCGTGACCATCCTGCGCGTCAAGACCGGCTCTGGCTGGGCTTGCGCGGTGCTTAATCGCAGCCGCCTGGTGCAGGCCGACGCCATGCTGTTGCGCGAAGCGGTGGCGTCCGACCTGCACGACTGCCCCGAATGCGCGCCGCCGCGAGTCCCCGACCCGGCACCCGCCGCAGCCAAACCAGCGACGCAGGCGAGCGCCGCACCATTGCAGGCAGCCGCGATCTCCTTGCTGGGCCAGCGGATGCTGGTGGTGCTGGTCGGCCTGAACGTGGTGCAAAGCCCGGGCGAGGCCGACATGTTGAGCGCCGATCTGCGCGCGCGCTTTGGCGGCGTGGACGTGGTGCTGATGGGGCAGCACGAGGACGGCACGCCGCAATACCACGGCGACCCGGCGCTGGTGCAGCTCTTGGCCGACCTGCCGGTCGACCAGATGCCGTGGAAGACCTACCCCCTTCACTGAACAACTTCAAGGCACAAACACCATGGCAAACACTGTATTGGTCTCGGGCGGCAGCGGCTACATCGCGGGCTTTCTCATCCGGCAACTGGTGGCCGAGGGCTGGATGGTGCACACCACCGTGCGCAGCCTGGCGAAAGAGGCCGCCGTGCGCGCCTTGCTGGCGGTGGACAACAGCCGCGTCAAGTTCTTCGCGGCCGACCTCATGTCCGACGCCGGCTGGGCCGATGCCATGGCCGGCTGTAGCCATGTAGCGCACGTGGCCTCGCCCTTGCCCATGGGGGTGCCCAAGGACGCCAACGAACTGATCGTACCGGCGCGTGATGGCGCGCTGCGTGCCTTGCGCGCGGCCAAGGCGGCGGGCGTAAAGCGCTTCGTCATGACCTCGTCGGTGGCAGCCATCTCCTACGGCCGCGGCCGAGGCGTGCACCACCTCACCGAGGCCGACTGGACCGACTTGTCCAAGCCCGGTCTGACGCCCTACATCCAGAGCAAAACGGTGGCCGAACGCGCCGCGCGCGATTGGGTGGCGGCAGAGGGCGGTGACATGGCGTTCTGCAGCATCTGCCCCTCGGTGGTGCTGGGGCCGGTGTGGAGCCGGGACTATTCGGCGTCAATCGGCATCGTCAAGAAACTGCTCGACGGATCATTGGGCGCCTGCCCGGACTTCGGCTTTGGCGTGGTGGACGTGCGCGATGTGGCCGACCTGCACGTGCGCGCGCTCAATGCCCCCGGCATGGCCGGCGAACGCTTCATCGCATCGGGGCGCTTCGTCAAGCTGCGCGAAGCGGCCGACCTCCTGCGCGACGCGCTGGGCCCCGAGGCGCACAAGGTCACCACCCGCAATGTGCCGGACTGGCTGGTGCGTGTGGCGGCGCACTTCAACCCGGTGGCCAAAGCCGTGGTGGGCGAGCTGGGCTCGGTGCGCAACCAGGACGCGTCGCACGCCAAAGCCGTGCTCGACTGGGCCACGCGGCCGGTGGAGCAGAGCATTGTGGACACGGCGCGGTGTCTTATTGATTTGGGGATTGTGAAGCCCTGAAGTCGGTACCTACGCGGGGCGTTGAGTGAACGACACGCTGTCGATGCGCCAAGTTGACAGTCAACTTGGCAGCGCAAGCAATCATTCAGGTTGCCCCTCAGTGTTAGTGCTTCTTGCACAGTCCGCCGATTTTGGTATTCCATCGTGGCTGAGCCGTGCAGCAATTGATTGCGAAATCTGACTCCGTCTCACTCCTTTCCACGTCCATATCTGTTGTTGCCAGTCGGGCGAAAATTGTGGGCACTGCAACTACACACGTCATTACTGCAAGTTGCTTATTGCGGACCCTGACGACAGCGCTGCGCTGTATCATGGCCGGCTCCTCGACGCTGGTGCAGCACCCGACTCAAGTTCGCGTACCGTCGCAGCTACTCTTACCCGAGCTAGGGATTTCATTGCTGATCGTCCCAGCGTCATGTCCATACTCCTGGAAGGAATGGGAACTGAAATGTCGAAACTACAACTCAGATCGCTGTTGTTGGTGCCGGTACTACTGGCTGTTCTTTCAGCTCATTTGCCTGTACAGGCAGCGACTGGCGCGACGATCATCAATGACGTCACACAGATCAATCCCATCGCGGTAGCGGGCGTACTGGCACCCAAGTCCGTCGATGAAATCGTTGCCGCGGTAACGAGCCACCCGGGACCTATTTCGATCGGCGGTGGCCGCTACAGCATGGGCGGCCAAACGGCAACCGAGCAGGCGCTGCACATCGACATGCGTTCGTTTGACAAGGTCGTTCAGTTTTCCAAAGAGAACAAGGAAATCACGGTTCAGGCGGGGATCACCTGGAGGAAGATCCAGGAGTTCATCGACCCGCATGACTTGTCGCTGCAGATCATGCAAACCTATGCGAACTTCACTGTAGGCGGTTCGCTGAGCGTCAATGCTCATGGTCGCTACGTCGGCAAGGGGCCGCTGGTAATTTCGGTGCAGTCGATCCGTATCGTGTTGCCCAGTGGGGAGTTGGTCCACGCCAGCCCGACAGAAAACAAGGAGATTTTCTACGGTGCCATTGGCGGCTATGGCGCGATGGGGGTGATCATAGAGGCGACGCTGAACCTCGCCGACAACGCCCGTGTCGAGCGTAAGTCACAGGTCATGCCCCTCGCCGAATACAAGAAGTTTTTCTTCAGGAATGTCCGCGAAAACCTTGATGTTGTTTTTCACAACGCAGATATCTATCCGCCGGAATTTAAGACCGTTCGGGCAACCTCCTATATCCAGACCCAAAAACCGGTCACCATTACTGATCGTCTGATACCGCAGGACCAAAGTTACTGGCTGGATCGCACGGCATTCCGGATCATGTCAGAAGTTCCTCTTGGAAAGACTTTTCGCCGTTACGTGATAGATCCGCTGCTATTTCGGGGCGAACGCGTTGAGTGGAGAAACTATGAGGCGAGCTACGACGTCAAGGAGCTCGAGCCCTCGTCGCGCAAAGACTCCACCTATGTATTGCAGGAGTATTTTGTTCCGGTCGACAAGCTCGAGCAGTTCGTGCCAAAGTTGGCTGAAATCTTGAATCGGCATCATGTCAACGCCATCAACGTATCGATACGCCATGCGAAAAAAGACCCCGGCACTCTGCTCGCCTGGGCACGAAGCGAGGTGTTCGCCTATGTCCTGTACTACAAACAGGGCACGTCGGAGGCCGACAGACAGGCCGTAGCCGCATGGACGCGGGAGCTGATCGACGCGGCGACATCGCTCAACGGTGCCTATTACCTCCCCTACCAAATCCACGCGACCAGCGCGCAGTTCACGGCCGCGTATCCGAATGCCGATGCGTTTTTTGCGCTCAAAAAGAAGCTGGATCCCAGCAACAAATTTCGCAACAAATTGTGGGATGCGTACTACAAACCATAACGCGATCCCTCTATCGATGGCCGGCAAGGCGTCTTACAAACGAACAAATTCCATCAACGCATTTTGGGTCGGGTCGCCGGGCTGAAACAGCGTTTTTTCTGTTCGCTTGAAGCCAAAGCCTTCGATATAGGCAGACAACTGGGCCAGGGACGTGAAGTTGCGGATTTCCGACTGATTGATCGACCAGTCGGCTCCCAGTCCCATATTGAACACATCGTGCGCCAGTGCTACCAGTCGGTTCATCTGGCCGGAATTCACGTCATGGTCACGGACGATCATTCTGCCGCCCGGTCGATTGATGCGGTGCAGCGAGGCGACAAATGCATCACGCTTGGCCGGTGGACTGTGGTGGAAGCCAATGAAGTTAGTGATCAGGTCTATGCTGGCATCGGCAACCTGGGATGCCATGATCGGGGCGTAGTCATTCAATGATACGTAGCGCCCCAGCTTTCTGAGTTGCGCACGTTCGACGATGTCTGTTGGTGAATAGGTTGGGTTGTCGGTATGCAGCAGCACGACATCACCGCTGAGCTTGACCGAGGATTTGAATTTGCTGATGTAGCGTCCCGTGGTACCGATCTCCAGGTAACCATTGATAGTGCGCGATGAACCAAGCAGTTCCATCGTTTCACGCGCCATCTCGGCCTTCTGGCGCGCCAGCGCCGGCAGTGCGTAGCGGACCTCGCCCAACAACGGCGTGACTTCACGGATACGGCTCTGCACGCGGTGATAAATGTCCTTGTCGGAACTACCAGCCAGCGTAACATCCTCAATGAGCCTGTGGAATTTTTCCTCCGGGAAGAGGTGGTACACATTCTTCAGGAACAGCAAAAATGCGGCCTTCATTTTCGGATCGCCGTAGATCGCCTTGAAGTTGGATGCGTTTTCCAGTGCCCACATATTTTGGTCATCCGTCTGCGCCAGCACGCCCTGCGGCATGGCCCCCTCCAGTGCCATTGCAGTGGCAAACCAGGCCGCCAGTTTGCCGACGTCTCTTCGGCTGACACTCTTCTGCATGCAATCCCCAGGTGATAGGCTTTGCCCATGAAACACAAACGCAAGACTCTTCGCATACTCGCCATCGCCGCCCTTGCTTTGGTGCTGGCAATGGCACTGGCACTGGCGACTTTCTGCTACGGATACTACCGCGAAGGTTATCAAAGCGTCACCCCTGCGGAACGACTGGCCGTGGAGACATCCGCCAAGCGCGCAACGCTCACAGGTGCACTGGACCAGGAAGTCCGCAAGGCAAGCAACGCCTACCTCAGCGTGCCGGAATGGTTCATTGTTTATATTTCCGACGACTATGCTTCTGCTATCGCGCAGACTGTGCCCAGCACGTTTGCCTACAGTGAATACTTGGCCGACTACTGGCGCCTGTACGGACGGCTTGCTGCGCTCATCGAAAACGCCTACGCGCCGGACTCCGAATACCACACGATGGTGCGTGTCATCGGTGTGAGTACGACCGTGGAGTTCGGCCTCAAGGCTTTCTACGAAGACACGGTCGGGCATCTCTTCGAGTGGATTTCCGGCCATGCGACCCCGGAGGACGCCTACGCCGCGAGAGTTGCGCGAGACTACGTGAGCTTTATCCGCTTGCGTCCGTGGTACGAATTCGAATTTCGCAAGGCCCTGGTAGATCTATGGACCACGCTGCCGGCTGGCGGGGACTCCTTGCTGCGCAAGCTTGAGCGGCGCGCGATACTGTCAGCCGAATATACGATCAAGTGGGGATATGCCTCACTCATCGAATGGGCCACCCATGCGGCCTTCGGCGTCGCTGACATCGATACTTACGTTCGATTGTCCGGCGATCCTGAAAAAATCGCCAAGGCCGATAAACGGATCCGGGTTCTGGCGGCTGGCGCCTCAGCGGACGCACAGACCACGGCGATCATCCCGCGCTACCAACCTTTCACCGAAATTGCGCCTAAATTGACCGCGAACGGCGGCGTATTCCGGTCGATCGCTGGGCAAGATTTCGTGACCGTTGGCATTTTGGCGCCCGCGGGTTTTCGAACGACGTCGGGAGCCACCGTCATCGCCTCCACGCCTGTCCATATCGATCCGCCAACCGGCCCAAGACGCCATCGCTTGCTCTATTGGGTTGCTGCAGGAAAGCTAGGCGACTTCCTGAGTGAAACCGCCAAGGCAGGTGGAACGTTGGAACACGTCTATGATTTCTAGGCGGCACGAGAGGCGGACCAACAACATCGTACCAACCGGCGAATTGCTGATGAGCTCCACCGGCCTGGCGCGGGACATCGAGGCACGCGCCACACTGAAGACGGAGACGATCCTTTAGTTCGCCAATGATCGTTTTGGATCGGAGCGAACGACGGCAAACCGTCCGGGGACCTACCCGTTACGCCAAGAACCTGAACGACTCCTATTGGCCTCGTCCGCGTATTCATTGCGCCACCAATGCCAGCGACAGCCAACTACGTAAACTCACCGCACCACTCCGCCCCGCCCCTCAATTCGAGCCTTCACCCATGCCCACCAAGACGTTCACCAGCGGCCGTATTCGACAAGCCCACTACGACCCCGCATCGGGACAGGCAGAGCTGCATTGGGACAACAAGACGGTCCTTGCCTATAAGCAGGTGCCGCAAGAGGTGTACCGGCGTTTGTGTAGCGCACCCACGCCGGCGGCGTACTGGGAGGACCGGATAGCGGAGGAGTATCCGAGGGGTGTGCCATTGACGTCCCGCGCCAGTCCGGATGGAGCCAGGAGTCTTGGTGACCCGTTTGGGGGCGGTGACTGAACGGCAAGCTGCGGACAGAGATTCATGCGCGCTACCCACTCACAACCTGCGCGCGCCCTCCAGCTTGGCCAGTGCCTTGTCAAAAGTAGCCAGCGGCAAATGCCCGGCCTTGCGGGCTGTCTCCAGCACCAGGCAATCCGAAAACCCCAGGGCGGGCTTGGCACGGAATTGTGCCAACGCGGCGCTGACCACATCCGCATCCTGCAGCACCAGGCTCTCGTGGATCAGCAGCAGATCCAATGCGGCGATCAGTTGCTTGGGCGTTCGGGCGTACACGGCATCAAGAACCCATACCGCTTCGGCCAGCACCAGATGCGATACCCAGGCGCCCTTGGCAACGGCCTGGTCTGCCGCCAGCGCTTGGCTTGCATCGTCACGCGCCAACAGGCGCACCAGCACGTTGGTGTCAACGGCCAGCATGCCGGCGTTGCATGTGTCGGCGAATACCCTGCTTGAGTTCCGTCAGCGTCTTGGCTGGCTCCCCGCCCGGTGGCGCATCCGGAAACAGGGCCTGATGCACTTCGTCCGTGCTGTGGCGCTTGGCGCGCTCCACCACGATTCGGTCACCGTCCTGAGTCCACACCAGGGCGGAGCCCGGAATCAGGTGCAGAAATTTGCGCACGGCGGCCGGCACGGAAACCTGTCCCTGCGAAGTGAGTTTGGTCTGCATCTTTTCCATGGCGGGATCGTATCACTTTACCGTGGTAATGCAAAAAACCACGCGCCACACTGGAGGCGGAAGCGGTCCCTTAGTTCATTAACGACCGCTTTCGATCAGCGCGAAGGACGGCAATCCGTCCATGCGTCATTTTTCCTTACGGCGATTATTTCGCGCGGTTATTTCTCGGACTTCCGTAATATATGCACTCATCGATCTTTCAAGAACCGGTTGATTCCTTTCGGCAAAGAATGTCATCCACTGCGCGACCGCTTGAGCATTTGCCGCGGCGTCCTTTTGACCTACTGGTGATGCCCAAAATGCAAGTATCTTGTCAAGGTCGCGTTCGCTGATCTTCTCTCCGTAGTTCTTGGCAAACAACTCCACGGCCTCTTCAGGGGTCCAATTTGGCTTGGCACTCGCCACAAACCTTTGGAACGCGCCGTCCAGTTCTTCCAACATGCCTTGGCTCATCTCTGGCATTTGCTTTTTCAGTTCGATCGACATTTGCGCGCCGGTTGCTCTTGCCTGGGTTTCACACGCTTTCAGTTGCTGATCGAGAACTTCGTACAAGCCTTGCACTTTCATGTACTGCTTGAGCTTCAAACTCTTTGAAGCATCGTCAGCATGGCAAACATTGGACATAAGGGCGACTATCAGCACCGTGGCATTTGCGACTTTCATCATTGTTACTTTCAGGTTAGTCGTGCCTTTCGCTCTAAGAGCTGGGACAATTGCTGGACCGCTAATCATAGTGGGCGGGATGCTTGTACCGGTTCGCAGGTTTCCGTTTGGACGGGTCTGATGGTTCGAGATAGCGCCTATCGCTGTTCCCTGTGGCACCCGCCGTGGAAGATTCACTATCGGTGCTTCGCGACCGCTGCGTGGACACGTGAAAGTCAACCACCAGTCCGGATGGGGCGCCAAGAGTCTTTGTGACTTGTTTGGGGGCGGGGAGTCGCGCTGATCGGCCGGCTCACCGACGGTCAGGACGGCAAAAAGTCCACCGGCCAAGTCACCACCATCTGCTCCACATCCTTGGCGGAAAAGTCAAACAACCGGATACGCGCCAGCAGCTTGGCCTCCAGCTCGGGCGTCTTGAGTTCGCTGGAGACAATCCGGCACTCCAGCACGTTGCCGGTCGGGGCGATCTTCAGCTCCAACACCACCTTGCCTTGCAGGCCTGGCTCGTCACGCAGCGCGCGGTTGTAGATGGCGTAGATCGCGCCCTTGTTGCGCTCAAACACCAGCTTGATTTCTTCGATCGAGCGCGAGGCCTTGCCGCTGCCAATGCCGCCGCCGTCACCTCGGCCCTTAGACTGCGATGGTTGCGCGGCCACCATGCCCCCCGGCCCTGTAGCGGCCTACGGGTCACTTCTTGCTGCCTCACTTCGCAGTACACGCGCTGAAGACGCCTGGAACGGAGCTGACAAGTGGTAGCCGCGCGTAACGTGGCCAGGCAAATGGCACTCGTGCGACGTCCATCGCACACCCGCGTCAGTCAGGCGGGGTGACGAGCGCCCGCCGTCGCTCGAGGTATTTTGACTGCGGAGCCCCTGCCGATGGCGCGCACAACTTCTGTCCGTGGTACGGCCCAAGCTGGGTCCGGAGCGCCAGATCATCTCCGACTCTGTCCCAGTCGATGCGAATAGTGAGATCGTCCTCGATCAGTAGGTGGCCCTTCTCAAATGCGCGGTCCACGAGTACTGAGAGGCAGATGCCATTTGAAGGATCCAGCCGGACGCTTTGATCTTCGCTCCACGGAACGATGTGCGATGCTACGAGGAAGTCCCTGGTCACGATCCCTGTAATCGCGCACCGATATCCATAGTTGGCCTTGACTGCCCCGGCGAACGCCTTCTGCGCGCTACCTCTGGTCTTGATCGTCGTGATCGAATCGGAGACCTCGTAGCTCTTCTGCTCGATCTGTTCGCGGAAGGATTCGACCTCATCAGGGTCAGCCTCGAGCGTCTCGGCAGTCGCGTCTCCTTGCGGGACTGCGGGGAAGCGCGCTTCTAGCTCGCGCAAGAAGTCATCAACAGACGCCGCGACCATTGTAGAGATGGACACGGGTTGTACCCACGCGTCGTGATTCCGCAGCGGATCGAAGAACAGACCGTGACCGGGGTGTCGAAGGTAGCTGGTGAGTGCGCGACCCGTGTCCAGATCAAGCGCCTCGATCACTGCCGTTCGGTCTTCGGATACAACGAGCTGCGATAGTGCATTCTCGATCTTTGAACTCGGTGTTGCTCCGCCGCTTTGAAAGAGCGACCACGCAAGAGCAGATTGCTGAGACGTCTTCGCAGCAAGAGTTTGGACTTCCTTCGGTACGCGCCCTAGGTCGGCCCACGCATAGCCTTCGCTCGGGTTCTTGAGATAGGCGCGCAGGTGCAATGTTCTGGGCTCATCCCGAAGCTTGATTGCCATTAGGTAGGGCTGTCCAGCACCGCGGCTAGCCAGCAGCTCGAACTCGTTCTCGGCATCCGCGAAGTCCAGATGAGACGGGTCGCCGGGGATCGTTTCGGGCGTGGCCTCGCTGGGAGCGAGTGTCATCTTCCAGACCTGCGGCGCACCCAAGCTCGTTTCCCACTTTAGGTGTGGCCGGTCTGCGGATTTGGTGACGAACGCGCCGGAAGTGGTTCCCGCTGGCCACCGATAAGTGAGCGGTACCGAACCTGTCTCGCTCGTCGTGACCGAGAACAAATTCGCCACCTCGTCCAAGAACTCCTTCTTGCGAGAAAGTTGGATGTAGTCCTTCGTATACCCACCGCCATGCACCTGGCGACCGTAGGTAGCTTGGTGTGCTGCGGGACCGTAGTAAACGACCAACACCCACTCGACAGGTTGCGCGGCCATTCAGACCCTCCCGATGATGATCGCTTCAGGTGACAAATGTGCCTCAACTTCTCTCCGACTTTGCGCAGCTAGCGAGCGGTGCGTCGTGAACTGAATGATCTCGGCGTCTGGGAAGAGCTCGCGAACATATTCTGCATCGCGATTGGACATCACCCACTGCACTCCTCGGCGCGACAAATCGGCGCAGATTTCTGCAAGCTCAATCAGGTCGGACATCTCAAAGGTCTTCGCCGTGTACTTGTTGAATTTCGCGGTGGGCTCTTTCTCCACGTCCGGGCGTGTGAATACAGGCAAATACGGCGGGTCAAGGTAGATGAAGTCTCCGCGTGTGGCGCTGAAAAGCACTTCGCGGAAGTCTGCGGTGACAATGTCCGCCCGAGTCAGCGCATCCCGAATGGACTTCATGGTCGCGTCATCCATGCCCTTGAATCGACGGTCTCCCCAAGGCACATTCATAGCTCCGGTTCGGGAGTTTTCCCGCCACAGGTGGTTCCATGACACTCCGTTCAGGTAAAGGAAGCGCGCCGCCTTTTCAACGAGACCAACGGGAGTCGCCAATCGAACTTCGTAGTAGAACTCCTTCGAATCGTTTGCCAGGTACCAATCCAGCAGCGGTCGAAGCTCTGGTTGGTAGTCCCTCATCGCAACCCAAGCCGCGACAAGGTGCTCGTTGAGGTCGGCAAGATGTGAGCGACCGGATACGCGGGGGGCACAGGCCAGGAAAACCGCGCCACCACCAACAAAGGGTTCGTAGTAATTCCTGATTCGGGTGGGCACATGCGGGAGGATGCGGGGAAGCAGTCGCGACTTGCCACCCGCCCACCTGATGAAGGGTTTCATCGGCGCCGAGACGACCACAACAGCATGCCGTGCATCGGATGGCGTGTCAAACGCGGAAAGTGTCATTCTTGTCGCAACTCCATGTTGTGTCTTGATGTCTCATGATAAACTGTAAAAAACCACAGCATCGACAGTCGTCGTTTCTACCCAGATCTCGAGGATCATATGTCTGACGTCCAACTCGTGTGGTCGAACAAGAATCTGCCGCTGCTGGCCTCTGGTGAGGCTGGCTATGAGTGGGTGCAACCAACCGACAACCGACGACTCATCCCACTCGAGATTGATCTGCTGACAGAACGCCCGCTGAGCACACGCTCGAATTTGCTCGCCATAGGCGATGGATTGGATGTTTTGGAGGCGCTGACGTCCCGAACAACCGTCTTGGACGGCGGGGTTCGGCTGGTCTATATCGACCCGCCCTTCAATACCCAGGGGAACTTTCGTCAGTACAACGACGCCATGCGGCGGCCGATGTGGCTGAGCATGATGCGCGACCGCCTCGCTGCGCTGCGCCCACTGCTCGCGGATGACGCGAGCGTGTGGGTGCATCTTGACGACTCAGAGGTACACCGAGCTCGAGCGGTGATGGATGAGGTTTTCGGCGAGAGCGCGTTTGTGGCCTCTGTCGTGTGGCAAAAGAAAACCAGCCGTGACTCCCGCGCAGCCTTCTCGTCGAATCACGACACAGTCTTGGTGTATGCCCCGAGCGGACCAAAGAAATGGAAGACCTCGCGGAATCTGTTGGTCAAGGAGGACACACTCTTACGCAACCGCGACGACGACCCGCGTGGACCTTGGGCTGACGCCCCTTTCACGGCGCCTGGCTATCGAAAGGCACAGCAGTACGACATTGTCACGCCGACCGGTCAAGTGCAGCAACCTCCACGCGGCCGTTCTTGGTACGCCACCAGACAGACCTACCTCGACTTGCTTGCAGACGGCCGAATATGGTTCCCGAAGGGCGGTGACGGGTCACCGCGTCTCAAGTTATTCGCGCATCAGCTCAGAGGACTCGTGCCGTTCACAGTGTGGGGCGCGGCAGACACCGGAACAAACGACGACGCGAAGCGACACCTGATGGCGATGTTTCCGGGAGTCGAGGTGTTCGACACGCCAAAACCTGAGTCGCTTCTCGAGCGGATCATCCACATTGCGACCAATCCTGGCGAACTAGTAGTCGACATATTCGGCGGCAGCGGAACGACGGCCGCAGTCGCACACAAGATGCGCCGCCGATGGGTAGTTGCGGAGCGAAGTGCGCAGACTGTCCTTGACTTCCTGCTACCGAGACTGCAGCGAGTAATCGACGGCACCGATCCAGGAGGCATTACCGAGTCTACGTCGTGGGGCGGCGGCGGTAGCTTTGAGGTCATCTATGTCCCGCCGAGGCTCGGGGCGCCTACCGATCAGTTTAGAGCACAGGTTATCAGGCAGCATCTGGCGGAGCGTGCGGATCCTCGCGGCCTGTCGTTGATTCGTGAGGAGGAATGCTCCGCTGTTGCCTGATCAACGGGATGGCCGGATTGCAGGGCGCTTCTGTTGGCCAAGTGGTTCCCGAGCCGGTTGTCACCGACGGTCAGGACGGCAAAAAGTCCACCGGCCAGGTCACCACCATCTGCTCCACATCCTTGGCGGAAAAGTCAAACAACCGGATACGCGCCAGCAGCTTGGCCTCCAGCTCGGGGGTTTTGAGTTCACTGGAGACAACCCGGCACTCCAGCACGTTGCCGGTCGGGGCGATCTTCAGCTCCACCACGACCTTGCCTTGTAGGCCTGGCTCGTCGCGCAGCGCGCGGTTGTAGATGGCGTAGATCGCGCCCTTGTTGCGCTCANNGCCCTTGTTGCGCTCAAACACCAGCTTGATTTCTTCGATCGAGCGCGAGGCCTTGCCGCTGCCGCTACGCGCCAACTTGCCGCCGGTTTGACTGGAACTGCCGGCGTTGCCAATGCCGCTGCCGGTGCCGCTACCGTTTCCATCTCCCCGGCCACGCGCGCCGCCACCACCCGCTCCCCCACCACCGCCACCCCCCACGGCGCCTTCGACCACGGTGGTGGCGCGCCCGGCCAGGCCACCACCGCCGGCGTTGCTGCTGTAGCTGGCGGTGTTGATGCCGCCGCTGCCGCTGCTGGCGTTCGACGTGATCAGTGCGCGGATCGGCACACCGGCTGCGGTGCCGGCACCCACCCCCACGCCCACGCCGGTTCCCACGCCCAGCCCTGGCTTGACCGGCGCCAGTTGCACCGCCAGCGGCGCGCCATGCAACTCGGCCAAGTCCTTGGACATGGCCAGCAAGCCCACGCCAGC
>CXWL01122943.1_pt1 | contig 15851 bp, 14 predicted proteins | sample 590931 | NCBI WGS metagenome assembly CXWL01 (sample SAMEA3498368, study PRJEB10139) | groundwater metagenome | biome: water well; material: biofilm material | place: Germany | collected 2015-04-27 | reverse complement strand
TTGATCGTCATCCGGCACCGCCCTATTTTTTGTCCCAGATCGCCATCATGTCACGGCTCCCCTGCAGGCGGATGCCGTTATCGGACAGCACGCCTTCGGTTGCCGCCAGCACGTCCTTGCGCCGCAGGACCATGGTCTCGCCCCCGCGCTGGTCGAAATGGATCACGATCAGTTCATCCTTGGTCTCGCGCAGCAGCGTGACCAGATGCGCCAGACTGCGCACCGGCACCTTGTTGATCGAGTAGATCACCGAGCCGAAACGGTTGCTGTAGCCGGTCACCAGCTTGTGCGGGAAAAACGGCGAGCTGACCACGACCAGTTCTTCGCGCTCCCTGGTCGGCTGGTCGCCGCGTTTGGTCACCAGCGGGCTCGCTACCCAGCCATAGGCATTGAGCGCATTCGCATTGCCGGCCATGAAATTGAGGAACTCGGACGTGGCGCGCGAAAATACGATCGGCCCGTAGATGAAGTACGACGGATAGCCGCCGTTCAGGTCCGGGATCAAGAGCTTGCGCCCGGCCGACAGCGGCGCCTGGATTTCCATGGTTTTACCATCGCGCACGATCGTCAGCGGCACCTTGCCGTTCTTGGCCAGCTGCTGCACGCGGTACTGGAAGCGCACGCGCAAGCTGGCGCCCAGGTTGACCATGGCCTGGTTGTCGATCGCCGAGTTGCCGATCTTGGTGATCACGTCCCACTCCTTGAGCGGATACGCGGGGTCGTCCTGGCCGGTGCTTTGCACCACGGCGCCGGTGACCGATTTGTCCAGTTTCAGGAAGGTGCGCAGCACGGGGTTTTCCAGCGTCTGGGTTTCGTCCAGCAGCGCCGGCTTGCCGTCGTAGCTGCCATCGGCCACGTCGCGCAGGAACAGTTCGACTTCCTCGTTCGGGATGATGTAGCCGATGTTTTGTGCATTCGAGGCGGCGCCGAAGGCCAGGCCCACCATCTTGTCGCCCGCGATCGCGGGCCCGCCGCTGTTGCCCGAATTGATGGCGGCGTCGATCTGGATGCGCAGTCCGGCCGTGTCCATGCTGTAGTTGACGAACTCGATGCGCGAGACGATGCCCTTGGTGATCGACAGCGAGGTGCCGCCGGTCGGATAGCCATAGGCAAATACCTGGTCGCGCACATTCGGCAGCACGCTCGCGCGCGCTACCGGAGCGTGGGTGTCGAAGAAGGTTTCGTCGTCCAGCTTGAGCAGCGCAAGATCCATGTCGCGCGCCACTGCCACCACCGTGGCCGAGACCTTGTCGCCCGCCTCGTTGGCCTGCACCTGGACCTGGCTGGCGTAGCCGACCACGTGGGCATTGGTCAGAATGCGGCGTCCTTCGATCACCACGCCCGAGCCGGTGACGTCGGCCGGCGAAGCTTTGCTCCACGGCTTGAACGGATCGGGACGGCGCAGCGTCGCGAAGACTTTGACCACCGAGTTTTCAAGGTTGGCCGGAATCGCGGGCGCCGGGACCGGCACCGCGCTTTCCTTGACGTCTTCCTGAGCGTGGGCGAAAAGGCTGCACGCGGCGAGCGCCAGCGCGGCGATGATGCGGGTTGTTGTCATGTTCAATTTTCGGGAGGAGGCCATGGAAAAGGCCCCTCGCGGGGCCCGTGCTGCACTTACTTCTTGATGAATTTGAGCGTCATGCGGTCGCTCTCGCCGATCGCGACGTATTTATCGCGGTCCACATCCTTGTTTGCCAGCGTGGGCGGCAGGCTCCAGACGCCTTTCGCGTAGTCGGCCGTATCCTTCGGATTGGCGTTCACTTCCGACGTGGCCGCCAGCTTGAAGCCGGCCGCCTCGATCATCTTGATGACGGCTGCCTGGTGCAGGTAGCCGCTGTCGGCTTTGACCGGCTTGCCGGCTGGCGCGCGGTGGTCGACCACGCCGAACACGCCGCCCGGTTTCAGGGCCGTATGGACGCTCTTGAAGATTTCCTTGACCGTCGCATCGCCTTCGCCTGTCCAGTTATGGATGTTGCGGAAGGTGACCACCATGTCCACGCTGTTTGGCGCGGCAAACTTGTAGGCGGTTGGCACTTCGAACACGCCGCGCTCGACCTTGGCATACATGGCCGGGTTGGCCGCCAGCTTGTCGGTCAGCCGCTTGGCGTAGCGGCGGGCGCCTTCTTTCTCGGAGGTGGGCGACTCGCCGGCCGCAATCAGCTTGCCGTTGTCGCGCAGGTAGGGCGCCAGGATTTCCGTGTACCAGCCGCCGCCGGGGCTCAGTTCGACCACTGTCATGGTCGGCTTGATGCCGAAAAAGCTCAGCGTTTCGTACGGGTGGCGCGCGCTGTCGCGTGCCATGTTGGCCGGCGTGCGGTCCTTGCTGGCAATGGCCGCCTTGAGCGCGTCGTCCGCATGCGCGGCGCCTGCAAGTCCGGTGGCCAGCACTGCGGCCAGGATCAATCGCTTCATATGTATGTCTCCGTTGGTGGTAAGGGTGGCAACTGCTCGATAATCGGATATCGACGCCACGCGGTCAAGCGGATTCGCATCCGCGCAGGCCAGTAATTCGGCTAAACTTGGGTCTCTTCGCCGCATCACGAAAGCCATCATGAAAAACCTGTTCGTCATCGGGGCGCTGCTCGCCTGTTGCCACGCCCACGCCGCCAGCACTGCGCCGCATCCGCCGGCGCGCCTGGCCGACGGCGAGGCGTGCATCCCGGCCTTGCCCGACAGCGCGCTCGGACGCGGCAAGAGCGGCACCACCGGCCTGCTTCTGCGCGTGGGCGCCGATGGCGCTGTGACGGGCGCAAAAATTACCGGCTCGAGCGGCCATGCCGACCTCGATCAGGCGACCATCATCGCCGCCAGCAAATGCAAGTTCGCACCCAAGCTGAGGAACGGCATCGCAATTGCCAGTTCGGTCGTATTTACCCACATATGGGCGCGCGCCGCGTCGCCCACTGTGCCGGGCCTGACCGCACCGGCCGCGCGCAAGCCGTGCCCGCGCATGGCCTATCCCGCGGCCTCGCTGGCCGCCGGCGAGCAGGGCACGGTGCACATGAGCTTTCTGATCGATGTCGACGGCTCGGTCGCCGAGCGCAACGTGGTCAGGAGCAGCGGCTTTGCCGCGCTCGACCAGGCCACGCTGGAGGGCATGGAAAAATGCGAATTCACACCCGCCATCAGCAACGGCAAGCCGGTCAGATCGCTGCTGTCGTTTTCCTATGCGTGGACGCTGAACTGATCAACGCTGCTGGTCCTGCATCCACGACTTGAGCCCTGTCACCCAGCCCTTGGCGGGCAGGTTCATGCTCTTCTTGATCTGGCCGGCGCGCTCGTACAGCACGCTGAAATCAATCTGCGGCGCCTTCTTGAAAGCTACCACGACAATGTTCGCGTCGTGCACCTCCGGCAGCCACACCACGGCATCGAACACCAGTTCCATGTTTTGCAGATTCTTGTCGTAGTTGATGAAGTCGCCAAACACATTGGTGGTCATGATGCCGTCCTCGGTCAGGCAGTCGGCGCAAGCCTGGTAGAACTCGGGCGAATCGAGCACCGGGCCGCGCGCCTCCTCGTCATACAGGTCGACCTGCAGCACGTCGACCGTGTTGTGGTTGGCCTGGTCGCAGACGAAGGCCATCGCATCCATTTCACGCACGTCCAGGCGCGCGTCGTTGGGCGGCAGCGCGAACAGCGCGCGGCAGATGGCAATCACGTTCGGATTGAGTTCGGCCACCGTCACGCGCGCGTTCGGGAAGCGGTGGTAGCTGAACTTGGTCAGCGCGGCGCTGCCCAGCCCCAGCTGCACGATGTGGCGCGGCCGGTCGAGAAACAGCATCCACATCATCATCATCTGGATGTATTCGAGTTCGATATTGTCCGGTTTGGACAGGCGCATGGCGCCCTGCACCCATGAGGTGCCCAGGTGCAGCGAGCGCACCCCGCGAAATTCGGTGATGGTGGCGGGCGGATGGCCGGGCGCGTCGAAGCGGCTGGCGGGCAGGGTAGGGGACATACCCGCGATTTTACAGCCCCGCGGCGGGCAGGATCAACGCCACCGTCAAGCCGCCGCCTTCGCGGTTGCCCAGCGTGATGCGCCCGCCATGCGCTTCGGCGATCTCGCGCGCCAGCGCCAGGCCCAGTCCGGTGCCGCTGCGTTTGGTGGAATAGAAGGGCACCAGCGCGTTGGTCAGCACCGCGTCGTTCATGCCCTGGCCGCGGTCCATCACTTCGATGCGCAGCATCCCCAGCGCGCTTTTCACGTGCAGTTCCACCTGGTCCGGCGCCGAGCCCGACTCGTGCGCGTTCTTGAGCAGGTTGAGCAGCGCCTGCTCGACCTGGGCCGGGTCGAACCAGGCCGGATCGGCNNCGCGTGCGCTCTTCGATAGTTTCCAGAATTTGCGGCAGACGCCCGGTCTGGCCGCGCCTTACCAGTTCCGCGCCGGAGTGCGCCAGCGACGTCAGCGGCGCGAGGGAATTGTTCAATTCATGGCTGATCACGCGGATGACTTTTTTCCAGGTCTGCACTTCCTGGCGCCGCAGTTCCTGGGTCAGCTGGCGCAGCAGCAGCAGTTCGTGCTTGCGCCCGTTAAGCGTGAAGGTGCGGCGCGCCAGGTGGTACACCTCTTCGTCCTCGCTCTCGCCGGAGGTAAACAAGCCGTCGCCGCCGCGCCCCAGCGCTTCCACCAGCGCCGGCGCTGCCGTCTTCAGGATGTCGGTCAGGTGATGGCCTTCGAGCTTGCGGCCCTGATTGAGCAGCTGGCGCGCAGCCAGGTTGGCGTACACGATGGCGCCCGCGCTGGCGGCGTCGCCCACCAGCAGCATGGCCACCGGCGTGTTCTGCACCATGGTGTCGAGCAGCAGTTCGCGCTGCACCAGCGCCAGGCGCTGTTCGCGCAGCACGTTGCCCAGNNTCGCCGTCCTGGTAGCTGGTGACCGTGCCTTCGAGTGCGCGAAACAGCGACAGCATGTCCTTCAACTGGGCGCGCATCGTGATCACGCCGATCGGCACCACGCACAGCATGCAGATCGCCGCCACCAGCCATGGCTGGTCGGGCAGCAGGTAATCGAGCCCCAGCGTGAGCGCAATGCCAAGCGCGAGCAGCGTGCCGAGCAGCGCCGACCAGCGCGCGGCCAGCGTCAGGCGAAAGCGCGAACGGGTCGCCATCAGGGCCGCGCGATGCCCAGGCGTTCCATGCGCCGGTACAGCGCCTGGCGCGACAGGCCAAGTTCGGCTGCCGCCTGCGCCACCACGCCGTTGGCGCGCGCCAGCGCCTGGGTGACCGCGTCGCGGTCTGGTTCAACTTCGCTCACGGGAGCGGCCACCTGCGGCAGTCCCAGATCGGCCGCCTTGATGGCCTCGCCCGCAGCGAGCAGGCCCGCGCGCGCCATGACGTTTTTCAGTTCGCGCACATTGCCCGGCCAGCCGTGCGCCAGCAGCGTGGCCTGGGCGCAGGCGTCGAGCCGCTTGCCTGGCCCCAGGAAGCTGGCCGCCAGCGGCAGAATGTCGGCCGGACGCGCCGCCAGTGGCGGCAGGCGCAGTTCGATCACGTTGAGGCGGTAGAACAGGTCTTCGCGGAAGGTCCCGGCGCGGATCATGGCGCCCAGGTCGGCATTGGTGGCGCTGATGACGCGCACCTTGACCTGGCGTTCCTTGTTCGAGCCGAGCCGTTCGAAGCGCCCCGTCTCGAGCACGCGCAGCAGCTTCATTTGGCCGGCCAGCGGCAGGTTGCCGATTTCGTCGAGGAACAAGGTGCCGCCGTCAGCCGCTTCGAACTTGCCCTCGCGCGCCCTGGAGGCCCCGGTATAGGCGCCGGCGTCGGCGCCGAACAGTTCAGCCTCTATCAGTTCGGCCGGCAGCGCGCCGCAATTGAGCACGACAAACGGACCGTCGCGCACCGCCGAATTGGCCTGGATGATTTCGGCAATGCGCTCCTTGCCGGTGCCGTTAGGGCCGCTGATCAGGACCGCCACGTCGGCGCGCGCGACCTGGCAGGCCAGGTGCAGCACGCGTTCCATGGCCGGGTCCTGCCACACCATGCCGCGCAGGTCGAAGCCCTGTTCGAGGTCGCGCCGCTGCTTGCGCTCGCGCTGCGCGTGCTGCTGCAGGGCGCGGTTGGCCTGCCCCAGCTCGAGCAGGTTGGTCACGCTGGCGATCAGGCGGTTGTCGTTCCATGGCTTGGACAGGTAGTCGGCCGCGCCCGACTTGACCAGGTCGACGGCGGCGTCGAGATGGGTCCAGGCGGTCAGCAGGATCACCGGCAGGTCCGGATGGCGGCGCCGGATTTCGCGGAACAGCGCCGTGCCTTCTTCGCCGGAGGTGGTGTCGGCGGAGAAGTTCATGTCCTGGATGACCAGGTCGACGCTGCTACGTGCCAGCAGCGCCAACCCTTCCTCGGGCGAAGCCGCCTTCAGCGCATCGATGTCGTGCAGCGAAAACAGCACTTCAAGGGCGATGGTGATGGCGACGTTATCGTCAATTATCAGTACGGTAGGCATGGTGCTAGCATACCATCGGGCTGCGTGGTTCAGGCACTGCGCGTGGCCATTGCCGGCGAGATTGTCGCCGCGCGCCAGGCCGGGCCGTACACGGCGATGATGCCCAGTGCGAAGAACACGCCGCTGCCGATCAACAGGTACGCGAGCGGCAGCTTGCTCATCTCCAGTTTGATCACCAGCAGCTGGTTCAGGCCAATGGCCAGCAGCACGCCGCTGATCACGCCGGCGCTGGTGATCATCATGTTCTCGGTGATGAAGTAGCGCAGGATGTCGACGCGGCGCGCGCCCAGTGCGCGGCGTACGCCGATCTGCTTGCGGCGCTGCGTCACCCACAGGCTGGCCATGCCGACGATGCCGCTGGCGGTAATGACCAGCAGCAGGAAGCTGACCGTGAGCAGGGTCCAGGACAGCGACATGTCGGCGCGGTAGCGCTGTTTGCGGTCGCCTTCGACCGTCTTGGCCTCGACGATGATCGGCACGCCCGCGCTTTTGGCAAGCGCAGCCTCCGCTTCCTTGATCACGCGGTCGCGCTCGCCCGGCTTGGTACGCACGGTGTACATCGCGCCCGGCATGCCGCCAATCGGCCGGAACGGCAGCAGGGTGGAAAATTCGCCTTCCTCGGTCACCTGTGCGCTCGACGTTTGCAGCCGTTCGACGACGCCGATGATCTGGACCGGGTTGGCTTCCTCGCCGCCGCCAAAGAACATGGTCTTGCCGACCGCGCTGGCCTGGCCTGGCCACAATTTGTTCGCCAGCGCCTTGGTGATGATCGCCGTTTTCGGGAATTCCTTGCTGACCTGGGTATCGACTGCGAGTACATCGGCCGCAGTGAAGTCGCGCCCTTCGAGCAGCTTGAGCTGCCAGGTGGCGACCAGCGAGTCGCCGCTGCGGTAGCTGGCCGTGTGGGCGCTCTCGTTGTCCTGCTTGCGGTCGAGCCGGACGCTGTTGGTGCTGCCGGAATTGGACAGCGGGCTCTGGCTGGCGTTGGCCACCGACTCCACGCCCGGGATGGCGCGCAGCAGATCGGTCTCGCGTTGCTGCACGGCGCGGTCGTATTCGGCCGACTCGCGCGTCAGGTAGCGGCTGATGATGTAGAACGTCGAATTCTCGTCGGCGATGCCGCTCGGGCGCGCGGCCACGGCCTGGCGCACGTTGACGATATGCAGCGCGTTGGCCAGGATGGCCATGCTGATGGCCACTTGCACGGCCACCAGGATCGCGCCGGTCTTGTTGCGCAGGAGCGCAGAAAGGATGGGACTCATGATCAATGCTTTCGTAGTGGTTATTGCGATTTGAGCTGCATGGCGGGCGTGACCTGGCATGCGCGCCAGGTTGGCAGCAAGCCTGCNNGCGCCGGCCAGGCCGACGACGGCTGTCTCGACCAGGAACTGGCGGAAGATGTCCTTGCGCGAGGCGCCCAGTGCGCGGCGGATGCCCACTTCGGCCGCGCGCACCGAGAATTTGGCGAGCAGCAGGCCGATGGTGTTGACCAGGCACAGGATCAGGAAGCCGAATGCCAGCCACGCCGACAGCTTGTTGTCATTGCCGACCACTTTCATCTTGGTCAGCCATTCGCCGACATTGAACAGCTGCGGCGTGACGGCGCGCATGTGGCGCCCCAGCTTGCGCTGCTCGGCCGAATAATTGGACAGCCATCCCTGCAGTTCGGCGCGCTCGGCGGCGCTGCGCGCTTCGATCCAGAACTGGATGAAGGTGCAGTCCGACGCAATCAGGCCTTCGTAGCCTGGGGCCGGATTGCCGCTGCAATTCATATTGCCCTGGGGGCCGGCCTTCAGGCGGATCGCGGTGCGAAACGGGATGAAGACGTCGTCCTCGGTGGCGAACTTGCCTTCGCCGCCGATCAGGCGGTAGTAGTGTGGCAGCGGCGCAAAGCGGTCCAGTACCCCGGTCACCATGAACGGCTCGCCCATCATGATGATCTGCTTGCCGACCGGGCTGACCGCGCCGAACAGTTTTTCGGCCACCACGCGGCTCATGACGACGACGTTGGCGCCGGCCTCGTCATCCGCTTCGCTCCACGGCTGGCCATGCAGGAAAGGGGCGTCGAACATGGCGAAGAAATCGCGTGTCAGCGCCAGGCCGTCGGCCGGAAACACGCCCATGTCCTTGCGCTGCGGTTCGATCGGGGTCGAGACGCCGAAGATGGCGGTGCGGCGTTCGCCGATTTTCGCCTTGATCAGGTTGGACGCATCGGGATGGCTCATTTGCATGTCGATATCGTCGTCGCCCGGCGTGAAGCCTGCCAGCGGATTGACGTCGAACTGCGGCACGAACAGGCGCTCGCTCTTGTGCGGAATCGGGTCGCCCGACATCACGTGCAGGATGGTCAGCGTGGAGACGCTGGCCGCCACGCCGATGGCCAGCGTGAGCACCATCAGCGCGGTCAGGGCCGGGTTGCGGCGCAGGCTGCGCAGGCCCAGCATGAAGTAGTACTTGAACATGTGCTCTCCTTAGGCGTGGCTGGCGCTGTGGGCGTTGGCGTCGAACAGCGTGGGCGACTTGCGCACCAGGTCCGACACCTGGCCGTCGATGATGTGCACATTGCGCTGCGAGCGCACGGCCAGTTCCGGATCGTGGGTGACCATCAGGATGGTGGTGCCCTGGGCGTTGATTTCTTCCAGCAGTTCCATGACGCCGCGCGCCATTTGCGTATCGAGGTTGCCGGTCGGTTCATCGGCCAGCAGCAGCTTGGGCGAGCCGGCCAGCGCACGGGCGATTGCCACCCGCTGCTGCTGTCCGCCCGACAGTTCGGCCGGATAGTGCTTCATGCGCGATGCCAGCCCGACCTTGGCCAGCGCGTCTTCGATGCGCTCCTTGCGCTCGGCCGCGTTGAAGCCGCGGTAGCGCAGTGGCACGTCGACGTTATCGAACAGCGACAGATCGGGAATCAGGTTGAAGCCCTGGAAGATGAAGCCCAGCTTTTCGTTGCGCAGGCGCGAACGGGCGTTGTCGTCCATGCCCTTGACGTTGACGCCGTCAAGCACATACTCGCCGTCGGTGAATTCTTCGAGCAGGCCGGCGATGTTCAGAAAGCTGGTCTTGCCGGAACCCGATGGCCCGGTGACGGTGACGAATTCGCCCTTGTTCACCTGGATCTCGAAGCCGCGCAGCGCGTGGGTTTCGATCATGTGGGTGCGATAGACCTTGCTCAGATTTTTCATGCGCAGCATGGGATGTCCTTTTCGGTGGGGTTATTGGTTGATCGATACGCGCGCGGCGCTCGAAAATGTATCGGTGCCGGCGATGACGACCTTGTCGCCCGGCTTGAGGCCTGCAAGAATTTCAACGGAGGTGATGCTGGTGCCGCCCATGGTGATCGGGGTGCGCACGGCGACGCCGTCGCGCACCAGGTAGGCGAAGCGGCCGCCTTCGCTCTCGACGAACGGGCCGCGCGGCAGCAGCACCACGTTCGGCTTTTCCTCGATCAGCAGGCGCGCGGTCACGCGCTGGCTCTGGCGCAGGCCGCTCGGCTGGGCGCCGTCAAAGCGCACCCGCGCCAGCACCTGGTTCTTGACCACTTCGGGCGACAGCGCCGACAGCTTGCCGGTGACGGTGGCGCCGTTGATCTGGATTTCGGCGGTCATGCCCAGGCCCATGTCGGCCACGTAGCTTTCCGGGACTTCCAGTTCGACTTCCAGGCGCGACAGGTCGACCAGCGTCATCAGGGCCACATTGGCGGCCACCACGCTGCGGTCCTGCACCGACAGCGTGCCGATGAAGCCATCGACCGGCGCGCGCACGGTCAGTTCGTCGACGCGGCGCTGGGCGTTGGCCATCGACAGGCGCTGGCGGTCGAGCTCATTGATCTTGGTCTTGAGCGCCAGGCCGACGTCGTCGCCTTCGAGCGCGGCGGCCTTGCCGGCGTGCTTGGCGCGGATGTCGGCCGAGGCCAGCGCGTCCTTGGCCTTCTGGAAGTCGATCTTGGCAATGATGCCTTCNNCTTCTGCTTGCGGGCCAGGATGTTCTGGCGCGCCACTTCCGCTTCCAGCTGCTGGTAGCTCGACTGCTCGCGCTTGAGCGCGTCCGACAGGTCGGGCGACTCGAGCACGGCCAGCACCTGGCCGCGCTTGACGGTGTCGCCGGCAGCCACTTTCAGCGTCACCGTCGACGGCGCCGTCGAGTACAGGGTGGGGCTGACGGCGGCCACCACGCGGCCGTTGACGGAAGCGTCGCGCACCAGCGTGCCGCGCGTGACTTCGGCAATGCGCAGGCGCGCGCCGTTGACCGACTGCTCGCTGGTGCTCCATTTGGACAGTAGCGCAAAGCTGGCGCCGACCAGGGCCAGCGCGCCCAGCGCGATCGCGGCGCGGCGCTTGTTCTGGTGCGGGGGCGCGGTGCTGATGACGGCGTCCTGGGATGAGGTATCTCGGATCATGGCGTTCGAAATGATGGCAATGCCAACACTTATGCAGGAACCGTGCCACTTGCTAACTACTTGATAAGATTGATTTTGTTGCGGCCGCGTCCGCTGTCCGCAGCGTCCGGGCGGCGGACGCCTGGACAGTGGCCGGACAGCGGACTCTTGTATTTTGTCAAAATGATCATATATCGCTGGGCAGGAGGCCGGCCTTTGCCGCGCCCAGCAATGAAAGCCGCTATGCCCGCGTTTGTGTCAAGGATGGTCGCCCGGATCCGCAGCATGTTGCTGCTGCCCGAACCCGAGGTGTGCGATTTCCCCTTTGCCGCCAGCGACGTGGCGCAGCTGCACCGCCTGTGCAGCGATCCTGCCGCTGCCGCAATCGATGACGCCAGCTGGAGCGACCTCCTGCTAAGCCCCTATAGCGATGAACTGGCGCGTGAGACCAGCATTTTTGGCCAGCAGGTGCTGCACCAGCGCCTGCGCTGCGGCGCCGACTCGCAAGCGGCGCGCATCGAGGCGCTGGTTGCCGAACCGGCGCAGGCGCATGCATTGCATCGCCAGTTGCAGCCGTTGCGCCGCGCCGACCAGGAAATCGCCACGCTGCTGTTTGAGGACGCATTGCCGGCCGTCCCCGCATGGGCGGCCCGCATCTGGCTGCTCCCAGTCGCTCTGCTGGCCGCGCTCGCTGCGGTGGCGTTGTCGCCGCTGGCGTGGAGCGCCGTGTTCGCCGTCTTGTATGTGCTGATGTCGACCCATGTGCGCTATTCAAGCCGGATCGAGCAGTGGCAGCGCGCCATGCATGCGCTGCAGATGCTGTTGCGGGTCGCCAGTTTGCAAGGGCAAGACGATGCGGCCCAGGCAGGCAGGATCAGCCGCGCCGTGAGCCGCTCGCACGCCAGCAGCTTGCCGGGGATGCGCGCCTACGCCGACTGGTTCGCGCTGGCTGACGTCAAACACTACTTCACATGCGTGAGCGTGGTGCGCGACAATACGCCGTTTCTGCGCGCCTGCTTCACGCGCATCGCCAACCAGGAAGCGGACCTGGCGCTGGCGCGCCACTTGCTGCGCACGCCCCTGTACTGCTGGTCTTCCCGCAGCGAGGGCGGCGTGCTTGACCTGCACGACACCGTGCACCCGCTGCTGGCGCAGGCGCAGCCGCTCACGCTCGCGCTCCAAGGGCGGGGCGCTTTCATCTCGGGCCAGAACGGCGTCGGCAAGAGCACCATGCTGCGCACGCTGGGCATCAACCTGGTCGCTGCGCGCGCGTTCGGGTTTTGCTACGCGCGCAGCGCCACGCTGCCTTTGATGCCGGTCTACACCAGTATGCAAAGCGAAGACTCGCTGCTGGGCGGCGAAAGCCTGTACATGGCCGAACTGCGGCGCGCCAAGGAGCTGCTGGCGGCGGCCGACGGCCCGCATCCGGGGATGTACATCATCGATGAGATTTTCAGGGGCACCAACCACCTGGAGTCGGTGTCGGCCGCAGCGTCGGTGCTCGATGTGCTGGCCGCCAAGGGACTTGTGGTGGTGTCCTCGCATAACCTGGTGCTGGCGCCGCTGCTGGCGCACCGGCTCGATCCGCTGTGCGTGGCGCGCGATGCCGCTGGCGTGCTGACGCTGGAACCCGGCGTGCTGCTGCACACCAATGGCATTGCGCTGCTATCGGAGCGTGGCTTTGGCGGGACGGTCGAAGCCAATGCCGGCAAGGTGTTCCACTGGCTCAGCGGGTATCTTGCGCATCCCGTCAATTGCGGTGCAGTGCTGGGAAATCCGGCCTGCGCGATCAGAATGGCTTGAAGATGGAATGGTCGCCGTTGTACAGGCGGCTATAGAATGCTACGGCATACCGATCGGTCATTAGTTCTGACTCTGATAATTCAAAAAAATCTACATCTTTTTGCATGATGCGCAGTGCCTGTGCTTGCGCATGGTGCCGATCAGGCCCACCAGCCAGCACATCGGACACAATGATGGATGTACTGCAGAACAGGTTCACGCCAATCTGCTAGTGGGCGTCGCTGTCGGCGCCGCGCCAATAGGCGCCCTGCATCAGCGTGTCGCGCATGAAGCCGCGCGCCCGGTGCAAGCGCGTTTTGACGGCAGCCACCGAGATGCCCAGCTGCTGCGCCGTTTCTGGCGCTGTAAGCTCGTCGATGTCGCGCAGGATCAGTACGCTGCGGTAGTCCGGCGGCAAGCCGGCGATGGCCTTGACCAGGTCGTGCCGCAGCTGAACCGGCACCGGCGCGCTGTATAGTTTCTCTTCCAGTGCGTCGGTCAGGGGCGCCGTGCGTTGCATGGCGCGGAACAGGCGGAAACATTCCCGCTCCACGATCCGGAACAGCCAGGTGGCCAGCGCCGGCAGCGCACGCAGCGAACCCAGGCTACGCTGCACTTTCCAGAGTGCGACCTGTACCGCGTCTTCGGCGTCTTCGCTTGAGGCGCAGCGGCGCCGCGCGAAGCGCTTCAGATCCGGCTGCAAATTGCTCAGCAAGGCATCGAGCGCGGCGGCGTCGCCGCCGCAGGCCGCCACCAGCAACTGCTCGCGGGCCAGCCCCTTCAATCGGCGCGCTCCGCGCCACGTCCGGCCAGCGCGCACATCGGGCAAAAGCCGATGAAGCCAGTCAGGGCCAGCGTCAGCGCGCTGCCATAGGCCAGCCATGCGCTGAGCGGACCAGGCGCAACACGGTAGCCGAGCCCAACAAGCAGCAGGGCCAGACAAACGCGGATCGCGCGTTCCCAGAGGGGAAGATTTTTTTGATAGAACATGTTGTCGACCTTTATCGTGGTGAGGAAGGAGTTACCTCGGTAAAGAGTCGGGCGCGACGCAAAAGGATACATAATATTTTGAAAAATCGAACCTTATTGCGCAATCGGTTCTCCGGACATGGTGGCGTTCTTCTGGCGCATGCGCGTCCACAGCAGCAGCAAGCCATACATCAGTGCAATCATGGCCAGCCAGGCGCCGTAGACGATGGCCAGCGACGGCTCGTAGCCGCCCGGCATGACGGGTACTTGCTTCGAGAAATCTGGTCCGCCGCCAAAACGCAGTGTGAAATACAGATTGCCCAGAAAATGAATCAACGCGATGTGAATAACGTAAAACAGCAAGGGGTTGCGGCCGAACAGCATCAGCACCTTGTTCTCGCGCAGCCGCGTAAACAGCACCAGCAGCAGCAAGCCAATGCCGGCGGTGACGCACAGGTAAAGCAGCGAGGGCGGATATTTGTGCACGCGCATGAAGGACATCCCGTCCAGCATCAGGCCGCGCCCTTGGGCCGACCACGGATTCGGGTCGCCATACAGATTGAACGCGCGCAGCGCCACAAAGGCCAGCAACAGCGCGGCGCCGGCCGCCAGCAGGAAGCGGTCGCGGCGCGCGCGCTCCCACAAGAATACGGGGCCGAGCGCGTAGCCGGCCGCCATCAAGCCCACCCACGGCATCAAGGGATACATGATGGCCACGCCCGCCAGCGGAAAGTCGGCGGGAAACGGCACGAAGCCGCCCTGGTGCCAGGCTTGCCACAGCACGTTGGTGGATTTGACGTTGTCGAATGCGTTGTGGGGCAAGATCAGCAAGGCGCCCACCAGGGCGATGACTGGCCGCGGCAGCCACACCAGCGCCGCCAGGATCAGCATGCCCATGCCGAGCGCCCAGATCACCTGCAGGATCAGGATGTTGTAGCCCAATTGCCAGCTGAAGGTGATCCACGTCACTTCAATGGCCAGCAGCATCAGGCCGCGCGTGGCCAGGTAGCGCGACAGATCGGCGATGCCGCTGTTCTGGCCCCGCAAAAAGGCCGAACTGCCGGCCAGCATCACGAACACGGTGGCGCACAGATGGGTGATCCAGCGCGTCCAGAACCAGCCCGGCGTGGTGGCGGCCAGGTCTTCCGGGTTGAACGGCGTGGGGCCGAAGAAGTCGCGCGTGTGGTCGAGCGCCATCAGGGCGATGACGAAGCCGCGCAGCATGTCGATGGCNNGTAGCGTTGTCATAGTGCGCCCAGCCGTAGCTGTCCACATAACGGGGATGCAGCTTGAACTGGGGGCTCATGAAACTCCATTCCAGGCGCTCGTCCGGGTAGCGGATGTCGGCCAGGTCGAGCAGCGTGTGGAACACGTTTTCGGTCGACAGCCTGGCCTGGCTGTTCTTTTGCAGCTGCGCAACCTTGGCTGGCCGCTGCGCCTGGTACTGGTCCGAATACCAGACAAAGGCCGGCACGTGGAACTCGAACTGCGTGTTGTGGCCATGAAAGGCGAGCTCGCAGCTGTTGTCGTACAGCGTCTGCCCGTGATCTGACATGTACACCAGCGCGCTGCGCTGCTGCGCGTCCTTGAGCATGCCGATCACCTTGGCCAGAAACCAGTCCGTATACAAGATGCTGCTGTCGTAACTGTTATTGAGCAGCGGCTTGATCTTGGTGTCGGTATAGACCGGCTTGTCAACCCCGTACAGCGAGGGCTTCCAGCGGTCGAAGGCTTGCGGATAGCGGTGGCTGTAGTTCCAGTGGCTGCCCAGCGTGTGCAGCACGATCAATTTCTTCTTTGCAGGGTCAGCCACGGCGCCTTTGACCGGGTCGAACAAGATCTGGTCAAAATTCGAATTGTTGGTAAAGCCGCCCAGGTTCAGGAACTGGATCACGTCGGCCTCCTTGGCGAACACCGATACGGGCGTGTCGAACTGCCCGAATGACACCTGGTTCGACAGCCAGAAGGTCTTGAAGCCCGCTTCCTTGTAGGCAGTCAGGAAAGATTTCTCGGCAAAACCATCTTTCAGGCTCTTGATCGCGGGCTTACGGGAAATCATCACTGGCACTGACAGGCGCGTGGCCGACACCGAGGTGATCACGTCGGACAGCATGACCAGATTGCTTTCCTTGCTCAGCAGCGGATTGGTCTCGCGCGCGTAGCCGTTCAGGCTCCAGCGGTCGTAGCGCGACGATTCGCCGATCACCATGACCACGATTTCCGGCGCTTCGTCCGGCTGCGCCTGGCGCGCGTCGAAGCGGAACTTGCTGTTGCGCTCGCC
>CXWL01036376.1_pt1 | contig 15862 bp, 13 predicted proteins | sample 590931 | NCBI WGS metagenome assembly CXWL01 (sample SAMEA3498368, study PRJEB10139) | groundwater metagenome | biome: water well; material: biofilm material | place: Germany | collected 2015-04-27 | reverse complement strand
GTTTTTTGCCATAACGTCTTGCGCCTGCTGGTGGTGGCTGGTGTATCTCGACCTTAACCACAAAAGTTGCAATCACACCATCAGGCGCGGAAACAAGCGGACAGGTAAAACGTCTGTCAAGTAAACCAACTGGTAGGTGAAAAAGCAGGTCACGAATTATAGGAATTTTTGCACCAGAAATAGTCGTAGACGTTGGAAGTAGACGGCACAAAGCCTCTGACGTAGAACCACCAACGCCCTTAACCCGCGTTATCGCTGAAAATAAATAATTGAGAATTTCATGGCGCATAAATGGCAGATTAGCTGATTATAACGTAATCGTCTATTGCCTAAACATTGATATAATTCATTTTTTATTAATGTTTTTATGATAGAATGACCTGATAATTTATTACCAAATAATCCATTAGGTTATCATGCAATCGAATTCTACCCCCGACTCAAATTACAATAGCAATCATAATGGCTTCACGTTTTTTGAAATATCACTAATATTGGTCATAATCGGATTCTTAATTGGCGGTATAATGCTGGGCAGAGATTTAATTAAATCTTCAAAGCTGCGCTCGGTAATTTCTGACATTGAAAAATTTAACGCAGCTGCCAATGCCTTCCAAAATAAATATAATTGTATCCCCGGTGATTGCAAAAATGCTACTGATTATTTTGGTCTATTCGCAACTTGCAATTCAAGCAGTGCCACTAATAACACCTGCAATGGCGATGGTGACGCGCAGGTAAAACTTCAATCTCCAGCTGCCAATTACTCGAAAAATGATGAATCCGTACTGTTCTGGCAGCATTTATCTCTTGCTAGGCTTATAGCTGGTAAATATTCTGGTGTTCTGGGATGGGGACCATATGTTGACTCAACCAATGTTCCAATGTCCCGACTAGAGAGTGGCTGTTATAGTGTGGATTATTCCTCCTCAGATGCTATGGGTGGTGGTCATTTTGTCCCAATGACTATAGTCACTGCTGGAGCGGATGGGACTTATCAGAATTTTTTCGCTGTTGGAAATCCAACCACTGATAATGGAACTGGTACAGAAAATACAAGCTGTACTGCTGGGCTATATTCATTACCAGCTTTTGATGCTTACACTATTGATAAAAAGATTGATGATGGTGGTCCATTTAGCGGGAATGTACAATCACCATTTAATGTCTATGGTGGGGATCATAATTGGTCTGGGCGTACTGACACTGGCGTTGCCATTCCCGGTTGCACCAGTTATGATGATAGTGGAACTATGGAATATTCATGGGTAGGATATGATATAAATGCTGAAAAAACTGCGTGCCAGTTGTTTTTTCACGCTTCGTTCTAATATGTGAGGTAGCGTTATACCGTAGCATCTACCAGTATATTAAGCGCGCCAGCATCTAGACCGTCCAATGCAACCTCGCAACGCTCAAGTACTTTTTTATCACTGTTTAATGCAGAAATGGCAAAAAAGCTTATGCTTGCGCTAAGACTGATCGATTTTTTATCTTCATCTACAAATGGATTAGAGGCAACCTGCCAGCGCAGACGGTTAAGAACCAGACGTTCTGAATCCTTGGTGATATCCACCAGCAACACACCTATACGACCATCACCAACACTGCCAACAACGTCATCAGGGCGTAAGCATCTGCTGGCGGTAGATGCCACAAATTTCACTATCTCATTGCAAACAGAATTGCCATTCTTAGACAGTAATTTATTATACCCATCAATCTGCAACACAGCAAAACACGAGAGCATGTCACTGCTGTTCGCGTGATGTTTCATCAGTTCAATATCTTTAACTAGAGACGCTCTATTAGGCAAGTCGGTCTGTGTATCTAAAGATTCATGTCCCTTAAAATTTTCTTTAATAATCTGACGAACAGCATCGTTTTTTCTAGCTCCAATAGCATCCTGAAGTACCAATGAAAAAAATGCGGAACTACCAGTAGACTCAGTACGGGATATTTTAGTTCTATAAGATTTTTCCTGCCCGTTTTTTCCAACAATGCTGAAGCTCTGCACTTTTGAAAGAACCGACCCCACATCATTGCTATCATTCTCAAAATCAATATACTCCGTAAGCAGCTCGGCAATCCGTGGAGGTAGAATATTGCTCAGAGGTCTAGAAACAACTTCCGACGGTTCAAAGCCAATAAGACCTTTCGCCGCATCATTAATCTCGCTAATGGTTACCAATTTTTCTTTATTGTTCTGACAAATGGTAAGAACTGCATCGTTAGGACGGTGATTAATTGGCATAAACTTTAGAACCTTACGCTTGTATATTTAAGTATGATATTCTAACTTGCCTATATGAAGAAAGTATTAATAGAGAATAACGTTCGTTTAAAACGCCTGCGCTACCGCAGCTGGCATAGGGGTTGGAAAGAAACCGACCTGATTCTTGGCGAGTTTGCTGACGAAAATCTGGATAAAATGGATGCCGCTACGGTTGATGTTTATGAACAGCTTTTAGATGAAAATGATGCCGATATCTGGGATTGGCTGGTTGGCAAACTTCCGCCTAAAAATCCTGCCTACATGCCAATTCTAGAAAATCTGAAGGCTTACGGACAAAAAACATTGGCTATTTAGTGATTTGTATTGCAAATTGCTGCAAATGCCATTACAATGCAATTCAAATGGAGTAAATATTATGACAAAAGAAACTATCCAAATGCGTATTTCTGGCGAGTTAAAGCACGAGGCAGAGGCTTTGTTTGCTAGCATGGGGCTTGGTCTTTCTGATGCTGTTCGCATGTTTTTGCAGCAAAGCGTTAATGAGGGTGGCATACCGTTTCAACCACGCGCAAAACGCCCTAACTCCGAAACCATCGCCGCTATGGAAGAAGCGGAAAGAGGTGAAGGTGAATATTTTAATACACCAGAAGAGCTATTTGTGAGCTGGGATAAATTATAATGCTTAGAATTCTAGAAGTAAAAAGTTTCAAACGTGATATCAAACGTTTGAAACGTGGTAGCTTTGATTTATCTAAACTTAGTACAATAATCTTAAAATTAGCCTAAAAAGAAAAGTTGGAAGCAAGATATTCTGATCATTTGCTGACTGGAAATTGGAAAGGGCATCGTGAATGCCATATTGCGCCAGATTGGCTTCTGATTTATAAAATAAAAGATAATGACTTGCTTTTAATTAGAACAGGCAGCCACAGCGAGCTTTTTTAGATTAACATGATCACCCTTTCTTCCACCTTATCTGGCATCCCTGCCAGCGCGCAAGGCTTAGCACTTTCCCGTTTAATTGAAGGTGGCCTTGTGCCCCTGCCCGCTCCAAGCAGTATTTTGCATATAGCAACCAATGATCGCGCCATTGAATCACTGGCACAAGCTCTGGTATTTTTTTCACCTGATACTGAAGTTATAATTTTTCCAGCATGGGACACAATGCCCTATGACCGCTCATCTCCTCACCCTTCTATAATGGCTGAGAGGATAAAAGTTCTGGAAAGTTTATCCTCAAAACACACAGGCAAGAAAAAACTCATAATACTCACCACCGTAAATGCTATTTTGCAAAAACTCCCGCCCAAGGAAACATTACAAGGCATCGCTTTTTCTCTCAAACGTGGCGATAAATTAAAACCCGATGCGCTTACTGCATATCTGGTGGAACAAGGCTATAGACGCGCTGGAAAAGCTATGGAATCTGGTGAGTTCGCTCTGCGTGGCGGGATTATTGATATAGTCCCTGCTGGTATTAGTGATGGTGTACGTATTGATCTATTTGGTGACGAAGTGGAAAGCCTTAAATCCTTTGACCCTATGACGCAATTAAGCAGCGCAAGCGTAGAAAATCTCTCTCTTTCTCCCATGAGTGAAGTTTTATTAAATGAAAAAACCATTACTTGTTTTCGTGAAGGATACCGCGATTTATTCGGTGCGGTAAGCAAGGAAGACCCTCTCTATGAGGCTATTTCACAAAACACCTCTTACGTTGGAATGGAACACTGGCTGCCGTTATTTTATGAGCGCACCGATAGTTTACTGGATTATTGTGATGGTACGCTGATTACGCTTGATAGCGAAGCACAAACTACAATAACGGAACGTCAGGAATCTATACTTGATTATTACGAAGCGCGCAAAACAGCCGTGAGCATGACTTCCAAGAAAAATAGTTTCTCTAGCGGAAGTATTTATAACCCGATTTTGCCTGATAGCTTTTTTATTATGAAAGATGCGTGGGAGAAGGTTTTAGCAAAGCATGATAATTTGGCTTTTTCGCCATTTTCTGCAATCCCTACGCAAAATGACATATCGTTAGGTTTTTGTCCTGTTTTACGCTTTGCACAGGGACAGGCGGATAATACACCATTCGATCAACTAAAATCTCAATCCGAAAAAGGCAAAGCAATTATGATTGCCTGCTTCTCGCAAGGCTCGCGTGAACGTCTGCAAACCTTGTTGATGGAGCATAGCTTTCATAGCGTCCGCATTGAAAATTGGCGGGAATATAAAAACATCAAAGGCAAAACTATTGGGCTGGCAGTGTTACCATTGGAGCAAGGTTTTGAAACTGAAAATCTCTATATTTTTAGCGAGCAGGATATACTGGGTGAGCGCATCACCCGTGCAGTAAAAAAGAAAAAAACTTCCGATGTGTTTTTGCAAGAAGCATCTAACTTCAACGAAGGTGATTTGGTGGTGCATAAAGACCATGGTATTGGTCGCTTTGAAGGGCTTATAACCCTTGAAGTTTCAGGCGCAGCGCATGATTGCCTAAAAATAATTTATGCTGATGATGATAAATTATTCCTGCCCGTAGAAAATATCGAGATGGTATCCCGTTTTGGGCTGGATGAGGAAAATACCCAGCTTGATAAACTTGGTGGTGCGTCATGGCAGAACCGCAAAGCCCGCCTCAAACAGCGTATAAAAATTGCTGCCGAAGCATTGCTGAAAATTGCTGCTGAGCGGAAAATAAAACAGGCAAGCGTAATTGATACACAGGCAGTTAGTTATGATGATTTCTGCGCCCGCTTCCCCTATGTGGAAACAGAAGATCAAGCCCGAGCAATCACCGAAGTGTTAGAAGACCTCCGCTCTGGCAAACCCATGGATAGGCTAGTGTGTGGCGATGTTGGTTTTGGTAAAACAGAAGTGGCACTTAGGGCTGCTTTCGCAACGGCTTGTAATGAGGAGCAGCCATTGCAGGTTGCCCTCGTCTGCCCTACCACACTGCTTGCCCGTCAGCATTTTCGCAATTTCCGTGAGAGATTTGCAGGTTTTCCTGTGACAGTGCGCCAGCTTTCGCGCATGGTGACGGCGAAGGAGCAAAAAGATACTAAAGAAAATCTGGAAAGCGGTGTAGTTGATATTGTAATCGGTACGCACGCTTTGCTTTCCAAACAAATAAAATTCAAAAAACTAGGGCTGGTGATTGTTGATGAAGAACAGCATTTTGGCGTGGGGCAAAAAGAAAAACTAAAAGAACTAAAATCTGATGTGCATGTTCTAACTCTTTCCGCCACACCAATACCACGCACTTTACAGATGGCACTTACAGGCGTGCGTGACCTCAGCCTGATAACCACACCGCCAGTTGACCGCCTTGCCATACGTTCGTTTGTCATGCCGTTTGACTCTGTGATTATCCGTGAAGCGATGATGCGTGAGCTGCACCGTGGTGGGAAATGTTTTGTAGTAACGCCACGCATAAAATATATCGCTGATTTGAAGTGGCAAATTGCCGAGCTTGTACCTGAAGCAAAAATCGCTGTGGCGCACGGGCAGCTTACGCCAACCGAATTAGACAGCATCATGAATGATTTTTATGACGGTAAATATGATGTTCTGATTTCCACTGCCATCATTGAATCTGGTTTGGATATTCCCACCGCTAATACGATGATTATCCATAACGCCCATTTATTCGGATTGGCACAATTATACCAGATGCGAGGACGGGTAGGACGTGGCAAAACTCGCGCTTATGCCTATTTCCTTCTGCCACATCACCGCGAACTTACTAAAAACGCAACTAAGCGGTTAGAAGTTATGCAAACTCTGGATACTTTGGGCGCAGGCTTTACTCTTGCCAGCCATGACATGGATATTCGTGGATTCGGGAATTTGGTAGGCGAAGAACAATCAGGGCATATCAAAGAAGTAGGAATTGAGCTTTATCAGCAGATGTTGGAAGAGGCGGTTGCATCGCTGCGCTCAGAGGTCAGAGATCAGGGGTCAGAGGTCAGTGAGGAAGGATTCAGTCCGACCATCAATCTGGGTATTTCAGTGCTGATACCTGAAGAATATGTGAATGATTTACAGTTGCGCTTGGGGTTATATCGCCGTGTAGCGGGAATGGATACAGAGGAAGAAATAAATAGCTTTGCTGCTGAATTAGTGGATAGGTTTGGTGATATGCCGCAGGAAGTGCAACACTTAATCACCACGCTAAACCTAAAATTACTCTGCAAAAAAGCCAATGTCGAGCGCATTGATACAGGTGCAAAAGGTGCGGTTATTTCCTTCCATAATAATTATTTTGCCAAGCCTGAAGCACTGATGAAACATATTGAACGCAACGCTCGCCGCCTTAAATTCCGCCCCGATCAGAAGCTGGTATTCACACATGAATTTAAGGATCTAAACGATAAAATTTCTGCGATTAAGAAGCTGCTGATGGAGTTGATTGGTTTATCGTAGTATTCTGTCATACTGAGTGCAAGCGAAGTATCTCAGCTAAACCGCAATGAGATTCTTCGGCTACGCCTCAGAACGACAAAAAGAATCACTCACCATCTGCGGATTTTATCGGCAAGGTAAAGGTAAATACTGCACCTGTCCCTTCGTCAGCATTCTTTGCCCATATTTTGCCATCNNCCCATATTTTGCCATCGTGGGCATTAATAATACCGCGACAAATAGCCAACCCCAAGCTGCCATCGCCACTCGTTCCTGCATAGAATTTGTCAAATATTTTTTCTTCTTCACCGTGTTTAATTCCCACCCCATTATCGGCAACTACCACCTGAATATCTGGTTTGTTGATTGTCGCCTGAATAGTTATGGTTGTGCCTGCCTGCGTATGTGCAGCAGCATTCTCCAGCAAATTAATCAGCACCTGCTCAATAAGCAGACCATCTATCCTGAGCAGTGGCAAGCCGTGTTCAATATCGGTTATAACCTTATGACCCACAAGTTTCTGTTCCACACGCATCAGGGCTGAGCCTATCAATTCCTCAATAAAATATAATTCTTTATTCAGTTTTACCGAGCCAGATTCAAGGCTGGTAACGTCCAGCAAGTTTGTTACCATCCGTGCCAGACGCGCGCCCTCTTCATGAATAGAGCGCAGCAATTCTGTTCTATATTCATTGGTAATTTTATCTCCTTCAATCAACAAGGTGCTGGCAGCACTGGTTATAGCAACAAGCGGCGTACGCAGGTCATGCGAAACAGAAGATAACAAAATATTTCTTAGTTTTTCGCTTGAGGCCTCTATCATGGTTTTTTCTACCATTTCTGCGGCATGGGCGCGCTCCAAGGCGGAAGCGGTTATTCCAGAAAACGCCTCTATCAACTCAATTTTATCAGTTGAATAGCCAGTTATTTTTTCTTCATGGGGCATTAAACCGATTACGCCCATCACCCCGCTTGAAGCAATAATCGGCGTATAAAAAGCACTGGCACTAGGAAGAGTATCAGTTCCAAGCCCAGCATTCTGCTTGTGGGAAAAAGCCCAGCGAGCAACGCTTTCTTCTCGGACAGGATCGGCATTATGTAAATCGCTATGGGTTTCGGCTACAACAGTCTGAAGCTCACCCTTCTCATCTGGCAACCACAGAAACACGTTACTATCCAATACTTCCGCAATATGCTGCGCCGCCACTTGCGCCAGATTAACCTTACCACGATTAGCTGTAAGTTCGCGGCTCATGGCAAAGAGGCTGGATGTATTCTTTTCACGTTTACGCGCACTAATCGCCTGCAAACGTAACCTTGAGGTTTGCGAACCAACTATAATGCCTGTAAGCAGTAGCACGCAAAAAGTTATTATGTGTTTTTCGTCAGCAATTTTGAAGGAATTATATGGCGGAATGAAAAAGAAATTAAAACTAATTGCCGAAAGAAACGTGGCTATCAATGAGGGAACACGCCCATAACGCAGAGCAATGCCAACAACACTCACCATTTACAACATAACAAGATTTGAGGGATCAACGTACTTCCTGACTGGAAACATAAGTAAGGTAACCAGAAATGTTATTCCCACCGCCATCGTATAATATTGCCAAGGTGTATGGGTTTTCCAGAATGGCGAGCGCAAGCCTTTGCGATCCTCAGTGTCACCTGTAACTACATAAACGTCAATATCACCAGAACCGCGAATAATTTCATCGGCAAGCGTGCCGAAAACAAACGCCAGCAAGCGCGACTTATTGGGTTTTCCAACAATAATTTTGCTGATACCGTTAGCACGAGCATACGCCAGAATATCCTCAGAAGCCCTTTTCTGCCCCTGTATAATTTCGGTTCTCGCCCCCATGCGGTCAGCTAGGCGCAGGGTGCGCTCAACAGCCTCCTGCCCTTCTTTGCTCAACTGAAAATGGCGTTCATTTTCAATGTAAATCACCGTCCACTGCGATTTAAGACCACCCGACATACGCTTTGCCGTGCGCACTAATTTTCCAGAAAGTGTATCGGGTCCGATGCAAACTAATATTCGATCTGCCCCACTCCAGCCCTGTGTTCCGCCCGCTCCAGTTTTATATACATCCATCAGCGCATCAACACGTTCGGCAGTACGCCTGAGTGCAAGTTCTCGGAGTGCTATCAAATTACTTTTTTTGAAAAAATTCTGCGCTGCTCGCTTTTTTGCATCATTGGCAATATAAACCTTGCCCTCACTAAGGCGTTTAAGCAATTCTTCGGAGGGTATATCAACCAGTGAAATTTCATCGGCCTTATCAAAAATAGCATCTGGAACAGTTTCCTTAACCCAAACACCAGTAATGCGCGCCACAACATCATTCAAACTTTCGAGATGCTGCACGTTGATGGTGGTATAGACATTAATCCCAGCGTCAAGAAGCTCCTCAACATCCTGCCAGCGTTAGGGATGGCGTGACCCAGGGGCATTGGTATGCGCCAGTTCATCAAGCAAAATCAATTGCGGTTTGCGAACAAGAGCGGTATCTAGATCAAATTCTTTAATTAATGTTCCACGATATTGCACCTCACGGTGTGGCAAAATCGGCAAGCCATCTAGGAGCTTTTTGGTTTCCTCACGTCCGTGAGTTTCTACCAAACCGATAATTACGTCCACCTTGTCATTTAGGGCAGATCTGCCCGCTGAAAGCATGGCATAAGTCTTCCCCACGCCAGCACACGCTCCGAAGAAAATTTTGAGTTTTCCACGCGTGTTACTCGCCTGTAACTGCTCTTTTTCCTCAGCTTTTATACGGCTGAGAAGTTCATCTGGATTGGGGCGCAAGTCATCATTCATGGCAACATATAATCCCTAACGTAAAATTAGTACTAACCAATTTTACGAACGTTGGCTACGCCACGCAAAATCGGACTTTCGGTCTCGATTTTGATAGCTACTAATTTTTTATTAGCCACTATACTACCCAATTATCATTTTTACACAACCAATAAGAACCAATAGCAATGACTCCCTAAATTAATCATTTGCACACAATTATAAAGCGTGTAGATTGCAATCTGGTCAAGAATAATTCATAAATTGGGGGAATAGCCATGGATAAAAATAAAGCACTGGAAACAGCTCTAAGCCAGATTGAAAAAACCTTCGGCAAAGGTTCAATCATGAAGCTGGGTGATAATAAAATGGAAGCTATCGAAGCTACCTCTACTGGATCACTTGGTCTTGATATTGCACTTGGTGTTGGCGGTGTTCCACGCGGTCGCGTAGTTGAAATATTTGGTCCTGAAAGCTCTGGTAAGACCACACTCACACTGCATGTCATCGCTGAAGCACAGAAAAAAGGCGGAACTTGCGCGTTCGTGGATGCAGAACATGCGCTCGACCCAATCTACGCTAAAAAACTCGGTGTAAATATTGATGAGTTACTTATTTCTCAACCTGACACTGGTGAGCAAGCATTAGAAATTGCTGATACTCTAGTTCGCAGTGGCGCGATTGATGTTGTGGTTATCGATTCTGTTGCTGCGCTCGTTCCTAAAGCTGAACTTGACGGCGAAATGGGTGATTCACATATGGGCTTACAAGCCCGCCTGATGAGTCAAGCTCTGCGCAAACTTACTGGCTCTATTTCACGCACCAACTGCACCGTTATTTTTATCAACCAAATCCGTATGAAAATTGGCGTGATGTTCGGCAGCCCTGAAACTACTGCTGGCGGTAATGCCCTAAAATTCTACGCTTCAGTGCGCCTCGACATACGCCGCATTGGCGCAATTAAGGACAAAGAAGAAGTTGTCGGCAACCAAACACGAGTGAAAGTGGTGAAAAACAAAGTAGCTCCACCATTCCGCATTGTGGAATTTGATATCATGTATGGCGAAGGTATCTCCAAAACTGGTGAACTTATCGATTTAGGTGTTAAAGCTGGCATCATTGAAAAATCTGGTTCGTGGTTCTCTTATGGCGACCAACGCATCGGTCAGGGACGTGAAAATGCTAAGCAGTTTATGAAAGAAAATCCTAAAGTAGCGGATGAAGTTGAAAAGAAAATCCGTGCCAATGCTGGTATTATTTCCGCTGTCTTAAAAGGTGAACCAGCAGAATTTACCGAGGATGCTGCTTAATTTTAAGGTTATTTTATTATGACTAAAACCGTAAGCGATGTTCGCGCTGGCTTTCTTGACTTTTTTAAGAAAAATGGGCATGAGGTGCGCCCAAGCAGTTCACTTGTGCCGCATAACGACCCTACTCTTATGTTCACCAATGCTGGGATGAACCAGTTTAAGAACGTATTTACAGGTGTTGAAAAACTGCCATTCACCCGTGCTGCTACATCGCAAAAATGCGTGCGCGCTGGTGGTAAACATAATGACCTTGATAATGTTGGCTACACCGCCCGCCACCACACGTTTTTTGAAATGCTCGGCAATTTTTCTTTTGGTGATTATTTCAAGGAAGAAGCTATCAAATTGGCATGGGATTTACTCACCAAAGATTTTTCCCTAAACAAAGAAAAACTCTACGTCACCGTGTATCATACCGATGATGAGGCTGCGAGCATCTGGAAAAAACTAACCGGATTTTCTGACAGTAAAATCATCCGCATTGCCACCAATGATAATTTCTGGTCGATGGGCGATACTGGTCCTTGCGGACCTTGCTCCGAGATTTTCTATGATCACGGCGATAAAATAGCTGGCGGACTTCCAGGAACGGCAGATGCTGACGGTGACCGCTACATCGAAATATGGAATCTGGTGTTCATGCAATATGAGCAACTGGCAAGCGGTGAGCGCATTTCTCTGCCCAAACCATCAATTGATACTGGTATGGGGCTGGAACGAGTTTCCGCAGTGATGCAGGGTGTGCATGATATTTACGATATTGATTTGTTTAAGAATCTTATAAAAAATTCAAAGAATCTTTCAGGTAATAGTGAGCATGAAACTTCACATCGTGTGATAGCCGACCATCTGCGCTCTAGCTGTTTTTTAATTGCCGATGGTGTGCTGCCAAGCAATGAAGGGCGGGGTTATGTTCTACGCCGTATCATGCGCCGTGCCATGCGTCACGCTCACCAGCTTGGTTGCAAAGAACCACTTATGTATAAATTAGTGCCTTCACTCATTACTGAAATGGGAGCGCAATATCCTGAACTTGGTCGTGCCGAAGCTACAATAACTGAAAATCTTCGGGCGGAAGAAGAGCGTTTTAAACAAACTCTGGAGCGTGGGTTGAAATTGCTTGATGAAGAAACCGAAAAACTAAGCAAGGGCAAAAAGCTCGCTGGTGAAGCGGCTTTCAAACTATATGATACTTACGGCTTCCCTCTGGATCTAACGCAGGATATTTTGCGTAATCAAGGCTTGGAAGTGGATACTGACGGCTTTGAAAAAGCAATGGAAAACCAGCGCGAAATGGCTCGTGCTGCGCACAAGGGCAGCGGTGATACAGTAACCGATGGCTTATGGTATAATATCCAGAGCAATAATATACCTGCTATTTTCTTAGGTTATGATGTGGATGAGGCAAGTAGTCGTGTTTCTGTACTTGTAAAAAATGGTCAAGAAGTGGACAAGTTACGGCAGGGTGAAACGGGATACATCATCACTGGAAAAACGCCATTCTATGGCGAATCTGGTGGGCAAGTTGGGGATACTGGAACAATTGAAAATGAATTCGGTCGCGCCATCGTTTTAGACACTCAAAAACCCTTAGAGAATATAATCGCCCATAAAGTAGAAATCGTTAAAGGCGAAATAAATCGTGGGCTTGCCGTAACACTTAAAATTGATAGCGCGCACCGAAACGCTATCCGCGCCAATCACTCAGCAACGCATTTGCTGCATAAGGCTTTGCGTGATGTTCTCGGTGAGCATGTAACGCAAAAAGGTTCGCAAGTTTCCGCAGATGGCTTACGTTTTGACATAAGCCACAATAAGCCTGTCAGCCGTGAAGAAATCGCCGAAGTTGAAAAGCGCGTGAATGAAATAATCTGGCAGAATTCTCCAATCACCACGCAAATCCTCTCTGCCGATGATGCTATAAAAGCAGGGGCAATGGCTCTGTTTGGTGAAAAATATGGTGATAAAGTGCGGGTGCTTTCCATGGGAAAAAATAATTACTCCGTTGAACTTTGCGGTGGCACGCACGCCCGTGCTACGGGTGATATTGGCTTGTTCAAGATAGTTTCAGAAGGTGCGGTTGCTGCTGGTATCCGCCGCCTTGAAGCTGTGACTGGTGCTGGTGCATTTACCTATTTATCTGAACAGGAAAATACACTGCGTGAACTGGCAAATTCGCTGAAAGTGGCTGTTTTGGAAGTGCCAGCACGGGTTGAACAAATCGTAACCGAACGCAAGAAACTGGAAAAAGAATTGGCAGATGCCAAAAAACAAATCGCCCTTGGTGGTGGTAGTGGTGGTGAAGATGCAAAACCAGAGCAAGTTGGGACTTACAGCTTCATCGCTAAAAATTTTGATGGTTTAGACCCGAAGGAACTGCGCTCAGTTGCCGAAGGATTTATCAAACAAGCGCAAATAGCTGTGGTTTCTACTGTGGTGGAAGGCAAAGTTTCAGTGGTGGTGGCAGTAGAGAAAGTTGCGTCAGCAAAAATAAGCGCGGTTACATTGGTGCAAGCTGCTGTTGCCGAACTTGGTGGCAAAGGCGGCGGTGGTCGCCCCGACATGGCGCAAGGTGGTGGCGCAGATGCCGCAGCACTTCCAAAGGCAATTGAAAAAATAAAATCATTATTGGGGTAATAACCATGAAAACTGAAAAATTCTCCGTAACCACGGGGGCACTTCCCGCTTCGAAAAAAATATATGTGGATGGCGTTGCCATGCGCGAAATATCGCTCTCTGGTGGCAATAAATCTGTGACGGTTTATGACACTTCTGGCGCATATACCGACCCTACTGCTAAGATTGATATATATAAAGGCTTACCAAAGCTCCGTGCGCAGTGGATAAAAGAGCGTGGCGATGTAGAAGAATATGAGGGGCGGGAAGTAAAACCAGAAGATAATGGACTCACTGGTGCAGCGCGTGGCGCGAGTGTTGAGGAGTTTCCTAATGTTGTAAAAACCCCTCTGAGAGCTAAAAAAGGCAAATCAGTCAGTCAAATGACTTATGCCCGCGCGGGGATTATAACCAAGGAAATGGAATATATTTCAGTTAGGGAAAATGAGGGCAGAAAGGATTCAGGATTCGGGATTCAGGATTCGGGAAAGAAGCCATACCAACGCGGTGAAAGTTTTGGTGCAAAAATTCCGCAGTTTATTACTCCTGAATTTGTGCGTTCTGAGGTTGCAGCGGGTCGGGCGATTATCCCTGCTAATATCAACCATCCTGAAGCTGAGCCGATGATTATCGGGCGCAATTTCAAGGTAAAAATAAATGCCAATATTGGTAATTCAGCGGTGACATCCTCTGTGGCACATGAAGTGGAAAAAATGGTGTGGGCGATTCGCTGGGGCGCGGATAATGTGATGGATCTCTCCACAGGTCGCAATATCCACAATATCCGCGAATGGATTATCCGCAATTCGCCAGTGCCGATTGGCACTGTGCCGATTTATCAGGCATTGGAAAAAGTTGGTGGTGTTGCTGAGGAACTCACATGGGAAGTTTACCGTGATACGTTGATTGAACAATGCGAGCAGGGGGTGGATTATTTCACCATTCATGCGGGTGTGCGCCTGCAATATATTCAACTCACCGAACATCGTAAAACGGGAATTGTATCGCGCGGTGGCAGTATAATGGCTAAGTGGTGCATGACTCATCATAAAGAGAGTTTTCTCTATGAACATTTTGATGATATTTGCGAAATCATGCGCGCTTATGATGTGAGTTTTTCACTCGGTGATGGCTTACGTCCCGGTTCTATTCATGATGCCAATGACGCAGCACAATTTGCTGAATTAAAAACCTTAGGTGAACTGACCAAACGGGCGTGGGAATATGATTGTCAGGTGATGGTGGAAGGGCCGGGGCATGTGCCGATGCACCTGATTAAAGAAAATATGGATAAACAGCTTGAGCTGTGCCATGAAGCACCGTTTTATACGCTTGGGCCACTAACCACCGACATTGCTCCCGGATATGACCATATTACGTCAGGAGTCGGCGCAGCGATGATTGGCTGGTACGGCACGGCGATGCTTGGCTATGTAACACCAAAAGAACATTTGGGGCTGCCTGACCGTAACGACGTAAAAGTTGGCGTAATCACCTATAAAATCGCAGCACACGCAGCGGATTTGGCAAAGGGACATCCATCAGCTTATATGCGTGATGATGCGCTGTCGCAGGCGCGTTTTGATTTCCGCTGGCAAGATCAATTCAACCTGTCGCTTGACCCCGAAACCGCTAAGGATTTCCATGATGAAACCCTACCTGCCGATGGCGCGAAAGTAGCACATTTCTGCTCTATGTGCGGCCCGAAATTCTGCAGCATGAAAATCAGCCAAGACGTGCGGGAGTTTTCAGCCAAACAACGTCATTCTGACACCGCACTTGCGGTGGAAGAATCCCCATCAGGAGATCCTTCTTTCGCTGCGCTCTCTCAGGATGACATCAAAAATGGACTAAAAGAAATGGCAGAAAAATTCAAAGAATCAGGCGGAGAACTTTACCAGAAGGTTAGTTAAATTGTTTAGTATATAATAATAGAGCAAATATGAGCTTTGAATATGTCGTATATAAAATAACTTTTCCCAACGGGAAAATATATATAGGCAAAGATATTGGCGGATCTGGGCATTCTTTGCGCTATTTTGGCTCTTGGAACAATGAATTAGTTAAACAGGACTTTTCCAAGGAGCAAATTATCGACTTTACATTACGTAAAGAGATTTTATTTGAATCCAATGATAAGAAAGAAGTCGGGAAAAAAGAAGGGTATTTTATACTTTTCTTCAAATCTAATGACCCTGCTATTGGTTATAATCAAACTCACCGACCAAGAAACTTAGAAAAATTGTGATGAAAACTGAAGTTCTCATAGCTGGTGGTGGGTTTGCGGGGCTAGAATGCGCTCGGGCATTGGCTGCTGCTGGCGTTTCGGTAACTCTCCTTGAACGCAAGAAGGCTGCTGGCGTGGGGATGCACACCACGGGCATTATCGTGGGTGAATGTGCCGAGGAGTTTGCGATTCCTGAGCGTGTCACCCGCAAAGTCACAGATGTGCGCCTGTTTGCCCCGAACCTTAAATATATAGATTTACAT
>CXWL01019670.1_pt1 | contig 15863 bp, 12 predicted proteins | sample 590931 | NCBI WGS metagenome assembly CXWL01 (sample SAMEA3498368, study PRJEB10139) | groundwater metagenome | biome: water well; material: biofilm material | place: Germany | collected 2015-04-27 | reverse complement strand
CAGCGCTGACATGCCAAGCCATGGACTGGGCAATATGCGGCGGCGTGCCGAGCAACTTGGCGGAGAGCTTCTTCTCAAGCGTACCCCGACCGGCTCCGCAGTCGAATTGTCGTTGCGAGCCCCCATACGGGGTGAAGGTCAGTTTGCCGCCAAGCTGACCAGCGCGTCGCCGCCATCACCATAAAACCGCATTGCATTGCGTCCGGCATCTTTGGCACCGTACATGGCTGCATCCGCGCTTTTCAGTATGTCAGCCGGGCTGGCTTCCTGGCTGAAGAACAACACGACACCAATGCTTGCGCTACAGTGGTAGTCCAACGTGGTCGAGCGTTGTTCCCCATGCACGGGGGGGAGCGCCAGTTCGTAGGGCAATGCCAGGCTGAAGCGTATCTTCTCGGCTACTCCACGGGCTTGTTCGGTGGACAGAGCTTTATTCGCATCCAATTCACTGAGCATCACCACAAATTCGTCACCACCAAAGCGCGCAACGGTGTCCATTTCGCGCAGGCAAGAGCTCAGGCGCCGGCCCACTTCAATCAGTAGCAGGTCACCCACCTCATGCCCGTGAGCGTCATTGATGGGCTTGAAATTGTCCAAATCCAGAAACATCAGGGCTCCATACAGGCCGCTGCGTTTGCTTGCCGCCATAGCCTGGCTCAAGCGGTCGATGAGCATGCGGCGGTTGGGCAGCCCTGTGAGGGCGTCATAGAAGGCTAAGTGGCGCACCTCCTCTTCCATCAACTTGCGCGCGGTGATATCGGTGTTGACAGCAACATAGTGGGTGACACTACCCTTGGCATCCCTGATAGGTGCGATTTGAGACTCCACCCAATACACCTCGCCACTCTTGCGCTTGTTAATCAACTCGCCTGTCCAAACCTGACCTGCTTTAAGCTTGCTCCACATTTCCTGATAGGTAGCGGGGCAAGTCTGCCCGGACTGAAGGAAGCGAGGGTTTTGCCGCAGAGCTTCGGTCTGGTTATAGCCTGTCACCAGTGTAAAGCTGGGGTTGACATACTCCAGGCGTGCGTCCAGATCAGTGATGGCAACAGAAGCCGGACTCTGCTCGACGGCCATCGAGAGTTTGCGAACCAGGTCCTCTGAATTGATCCGTCTGGTAACTTCTTGTTCCAGTCGCGAGCGTTCCAGGTTGACTTGCTTGCGCAATTGCTCGCGCTCAATCAGATTGCGAATACGATGGCGTGCGATGGGCACATTGATGGGCTTGGTGATATAGTCCGCCGCGCCTAGCTGTAGGCCCGTCACTTCCGAATCAAAGTCGTTCATGGCCGTCACGAAGATGACTGGCACATCTTTGAGCGTGGGTTGTGCCGCCAACCGCCTAAACGTCTCGTAGCCATCCACATCGGGCATCATCACGTCGAGGAGGATCAGGTCAGGCGGATTCTCCAGCGCCAGGGCCACGCCTGCGGGACCAGAGGTAGCAAACTGCAATTCAAACTCACCATCCAGCACCGATCCCAGCGTCATCAGATTGGCCGGCGTGTCGTCAATGGCGAGAATTCGGGCCCCTGATGTGGTCATGTTGGCACCTCGCTGGCTTGGTTGGAGCGGTTATCGTGAGCCTCAAGGGTTGAGGCGATGACGTGCAATCGCTGCAAGACGTGATCAAAACGCATCTCGTGCAACAAGGACGCAAGCGCATCGATTTCAAGGACCAGGTCGGTTCCGGCGGTCAGGCTCTGCAGTGCTCGGAAGCGGCTAATGGCAGCAAACTTGTTTTGCTTCAGCAAGGGTGTGATTTCACTGACCAATGCAGCAAACGCTTGCCTGTCCACCGGTCTGTGCGGCAGCGGGAGGGTTTCGGAGGCTTGCACTGCCGGTGCCGCCGGCAGCCATCTGGACAGGGCCAACTTGAGGGCATCGATCGCAACGGGCTTGGTCAGGAAGCCGTCCATGCCAACCGCCAGACAGTGCTGCCGATCTTCTTCAAAGGCATCGGCTGTGAGAGCGATGATAGGCAGACGGGAGCGCTTGTGATCGACCTCCCAATGGCGGATGCGCTGGGTGGCGGTGTAACCGTCCATCACCGGCATGTGCAAATCCATCAATATCACGTCTGGCCGGTGGTCTGCCTCACCGTACACGATGGCATCGACCGCCTGCTGGCCATCATTGACAAGTGTGACGGTCACACCAAGTTCGCACAGCAGTGCCTCGATCACCATGCAGTTAAGTTGATTGTCTTCAACCACCAGCACGTGGCCTCGCAACGAATTTGCACTCGTCGCCAGGGTGGTCTGACGTGGTGCAGACCGTTCGGCGGCCCGGCTGTCCTGCCCATCGACGACGATTTGAGTCCGAATCCGAAACCAGAACTGTGAACCCTTGCCAGGTTCACTCTCAACTCCCACGTCACCACCCATGGCCTTTGCCAGCTGTCGCACGATAGATAGGCCTAAGCCTGTGCCGCCAAATTCGCGTGTGGTGGAGCAGTCGGTTTGTGAGAACGGCTTGAACAGTAAGTCCATTTTGTCTGCCTCAATGCCGATGCCTGAGTCGTGGACCGAGAATTCGAGAAGGGCTGTCTGATCATCGCGCTGAACGTCCGCCCCTTCGATCGACACGGTGCCACTGTGTGTGAACTTGATGGCATTGCCAACCAGATTGGAGAGCATCTGGCGCAGCCGATGTGAGTCCGCTTGGTAGCGTTGATCAAACCGACCATGCCAGCAGTAGTCCAGTCGCAGGCCCTTGGACTCGGCCGCACTGGCAAACAGATTGCGGGTTTGGTGCAGCACTGCCTCTGGCGCAAACACGGTGTTGTCCAACTGGAACTTCCCCGCTTCGATCTTGGACATGTCAAGAATGTCGTTGAGCAGCGTCAGCAGCGTCTGCCCACTGGCCAGAATGGTGCGTGCATAGTCACATCGTTCGGTGTCACTGAGCTTGGGCATCAACAGCAGTTGTGCCATGCCCAGCACGCCATTCAATGGCGTGCGGATTTCGTGGCTCATCGTGGCCAAGAAACGACTCTTCGCAAGGTTGGCAGACTGGGCAGCCAGGGTAGCACGCTGCAATTCAGTAACATCGCGCGCTGCGGCAAATACACCCATGACCGAGCCGTGCGCATCGCGATACACGTTGGCGTTGTAGAGCACTTCAGTCACTTTGCCAGATCGATGGCGAATGGCCAGTGGGAAGTCGGTTACGGAGCCCTTCGAGAAGGCACGTTGGTAAGCCTCCCGCGCGTTGTCTGGGCTGATGTAATAGTCAGCAAAGTCGCTGCCAATAAGGTTGGCTCGGGGGACCCCTGTGATTTGTTCCGTGGCCGCATTGACGTCGATTATCTTGCCCTGCGCACTGATGGTCACCAGCGGGTCCAGACTGGCCTCGATCAGACTGCGGGCATACTGAGCTGCCATGTGACTGGCTTCCTCCACACGCATTCGCGCGGTGACGTCCTGGGTAACACCAATGATGGCAATCGGTCTTGCGTCGTCGCTCAGGCTAACCCGGCCACGCGCCAGCAACCAGCGTATTTCACCGTCAGTGCGTTGAATGCGAAATTGGGCCGCATAGTCCCCCTTGCTACTCAGCGCCTCTTGTCCAGATCTCAGGAATGCTTCCCGGTCTTGCGGGAGCACCATGTCACGAAAATCAACATACCCACCAGGCGGTCTAGGCCCAATCAGCGATTGTGGATCCTCTCCCCAAGTTGTCTGGTCGAGCACCATGTCCCAGCGCCACGCCAACAAGGAGGCGGCCTTCATCGCGACCCGAAGGCTTTGCTCTGAATCCTCCCGCAATGCAATCTGTTCTTCGAGGTGTTGACGGTACTGCGCCAGCTCTTCATCAGCCTTCTTACGTTCAGAAATGTCGCGCACAACGGCCAAAATGCGCTGGTGTTCACCAATTCTTACCAAGCGAAGATTGACCGACACCCAAAAACGTTTGCCGTTGCGCGTCTTGGCCAGCCAGTCAAAAGTCTGTGGACCCTGTGTTATGACAAGCGCCATCTTCTGAGCCGCCTCGGTGGCAGAGTACGGAGTTTCCCCGGTGCTCAAATCGTCGGGGCCAAGACTCAGCACATCCTCGCGGGTGTAGCCATACATGGCGCACATCCCCTGATTGACGTCAATCAAGGCCCCCGTGCTTGCATCGTGAATGAAGATTCCATCGGACACGGCATTGAATATTTCGCGAAATCGCTCCTCGCCTTCAGCCAGTGACTTCTCGGTTTGCTTGCGAAGAGTGATATCTCTAAAACTCCACACCCGACCCACAACTTCGCCATCGAGCCGCTGTGGTTGGGAGTAGCGCTCCAACGTTCGGCCATCTTTGAACACCAGGTTGTCAAAACTATCCTGCTCGGGGGTAGCATTGAGCTCCCGCACGCCATCCAAAAACGCCAATGGATTGTCGAGTTGGCGGGCGGCCAAATCGAGAAAAGTGCTGTCAGTCTCCGTATGCAAGGCATCGTTTGGAATTTGCCACAGTTCAATAAAACGTTGGTTGTAAGACTCCACCCGGCCTTTGGTGTTGACAACCAAAATGCCATCGGTAGTGGATTCAATCACCGCTTGCTGTAAGGAGGCGGCTCTGCGTAGATCTTGGATTAGCTTGGGTACGGGCAACAACACCAACCAGACTGCAACCACACCAATGAACCACCCCGTCAAGGTCGCACCGGTAAAGTAGGGAGCGGGTGCCATGTCGTTCGCCTTCAACACGACATAGCCTAACCAGGCCAAGAAATACACGGCAGCAAAAACCGAACCAACGCGCAAGCTGACCACCACGGTCAGCATGACCGACAACGCCAACACCGAGGCCGCCGTGACGGGTGGTAAACCGCCATACAGCAGGGCAATCAGTACCAGCAAAATAAAGGTCGAGAAAAGAATCAGCGACTTTTGCGGTGCGCCCCGTCGGCTCATCCGCCACGCCGCAAGAACCGCTACGGTCGTGACCAAGACGATCACACCACCGGTGACCTTGCGGTAAAAGACAAAGGGCACGCCCACTGTCAGGAAGACCATACAGACCAGCAGGAAAGCACCATAAAAACGGTCCAATAACCGAATGTTCGAGGCTTGATCAGTGGTGGCAAAGTGAGTCATCTATTGATCCGACGCGTCTCTTGCGGTAACCAGCGGGTCACTGCATTTTTCTATCCATCTGTGGCAACGGGACTTGCCAGGAAGGCGTCCATACCAACGGCCAGCACTTGTTCTGCGCAGCGACATCAAGGTGACTGGTAGATCGTCATCTGACGCAGCTGCGTTAGCACCCAATCAAAACGCATCTCCTGTAGCTGGGCGGCAAGAACTTCAACCTCTCCCGCCAGAACAGTGCCAGCCACCAGGCTTTGCAGTGCGCTGAAGCGACTGATGGCAACGAACATGTTCTGCTCCAGCAAAGGCGTGAGTTCGCTGACCAAGGCGACAAATGCGTCCCGGTCAATTGGTTTCAAAGGAGCTGGGGCAGGTGTCACCGTCGGCACTTGTTGAGCAGCAGGCAACCACTTGGCAAGTGCCACTTTCAGGGCGTCCATCGAAATGGGTTTGGTCAACACATCATCCATGCCAACGTCCAGGCAGTGCTGGCGGTCGTCTTCAAAGGCATCTGCGGTCAGGGCGAGAATGGGCAGGCGCGGGTGACCGTGGGTGAATTCCCATTGCCTGATCTTGTCGGTCGCGGTGTAACCGTCCATGACGGGCATCTGTATGTCCATCAGAATCAGATTGGGCTGGTCGGCCGACACACCATGGCCAATCTGTGTGATCGCGTCAACCGCTTCCTGGCCGTCGCTGGCCAGCGTCATGGTGATGCCCAATTTTCCGAGCAAGGACTCAATCACCATGCAATTGACGAGGTTGTCCTCTGCCACCAGCACATGGCCACTGAGCTTGCCGGGGGGAGTGCTTGGCTGCGCATCAGCGTCCAGGCGTTCAGCATGGCGGCTGCTTTGCCCCTGGGTCACAACTTGCACCCGAACCCGAAACCAGAACCGTGAGCCTAGGCCGGGCTCGCTACTGACCCCCACATCTCCGCCCATGGCTTTGGCCAATTGGCTCACAATCGACAGTCCCAAGCCTGTGCCACCAAATTCACGCGTAGTCGAGCTGTCTGTCTGCGAAAAGGGCTTAAACAGAAAGTCAACTTTGTCATCGGGGATGCCAATGCCAGAGTCGCTGACGGCGAACTCCAGCAGAGCCGACTCACCTGAGCGATCAGTCTCTGTGGCCTCAACACGTACCTGGCCTTGGTAGGTGAACTTGATGGCGTTGCCAACCAGATTAAAAAGCATTTGGCGCAGCCGGTGTGAGTCCGCCAGATAGCGCTGATCAATGACACCGCGCCATTGGCAGTCGAGCTGCAGGCCTTTGGCCTGGGCAGATCCGCCAAACAGATTGCAGGTCTCACGCAGCACCGACTCAGGCGTGACCACCGTGGCATCGAGCTGAAACTTACCAGCCTCAATCTTTGACAAATCCAGAATGTCGTTGAGCAAGCTCAGAAGGGTCTGACCACTGGAGAGAATGGTGCGGGCATAATCGCGCCGCTCGGAGTCATTCAGGCTGGGCATCAGCAGAAGTTGTGCCATCCCCAAAATACCGTTCATGGGCGTGCGAATTTCATGACTCATGGTGGCCAAGAAACGGCTCTTGGCAAGGTTGGCGGCCTCGGCCACCTCTTTGGCAAGGTTCAGGTCAGCCTGCGTCGCCTTTAGTTCACTGATGTCCTGCGCATTGAGTTGGAGCAACGATTCGCCGGTCACCGGGTCTGATACCGGGCGCACATCCAGGCCGTACCAACGCTCACCCATGCACGTTTTGATCAATGCTTCGGCACTGAAAATCTGACTATCGCTGACCTGCTGACGAATTGTCTGGGCCAGGGCTGGATCAACAAAAATGGCCGCGAAATCGTCGCAACGAACCGATGAATCCAAAATGCCAAAGGCGCGCACACCAGACGGGTTGAGCATGACGGCGCTGCCATCGATCAATCGGTAGAGGCCTACGATCAACGGGGTTTGCTGCATGGTTTCAACTCCGCGCAGCACCGAAGGGGTCAAGGTATTGGGCACTTGAAGTGCCTCATACAAAATTGCCAAACTGCCATCTGGCAGTTGAACGCCAATGGTATGGGCATTCAAGGTGGTCGGCTGTCCCAGCGGGTAGACCGTCCACTGGTCGTGTCCTGTGCGCCCTGCCGTGTGTTCATCCATTTGCGCTTGGTTGCGCGTGATGGTCGCAGGGGAAAGATTGGAAAAGTCTCGCGCCAGGAATTCCTCCAACGAAGCCGCATTCCAAAAAGCAACCCCTGCTGGATTGGCCCATCGCATACATTTGCCAGCCAGATCGAAAACCCACATGGGGGTATCCGACCACTCAAACACCTGCAACGCGCTGAACGGCAAAACGGCGGGTGGCGCGCGCGTCATCAAAACACCTATAAAGTTGGCATCACTTGGTAAGGGAAGCTTCAGCGGCCTCTAACACGCTTGCCACCGAGGCACGCTTCTTGACGGCGGCGAACCATTCGACAAGAAGTGGCATGGCAGCATCTGGCACGGGCTTGCCGTGGGCCTGTGACAACATGCCGATGTACCAATACGACAAAACGAAGGATGCATCCGCAAGCGTGAACTGCATTCCAAGAAAATAGGGTGCCGGATTGATCTTGGCCTCTAGGAGCGCAACGAGTTCGTGCAGACGGTCGACTTCCTTCGCAAATTCGGGTTTGTCGACGCGACCGTCGGAAAGCGCAAAGTACAGCGTGCTGAGCTGCGGTCCCAAGTAGAGGTCATGAAAACGCGACAACCAGCGGCTGCGGGCACGAGCCTCTGGAGTGCTGGGCAACAGAGAAGGTTCAGGGTAACGATCTTCCAGATATTCAACGATCACTTCAGATTCACCGATGCCGAAGTCGCCGTCTTGCAAAAAAGGGACTTTGCCCAATGGATTGAGGGCCAGGAATTCCGGCGAATGGAGGTCGGTGGCAGAGAGTGCAGGAGCCTCAAAAACCAGCCCTTTTTCGAGCAGGACAATCTTGACCTTGGCGCTGTAGTGGCTGTAGGGAAATTGATAGAGTTTCATGGGAATGATTGGGTTTAGGCGGTGGCCCTTGTCAAAGGTACAAGCACTCTGTGCCCTCTTGGGCAGACGGCGCGATTACTATTTGAGCGGGGCGGTCGCTCCTACCCAGCTGCAACCACTTTTTTTACCCGGTTGATGGCCACACTTGTTTCGTTAGAAGCTACGCCAAAAGCTGTTGCGCCACCTATGGCTAGTTCAGCCTCGCTGTATTTCTTTCCATTGATCAGGCTGGCAACCTTGCCGGCTTCAACGTGAAAAACCTTGTGACTTTGGATCAAGGCAGTGAACTCTGGTTTTGCGCCAAAGGTGCGACCGCCTTCACCGTGCAGCCACTTTCCAAGCTCACAGCAGTTGTCTTTCCCGATGGTTGCAGCATCCATCGCCTCTTTTGAGGCGATCACCGATCTGAATTTCGTTTTCCAGGCTGCGTGGGCTGAGATTGCGTTGTCCAAGTTCATTTGAAAATACTCCTTCGGCAGACCATTTGAGAAAGAATCAACCGCTATTGGCAATAGTCAAACCGGCTGACGTGGCTCGCGTGTCGCGCTTGACGGGATATTCCATCCGTTGCCTGCCGGACAACACAGTGCGACCACGCTTGAACACATAGTACCCAAAAGGGGGCGCACAAACAATCGGCCTGTGACAAGGATCTGGTACCGACTTCCCCCCGTGCCTGGTTTGACACGGCTAGCCTGAAGTTCCTACCGATTTCCAGCCCATAAGTCGCCTCTTTCTTCCCTCGTAGCTTGAGAAAGCCACCAAATGGTGGCCTTTTTTTGTGGCTGAATTTGTAGTCACTAAATAAATTTGAATATTCTGTTAAATGCGCGATAATTAAGTCTGTGGCATCAAGAACAGGCACAGCACACGTAGTTACTACTACTCGCAAGTACAAAGATCAGGTCTATTGCACCCATTTGTTGCGGCGCAGTTACCGCGAGGACGGCAAGGTCAAGAACGAAACGCTGGGCAACTTGTCCCACTTGCCCGACTCCGTGATCGACTTGATTCGTCGCTCCTTGCAAGGCGAAACCTTCGTGCCAATGGGTGAGGCTTTCGAGATTTCTTCATCGCGCGCCCACGGTCACGTGCAGGCTGTTGCCGTGACCATGCAGCGCTTGGGCTTTGCCTCGCTGCTTGCCTCCAAGGCTTGCCCTGAGCGCGACCGGGTAGCTGCCATGGTGGCCTCGCGCATCATCTGCCCGGCCACCAAACTGGCCACCACCCGGCTCTGGCACACCAGCACCCTGGCCCAGGAGTTTGGCGTGGCCGATGCCACCGAGGACGAGCTGTACGCAGCCATGGACTGGCTGCTTGCCGCGCAAGACCGGATTCAAAAGAAACTGGCGACGCGCCACCTCACGGACGACGCCCTGGTGCTGTACGACCTCTCATCGAGTTACTTCGAGGGCAGCCACTGCCCCTTGGCCAAACTGGGCTACAGCCGCGACGGCAAGCGCGGCACCCTGCAGGTCAACTACGGGCTGCTCACCGATGATCGAGGCTGCCCGGTGGCGATCTCGGTGCATCCGGGCAACACCTCGGACAGCACCACGTTCATGCCGCAGGTCACACGCCTGCGCGAGGAGTTTGGCATCCGGCGAATGGTGATGGTGGGGGACCGGGGCATGATCTCGCAAAAGGCCATCGATGAGATGAGCAAAGACGCCGATGTGGCCTGGATCACGGCGCTGCGCAGCTCCTCGATTCGCACGCTGGTGGAGCAGCGTCACCTGCAACTGGGCTTGTTCGATGAGCGCAACTTGTTGGAGATCAGCTCGGCGGACTTTCCCGGTGAGCGACTGGTGGCGTGCCGAAATCCGGAGTTGGCCAAGATGCGCGGGCACACGCGAGATGATTTGTTACTGGCCACCGAGAAGAATCTGGACAGAATCAAGGCGCGCGTCGATGCGGGCAAGCTGGTGGGCGAAGACAACATTGGCGTGGCTGTTGGCAAAGTGGTCAACCAATACAAGGTGGCCAAACATTTCGATTGGGTGATCACCGACAGTTCATTCACCTTCACCCGCCTGGCCGCCAACATTGCCGCCGAGGCGGCGCTCGACGGCTTGTACATCATTCGCACCAGCGTCACCGCGCAGCGCATGGATGCAGCCACCTGTGTGCGCACCTACAAGTCCCTGACCCAGGTAGAACGGGCGTTTCTCTCGATGAAGACGATGGACTTGAAGGTACGCCCGATTCATCACCATCTGGAGGATCGGGTGCGTGCGCATATCTTCCTATGCATGCTGGCCTATTACGTGGAGTGGCACATGCGAGAGGCGTGGCGCGAGTTGATGTTTGCCGATGAGGACAGAGAAGCCAAACTCACGCGCGACCCGGTGGCGCCGGCCAAGCGCTCGGCGGCGGCGATGCAGAAGGTGCGTAGCCGCACCTTGGAAGACGGAAGTCCAACGCATAGCTTCCAGACTCTGATGAAGGAGTTGGAGACCATGGTGCGCAACACGTGCCGCACGCCCAAGAGCGCGGGCGACGCACCGAGCTTTGAAGCCACCACGATGCCAAGCGACAAGCAAAAGCGTGCGCTCGAATTGATCGGTCGGATCAAAATGTAGACAGAACGTGGAACCTAAAAATCCGGGTGATACAGAGGGAAAACACGCCTTTTTAGGGGAAGAGCTTCAGGTTCAGGACGTAGCCCGCCGGGTTGGCCACCACCCGGCACCGGCCAACCGAGTAGTCAAACGAATCGTGCACATGCCCGTGCAGCCACAAGTCGGCCTTGTCCAACAACGGCGTCATGTCACTGACGAAGCCACCATTCAAGGGATTGCCTGCGTAACGCGGATGCACACTCAAGGGATGTGGCCCATGGTGGGTCACCACCACCGTCTGGCCCGCATAGGCTTGGTCCAGTTCACGCGCCAGCCAATGGTGCGACCGTTCATGGTCCTGCAAGGTCTGCTCCGCCGTGACGATACCCGTGTCGGTGCAGATCAAGTGGTAGTCATTGAGGGCACGCTGCACAAACGCCATCGACTCGCGCTGCGCTACGCCCTCCAGGCGGAAGTCGGTCCACAGCGTGCATCCCAGAAAGCGCACACCAGCGATGTCAAGGCGATCGTTGTCCAGGAACTGGACTCGGGTCCCGATACAGGCCCGGCGCAGCGCCCGCCGGGTTGACTCCCAGGCATGACCATAGAACTCATGGTTGCCCGCCACATAGAGCACCGGTACCGGCCAGCGCTTCAAACGCTCAATGGCCCGAGTGCCGACGTGGATGTCCCCGGCCAGCACCAGCAGCTCGGCCTCGGGCGCAGCTTGAATCAGGTTCTCGGGTCCGTACTCGGGCGCAAGGGTTTCCAGGTGAAGGTCGGATGCGAGTTGGATTTTCATGAGCTTAGTGGCTAAGGAGATGGTGGCAGAGTTCGGTATCGACGACACAAACCTGGTCATCGATGGCGCCCGGGCGGCGTTGCAGCGGGGTGCCGGTCTTGAGATGCAAGGCACCGCGCAGCAGAAAGGTGCGGGTTTCGGTCCAGACCTGGGTGTCGGAGCCCAGACCACCGATGAAGACGATGGATTGGACTGACCCGAGGTACTCCGCTTGCGGCGGATCGCTGACGCGCCGGATCAGCGCCGAGGTGTAGGGCCAGCAGATCAGCGCCAGCAGCATCAAGACCAGCAGGCCAATGATGTAGGGCGCCTCCCAGGGGCAGGTGCTGCCTGGGTCCTGATCGGATGGCAGGGTCTCGTGTCGGTCAGGGTCCTCGGGATTCGGTTTGGGGACTTTGCCGGGCTTTTTGCTGGGGTTGAGGTCGTCAATCATTTCGGATACTCCAGGTGGGTGTCAGTGGGAAGGGAACTATGAAAGTGGGAACTGTGGAAAGGGAACTCCTACGGCCGCGTCACCGCCGGCACGCGGGGCTACAGAACACGCGCGCAGCGGTGGCGCTCGTCGCACAGGTAACGCTCGCCATTGCCGCGCTGCTCCAGCGTCAGTGGCTTGCCCTTGTCCAGACTGATGGCCGGGCTGAGCACATAGAACCCCAGCTCGGTCTGGACCAAGGATCGAATCAGCCAGCCGCTGGTCAGACTCACCGTCAGCACGCTGCCGGCCGCCTGCACCGATGTCACGACCTGGCCTTGGTGCTTGTCATAGACGTAGAGACCCGGCAACGCCAGACACAGCACCAGGCTGAGCGCCCCCAGGCACAGGATCGCGGTGATGACCAAGCTGCGCTGCAGTCGCTCGATGGCAGAACGCACTGGTGGTGATCCACTGGGTGCCGTGCGCATCGCGTCGCCGAACAGGTCGGATTGAACGCTGGCGTCATCGGGTTGGGTGTGGTGGTCTTGCTCGGTCATGGGATGGCTCCATAAGGGTTGGGTTGGGTTAGATGAGTTGATTCGGACAGGCGCGGTCAATGGACACGCTGGTCCCGCGCCACGATCCGCAGTGCAGCGCGCCGGGGCAGCGCATCGGTGCGCCTGGCAGCCCCGGCCTGGCTCCAGGCCAGGGCCACCACCGCCTGCAGGCGTGCCGCGTGCCAGGCCTTGTGGTCGTTCTGGTCTTCGCGCACGCCCAAACCCACCGCATTGCGCACCAGCCAGCCATTGGCCGGGTCACGCGTCTCCAGTTGGTTCAAGGCTGAACGCAGCGCAATGCCTAAGCGGATGACAAGCTCGGGCCCGTCCAACAAGTTGCTGGACTCAACCAGGCAGGCGCTCTCCCACAGCAGGTCGGGCAGGCGCGCCACCAGGGTGGCGGTGTACAGCGCCTCCTTCTCACGCAAGGCAATCTGCGGGTTGGCGCGTGCATGATCGGCAGCCAAGATCATCAGCGCCACCGGGTCATAGTCGGCACTGCGCAGCAGCAGGCGTTTACGCAGCGCAATGTCCGCCAGCAACTCCAGCAGGAATTGGCGCAGGCTGGAGGTTCGCACCCGCGCAATCGCTCGATTGAGCTGGGCTCGACCGTGGGCGTCGATGGTGTAGGGATGGCGTGTCAGCGTGGCGGCCGCCATGGCGCTCTCAGCCATGTGCACCTCCCTTGCGCGCGGTCCGGCGGTTCTTGGTTGTCGCGGCCTTGCTTGGCAGCAGCGGTTCACGCTGCGTCAGCATCACGGGCAGGTGCACGTGAATGAGCCGGTCCACATCCCGCACCATCACGGTGATGGCGAACCGTCGAAGCTCCTCCCGCAGGGCTTGGTAGTCCGACTCGCCCAAGATCTGCTCAAGCTCCGCCGGCAAGAAGAAGGCAGCAAAGCCCTTGAGTTCATGCAGGCGCACCAATTGGCCTTCGACCCCGTCAGGGCTGCCGGCCATGGACTTGGAGGTGGCCTTGGTCGTGGTCTTGGCTTGGGACTTGGCCACGGATGGTTTCGTCGTCTTGGCGGTGGGTTGTTTGGAATTGGTCATGCTGTTTCCTTTGAGTTGATGGGAATGCGGTGTTGATTGGGTCAGCGTTCAGTGCAGCGCCGTCGGCCGTGCAATAAGACCGACCGAGGACAGGGCACGCAACACCGTGTCCTGGATACGCGGCACGTAGAAGGCGTCGATCTCGTCTTCATTGCCCCAACCGAGTGCCAGGCGCAACAGGCTCGCCTGGCGCGGGGCCGCGTCGTCGAGACGGTGCAGGGCTGAGCGGACGATGGCAAACATCAGTTCCGACGGGGTGCAACTGTTACCCACCACCTGGTCGGCCAGCAGTTCCTGCACCCCACGGATCAGCGTGGCCACGAAGAGGGTTTCGCGTTCTTGCGCGCCAAAGGCACTCCAGCAGCGGGCCATCTCGGCGGCCCGGCGCAAAGTAGTGATGGGCAATGGTTTGGCGTGGCCGCGCACTCGGGTCAGTGCCTGCGCCACATCCGACTCAGCCAGCACACTGGCCAGGAACTGGCACAGGGCTTGGCAATCGACCGAGCACAGGAGCTTGTCGATCAGGGTCTGCGGGTCGGCACTCAGGGTGATGTCCACCACCGGCTGTCCAGTCGCGCCACCCGAAGCGCGGCCCTGGCGGGTAGGGCCACGGCGCAACAGGTCGGAGCCTCGTTGCAGACCAGGCAGCCCCAAGGGCGTGCGGATGTCAGCGTTGGGTTGCTGATGGCGAACGGGTTTCTTGCAAATCGTCATGACGGTCTTTCTGAAGTGAGTCAAAGAATTCGGAGCAAAACGCTCCCCCAACCCGCGGATGGCGGGTTTTGCACAAGTGCATGGAGCCGGGGATAAAGGGTGTTGAAGACCGGGGTCAGCGCCAAGGCGTCAATGCCACGGCGTCAACGGGTGTGGGTCACTACGGTGGATGGGTCTGCGGATGCATGGCGGCGGTGATGGGTATTGGTTTCAATGCAGGTTGGGGTGCGGGTGCAGGCCTTCTCAATTCAAGCTACCAGACAAAGGTCTCGCGTCAAGTCCCTGGTCAGAACAAGGCAGCCAGATTGATTGCCGCCGCTTGCGAAGCCGCTGCGCCGGCTAGCCGGGTTGGCCAGAATCCCATGCTGGGTTTGGCGCCGGGCTTGGCAGCGGCTTCTTGCTGCAGCGCGGCCGCCAGCGCCTGCGCGTCGTCAAAGGGCGCGAAGGCATGGCGGCGTGCCAGCAAAGCGAAGTCGCCCGGCGTCAAGTCCACCAGCTGCACCACCAGACTTTCTGCCGATTCATCGGCATCGAGTTGGAGTTGCTGGCACAGTCGGGCAAAGCTGCGCCCTACTTGTTCCGGCGTCAACGCATCGAAGCGGATCCGGACATCGAGGCGTCGCAAGACAGCGTTGTCCAGTGCCGACAGCCGGTTGGTGGCCAGCACCACCACTCCCTCGAACTCACCGAGGTGCTCCAGCAGCTCGTTGACCTGGCTGACCTCCCACTGGCGCACGGCGTGCGCGCGGTCCGCCAGCAGGCTGTCGGCTTCATCAAGGAACAGCACGGCACCATCCTGCAGCGCGGTGGCAAAGGCCTGGGCGATGCGTTGCTCGGTCTCTCCCACCCAGGCAGACAGCAGGTCCGAGGCGCGCTGCTCGCTCAGGGGCCGATCCAGGCGGCGTGCCAGCTCATGCACGTAAGCGGTCTTGCCGGTGCCGGGCGCGCCGTGCAGCAAGATGCGGGCGGTGCCACTGCGGGCAACGCCTTGTGCCAGCGCCACCAGATCCACGCTGGCATTGACCAGTTGCGGGTTCCAGGCCGCCGACTGCGCATGTCCGTCGCGCAGATTGCGGGTGGCCTTGCCCGGCAGGCGCTGTCGCAACCAGTGCCGGCACAGCGCTGCGTCCATCCCGGCTCCGGCGGCACGCGCCCGGTCATGCAGCACCGCCAACCGGTCGATCAAGGCCAGAGTAAGGTCAGGCACGTCTGCCCACTGGCCACGCTCGGTGTCACCGCAAACGTCGGGTAGGCGTGCCTGCAACACCGCCAGACGGACCGAGCGAGGGGTTGGCTCGACGTGCAGCACCGCATCGAAGCGACGCAACACCGCCGGGTCGAGCACCTCGGGGTGGTTCATGATCCAGACCACCGGCAGGCGCGACGTTTCGAGCAGGCGATTCAGACTGGCACGGTGGTTGGCCATGCTTACGGCGGATCTGTCGCCGCGACCCAGGATGGCATCAGCGTGACTGCGAAATACATCGTCGGCCTCGTCGAACACCAGCACCACACCGGGGGTCTGGCGCAGCAGGCTCAAAGCCAGCCGCAAGTGGCTCAGACGCTCTTCACCCGAAAGCGCATTGCCGTCGTCTTGCAGCACCACCAGTTCCATTGGCTGGATCGGCTGGATCACCGATAAGGGCTGTGTAAGTTCCGGCGCCTGCAGCCAGGCGCGGACGCATTCGGTCT
>CXWL01022218.1_pt1 | contig 15865 bp, 7 predicted proteins | sample 590931 | NCBI WGS metagenome assembly CXWL01 (sample SAMEA3498368, study PRJEB10139) | groundwater metagenome | biome: water well; material: biofilm material | place: Germany | collected 2015-04-27 | reverse complement strand
CCATGGCGGTGGCCGCCAACAACCTGGCTGGCGCGTTGTGTGAGCTGGTGGGGCGCTCACCGGCACAAAACGCGCTCATGTTGCGCGCGGCGCAGATCAGCCGCACCTATTGGGACAAGGCCGGTACCTGGCTGGAAGCCGAGCGCGCCGAGTACATGCTGGCCAAGGTCAATCTGGCCGCTGGGCAGCTTGAGCAAGCACGCCCGCACGCGGTGGCCTGCCTGTCAATCTGCCAGGCCAATCAGGCGGGCGACTTTGAGCTGTTCTTCGCGCACGAGATGCTGGCCAAGGCCGCCAAGGCGCGCAACGACACGCAAGAGCTGGAGCGTGAACTGGCCCACGCGGTCGCTGCCTTCACCCGCCTGAGCCCGGACGACCAAGCCGCCTGCAAGGGTGATTTGGATGGCTTGCTGGCACCGGTCTGAACCCGTGGCCCGGTGTCGGTCAGGGGCTTGATTTGGATTTACTCAATGCGTTGAGTAAAATTACTTAAACCATTGAGTAATTTATGCCGACTGAAATTCGACGCCAGGCCCTGACCAGCTTTTGCACGCGCCTGCAAGAGCCCCGGCGCTTCTTGCAAGTGGTGGCCGGGCCGCGCCAGGTGGGCAAAACCACCTTGGTTCGCCAAGCGCTGTCGGAGCTGTCGCGGCGCCCTGGCAAGGTGCTGGCGCAGCACAGCGTCAGCGCCGACAACCCAGGCTTGGTCGGCAGCCGTTGGCTGCACGCTCAGTGGGAGGCGGCGCGGGCGCTGGCCAACCAGGTCGGCTCTTGCATCCTGGTGCTCGACGAAGTTCAGAAGCTGCCCGGCTGGACCGAGGAAGTCAAACGCTTGTGGGACGAAGACAGCCGTGTCGGGCGCGATGTGCGTGTGGTGGTGTTGGGCTCGGCGCCCTTGCTGATCGCACGCGGGTTGACCGAGAGCATGGCCGGGCGCTTTGAGATGACGCGACTGGGGCATTGGCGTTTTCGCGAAATGCGCGAGGCCTTTGGTGTCACGCTGGAGCAGTTCATTTATTACGGAGGTTATCCGGGCGCGGCCAGCCTGATTGGCGAGCCTGCGCGCTGGGCCGCCTACGTGCGTGATGCCCTGATCGAGACCACCATCAGCAAAGATGTGTTGTTGATGAGTCCAGTACAAAAACCGGCCTTGCTGCGCCGCGTGTTTGACCTGGCTTGCCGCTATAGCGCCCAGGAGCTGAGCTACCAAAAAATGCTGGGTCAACTCAATGACGCTGGCAACACCACCACGTTGGCGCACTACTTGCAGTTGCTCGAAGGCGCGGGCATGGTTTGCGGTTTGCAGAAGTATGCCGGTCAAGTGTTGCGACAGCGCGGTTCAAGCCCCAAACTGCAAGTGTTCAACACAGCCTTGATGGGCGCCATTGCTTGCACCGAAGGGTTTGGTTTGGAGCGCTTGCGCGCCACGCCCGAGTTGTGGGGCCGCATCACCGAGAGTGCGGTGGGCGCGGAGTTGCTGGCGCGTCATCTGGAGCACAGCAGCACGCAGCCTTTGATCCACTACTGGCGTGACGGCGCCAACGAGGTGGACTACGTGGTGCGCCAGCAAGCCGACCTCTTTGCCCTGGAGGTCAAGAGCGGGGCCAATTCAGGCAACACCAAAGGCTTGGACGCGTTTTGCAGGCTGTACCCCAGCGGTCGGCCTCTGTTGCTCGGCACCGGCGGTTTGCCGTTGCAAGCCTGGTTCGAAGGCGAGTGATCGGTATGCAGTGCTCGCGTGGCGTCGGCCCCGGTGCACCGGGGCTTTGATGCCTCAGAACTTGTAGGCCAGTTGCAGGTGCACACCTCGGTCTTGCAGCGTGCCGTGCTGGGTGCTCAGATCGACACCCGCATGAATGCGCCTTGCCAGCGCCAAATCGAGCTGCAGGCCGCGCCAGATAAGCCTGGTGGCCAGGCCCACGGATGACAGCGAGGCGCTCGGGCCGCCCACATTGCGCGCGCGGCCATAGTCCAGGAANNACCTCGCCCTGGTCGCGCACCAGTTGGTTCTCACGGTAACCACGCACGGTGTTGACACCGCCCACCGACACGCCATCGAGTGCCAGCAGGCGATTGGCGCTGTGCTGCACGGTGGCGCGCAGCACAAGCTGGGCGCCGTTGTCGAGCATTTGCCGCGCCCACTGCAACTGACCCATCCACAGGCGAAACGACCTGGCCGCGCTGTCAGCCGCAGGCAGACCCGCCACGTTTTGCAGGTTGTTGCGCCCGGCGCTGAAGGTGGAGCGCAGTGCGATGACCTGCGTGGGGGTGCGGTAGCTGTAGTCTTGCCAGAAGCGCCACAGTGCTTCCTTGGTGATGCCCGCCGGTTCATTGGGCGTAAAGGAGTAAGGCGCGCCCAGCAGCGTACTGCGGTTTTCGCGGCGCACGTGGTTCAGGCCCACGCTCAACTTCTGGTTCAGCGTTTCATGCAGCGTGTGGCTCAGGCCGATGTCGGCGCTGCTCAGAACACTCTTGATGTCCAAGGTGGCAGCCGGTTCTTCAACCACCGACGACCTGCCGTGGTCCAGCGCCAGGGACAGCCGGGTGCCACCAAAGCCCAGTGGGACCTGCCACGAGGCGCTGGAGCGTGGGCGGGCGCTGGATTGCGCTGGTGCTTGCAGCGTCAGGTCGAGCACATCGCCCAGGCTGGTGAGGTTGCGAAATGTGCCGGTGATGCCGATGGCGTTGGAGCCGATGGAAGGTGGCCGGTAGTTGTTGGCAAACAGGGTGAATTGGTAAGGGCGGGCGCGTACCACCTCCACGTCCAGCGTGGCCAGGCCGGGCTGCGCGCCGGGCACCACGCGGGCGTTCATGCGGGTAATCAGCGGGTCGGATAGCAGCAACTGAAAGCGCTCGCGAAGCACCTCCATGTTCAGGGGGCCGTCGCCCTCTCTCTTAAGGCGGCGCGTCACGTAGCGTGGGTCCAGGCCCGCCAGGCCGCTGAGATTGATGTCGGACAGACGGCCCTCCACCACCGTGAAGGTGATCACGCCGCTGGCGACATCGCCGTTCCACATCACGCCGGAGTTGACGTAGCCCTGGTCGGTGTAGTGCCGGGTAAGCTTGTCGCGTAACTCGTCCAATTCATCCAGGCTAGCCGGGCGCGCCAGGTAGGGGGCGGCGATGGCCTGCAGCGCGCTGGTCGCAACCACGGTATTGCCTGTGAAGTCGGCGCGCTGGACCGTGACCATGCCTTCGTTGGCGGCGCGGGTCGCGGTGGGCGCCAGCAGCATTGCGGTGGCAACCACTGCCACCAAGCAGGCGTGAATCGGCAGTCTGGTCAAAGGCATGATGCTACCGGCAGTCGTACCCGTGCAATCGGCGAGGTGCCGGCCAACGCAACGGCAGGCACAGTGGACGGTGTGCTTGGTGCCGACGGCGCCGCCTGCGCGCGCAGCAAACCCCGATACGACACCGGCAAGCCACCTCGCCCAGCCACTGCCAGGGAACTGCCCGCGCTGACCTGACAAGGATTGCGCCCCAGCGCGATGTCGTCCATCAGCGCCGCATTGAGCCGCCCCAGACTGCCCGAGAGGTCCAGCACCGGGCTGGTGATGTCGATGGCGCCGCTCACACCAGTCGGCGCGGCGGCCTGAATGACGTTGAAACTGAACACGCCAGGCGTGAAGTCATACGCCGACTGACCGCCGACAAACAGCGTGCTGCCACTGGCAAGCAAGGTTTTGATACCAATGTTCACCAGCCCGCCAGACGCGTTGCTGGCGGCGGTGTTGGCTTGAATGAAGCCGCTGTTGAGAACCAGCGCGTCGGCGCCAATCTGGATGTCGCCGCCGTTGCCGGTGGCGCCCAGCACGGAGGTGGTGATTTGCGAGTTGTTCAGGGCCACCAGCTTGCCACCTGATACGTTGATGGCGCCCCCATCGCCCGAGTTGGCGCTGGTGGTTATGCTGCCCTGGTTTAGCGTGATGCGCTCGCTGGCGTTGATCTGGACTGTGCCCGCGGCGACGTTGCCAGTCGAGTTGGCTTTGATCGCGCCGCCGTCGAGCGTCAAGACGGCGGCGGTCACCGTTAAGGTCGACGCGGCGACCGTCGAAGGCTGCGTACTGTTGCCGTCATTCTCGATCGTCAGACTGCCGCCATTTCGCAACATCACTGCGCCATCGGACTGCACGGTGATGTTGCCGGGTCGCCCCGAGGAAAGACTCGAAGCAGCAGCCCCGATCTGGCTGCCAGAACCGTTGATTTCTATGGTGCCAGCCCTGACCTGAACTTCGCCCCCGCGACCAGAATCGTTGGTGCTCGATGTGATGACACCGCCGTTCGATATCTGCAACTGGTCACGGACGTAGACTGCAATTGAGCCCGCGTTGCCAGAGTTGCCACTGTAGGTTCGGCTGGTAATGCCGGTTGGGTAATCCGTCAAGCCGCCTTCAATGATTAGATTCTGTGCCACAACCGTCACGGCCCCGGCGTCGCCCGTAGCTTTGACCGGATCGGATAAGAATCTGCTGGCGTCGCTGGATATCGCCGCGCCCCACGACATCCCGGCACCGCCTATTCGAATCTGTGGTGCGCTTACCGTTACACTTCCGCCGCGGCCCGCTCCATAGACGTCAGACGTGATGAATCCACCCTCGGCCAACTCAATGCTCTGACTCGCTTGTACTCGGACTGCTCCGGCTGCGCCGGAACCGCGGGAGTCGCTGAGTATCCAGGCATAGTCCTCTACAACGCCGCGCGACAAAACGACCTGGCTGGCATTGATGTCGATCATGCCGGAGTCGCCACTGCCGGATGTTCCGGAGTAGATTCGTCCTCCAGCGCCAACCTCGAGCTTGCCACCCACGAGCAATGTGATGTCGCCGCCCCGTCCCACGGTCTGCGCTTTCGATTGAATGTGACCCATGGCTACTGTGGCGTCCCCGGCCACTGTCACAACCACTGTGCCGCCATTGCCAGGGCTGTCGCCATAGGAGGCGCTGTCGATTCCGGTGACGCCTGGAATCGATTTTCCGTCTATGGTCAATCGTCCCGCCGAAACCGCGACTGAACCGGCGTTGCCCTGTCCGGAAGTACCCGACGAAATGAATCCAACATCAATCACTTGCACATGCCCTGGCACCGTGACGTGGACGGACCCCCCATTTCCGGAACTGCCTCCCCCCGTTTCAGAACTGAAGCCAGCTCCCAGGAAGTTGCCCCTGCCATCGAGTACCAAGTTGTTGGCTCTAAAGACGATACTCCCCGCGTTGCCCGATGACCACGTGGTGGAGGCCACCCGTGACGACTCGATGAGCTGCGCATCCCCGGCGACATTGATGCCTATTGATCCTGCATTTCCGGCGCTGTTGAAACCGGTGGTGCTGAAGATCCCGGTTGTGTAAGTACCGCCACGGCTGCCCATCAGTAACGACCCTGCCGCGATTTGGATGTTTCCGGCGTTGCCGGAGCCGTAGGTATTGGCGGATATCTGGGCATCGTGCAGCAAGCGCAATTCGCCGGGGGTGTCGATGCGAATCGAACCCGCGTTGCCACTGCTGAAACGCTCGTTGGTGCTGAACAGTCCGGTTGAACGGGTCGTGTTACTGCCGTCCAGCAGCAGGGCACCGGCAGTCACATCGATGCTGCCGCCAGAGCCTTTGCCTGACGTGCCGGTGACGATCCTGCTGCCGTGCAGCACGCGCAATTCGCCGGGCGCCGTGATGTGAATGGTGCCGGCATTGCCCAGGCCGTCACTCAAGGCCTGGCTGGAGATTTGAGTCAGGCGCTTGCCGCCAGTGCCGTCCACCGTGACGCTGGGTGCCCACAGGTTGATTGATCCGGCCGTGCCGTCCATGTACGTGTCAGCGGTCACCATGCTGTCGGTCTCGACCCGAATCAATTTGCCCGCGCGCAAGGAGACGGTGCCCGCCTGCCCCGCGCCGAAGTTGCTGCCGGAAATCTGGCTGCCGTTCTTGAGCACGATGGAATCGACCACCTCCACGGTCAAACCACTGGCGTCACCGTCCGAGCCGCGGTTGGTGACGCGCGCCCCGCTCTTGTGGCCCGCACCGTCCAACATCAGCGTGTTGGCGCTGATGGCGACTTTGCCGCTGTCGCTGCTCCAGTAGGTGTCGGACGTGATCTGGCCGCCGCCAAGAATCTGAATGTCACCGCGCACCGCTACCGATACGTCGCCGCCGCGCCCGCTGTTGCCCATGGCGGACTGGCTGGTGATGCCGGTACTGGCGGTTGCCGTGCGCCCGTCAATCTCCAGGCTACCGAGTTCGGCGTTGATGGCGCCTGCGGCTTGGGCGCCGCTGGTCTGCGTTGACACCAAGGAGCCGGCGCGAATCGTGGCGTCGCCAGCGGCGATGGCGATGCTGCCACCGGGTGGGTCCTTCGCAGCGATCCTGGTGTAAACGAATGCTTGCTTGTCCAGCTCCAGCGTGCCGTTGGCAACCGGCAGTGGGCCGCTTGGGCTGACCTCTGACGGACCGGCGCCAACCGCGACCAGGCGAATATTGCCGGTGCTGGCGCGCACTTCGGCGTGCTCGATGGCAAGGTCACCACCCACCAGGCTCAGGCCCGCGCGCTTGCCATCGAGCACGGCATCTTTGACGGAGACACTCGCCCGCGTGGCCCCGAGAAACCCGAACGCGCTGGGCTCTGCACTAGAGAACGTACTGCCACTGGTGGTGTCGGCGTAAAACCGGCCATCCGGAAACCTCAAGTAGTTCGCCGTGCTGACATGAAACGCCCCCGGCACATCGACACTGGCGCCTGCGCCAAAGGTGACCCCCGCCGGGTTGATGAAGAAGAAGGCGGGTGTGGCACCACCCGCGGCGCTCAGGCGCAGGGTGCCGTTGATTTGCGACAGCTCGCCGCCGGTGACGCGGCTGATGACGTTGGCCAATGTGGGGCTGGTGGTGCTGAAGTTGGCGGCTTCGCCGGTGGCCAGATTGAAGGTCTGGAAGCTGTGGAACAGGTTGTTGCCTGCCAGTTTGCCCAGCGTCTGGGGGATTGCGTAGTTCGGCCCGGTCAGCGTTTGGGCAGCCTGGCCCAGGCTGGTGTCGGTGCGGATTTGCGCTTGCGCCAAAGTGCCGAGCCAGGGCGTGGCAGCCGCCAGCAGCCAGAGGCCCCAGCGGGGGGGCGCCCGGTGGCGTAAACGCACGAAGCGATTTGACAGGTGGTGCATCACAGCCAGTTCCCAATCAAGGCAAATGGCGCCCAATAGAAGGGGTGCGCCAGTTGCCGCTTGCCGATGAGTTGACGTTGCGCCTGGCGCAACGCCTGGGCTTTGCTCAAGCCTTGTTGGGCCAGGCCTTGGTAAAAACTCTCCATGACCAGAACGGCCGCCTCGTCATCGACCGGCCACAGCGTGCCCAGCACACTCTTGGCACGCGCTTTCATGGCGGCACCGGAGATGCCCAATGGCGCTCGGTCGTTGCCCGCGGCGGTCTCGCAGGCGGACAGGCTGAGTAATTCGATCGGATGCTTTTGGAACTGCTCGCCCGACAACATGGCCTGCAAACCATCGAGCGTGAGCAGATCGTCGTAGGCCAGGATGTAGCTGGAGTCGGCGCTGCCGCCAAAGATGCCGTGCGAGGCCACGTGGATGATGCGGTGTTGCTGTGATTGCGCCGCATGGCGGAAGGCGTCCACGGTGAATTGAGCGTCCAGCAAGCTGGTGCCGGGCACGATGCGCCGCAGCGCTTCAACTTCCTTGGTGACGCCTGGCAGCGCCAGGGCGCCGCGCATTGTCTCCAGCGTCTCGGCGCGTGTTGTGGCAGTGGCCATGGCCGATCTGGTCGCGCTGACCCTGGGTGAGCGCAACAGTCGGCCTGACGTCAGCGCGGGTGTTGAGCGCGGCGTGGAGGCATCAGCCAGCAGTTCAGCCAGCCGGGTCGAGCCGTATTTGTCTACCACGTCGCCGAAGTTGGAAGCACCCGCAACCAAGGCGGTCATGGATTGGCGCGGCGCAGCCTGGGTGTTGGTCATGGTCAAGCCGGTGGCGGATGCGATGGCGTACTTTTCAATTGCGTACTGCGCGCCGTCGTGCAGCACCGCCAGGGGGATCACGCGTAAGGTGGCGTCCGGAACAAATACCAGGGTGTCGATCGCGTCACGGCGCAAGAGGTCTTCCAGCGGGCGCAGTATCCAGTCGTAAAGCTGCTTTGCCGCGCTCAGGTGTCGGCCGCGCTGGTCACGTAGTTCGCCCGCCAGTGTGCTCACTGCCGCCTGCACGGACTCACTGGGCACGGTGGTGCTGAAGCGGGTCATGGCATCCGAGGTTTGCACCAGCAGCTCGATGCGGTCGGCAAAGATAATGGGGTACAGCACCAACGTTCCGGCCGGTATCACCGTCTGGCTACCGCCCTTGACCGCGTCCACCGCGCAGCGGTCGCCCAGGTAGTCCTGCATCTCGGTCTGCTTGAGCAGTTCGACTGTGTCGAGAGCCCGACGCAGTGTGGCTTGAAGCTGGCTCTGGGGCGCCGCGTCACTGGTTTTCAGCAAGGTATCAACCAGTCCCAGGTAGATGGGCTCGAAGGTGGTTCGAAAAGACGACTGTCCATCGTCGTAGTCGATGGGGATGTCCTGGCGCATCCTCTCCAACTGGCTCACCGCGCCTTGGTACGCGGTCAGCGCGCGTTGCGCTTGGCCCTGGGCCTGGTGCAGCCGTGCGGAGCGCCATGTCAGGGCGATGGCCAGGTCGCCGGTCGCGTTGCTTGCGGCGCTGCGCAGGCGCGTGATGGCCTCTTGATTCAGCCGCATGGCGTCGCCGATGCGGCCCTGCGCCTCATGCCATTGCGCCAACGCGTCCAGGGACTCCAGATGCGCCCGCGAGCCGGGCGCCGTCTGGCTGGACAGGGAGTGGGCCTGCTCCAAGCTACGGTGGGCCAGGGAACGGGCTTGGGTGTCCAAGCTGAGGGCTTGCTGCCCAAGGTTGAGGTGAAGCCGCGCGTCCAGCCTGGCCGTCGGGTGCGCGCCGATATCACGGTGGAGAGCTTCCAAATGTTGCGCGCGCAGTGCCGGTTCTTCCAGTCGGGCCAGGTTCAGGCTGGCCAGAAGCCCGGTGGCGCTGTTCGCGCCCGCCATTTGCTTGGCCTGGGTGTAATGTTGTGTGGCCAGGGCTGGGTCCCTGCGCAGCAGCGCGAGGTTACCGAGGTCAATTGACAGAGCGGCTTGCTCGTCACCAGGGGTCAAAGTTTGCGCCTCCTGGAACGACTGCGCGGCTTGGTCCAAGCGGCGGGCCTGTAGCAGCGTGGCGCCCAATTCGCGCGCTGCCCGTGCGCGTTCGGTGTCGTTGGCGGCGAGTTGCCTGGCGTGTTGAAAGTGCGCAATGGACTGGTCTATGCCGCCGCCCTGGCGAATCGAGGCGCCAGTGGCCATCAGGCTGGCCCAGTTCACGGCTGGTTGCGCCACGCACGCGCAGGCCAGGCTCGCCAAGGTGATCGCCATCAACCGTCGAATGTTTTTTGAGGACATTGGCAACTCGTTGCGTCGGACTACTGTGCGGGTCAAGGCCTGGCCTTGAGCTCGCAATGGACTGTATCAAGACTCCTGGGCTACCAATCTGGGCGCCGACCGGTCATTATGCGGCGGACGACCTGAGGCTGGTCACACGGTTGGATTGAATTTTTGAATCAAGGCGTCACACTGAACCACCGCTGCGGCGAAGTCGAAGGCGCTGACGGCGGCGTCGAGTTGGTCGAAGTCGCTGGCTGCGTGATTGGCGTAGCTTGCGAGCAACTGGGCGTGGCTATCAAGGGCGGCCATGTCGGAGCTCACCAGAAGCCCGCGCAGCGTCTGGAGATGCGCCACTAGCGCGGACGCATCCAGCGTGGCAGGGGTTAGTGCAGGGGCTCCTCGCGCAATGGCTTGGGCCAGGCCTTGTGCGACCTGGCTCATGAGGCCGGTGGTGCGGACCACGGCCTCGCGAAGGCGGGTTTGCAAGTCCGTGAGGTCGAAGGCGGTGTGTGCGGACTTGAGACCGCTTTCGGCCACCATGGCGACATCTGCCAGGTGCGTGGCGCCGACCGTCTGGGACAGCCCTTTCAAGGTGTGCATGAGACGGCCGGCGCCGTTTTGATCACCATGGTGCAATAGTTGGTCGAGTTGATCCGGGGTAGCGGCGATCTCCTTCAGGTACGACTGGAGAACACGGACGTACAGCGCCTTGTTACCGCCCATTCGTACCAGCGCACCGTCCGTGTCCACGGCGGCGTCAAACTCGGGCGTCGGCCGCGCAGCGTCCGGGCTCAAAGCGGGGGGTGCCAGGCCAGACTGGGGAGCGCCTGAGGCGGGATCGGTCGAGGGCTTGCACAGGCCGAGGCCGACTGTGCCGGAACGACGCGTGTAGTTGAGCAACACGTCAACCAGGTGGGCCACGTCGAAGGGCTTGCCAATATGGTCGTTCATGCCCGCCGCCAGGCAGGCCTCGCGGTCCGAGGCCATGGCGTTGGCCGTCATGGCGATCACCGGCAGCGCGATCAAGCCCAGTTCCTGGCGAATGGCCGCCGTGGCGGCGTAGCCATCCATGACCGGCATCTGGATGTCCATCAGTACCGCATCGAAAGGCGGGTCGGCCCGGGCCACCGCCGCCACACCCAACTGCCCGTTGTCCGCCAGCTCGACCACGGCGCCTTCCGCGCTCAGCAGTTCCTGCGCAACCTGCTGGTTGACCTGGTTGTCTTCGATCACCAGCAAGCGCAAACCGTCCAGGCGCCCCTGGCTGGCACGGGATGCTCGGGGACGCGTGCGCAGATTGCCGAGGCCGGCGCGGGCGTCAACAATGGCATCGCACAACATCGAAGCGGTGATCGGCTTGATCAAGAACGCATTGAGCCGCGCCTGTTCCATGGCACTGCGGCGTGCGAGCATTTCTCGATCATGGCTGGCCACCATGATGGTCAGGGGCGGGAGTGTGCCGGTGCTGAGGTGATGGATGCGGCGAATCGTCTCCCATCCGTCCATGCCGGGCATCTGCCAGTCCACGATGATCGCCTGATAGGGCGTGCCACCAGCTTCAGCACGCGTCTTGATAACGCCAATCGCCTCCGCGCCGGTTGGGCAAGCGTCGACTTGCGCGCCCAGCGAGCGGCACATCGACACCAGGATCCGGCGTGCCGTGGCGTTGTCGTCCACGACCAGCACGCTCAAGTCGCCAATCGTCGCCGTGCTGAGTCGCTCCGGTTCATCGGCGCGTGGGGCAACGGTGGACAAGGTGATGCTGAAGTGAAAGGTGCTGCCCTCTCCCAGCGCGCTGTTCACGACGAGCGTGCCGCCCATTAGAGCGACCAGCCGCCGCGAGATCGACAGCCCCAGGCCGCTGCCTCCATAACGCCGCGTGGTGGAGGCTTCCGCCTGCGAAAAACCATCAAAAATGTGATCCTGCTGGTCGAGGGCGATACCAATACCGTTGTCGTGCACGGATAGACGCAGCGTGGCGTCGGAGTCGGTTCGGGCAAGCAGCCGGATCTGAATGATGACTTCACCCTGTTCGGTGAATTTGATGGCGTTGCTGCCCAGGTTGATGAGGACCTGCTGCAGGCGCATGGCGTCCCCAAGCAGCGTCTCGGGTAGGGCCGGGTCAATGTCAAACAGCACCTCGACAGGTTTGCCAGCGGCATTGGCCGACAAAATGACCGATAGCTCGCGCAGCAGTTGATCGGGCCGAAAGGGCTGCGGGTCCAGCGTCATCTTGTCGGCGTCCATCTTGGCGGAGTCCAGGATGTCGTTGAGCAAGCCCAGCAGCGATTTCGCGGCCACCTCGGTCTTGCCGGTGTAGTCGAGTTGGCGCGGCGTCAGTTCGGTTCTTTGGAGCAGGCTGAGCATGCCCAGGATGGCATTCATCGGTGTGCGGATCTCGTGGCTCATGTTGGCCAAGAATTGGCTCTTGGCGGCCGTGGCCGCCTCGGCGACATTCTTGGCCGCCAGGAGATCGGCTTCAGCGCGTTTTCGTTCGGTCACATCTTCGTAAAGGGCCATCAGCATTCGCGTTGAGTCGCTGCCCGCCAACGGCGCGGCCGTGATGCGGCACCAAAACAAAGAGCCATCCTTGCGCACCGCGCGTGTTTCGTAGGGGTAGGTCTCGGCGCGGGAAGTCGCTGCGGAGACTTCTCGACCAATGGCTTCAAATTCCGCGTCACTGGAGAACAGGATACGTGCGGATTGCCCAATCACCTCGCCTGGCGCGTAGCCGAACAGTCGCTCGAAGCTTGGACTGGTCAGGACGAACCGGCGTTGCGAGAACATGGCGATTCCATGGGGCGAGGTGGCAAACATCGCGTTCTGTCGTTCCAGTCCTTCTCTCAGCGCCTGCAGCACGGTCAGATGCTTGTTGAAGCCGCGCACCAACTGTCCAATTTCATCCTCCTGCTCGGCTGACGCTGGCAAAGCGTGGTGCACTCCTTGCGGGTCTTTCTGGAGCAGAAGGAATCCCGTGGCCACGGCTCGAATCGGCGCCACCACCGTGCGGGCGAAGTGCCAGGTCAGCGCGGCAATGATCAGGAGCCCCAAGGCGATCAACAGGAAGCTTGCCATGGCGAGTTGGTTGACCTGCTGCGTGAGCAAACGGCGCGGCGTCACGACTACCAACTGGCGCATCTGCCCGTCCATCGGGGCTGCATTCATCAAGACGTCCTGGCCGTCCAGCGACAGTTGGTGCACCGGCTTGGCGCCGCGCACCAGCGCCAGTAGCGCCGGTGTCAGGGACTGTCCGAACAGCTTGTGGTCGGAGTGCAGTGCGATGTTGCCATGGCGATCGAGCTGCATCAATTGGGTGCCGGGCTCAAGCGGCACGTCAGCCAGAAAGCTGCGCATGATTTCGTCGTTGAGGTTGATCGCCAGTACGCCCACGGCGTCCGACTTCCCGGTGGCGGGAGAGAAGTGCTGAATCGCGCGCACCACGGTGATGACCTTTTTGTGGACGGAGTGCTCGTTGAGGTTGTCGTCGATGCCACGCCACACAAGCGGTGTGCTGGCGTGCAGCGATTCATCGAGCAGCTCCGTCGTCAAGGCGGGTCGGATTCGGCTGACGTCCAGCGTTTCGCCAATGTGGAACTGCTCGCCGCCACGCGACAAGACATCAATCGACACCAGCCCCTTGACGCGCACGTAACTGTTGAGCAGGTAACCCATTTGGGCACGCATTTCCAGCGCGTCATAGCTGCTGCCAAGCCCTTCGTCCGCACGGCGCAGGGCCAGCCCGATGGCGGCGTTGCCGGCGATGTTGGCGGCCAGGTCTTCGACCTGCTCGTTGTAGAGGTGCAGGTAGGACGACAAAACGCCCACCAAGCGCGTGTTCTCGGCCTCGGCTTGGTTCAGGACGATGCGTTTGGATATCTCGAAAGCGGATAGCCCCAACATCATCAACGGCAATATCCCCGCCAGCAGCAGGTAGCCCAACATCTTGACCGTGATGTTGAAGCGCCACTTCACGATTGGGTAGAACTCGTCGGGATGGATGAGGTCATCGCTACTTCAAGGTCGCGGCATTGACCAAGCTGGTGTCGATGGTGGTGACCGCTGGCACCGCGCTGCCTTGGATCATTCTGATCGCCAAGGCAACGCCCTGGTAGCCCTGCGCGGCAGCCTGTTGGTCGATCGTGCCGGCCATGCGGCCGGCCTTGATTTCGGCAATCGCCTCGCCCAGCGCGTCGTAGCCGACAACTTTGACATGGGTCTTGCCACTCTCCTGTAGGTACTTGATTGCACCAATCGCCATCATGTCGTTGGCGGCGAACAGCAGCTTGACATGGGGGTGTTTGCCGAACAAGGTCTTGCTCACCTCATAGGCCTCGTCGATTTTCCAGTTTGCGGTTTCCGAAGCCACCACTGTGACGTGCCGATTCTCCAGCAGCGCGCGCCGGGCGCCTTCGGTGCGCTGGTGCGAATTGTCGGCGCTGCGGATGCCCTCCAGAATGGCGGCCTCGGTTGGCGAGGTCACACCTTCGACCAGGAACTTGCCGGCCTGGTAGGCACCCGCGTGGTTGTCCACGCCGATGAACGGAATTGGATCCATGCCGGCCCGCTTGACGGCCAGCGGGTCGAGGCGGTTGTCGATGTTGACGACCTTGATGCCGGCGTCCAATGCCTTCTTGAGGGCCGGAATCAGACGCTGCGAGTCACCCGGAGCGATGACGATGGCGGCGACCTTGGCGGCAGTGAGGTCCTCGACCAGTTGGATCTGCTGTTCGATCGAGGTCTCCTGCGCCGCGGTCTTGACTTTCAGCGTGATGCCGAACTCTTGCTCGGCGCGTCGCGCGCCTCGTTCCATTTCCACGAAGAAGGGGTTGGTCAAGGTCTTCATGACCAGGCCAATTTCCTTCTTGGCTGGCGGTGAGACCGACGAGCCGGGTGGCGAGGTGGTTGTGGTGTTTACGCTGGGGCCGCTAGACTGACCACAAGCGAGCAGACCGAAGGCGAGGGCCAGGGCGGGTAGTGGACGCAGTAGACGCATGGGTCTCCTTTTGCACAAAATGGCTGGGCAAGCGAAGCTCGTGGAGGAAAGCCGATGGTCGCGCGCAACCGTCGATTCGCCCACCCATGATCATGATGCGCGTTGGATCACCAGACCGTCAAGTGGATCGTGGCCGCTGCTCAAGGGTCCCAGTTGCCGCGCGATGTTCAGCGACGAACCTGCAATGCGCCTGGATTGACGATGTTGGTCGGGGTGCCCTTGATGAAGTTCACGACGTTGTCAAATGCGGCCCCGAAGTACAACTCGTAGCTGTCTTTTTCGACATAACCGATGTGCGGCGTGCAAATACAGTTCTCCAGCCGCAGCAAGGCGTGGCCTTGCAGAATCGGTTCGGTTTCGAACACATCCACCGCCGCCAGGCCCGGTCGACCCCGGTTGAGGGCGCTGATCAAGGCGTCAGGTTCGATCAGTTCAGCCCGTGAGGTGTTGACCAGCAGGGAAGTCGGTTTCATGCGCGTGAGGTGCTCGAGCCGCACGATGGATCGGGTTTCGTCATTGAGTCGAAGGTGCAGTGAGAGCACGTCAGAGCGCTCGAATAGATCCGTTTGGGAGTTGGCTATTTCGAAACCGTCCTGGGCGGCGCGTTCGTGGGACTGCTCGCGGCCCCACACCACTACGGTCATGCCAAACGCCCGGGCATAACCAGCCACGATTTGCCCTATCTTGCCGTAGCCGAAAACACCAAGTGTCCGGCCCCGTAGTACGCTGCCGAGCCCGAAATTGGCCGGCATGGAGCTCGCTTTCAGGCCCGACTGCTGCCAGGCGCCATGTTTCAGGTTCCCGATGTATTGAGGAAGTCGGCGCGTCGCGGCCATGATCAAGGCCCAGGTCAGTTCGGCCGGCGCCACGGGTGAGCCGATGCCCTCCGCCACGGCAATGCCGCGCTCGGTACACGCCAAGACATCGATATGAGGTCCAACACGGCCGGTCTGAGCGACCAGCTTGAGCTTGGGCAGCTTGTCGATGACTTGTCGCGGGAGATGCGTGCGCTCGCGGTTGAGCACGATCACATCGGCATCTTTGAGCCGCACCGACAATTGCCCCAGCCCTTTGACCGTATTGGTGTAGACCTTGGCCTGAAACGCGTCCAGTTTCGCGGCACAGTTCAGCTTGCGCACCACGTCCTGATAGTCATCGAGAATCACGATATTCATAGGGCGCAATTGTGCCCTGGCAAATCGGCCCCTCAGTGCAAACGGCGAAATCCCAGCGATATTGCGTCACGACCGTGGGGCGCTTGGCACACGCGATGGCCAGCTTGGCGCAGAACACCGAGTCAGTGCAGCGCCGCCTCACGGGCGGCCAGGCGGTCGAGTTCGGCGCAAACGTCGGACATGCGCCCGGATATCACCATGCGTCCAACCTGAGCGGATGTTTGGCCCGCTTCCAGGAAGCGCACCACACGCAGTGGCCGCGGTGATGACGCCTTGAGCGCGCCGC
>CXWL01034573.1_pt1 | contig 15875 bp, 15 predicted proteins | sample 590931 | NCBI WGS metagenome assembly CXWL01 (sample SAMEA3498368, study PRJEB10139) | groundwater metagenome | biome: water well; material: biofilm material | place: Germany | collected 2015-04-27 | reverse complement strand
CCTGGTAGAGCGCTACGTTCGGGACGTAGAGGCCGGAGGTTCGAATCCTCTCACCCCGACCAGGTTTTCTTCTCGCGCCGAGCCGGATCCGCCATGGCGACGCTGTAACCAATCGTCTGCATCGTGCAGGCGCTGCTTGTTCGGCGTTTACACCCCGGGGAGGATCGGCGATGATCGTTGCGATATGCAGCATTTGACCTGACGCCGATGGCCGCCGAGACGCTGGTTGAACCGCCACAATCCTCGCTGTCGGGCGTGGCCCGCGTGCTTGTCAACGCTGGCAAGCTCAGCGCCAAGACGGCTGAAGATCTGACGCGCAGCGCGCGCGACCGCAAGACCAGCTTCGTCACCGCGCTGATCGGCGCGGGCGCCGTCAAGCCCGACGACCTGGCACACACCCTGTCCACCGCGCTGGCCTTGCCGCTGATCGACCTCAATGCGGTCGACGCCCAGAAGCTGCCGCGCAATCTCGTCGATCAGAAAATCGCCAGCCAGTACCAGCTGATGGTGCTGGGCAAGCGCGGCAACCGCCTGTTCATCGGCGCCGCCGACCCCACCGACCAGGAAGCGGTGGAGCGCATCAAGTTCGCCACCCAGCTCACGCCCGAGTGGGTGATCGTCGAGTACGACAAGCTGATGCACCAGCTTGACAGCCAGGGGGCCAGCGTCAACGAGGTGCTGGAAACGCTGGCCAGCGCCGACTTCGACTTCGACGTCACCGACGAAGAAACGGCCGCCGCCGAAAGCGCCGAAGTCACCACCGAGGTCGAAGACGCCCCGGTGGTCCGCTTCCTGCAGAAGATGCTGATCGACGCGATCAACATGCGCGCCTCCGACCTGCACTTCGAACCCTACGAATACAACTACCGGGTGCGTTTCCGCATCGATGGCGAGTTGCGCGAGATCACCCAGCCACCGATCGCCATCAAGGACAAGCTGGCCTCGCGCATCAAGGTCATCTCGCGCATGGACATCGCCGAGAAGCGCGTTCCGCAAGACGGCCGCATGAAGCTCAAGTTCGGCTCCAAGGCGATCGACTTCCGCGTCAGCACCTTGCCCACGCTGTTTGGCGAGAAGGTCGTGATCCGCATCCTGGACCCTTCCAGCGCCAAGCTCGGCATCGAAGCGCTGGGCTACGAAAAGATCGAAAAGGATCGTCTCATGCAGGCCATCGGCCGGCCTTACGGGATGATCCTGGTCACCGGGCCCACGGGCAGCGGCAAGACGGTGTCGCTCTACACCTGCCTGAATATCCTCAACCAGCCCGGCGTGAATATCGCCACCGTTGAAGACCCGGCTGAAATCAACCTGCCCGGCGTCAACCAGGTCAACGTCAACGACCGGGCGGGCCTCACCTTTGCTGCCGCGCTGAAGTCGTTTCTGCGTCAGGATCCCGACATCATCATGGTCGGCGAAATCCGCGATCTCGAGACCGCCGATATCGCCATCAAGGCTGCCCAGACCGGCCACCTGGTGATGAGCACGCTGCACACCAACGACGCGCCCACCACGCTGACGCGACTGCTCAACATGGGCGTGGCACCGTTCAATATCGCCGCCAGCGTGCTGCTCATCACGGCGCAGCGACTGGCGCGCAAGCTGTGCGAGAACTGCAAGAAGCCAGCCGACTATCCTCGCGAGTCGATGCTCAAGGCGGGCTTCAAGGCCGAAGACCTGGACGGCAACTGGAAGCCCTTCCGCGCGGTGGGCTGCTCTGCCTGCAACAACGGCTACAAGGGCCGGGTCGGTGTTTACCAAGTGATGCCCATCACCGAGGCCATCCAGCGCATCATCCTGTCCGAAGGCACGGCGCTCGACATCGCCAAGCAGGCTGAATCCGAGGGCGTTCGCAACCTGCGCCAGTCGGGCCTGGTCAAGGTGAGAGCCGGCGTGACGACGCTCGAAGAAGTGATCCTGGTCACCAACGAATAGGCGCGGCCCGCCGCCACTGCCCACCCACCCACTCCATCGCAGACCCCCATCCCATGGCCACAGCAGCACTCGCCAAGCCCTCGAAGGAAGCCATCTTTGAGTGGCAGGGAAAGGACAAGAACGGCAAGATCGTGCGCGGCGAGATGCGTGCCGGCGGCGAGGCCGTGGTCAACGCCAGCCTGCGCCGCCAGGGCATCCTGATCACCAAGGTCAAGAAGCGCCGATCCAGCGGCGGCCGCGCCATCAAGCAGCGCGACGTCGCCATCTTCACGCGGCAGTTGGCCACGATGATGAAGGCCGGCGTGCCGCTGCTGCAGTCGTTTGACATCGTCGCGCGCGGCAGCACCAACCCGCGCATGACCAAGCTGCTCACCGACATCCGCTCCGATGTCGAGACCGGCACCAGCCTGTCGTCCGCCTTTCGCAAGCACCCGCTCCAGTTCGACGCGCTGTACTGCAACCTGGTCGAGGCCGGCGAGGCCGGCGGCATCCTCGAGGCGCTGCTCGACCGGCTGGCGATCTACCAGGAAAAGACGCTGGCCATCAAGAGCAAGATCAAGTCGGCGCTGATGTATCCGATCGCGGTGATCGTCACTGCCTTCGTCGTGTTGACCGTGATCATGATCTTCGTGATCCCGGCCTTCGAGGATGTCTTCAAATCCTTTGGCGGCGAACTGCCGGCGCCGACGCTGGTGGTGATCTGGTTGTCCAAATTCTTCGTCGCCTGGTGGTGGGCGATCTTCGGGTTGCTCGGCGGCGGGATGTATTTCTTCTTCGAGAGCTGGAAGCGCTCCGAGAAGATGCAGATGGCGATGGACCGCATCCTGCTCAAGATTCCGATCTTCGGCGACCTGATCAACAAGTCGGTCATCGCACGCTGGACGCGCACCCTGTCCACGATGTTCGCCGCCGGCGTGCCGCTGGTGGAAGCGCTCGATTCGGTGGGCGGTGCCTCGGGCAACGCCGTCTATGCGCAGGCCACCGAACAGATCCAGAAAGATGTCTCCACCGGCTCCGCCCTCACGACCTCGATGACCGCCACCGGCGTCTTTCCGACCATGGTGCTGCAGATGGCCGCCATCGGCGAGGAATCGGGCTCGCTCGATCACATGCTGGCCAAGGCCGCCGAGTTCTACGAAGACGAGGTCGACGAAATGGTGAAAGGCCTGTCCAGCCTGATGGAACCCTTCATCATCGTGATCCTGGGCGTCCTGATCGGCGGCATCGTGGTCTCGATGTACCTGCCGATCTTCAAGCTGGGTGCGGTCGTCTGACGGTGGCCGGGTTCCTTGACGGCCTGCCGGCCGATCTCCTGCTCTCGCCCTGGGCCCTGGCCCTGCTCGGGCTGGCGGTGGGCAGCTTCCTCAACGTGGTGTCGCACCGCCTGCCGCTCATGCTTGAGCGGCAGTGGTGGGGCGACGTGGCGGCCCAGCTCGCCGACCCCGAATCCTTCCGCCGCGTCTTTGCCGCCGATGCGCCTGACCGGCTTGCGCTGGTCAGCGGCGCACTCGAGAAGTCATTGGCGGGCCTGGCGCCGCTGGGCCTGGCGCAGCCGGGCTCGCGTTGCCCGGCCTGCGGCCACGCGATCCGGTGGTATCAGAACATCCCCGTGCTGAGCTGGCTGGCGCTGCGGGGCCGCTGCTCGGCCTGCGGCACGCGCATCGGGCTGCGCTACCCGCTCGTCGAGCTGGCCACCGCGTTGATGTTCGGTGCCATCGCCTGGCGCACCGGGCCACAACCGGTGGCCTTGCTGTGGTCTGGCGTGGCCGCCGCCCTGCTGGCGCTGGCGCTGATCGACTGGGACACCACCGTGCTACCCGACGCGTTGACGCTGCCGCTGCTGTGGGCCGGCCTGGCGGCTGCCGCTCTCGGCTGGCTGCCCGCACTGACGCTCGTGCAGTCGCTGTGGGGCGCCGTGGCGGGCTACCTGTCGCTGTGGTCGGTGTACTGGATCTTCAAGCTCGTGACCGGCAAGGAGGGCATGGGCTTTGGCGACTTCAAGCTGCTCGCCGCGCTGGGCGCGTGGCTGGGCTGGCAGGCGATCCTGCCCATCGTGCTGATGGCCTCGATCATCGGCGCCGCAGTCGGCCTGGCGATGAAGGCCACGGGTTCGCTGCGCGAGGGCCGCTTCGTGCCCTTCGGCCCCTTTCTCGCCGGCGGCGGGCTCGTCGTGATGCTGGCCGGCTTGCCACAGGTGTTGGGGTGGATGGGCTGGTAGCCAGGGTGCCGTTGGCCATCGGCCTGACGGGTGGCATCGGCAGTGGCAAGAGCACCGTCGCGCGGCTTCTGGTGGCCTGCGGCGCGCACCTGGTGGATACCGACGCCATCGCCCGCGCCCTCACCTTGCCCGGCGGTCCCGCCCTGCCGGCGCTGGCGGCCGAATTCGGCCCGCAGGCGCTGGGCCCAGACGGCGGACTCGACCGCGAACAGATGCGCCGTCGGGTCTATGCAGACGCCGCCGCCCGCGCCCGGCTCGAGGCGATCCTGCATCCATTGATCGGCCACGAGGCGCAGCGCCAGGCGGCCTGCGGCACCGGCCGGCCGCTGGTCTTTGACGTCCCGCTGCTGGCCGAATCGCAGGGTCCGCGGTCGTGGCGCGCGCGCGTCGATCGGGTGCTGGTGGTCGATTGCGAAGTGGCAACGCAGGTGGCGCGGGTGGCGCAGCGGCCGGGCTGGAGCGCCGACAGTGCCCAAAGTGTGGTGGCGCAGCAGGCCACGCGCGAGGCCCGGCGGGCCATTGCCGATGCCGTGATCTTCAACGACGCGCTCACGCTGGCGCAGCTCGAGACCGAGGTGCGCAGCCTGTGGGCCTTGTGGCTGGGGCCCGCGGGCACTGTGGAACAATCACGCACGGCACCGATTTTCCCCGCACCGCCGCCTGACGCCTGAGCCCGCCTTGGTCCTTTACGAGTACCCGTTCAACGAGAGCATCCGCACGATGCTGCGGCTTGAACACCTGTTTGACCGCCTGGGCCAACTGGTGGCGCGCGACGCGCCGGTGGATCACCACTTTGCGCTGGCCACCATCTTCGAGATCATGGACGTGGCCTCGCGCGCCGATCTCAAGAGCGACCTGCTCAAGGAGCTTGAGCGCCACCGCATCCAGCTGCAGGCCTACCGCGGCCACCCGGGCATCTCGGAGGTCGCCCTCGAGACCATGATCGGCCGCATGGAACTGGCCTTTGCCGGCGTCAACCAGTTGCAAGGCAAGGCCGGCCAGGTGCTGGCCAGCAACGACTGGCTGATGAGCATCCGCAGCCGCATCAGCATCCCCGGCGGCACCTGTGAATTCGACCTGCCGGGCTACTACGCCTGGCAGCAGCACACGCCTGAAAAGCGCCGCTCCGATCTCAATGGCTGGATAGGCACGCTGACCCCGCTGGCGCAGGCGCTGCAGGTGCTGCTGGGCCTGCTGCGCGACAGCGGCACGCCGCAGCGCATGGTGGCCGCTGGCGGCCAGTACCAGCAGAGCCTGCCTGCCGGCAAGGTGTATCACCTGATGCGGGTGCGTGTCGACGCCGCCAGCGGCCTGGTGCCCGAAATCAGCGGCCACCGGCTGATGGCGCTGATCCGCTTCATGCGCCCAGATGCCGAAGGCCGCCTGCGCCCGGCCGGTGCCGACGCCACGTTCGAGCTGGCGCTGTGCTCCTGACGCGTGACCAGACATCGATGAGCGACTCCACCTTGCGCACAGTGCCGTGCCCCACCTGCCGCAGGCCCGCCGTCTTCGACCCGAGCAACCGGTGGCGCCCGTTCTGCGGTGAGCGCTGCCGCAGCGCCGATCTGGGCGCCTGGGCCAGCGAGAGCTTCCGCCTGCCGGCCGACGCCTCAGACGAGGCGCCGCCCGACGCCTCGCCGGCCGACGCGCACCTGCCGCCGGGCCACTGAACCCGCCGCCCACCCGCATGCCCGCCGCTGCGCTGCACGGCCACATCCTCACCCCGCTGGGCTTCGTGCGCGGTGAGCTGCGGCATGCCGGAGGCCGCATCGAGGCGGTGATCGGCGAGCCGGTGCCCGAAGCGCAAGCGCGCGCCAGCACCCTGCCGCTCGTATTGCCGGGCTTCATCGACCTGCATGTGCATGGCGGCGGTGGCCACGACAGCATGGCCGGCGGCGAGGCGGCGCTGCATATCGCCCGCACCCACGCCCGCCACGGCAGCACCGCGCTGCTGGCCACCACCATGACCGCCCCGCGTGCCGAGATCGAAGCCGCCCTGCGCGCCCTGGCCCCGCATATCGCCCAGCGGCCACGCGGCGCGGCACGCATCCTGGGCGTGCATCTCGAAGGCCCGTATATCAACCCCGGCCGGCTCGGCGCACAACCCGACCACACGGCCACCGCCACGCTGGACGACGTGCTCGCGCTGGACGCGCTGGCACCGCTGAAGCTGATCACGATCGCGCCCGAGTTGGCGGGCCACCTGGCGCTGATCGTGGCCCTGCGCGAGCGCGGTTTCGTGGTCCAGATCGGTCACTCGGCGGGCCGCTACGAAGACGGCGTGGCCGCCCTGGCCGCCGGTGCCACCGGCTTCACGCACCTCTTCAACGCCATGACCGGGCTGCACCACCGCGAGCCCGGCATGGCCGGTGCGGCGCTGGCCCATGCCGAGCGCGCCGAGATCATCCCCGACCTGCTGCACGTCCACCCCGGCGCCATCCTGGCCGCGCTGCGCGCCATCCCGGGCCTGTACTGCGTCACCGACTCCACCGCCGCCACCGGCATGCCCGACGGCGAATACCGCCTCGGCCGGCACACCGTCACCAAATGCCTGGGCGGTGTGCGGCTGGCCGACGGCACGCTGGCCGGCAGCACCCTCACGATGGACCAGGCGCTGCGCAACCTGGTGGGCCTGGGCCTGCCGCTGGCGCAGGCCTCGCGCCGCACCGCGACCCTGGCCGCCGAGCACCTGGGCCTGGCCGACCGTGGCCGGCTGGTGGCCGGGGCATGGGCCGACATGGTGGTCCTCGACCCCGGTCTGCGGCTCCAGCGCGTGCTCGTCGAAGGTGAAGAGATCGACCTCGGCGGTGAACGCTGAGCCACGCCCTTGACGCCTGGGGTTGAGAGGCGGTCCCATGCACCCGCACACGGGATCGCCTCTCAACCGCTGCGCGCCGGCGCGGCAATAAGCACGGCCTAGCCCGGCCTGTTTGCGCCTTTGCCCGTCGGTGAAGGGCGTACCTTGCGGGCACAGGCGGGCACCCGTTGCGGGCTCGCTGCCAGGTTTTCCACGCCCACCCCCGATGAACCCATTTGATCTGCCGGCTTCGCTCGTGGCGACGCACCCGGACCCCGTGCCGGAGGCGGCCCATGCGCGCGTGCTGATGGACCAGGCACAGACCGGCCTGTACGTCGTGCAGGACGGCCTCATCGGCTATGCCAACCCGATGCTGGCGGCCATGCTCGGCTGGCCGGCACATGAGCTGGTGGGCCAGCCACACACGGTGACCATGTCGCCCGAGTTCCACGCCCATGCCGACGCCGCCGTTGCGCGCCGGCTGGCCGGCCATGCCGGACACCCGGGCGAGGTGCGCTGCACGCGCCGCGACGGAACGCTCTTTGACGTGCGCGTGCTCGCGCGATGCATCGAGTTCCACGGCCGCCCCGCCGTGCTGGTCACGCTGCTCGATATCACCGAGCTGAAGGAGGCCCTGCGCAGCGCCGAGTGGAACGCCAGCATGCTGGCGCGCACCGAGGCGCTGTGCCGCGCCGGCTCGTTCGAGATGGCGTGGCCGGCCGGCCGGCTGCGCATGTCGGCCGGCCTGGTGGCACTGCTGGGGCTGCCCCCGGGCAGTCCGCTGGATGCCAACCTGGAGACGCTGTCCTGGGTGCCCGACGACGAGCAGGCCTATGTCGCCGGCATCTGGCGCAACGCCGTCGCGGGCGAGGCCTTCGAATTCCAGCACCGCGTGCTGTGCGCCGACGGGCGCCGCCTGGTGGTCTTGCACCGGGGTCAGTTGGACGACGGCGGCCGCGGCGTGGCCCTGCTGCAGGATGTCTCGGCACAGGTCGAGGCGGCCGAGCGGATCCAGGATCTGGCCACCCACCACGAGGTCACGGGCCTGCCCAACCGGGCCTGGCTGCTCGACCAGGTGGACGCCGCCATGCACGCCGCGCGCTGGGAGTCCCGCGGCTTTGCGCTGCTGGCCATCGACCTGCCGCGCATCGCCGAAGTCAAGGCCAGCATGGGCTTCGGCGCCGGTGACACGCTGTGCATGGCGCTCGCCGCGCGCTTGCGCCAGCAGGTCGGCACCGAAGTCCTGATCGCCCATCTGGGCGACACCGAGTTCGCGGTGATGCTGGAGGTGCCCGCTGTCTGCGACAGCCCATCCGGTGACACGCCGCCCGACGCCAGCACCGGATCGCCGCGCGACCAGATCATCGACGCGCTGCGAGACCGCGCCACCGCCCTGCAGCTGAGCCTGCAACTGCCGGTGCGGCTCGGAAGCACCGATGTGTATGCCCAGTGCCTGGTCGGCGTGGCTGCCTTTCCTGGCGATGGCGAATCGGCCGACCGCCTGCTGGAGTGCGCGCAGACCGCCCGGCTCGACGTGGAGGGCGGGCAGGGCGTGGCGTTCTTCCGACCTGAATCCACGGTGCGGGCGATCCGCGCCATGAATATCGAATCGGCGCTGTGGCAGGCGCTGGAGCGCGACGAATTTGTCCTGCATTACCAGCCGCAGGTGGATCTGTGCAGCGGCGCGATCTGCGGCGCCGAAGCCCTGCTGCGCTGGCGCTCGCCCGACCTGGGCGAAGTGTCGCCGGGCGAATTCATCCCCGTGGCCGAGCGCTCGGGCCTGATCGGCGCCATCGGCGAGTGGGTCTTGCGCCAGGCCTGCCAGCAACTCGGCGCCTGGCGCCGTGCCGGCCTGCCCGCCGTGCGCGTGGGCGTCAACCTGGCCGCCAGCCAGCTCCAGCAGCCCGACCTGGCAGACCGCGTGCAGGCCCTGCTGCTGGAAACCGGCGCCGACCCGGCCTGCCTGGGAGTCGAACTCACCGAGAGCATGGTCATGGCCGACGTCGAGGGCGCATCGGCCGTGCTGCGTGCCATCAAGAATGTGGGTGTGCAGATCTCGCTCGACGACTTCGGCACCGGCTTCTCCAGCCTGAGCTGCCTCTCGCAACTGCCGATCGACGTGGTCAAGGTCGATCGCTCGTTCGTGCGCGACGTCACTGCCGATGCGCAGGATGTCTCCGTCACGCGGGCCATCATCCAGATGACCCATGGCTTGCAGATGCGCGCGCTGGCCGAGGGCGTGGAAACCGAAGGTCAACTGGCCCTACTGGTGGCCGCCGGTTGCGACGAGGTGCAGGGCTACTGGTTCAGCAAGGCCGTGCCGGCCGATGATTTCGCGGCCATGCTGGACGCTGGCAAGCGCCTGCCCGAGCGCTATGTGCGCAGCCCCGGTGGCCGGCGCGAACGCACGCTGCTGCTGGTGGACGACGAGGACAATATCCTGGCCTCGCTGAAGCGCCTGCTGCGCCGCGACGGCTACCGCATCGTCACCGCGCTGAGCGCCGCCGAAGGCCTGCAGCGCCTGGCCGAGGAAGAGATCGACGTCATCGTCACCGACCAGCGCATGCCCGGCATGACCGGCGTGGAATTCCTGCACCGCGCCAAGGATCTGTACCCGAATACGCTGCGCCTGGTGCTGTCGGGCTATACCGAACTGCAGTCGATCATCGACGCCATCAACGAGGGTGCGATCTACAAGTTCCTGACCAAACCCTGGGACGACGAGCGCCTGCGCGGCCACGTGGCCGAGGCCTTCAAGCAAAAGGAGCTGGCCGACGAAAACCGCCGCCTGGCGCGCCAGGTGGACAGCGCGAATGCCGACCTGGCCTCGCTCAACGAGCGCCTCGAGGGCCTGCTGGGCCAGCAGCGCGAGCAGGCCGATCTGCTGGCTGCCAGCGCTGGCCGCATGCGCGATGTCTTCGACGACCTGCCGATCGCAATGCTCGGTCTCGACGCCGACGGCACGCTGTCCTTTGTCAACCGGAAGGCCGAACGCCTGCTGCCGGCGCTGGGCGCGCTGCTCGGCGGCCCGGCCTGCGATCTGCTGCCTGCCGAATTGCTGGCGGCCCCAGTGGACAGTGGCGAACCGCAGCGCCGCCGCGCACGACTGCAAGGCCGCGATTTCGACGTGCTGACGCGCCTGCTGCCCTCCGACAGCGCCGCGCGCGGGCGTCTGTTGATGCTGCTGCCTGCAGTGCCACCGGAGAAACCATGAATACCGCAACCACCCCCGTCCCCCCGCCCGTGCCTGCGCCCGCAAATGCCGAGCCCGCCGGCGCCCAGGAAGCGCGCATCGCGCACCTGTTCCGCACCGCCCGGCGCGCCGGCCGCATCCACCCCCTGCAGCACCTGCTCCAGCGATATCGCCGCAACGGTGTCGCGCCGACCGAGGGTGCACCATGACGATCACCGCGCCCAGCCCGCCAGCCTCGCGCGCCACCGGCCACCTGATCGACCGCGAGCAACTGCGCCTGCGCGTGCGCGAGCTGCCGCCGTTGCCGCGGGCGGCGCTGGATGCGCTGGCGATGCTGCGCGACGACAACGCCAGCAGCGAGCGCTGCGGCGAGCTGATCGGGCGCGACCAGGCGCTGGCGGCACGCACGCTGCGGCTGGCCAACTCGGCGTTCTATGGCGTGCCCGGGCGCGTGGGCTCGATCCGCGATGCGGTGCACCTGCTGGGTCGCCGCACGCTGGGCTCGCTGCTCACGGTGGCCACCGTGTCGCGGCAGTTCGAAGCCGGCACCTGCCCGACCTTTCAATTCAGCGGTTTCTGGCGCCACACGCTGGCCGTCGCGCTGGCCTCGCGCGGCGTGGCGCTGGCGCAGGGCGGCGACGAGGACCAGGCCTTCACGGTGGGCCTGCTGCACGATATCGGTCGCCTCGCGCTGGCGGCGCACTTTCCGGCCCAGATGGGGGCCGCCATCCAGCGCTCGCAAGAGGCGGATGCGGGCCTCACCGAGATCGAGCGCCAGGTGCTGGGCACCGACCACGGCGAAGTCGGTGCGCAGGTCGCCGCACAGTGGCATTTTCCAGCCGAAGTGGTGCAGGCCATCGCGGGCCACCATGCGCCCTCGGCGGTAGCGGGCGGCGGCGCCAGCCTGGCCGATATCGTGCACGTGGCCGACGCCATGGCGCATGCGCTGGACCTGGCGGGCGACCCCCACGAGATGGTGCCCGCCATCGACAACGCCGCCTGGGACCGGCTGGCACTGGCGCCGCGCACCGTGCTGCAGATCTTCCACGATACCGAGTCGGGCGTGGCCGAGCTGTGCCTGGCCATGGGTCTGTAGCCCTCCCCTTCCTTCCATAGGCAACTGACGATGAACGCACCCCCCGGCGCATGCGACCACTGCACCTATCTCGATCAGTTGGGCCAGCTCGTCAGCGCCAACGAATCGCTGACCGGCCTCAACCAGAAGCTGCAGTTCGCGCAAGACCAGCTCGTGCAGTCGGAGAAGCTGGCCTCCATCGGCCAGCTCGCCGCCGGCGTGGCGCACGAGATCAACAACCCGGTGGGCTATGTCTTCAGCAATTTCGGCACCCTCACCAAATACCTCGATGACCTGTTCCGCATGCTCGCCGCCTACGAGGCGGCGGAACCCCAGCTGGCGGGCACGCCGGCCGCCGCCAGCCTGGCGGCGCTGAAGAAGGAGATCGAGCTCGACTATCTCAAGGACGACGTGCCGCAACTGATGGCCGAGTCGCGCGAGGGCATCACGCGCGTGCGCAAGATCGTGCAGGACCTGAAGGACTTCTCGCACGTCGACGCGCGGCTGGAATGGGAGTGGGCCGACCTGCACCGCGGCATCGACTCCACGCTCAATATCGTCAACAACGAGATCAAGTACAAGGCCGACGTGGTCAAGGCCTACGGCACGCTGCCCGAGGTGCAGTGCCTGCCCTCCGAGCTGAACCAGGTCTTCATGAACCTGCTCGTGAATGCCGCGCATGCCGTCAACAAGGGCCGCGGCACGATCCACATCCGCACCGGCACCGAGGCCGATTCGGCGTGGGTCGAGATCGAGGACGACGGCAGCGGCATCGCCAAGGAAAACCTGACCCGCATCTTTGATCCGTTCTTCACCACCAAGCCGGTGGGCAAGGGCACGGGCCTGGGCCTGTCGCTGTCCTACGGCATCGTCAAGAAACACCATGGCCGGCTCGAGGTGGACAGCGAGGTCGGCCGCGGCACGCGCTTTCGCCTGACCATCCCGGTGTGCCAGCCGGAGCAGGCCGCACCGTGAATGCACCCGACCGCGCGCCCGACCTCGCGCCCGACCTGGCGCCGGCAGCCAGCGGCGCGCCTGCGCCCGGCGGTGCGATCTGGACCGTGCTGTGCGTCGATGACGAGGCCAATATCCTGTCGGCGCTCAAGCGCAGCCTGCGCGGCGCCGGCTATTGCGTGCTCACGGCCGGCGGCGGCGAGCAGGCGCTGGCGATGCTGGAGCAAGTGCCGGTGGACGTGCTGTTGTCGGACATGCGCATGCCCGGCATGGACGGCGCGCAACTGCTGGAGCAGGTGCACGCGCGCTGGCCCCAGGTGGTGCGCATCCTGCTCACCGGCCAGGCCAACCTGGAGTCCAGCGTGGCGGCCATCAACCGCGGCCGCATCCTGCGCTACCTGCGCAAGCCGTGGGACGAAGTGGAGCTGCTCGGTGCCGTGCATGAAGGCGTGGAGCGGGTGGCGCTGGAGCGCGAGAAGCGACGCCTGGAGGCCCTCACCCAGACCCAGAACGAAGAGCTGAAGGGCCTCAATGCCGCGCTCGAATCGCGCGTGCTGGCGCGCACCGCCGAGCTGCACGATGCCAACCAGAAGCTGCAGCGCAACCATCTCAAGACGATCAAGGTCTTCTCCAACCTGCTGGAGCTGCGCGGCGACCAGTTCGCCGGCCACGGCCGCCGCGTGGCCGAGACCGCGCGCGATGTGGCGCGTGCCATGGGCCTGGCCGACGACGAGGTGCTGCGCGTCTTCGTCGCCGGGCTGCTGCACGACGTCGGACTCATCGGCACGCTGGACAAGCTGCTGGCCAAGCCGCTGGGGCGCTACACGCCCGAAGAGCTGGACCTGTTCCGCAGCCACCCCGCCGTGGGCGAGCATTCACTGATGGCGCTGGACGATATGCAGCCGGTGCTGCCGCTGATCCGCGGCCACCACGAGCGCTTCGACGGCGATGGTTTTCCGGATCGGCTGGCCGGCACCGCGATCCCGCTGGGCGCCCGCATCCTGGCCGTGGCCGATGCCTTCGACGACCTGCAAAGCGGCCAGCTCGCCGATGCCAAGCTCACCCCCGCCGAGGCGCGCATGCTGATGCGCCAGGGGCGCGGCAGCCAGTTCTGCCCGGAGGTGCTGGATATCTTCCTGCACATCACCGAACCCGAAAAACCCAAGCCGGTCGCGCAGGCCTTGCATGTGCCGACCTCGGCACTGGTGCCCGACATGGTGCTGGCCGCCGACCTGGTATCCACGCGCGGCGTGCTGATGCTGACCGCCGGCCACCGGCTCACGCCGTCGCTGATCCGCCGCGTGCGCGAATTCGAGCTGCGCGAAGGCGGCCACCTGCAGATCCACATCAAACCGAGGAACCTGGAATGACACGCCTCCTGATCGTTGATGACGAATCCTCCGTGCTGTCGGCCCTGCAACGCGCGCTGCGCCAGCGCTTTGGCGGCGAGCTCGAAGTGGCCATCGAAACCGACGCCATGCAGGCGCTCGACCGCGCCCGGCGCGAGACCTTCGATGTCGTGATCTCCGACCTGCGCATGCCCGAGATCGACGGCGTGGCCTTCCTCAGCCTGATCGGCGCGCTGCAGCCCGACAGCGTGCGCATGATCCTCACCGGCTCGGCCGATTTCGAGACGGCGCAGCGCGCGATCCAGGATGCCGGTGTCTTCCGCTACCTGACCAAGCCCTGGGTCGATGCCGAGGTGGCGGCCCATGTACGAGCCGCCATCGAGCAAGGGGCGGTCAACCGCGCGGCCGGGCTGCTTGCCGGAATCGGCTGAGCCCCGGGCGCCGTCGCGTCCCGTGGCCGGGCCCGCGCCGAGGCACAATCGGTGCCGGAGGTAAGCGCGATGTCGTCCGGAAAAATTCTCGTGGCCCAGGGTGGTGGCCCCACCGCAGTGATCAACCAGTCGCTGGTGGGCGTGGTGCTTGAAGCACGGCGCTTCGGCGAAGTGCGGCGCGTCTACGGTGCCCGCCACGGCGTGCGCGGCATCGTCAACGAGGATTTCGTCGATCTCACCCAGGAGACCCGGCACAACCTCGAGGGCGTGGCCGGCACTCCCGCCGCCGCGCTGGGATCCACCCGCGACAAACCCGACCTGGCCTACTGCCAGGAGATGTTCAAGGTGCTGCGGGCCCACGAGATCGAGCACTTCTTCAATATCGGCGGCAACGATTCGTCTGACACCGTGCGCATCGTCGCCGAAGAGGCGCAGAAGGCGGGCTACCCGCTGCGCTGCATCCACATCCCCAAGACCATCGACAACGACCTGGTGCTCAACGACCACACGCCGGGCTTCCCTTCGGCGGCGCGTTTCGTGGCCCAGGCCTTTGCCGGCGCCAGCCTCGACAACGCCGCGCTGCCCGGCGTTTACGTCGGCGTGGTGATGGGCCGGCACGCCGGCTTTCTGACCGCCGCCGCCGCGCTGGGCCGCAAGTTCGCGGATGACGGGCCGCACCTGATCTACCTGCCCGAGCGCACCTTCGTGCTGGACAATTTTCTCGCCGATGTGAAGGCCGCGTACGAGCGCCACGGGCGCTGCGTGATCGCCGTCAGCGAAGGCATCCACGACGCCGCCGGCCAGCCGATCCTGGCGATGTTGGCGAAGGATATGGAGCGTGACGCGCATGGCAACGTCCAGCTCAGCGGCAGCGGTGCGCTGGCCGACCTGCTGTGCGAGGAAATCAAGTCCAAGCTCAAGATCAAGCGCGTGCGCGGCGATACCTTCGGCTACCTGCAGCGCAGCTTCGTCGGCTGCGTCAGCGATGTAGACCAGCGCGAGGCGCGCGAAGTCGGCGAGAAGGCCGTGCAGTACGCGCTGTGGGGCCAGCGCAGCGGCTCGGTGGCCATCAAGCGCACGGGCTCGTATGCGGTGGACTACGAACTGCTGCCGCTGGCGGCGGTGGCCGGCAAGACGCGCACGATGGAAGACGAATTCATCACCGCATCGGGCACCGATGTCACCGAGGCCTTCCGCCTCTACCTGCGCCCGCTGCTGGGCGCGGGCCTGCCGGATACCTTCCGCCTGCGGCCCAGCCCGGTGCCCAAGGTGCTCGGGCGCTGACCACGGGCAAGTCGGCCACGCCCGATATCCTGGGCGACCATCTGCTGCGGGAAATCGCCAACCGAGGCGGCGTGCGCAGTTACGCGGCGCACGCCGTGCTGGTGACCGAAGACGACCGTTCCGACGCGCTCTTCATCATCCTCAGTGGCCGCGTCAAGGCCTACGGTTCGGGCGACGATGGCCGCGAGGTGGTCTATGCAACCCAGGGTGCGGGCGAATATTTCGGCGAGATGACGCTCGACGGCGGCACCCGCTCGGCATCGGTGATGACGCTCGAGCCGACCACCTGCGCCGTCGTGCCAGGCGCCGAGGTGCGCGATTTCCTGGCTCGACACCCCGACTTTGCACGGCACCTGGTGGGCAAGCTGATCCGCCTGGCCCGCGCCTCCACCGAGCACGTCAAGAGCCTGGCGCTGGAAGACGTCTACGGCCGCATCGCGCGGCTGCTGCGCACCCTGGCACGCGACGAAGCAGGCGTGCCGACGCTGCCCGACAAGCTCACGCAGCAGGATATCGCCGAGCGCGTGGGCTCGTCGCGCGAGATGGTCAGCCGGATCTTCAAGTCGCTCACCGAAGGCGGCTATGTGGCGCTGCGCGGCGGGCGCATCGTGCTGCTCAAGAAGCTACCGGCGCGCTGGTAAC
>CXWL01014064.1_pt1 | contig 15875 bp, 17 predicted proteins | sample 590931 | NCBI WGS metagenome assembly CXWL01 (sample SAMEA3498368, study PRJEB10139) | groundwater metagenome | biome: water well; material: biofilm material | place: Germany | collected 2015-04-27 | reverse complement strand
CGGCTTCCATATCGTCAGCAGGTCCGGCCTCGAAGGCCTGACCATCGGCGCGCTGGCCGAGGCGATGGGTATGTCCAAGTCCGGCCTGTTCGCGCACTTCGGCTCGCGCGAGGACCTCCTGCTCGCGGTGCTCCAGCGGGGCCAGGAAGAGTTCGTCAAGCTAGTGGTCACTCCGGCGCTCGGCAAGCCGCGCGGCCTGGCGCGCTTGAGGGCGCTGTTCATCAACTGGATCGACTGGACGGAGTCGGCCGACCTGCCCGGCGGCTGCCTNNTGCCCGATGATCGGCGGCGCCAGCGAATTCGACGACAAGCCCGGCCCCGTGCGCGAAGCCCTCGCCGAAGGCCAGCGTTCCTGGATCGGCGTGCTGAAGCGCGCCGCGACCCAGGCCGTCGAGCAGGGCCAGCTCGCGGCCGGTACCGACCCGGACCAGATCTCGTTCGAACTGTTCGGCATCGCGCTGGTGGTGCACCACCACCGCCGCCTGCTGGGCTATGAAAAGGCGCGCGGCCGCGCGCTGGCCGCGCTCGACGCCCTCCTCGAGCGCCATGCCGTCGCTTCCGCAGGCGCGCGGCCTCGCGCCGCCGCCACCCGCTAGCCCCTCCCCCGGAAAGGAGCCTTTCCATGCACCCCGCACTCCCCAGCTGGCACCAAATAAGCACGAACGTTCGTTTAATGGCCGGCATGACGACCTACCGCCTCGCGCTGCGCACCTCGAGCGCGCTGGCGCCCGGGCTCGCCGGCCTGTGGGCCGAGCGCCTGTTCCTCACACCACCCAGGCCGCGCCAGCCGCAGAGCACGTTCTTCGACTTCCTCGACGCGCACGCGGGATTCGTCGAGTACCGCGGGCGCAGCCTCGCCACCTGGCGCTGGGGCCCGCGGGACGCGCCGGCCGTGCTGCTCGCCCATGGCTGGGGCGGACACGCGGCGCAGATGCGCGCCTTCGTGCAGCCTCTCCTGTCGGCGGGCTTTCGCGTCATCGCCTACGACCAGCCGGCGCACGGCCTGTCCGAGGGGCGGCTGACCGGCCTGCCGGACTTCGCCGGCGCCCTCGGCGCGGTCGCGGCCTGGCACGGCAACGTGCGCCATGTCATCGCCCATTCCCTGGGGGGCGTCGCCGCGGCGCTTGCCCTGTCCAGAGGCCTGCCGGTCGAGCGGGCGGTACTGATCAGCCCGCCCTCGGACCTGGTCGGCTACTCGCGCCGCTTCGCGCGCTGGCTCTGGATCCCGGAGCGCGTGCGGCGCGCGATGCAGGCGGCGATCGAGGAACGTTTCGGCGTGCGCTGGAGCGACTTCGAACTGCCGCGCATCGCGCCCCGGCTGCGCGCCCCGGCGCTGGTCATCCACGACCGCGGCGACGGCATGGTGCCCTGGAAGCAGGGTGCGGCGCTGGCGCAGGCCTGGCCCGAGGGACGGCTGCTCAGCACCGAAGGGCTGGGACACGGCCGCATCCTGGAACATCCGCAGGTGACGCGGGCCGCGCTCGATTTCATCACTGGGCGCTCCAGTGTCGCCAGCCTCGCGCGGCCGGCGCTGCCGCACCCGGCGCCGCTCCTGTGACCGCGGCCACGAGCGCGGCGCAGGCCCTAATCATCGCCGGCGGCGCGATCTTCGGCGTCCTCGGCAGCCTACACCTCGCCTACACGTTCTTTACTGACAAGCTGCTCGCCCGCAACCCGGACGTGATCGAGGCGATGAAGGCGACCTCGCCCGTACTCACGCGCGCCACCACGATGTGGAAAGCGTGGATCGGCTTCAACGCCAGCCACAGTCTGGGCGCGATCCTGCTCGCCGCGTTCACCATCCTGATGGCATCGAGGCATATGGAATTCCTCATCCGCGCCGGCGAGTTCGTGGTGCTTGCCACCGCATTCGGCCTCGCCTATCTTTGGCTGGCGCAGACCTACTGGTTCCGCATTCCCCTAGTCGGGATCGCGCTCGCCACCGCCTGCTTCGCCGTCGCCGCGATCCTGCTGGTCACCTAGGAAGGGAAAGAATGTCGCGTTCGCTCAACGTCACCTGGGAGGACCCGCTCGCCGCGTTCGCCGAGGGGCGCAAGTTCGCGACGCCGATCGACTACCTGCGCGCGATCCGGGACGGCCGCATCGCGCCGCCGCCGATCGCGCGCCTGCTGTCCATGGATCTGGTCGAAGTGGAGGAAGGCCGCGCGGTGTTCGCATTGACGCCCGGCGAGCAGCACTACAACCCGATCGCGACGGTACACGGCGGCATCCCGCTCACCATGCTCGATTCGGCGATGAGCTGCTCTGTGCACACCCTGCTCCCCGCTGGCAAGGGCTACACAACGCTTGAACTGAAGGTGAACATGGTGCGCGCCATCACGCTCAAGACTGGGCCGATCCGCGCTATCGGCAAAATCGTCCACATGGGACGTCAGACCGCAACCGCAGAAGGCCGTATCGAGGACGCCGCGGGCAAGCTCTACGCCCACGGCACGACTACGTGCATTATCTTGAGTTGATTTCCTACTTATTGCGCTTTGACTCTTGCGTACGTTGTACCGCGGATGTTTGGCACAAGCTGTTGATCTACCAACCCTCTTGCTCCAACCCAAACCCTCGGCATCTATCCCAAAAAAAAGAAACCACGCCTAGAAGCTCCACCCTTGCTGCGTCATGAATGTTTGAAGATCGACACACGGAACCTTAAATTCCTCGCAAACATTTGGGATCTTCGCCGCATTCGGCTTGAGCCCCTCCTGCGTAACAACAGTCGCACCTCTGATTTTGGCAGCCGCTACAACAAAGGGATCAGCCACTGGTGTCCCCTTGAGAATTGCCTTATTGCTGATTAGGACCTGAAAGTGCGGAATCGCGAGAATTTGCTTAACTACGAGCAATTCCTCGTTGGAAGGTTTGCTAAAAACGGCCTTCTGTTGCTTAGCCCAATCCTGGATGAAATCCGCGTCGTTGTAATTGTGCAATTCGTTGAATACTTCCCGTACCGACAAAATTGTGCCGGCCGCTACCAACTCGTCGATCCGACTCCAAAGGGTCCCAAATGTTGCGGGATAGAAATTCTTTAGGACGATGAAGGCGCTGGTGTCAAATACGTAAATCACACTGCCACCGTTTTGCGCAGCATGCTCGCCTCCAATCCAGCTACGCTCTTAGTCCTTACGCCGAGATAATCCGCCACCTGCTCAAGACTCAGTCTGCCCTGATAGTGTTTGCCGAATACCAGACGCAGATAGCGGTCACCGAGATAAGCCGACTGCGTTGCGGAATAATTGCCGCCGTTGCCTCCGTGCTCAAACTCTGCCGCCCATTGTTTCGCCTTACTTTCGTAATACGCCTGTTCGACCAATCCGCGATCAAGCATCCTCCGTAGGATTGCCTCGCGGCTTACGTGATAGCGCGTCGCCAGGTGCGAAATGGATTCGTCGTTTGTCTGACCGAGTAATTTAAGTTGCTTGGCGAAATCGTCCGACGGGACCAAGAACTCCGCCGCCACGGCATTGCAGAATTGTTCGATGCGCTTTTCCTTCGGCGGCAACTGCTCGACGTAGGAATGGTCGAATTTCGAGATGGCGTTGACTCTCAGCAGCAAATGGGAAAGCTCATGAAACAGACTGAATATCTGTCGAGTCTTGGAAGTGCTGTTATTTAGGTAAATGACGGGGAACTCATCGTCATGCAAACAAAAGCCGGAGATGGACTTCTGCTTGAAGGAATGCTTGAAAATAAAGATTCCAACTTCCTCAACAGCGTTGCGCCAGCCCTTGAGCGCTTCGTCGCTCGTACTCCAAGCCGATTGCGCCTTTAATGTGACCCCAAGGTAGCTGCGAATTGAGGCCGCCGCGCCCTCAACGTTATTTGTATCGGATAGTTGAATATCCTTGAAAATTTTGCGCGCAACTGGATTGGCGCCGTCGTTCAGTTCCCGCAACGAGATCTGGAGTGCGTGCGCCATGCGCAGCCGATAGCGCGTGTCGGCTGCCAATTGGTCGAGTTCAAACTCGGGCAGCGAGCGGAATTCTTTCTTGACACTTATTTCGGCAGGCGGACTTGGCAGAAAGAAAACAGCAAGCGGACGCTTGTACAGCTTGTATGCCAGATCTTCGAGCTGAGCATACGACGGTGCAGACGCCCCATCTTCAGCTTCCCAAGCCTCGACTTCCGCCGGACTACGCTTGAGGTGCTGTGCGACATCATCAATGGAGTAGCCTTGCGATTCCCGCGCCCAGCGCAGGACGGAAGGCTGGACTCCAGCTACCGGTTGTGCAGCCATGCAAGCTCCCCTGAGAACCGCGATAGTTTACCTATCCGGTAGCTCGCCGGGTGAGCCACTTGCAGGCATTCGCATTCAGGAAGCGAGGCTGCCCGAATAGGTGCAATGGCATTTCTTCCAGAATCGCGAGTTCGTTTTGAAAACTGCGCGCTAATAGGTTCTAGGGGCAAGCTCTACGCCCACGGCACCACCACCTGCATCGTTCTCGACGCGACGGGCTGATCAGGCCGGCGCCAGCGCGGGCGCCTCGCCTCCCGCGCCCTGCCAGGCCAGCCTGCGCCGGTGGAAGCCGGCAAGGCTCGCGCGGTGCCCGATGGACACGAACGTCGTCCCCTGCAGCCGCTGCGGCAGCAGCGCGTAGAGTTCGGCCTGCGTTTCCTCGGGCAGGGACGCGGTGGCCTCGTCCATGAAAAGCCAGTCCGGGCGATTGATCAGCGCGCGCGCGAACGCAAGGCGCTGCTGCTCCCCGCCCGAGAGCAGTTGCGCCCAGTTCTCCTCGCGCGCGAGGTCCGCCGCAAGGTGCGCGAGCCCGGTCGCGCGCAGCGCCTCGCGCGCGTCCTCGTCGGAAATCGTCGCGGCATCCTCCGGGTAGCACACCGCGTGCTTCAGGCTGCCGATGGGCAGGTAGGGCTTCTGCGGCAGGAACAGCAGCTTCGCGCCGCGCGGCACGGCGATGCGGCCTTTCCAGTACGGCCAGATTCCCGCGAGGGCGCGGAACAGCGTCGACTTGCCGGAACCCGACGGCCCGGTGACCAGCACGGACTCCCCGGCCGTGAACGCGAGGTCCGTCGGCACGAGCAGCCTGCGGCCCCCGGGCAGCGACAGTTCCAGTTGCTGCAGCGCCAGCCCTTCGGCCTCGACGCGGTCGCCGTCCAGTCGCTCGGCCTCCTTGCGCGCCCGCTCCAGCGCCTCGGTGAAGCTGGTGAGCCGGTCCACGGTGGCCTTCCAGTTGGCGAAGGCGCCGTAGGCGTTGATGAACCAGGACAGCGCGCCCTGCACCTGGCCGAACGCGGAGGCGATCTGGAAGATGCCGCCCAGCGGCATCTGGCCGGAGAAGAAGCGCGGCGAGGCGACGATGAAGGGGAAGATGATCGCGATCTGGCCGTACATCACGGTGAACCACGTCAGCTGCTTCTGCTTGAGCATCTTCGCCCACCACGCCGAGACCACGTCGGCGAAGCGGCCGCGGAAGTTCTGCGCCTCGCCGGCCTCGCCCCGGTACAGCGCGACGCCCTCGGCGTTCTCGCGCAGCCGCACCAGCGCGAAGCGGAAGTTCGCCTCGTTGCGCTGCAGGTCGAAGTTGATGCCGATCAGGCGCCGGCCGATAAGGTGCGTGAGCCAGGTGCCGGCGACCGCGTACAGCAGCGCCACCCAGACCATGTAGCCGGGAATCTCGATGCCGAACAGCGTCGCCGATCCCGAGATGGACCACAGGATGCCGATGAAGGACACCAGGGTCACCACCGCCGAGAGCAACCCGAGGACCAGCGTCAGGGTGAGGTCGACGAAGATGTTGAGGTCCTCGGCGATGCGCTGGTCCGGGTTGTCCGTGCCCTTGTCCAGCAATTGCAGGCGGTAGTAGGCGCGGTCCCTGAGCCAGTCGGCCAGGTAGCGCTCGGTGAGCCAGGTGCGCCACTCGATGAACAGCATCTGCTGGAAGTACTGGCGGTAGACGCCGGTGACGATGAACAGCAGCGCCAGCAGCGCGAACATGCCCAGCTGGCGGAAGAACTCGGCCTGGTCGCGCGATTCGAAGGTGTTGTAGAACTCCCGGTTCCAGGTGTTGAACAGGACCTCCAGCCACACCAGCGTCAGCGCCAGGCCCACCACCGCGGCCAGCAGGACCAGTCCCTTGCCGCGCTCTGCGGACACCCAGTAGGGGCGCGTCAGGGCCCACAGCGTGCGGAAAAAATGCTTCTTTGGCATTGCGTTACCCCTCTGGAGACCGGCCGTTCGCGGGCCAGTTTACAGAACGGCCGAAACGGGGCCAGAATCGTCCCATGCACCAGCAGGTCTATCGCTTCGACCCGCCTGTGAAGCACCGCGCGGAGCCCCGCGCAAACCACCTGTTCGTCTTCCTGCACGCGAGCGGCGCCGGCGCCCGCTCCATGATTCCCGCCGCGTTCAAGTTCCAGGGCCGTTTCCCCAGCGCCGCGCTGGTGGTGCCCAACGGCTTTTCGCTGTTCGGCGACCGCGGCGAGGGCGCCGACAGCCAGCAGTGGTTCTCCACCCGGGGCCTGAACGACGACAACCGCATGGCGCGCATCTCGGAGATCCTGCCGCGCATCGAGCAACTGGTGCGCCGGGAGCAGACCCACTACGGCGTGCCGCTGGAGCGCACGGTGCTGATCGGCTACGCCCAGGGCGGCACGGTGGCGCTGGAAGCGGCGAAGGCCTTCCCGGGACTCGCCGGCGCTGTGGTGGCCTACGCGGCGCGCTTCGCCCGACTGCCTTGCAGCGGCTCGCGCATCGGCGCGCGCTTCCACCTCGTCCACGGCGGCTACGACTCGGTGGTGCCGCGCGTGTACGCGGAACGCGCGGCGCGCGCGCTCGCCGGGCTGCACGTGCCGGTGACGCTGGACATCATCGAGGACCTCGGCCACGCCCTCAGCCACGAGGCGATCTGCCGCGGCTCGCTGCGCCTGCTGCAGGGCATCTACGAAGGGCGCCGCGCCACGCTGCACTGAGGCCCGGCCGGACGGGACATCGCGCCCAATGTAACCGATCGGTTACATTGCCGCACCGAACCCGGCTAGGAACCCAGCTCGGCCAGATCCTGGAACAACGCCAGGGCTTCCGGATTGGCCAGGGCGTCGGTATTGCCCACCGGCATCCCGTTCACCACCGAGCGCACCGCCAGCTCCACCACCTTGCCGTTCTTGGTGCGCGGGATGTCCGGCACCTGGATCACCTTCGCCGGAACGTGGCGCGGCGTGGTGTTGGCCTTGATGCGCTCCTTGATTTTTTCGACCAGCGCGTCATCCAGCTCGAACCCGGGCCGCAGGCGCACGAACAGCACCACCCGCGTATCGGTCGGCTGGTCGGGCGGCCACAGCTGGCCGATGGCGACCGACTCCTCCACCTCGTCGATTTTCTCCACCTGCCGGTAGATCTCGGCGGTGCCGATGCGCACGCCGCCCGGGTTCAGCGTGGCGTCCGAGCGGCCGTAGACGACCATGGTGCCGCGCTCGGTGAGCTCGCACCAGTCGCCGTGCGTCCAGACGTTCGGGAACCGGTCGTAGTACGCGGCGCGGTACTTCTCGCCGCCGCGGTCGTTCCAGAACCCGAGCGGCATCGAGGGCAGCGGCCGGGTGCAGACCAGCTCTCCCTTCTGCCCGACCACGGATTCGCCGGCTTCGTTGAACACTTCCACCGCGGTGGCGAGCGACCGGCACTGCAGCTCGCCGCGATACACCGGCAGCACCGGGCTGGCGTCGGCGAACGCCGCCATGATGTCGGTGCCGCCCGAGATGGACGCCAGGCACACGTCCTTCTTCACCTTGCCGTAGACGTAGTCGTAGCTCTCCGGCACCAGCGGCGAGCCGGTGGACAGGATCATGCGCAGCTCGGGCAGCTGGTGGGTCTCGGCGGGCGCGAGGTCGCGCTTGTGCATGGCGTCGATGAACTTGGCCGAGGTGCCGAAGTGGGTGAAGCGCTCCTTGTCCGCGTAGTCCCAGAGGATGTTGCCGCCGCGCTCGAAGGGCGAGCCGTCGTAGAGCATCACCGTCGCCTCGGCGCAGAGGCCATGGAACAGCATGTTCCACACCACCCAGTTGGTGGTGCAGAAGTAGAACAGGCGGTCGCCGGGGCGGACGTCGAACTGCAGCTTCAGCGTCTTGAGGCCCTGCAGCAGCGCGCCGCCGGCGCCGTGCACGATGCATTTCGGCGTTCCCGTGGTGCCGGAGCTGAACAGGATGTAGGCCGGATGCTCGAAGGGCATCTGCGCGTATTCAATCTCGGCCGGGGCGTGCTTGCGCAGCCAGTCCTCCAGCAGCACCGCCTTGGGGATGCCCGAGATGTCCGGGCGCGCGTGCAGCAGCGGCACCACCACCACCTTGCGCAGGCCCGGCAGCCCTTCCGCGATCTCGGCGACGCGCTCGAGCACGTCGTGCTCGCGCCCGGCGTAGCGGTAGCCGTCGGCGACGAACAGGATCTTGGGGTCGATCTGGCCGAAGCGGTCGAGCACGCCGCCGACGCCGAAATCCGGCGAGCAGGACGACCAGACGATGCCCTGCGACAGCGCGGCGAGCGCGAGCATCCCGGTCTCCGGCATGTTGGGGATGAAGGCGGCGACGCGGTCGCCGGTGCGCAGACCCAGCTGCGCGATCGCCTGCGCCGCGCGCGACACGTCGCTGGTGAGGCTGGAGTAGCTGACGCGGCGCTGGAAGCCGCGCTCGTCCCAGAACACGAAGGCGTCGCCCTGGTCGCCGCGCCGCAGCAGGTTCTCGGCGAAGTTGAGCCGCGCCTCCGGGAACCACTTCGCGCCGGGCAGCTTGTTGCCGTCCACCAGCACGGTGGAGCCCTTCCGCGAGGCGATCACCCCGCTCCAGTCCCAGAACTCGCTCCAGAATGGCTCGATGTTGTCCACCGACCACTGGTAGAAATCGGCATGGCTGCCCAGGTCCAGTCGATGCTTGCGCGCGACCTGCTGCGCGAACTGCGTGACCTGCGCGCGCTCGACCGCCTCCGGCGAGGGCGACCAGATCGGCTTCAGGGCCTTGGTGGCCGGCTTGGCGGGCCTGGCGGGCTTTGGGGCCTTCACCGGCTTCACGTTCTTTGCGGACTTGGGGCTCATGGCGGGCGGCATTATCCCTCAGCCTTGGGCCGGTGCACGGTGCTGTAGTGCGGCCGGGTCAGGACTTCGGGCCGCATCAGCTCGTCCAGCTGCTCGCGGGTCATCCAACCCTTCTCCAGCACCAGGTCGTAGACGCGCCGGCCGCTGGCGAGGGCTTCCTTCGCCAGCTCGCTCGCCCGCGCGTAACCGATCACCGGATTGAGCGCGGTCACCAGGCCGGTGGACTCGTCCACCTGCCGGCGCATGTGCGCGACGTTCGCCGTGATGCCGCGCACGCAGCGCGCCTCCAGCATGCGGCAGGCCGCGGCGAGATGCGCGATGCTCTTGAACAGGCTGTGGGCGATGACGGGCTCGAAGGCGTTCAGCTGCAGCTGCCCGGCCTCGGCGGCCATGGTCACGGTGATGTCGTTGCCGATGACCTCGAAGGCCACCTGGTTCACCGCCTCCGGGATCACCGGATTCACCTTGCCCGGCATGATCGAGGAGCCCGCCTGCACCGCCGGCAGGTTGATCTCACCCAGGCCCGCCCTCGGACCGGAGGACAGCAGCCTGAGGTCGTTGCAGGTCTTCGACAGCTTCACCGCGACGCGCTTGAGCACCCCGGAGAGCTGCACGAAGGCGCCTGCGTCCTGCGTCGCCTCGACCAGGTTCGCCGCCACCATGAGTTCCACGCCGGAGATCTCCGACAGCCGGCGCGTCACCAGCTCGGCGTAGTCCGGATGCGTGTTGATGCCGGTGCCGATGGCGGTGGCGCCGAGGTTGATCTCGCGCACCAGCTGCGCCGCTTCCGCCAGGCGCGCCTCGTCCTCGCCCAGCATCACGGCATAGGTGCTGAACTCCTGGCCCAGGGTCATCGGCACCGCGTCCTGCAGCTGGGTGCGCCCCATCTTCAGCACCGCGCTGAATTCGTCCGCCTTGGCGGAAAAGGCCGCGCCCAGCGAGGCCATGGCCGCGGCCAGGCGCCGGATGCCGAACTGCAGCGCCAGCTTCACCGCCGTGGGGTAGACGTCGTTGGTGCTCTGGGACAGGTTGACATGGTCGAGCGGGTGCAGGCGGGCGTAGTCGCCCTTCGCCGCCCCGAGCAGCTCCAGCGCCCGGTTGGCGATCACCTCGTTGGCGTTCATGTTGGTCGAGGTCCCGGCGCCGCCCTGGATCACGTCCACCACGAATTCCTCCAGCAGCCGCCCGCCGCGCAGTTCCTCGCAGGCGGCGCGGATGGCCGCCGCGCGTCCGCCGTCCAGCAGGCCCAGTTCGGCGTTGGCCATCGCCGCCGCCTGCTTGACGCAGGCGAGCGCCGCGACCAGGTCCGGGTAGGTGGAAATCGGGATGCCCGTGATCGGGAAATTCTCCAGCGCCCTCAAGGTGTGCACGCCGTAGTAGGCCTGCGCCGGAACGGCGCGCTCGCCGATCAGGTCGTGCTCGATGCGGACCGGCGCGTTCATGGGGTCTCCTTGGCCCAGGGCTTGCTTGACATGCCCTTGGGGGATACCCAGAATGTTCTTTCTTTCTCCGGGAGAAATCAATGAAACTCGCAAGTCACGCCGCTCGCGTCCTGCTCGCCCTGTCGGCCTCGATCGCGGTCGCGGGCACGGCGCAGGCGCAGGACGGCACGCTGGGCAAGATCAAGTCCAGCGGCACCGTCACCATCGGCCATCGCGACGGCTCGCTGCCGCTGTCCTACTACGACGACAAGCAGAAGCCCATCGGCTATGCGATGGACCTGTGCGCGAGGATCGTCGACGCGGTGAAGGCCGAACTCAAGATGCCGAAGATCGACGTCAAGTACCAGCTGGTGACTTCGGCCAACCGCATCCCGCTGATGGCCAACGGCACCATCGACCTGGAGTGCGGCTCGACCACCAACAACATCGCGCGCCAGGAGCAGGTCTGGTTCACGATCACGCATTTCGTCACCGCCAACCGCTGGGCCTCGAAGAAGTCCTCGAACCTGAAGTCCCTCGCGGACCTGAAGGGCAAGACCATCGTCTCCACCGCGGGCTCGACCAACATCAAGCAGATCACCGAAATCAACGCCGCGCAGAACCTCGGCATGAACATCATCTCCGCCAACGGCCATCCGGAAGCCTTCCAGATGGTGGAAACCGGGCGCGCGGTGGCGTTCGTGATGGACGACATCATCCTCGCCGGACTGGCCGCGCAGTCGCGCGCGCCCGGCGACTACGAGATTTCGTCCGTCGCGCTGTCGGTGGAGCCCTACGGCATCATGCTGCGCAAGGACGACAAGGCGTTCAAGGCGGTGGTGGACCGCGCCATGACCAACATCTACAAGTCGGGCGAGATCAACGCCATCTACACCAAGTGGTTCGAGAAGCCCGTTCCGCCCAAGGGCGTGAACATGAACCTGCCGATGACGGCGGCGTTCAAGAAAGTGGTCGCCAACCCGACCTCCTCGGGCGACCCCAAGGTCTACGAGTAAGCTGACGCAGGGAAACAACGGGGAACCTAGGTTCCCCGTTTTTCTTTGAGCACGGGGCGGAGCGTCACGTGAACTACAACTGGGACTGGGGCGTCTTCCTGGCCGCCGAGCCGGGCGGTACCGGCACCTATCTCAAGTACCTTGTCGTCGGCCTGGGCTGGACGCTGGCCACGGCGCTCGCCGCATGGGTGATCGCGCTGGTGCTGGGTTCGGTCATCGGCACCCTGCGCACCACGCCTTACCGATGGGTGGTGCGCCTCGGCAACGCCTATGTCGAGACCTTCCGCAACATCCCGCTGATCGTGCAGATGTTCCTCTGGTTCTTCGTGATGCCGGAGCTGCTGCCGAAGGCCCTTGGCGACTGGGTCAAGCAGATGCCCCCGCCGTGGGGATCCTACATCCCGGCGGTGCTGTGCCTGGGCCTCTTTACCTCGATCCGCGTCGCCGAGCAGGTGAAGGCCGGCATCCAGTCGCTGTCGCGCGGCCAGGGCATGGCCGGCACCGCCCTCGGCCTGACGCTCGCGCAGACCTACCGCTTCGTGCTGCTGCCGATGGCGTTCCGCATCGTGCTGCCGCCGCTGACCTCGGAGTTCATGAACGTGATCAAGAACTCCTCGGTGGCGCTCACCATCGGCCTGCTCGAGCTCACCGGCCGCGCGCGCGCCATGCAGGAGTTCAGCTTCAAGGTGTTCGAGGCCTTCGCCGCGGCCACGGTAATCTATCTTCTGACCAACCTCATCGTGGTGTACGGCATGCGCGCGCTGGAGAAGAAGGTGCGCGTGCCCGGCCTGATCAGCGCATCGCCGGGCGCCGGGGGGCATTGATGTTCTCCGGCTACGATTTCGACGTCATCCAGCGCTCCTGGGTGTACCTGTTCCGCGACGGCATGACCTTCACCCTGACGCTGACCGCGCTGGCGATGGTGGGCGGCATCTTCTTCGGCACCCTGCTCGCGATGATGCGGCTGTCGAAGTTCCAGGTGCTGGCCGCGGTCGCCGGCGGCTACGTCAACCTGATGCGCTCGCTGCCGCTGGTGCTGGTGATCTTCTGGTTCTTCTTCCTCGTCCCCTACCTCTACGGCGCGCTGGTGGGCGACGGCAAGCCAATCGCCGTCGGCGCCTTCTACTCCGCGCTCATCACCTTCACCATGTTCGAGGCGGCGTACTACTGCGAGATCATGCGCGCCGGCATCCAGTCCATCCCGCGCGGGCAGGTCTGGGCCGGCTACGCGCTGGGCCTGAACTACTGGCAGACCATGGGCCGGATCGTTCTGCCGCAGGCGTTCCGAAACATGCTGCCGGTGCTGCTGACCCAGACCATCGTCCTGTTCCAGGACACTTCGCTGGTCTACGTCATTTCCGCCACCGACTTCCTCGGCGCCGCCGCCAAGGTGGCCAACCGCGACTACCGCCTGGTGGAGATGTACACCTTCGTCGCGGTGGTGTACTTCATCATTTCCTTCGGCCTGTCGAGCATGGTGAAGAACCTGCAGGCTCGCATCGCCATCATCCGCTGACCTTTCCGGCTAGGATCCTTCATGATTTCCATCAAGAGCGTCAGCAAGTGGTACGGATCCTTCCAGGTCCTGACCGACTGCTCCACCGAGGTGAAGAAGGGCGAGGTGGTGGTGGTCTGCGGGCCCTCAGGATCCGGCAAGTCCACCATCATCAAGTGCGTCAACGCCCTGGAGCCGTTCCAGCAGGGCGAGATCACGGTGGACGGCATCTCGGTCGGTAGCCCGAAGACCGACCTGCCCAAGCTGCGCTCGCGCATCGGCATGGTGTTCCAGAACTTCGAGCTGTTCCCGCACCTGTCGGTGACCGAGAACCTGACCCTCGGCCAGGTCAAGGTGCTGGGGCGCACCGAGGACGCGGCGCGCGACAAGGGCCTCAAGCTCCTCGACCGCGTCGGCCTGATCGCGCACAAGGACAAGTATCCCGGCCAGCTCTCCGGCGGCCAGCAGCAGCGCGTCGCCATCGCGCGCGCGCTGTCCATGGACCCGATCGCGATGCTGTTCGACGAACCGACCTCGGCGCTCGACCCGGAGATGATCAACGAGGTGCTGGACGTGATGGTGGAACTCGCGCAGGAAGGCATGACCATGATGGTGGTGACGCACGAGATGGGCTTCGCCCGGCGCGTCGCGCATCGCGTCATCTTCATGGACGCGGGCAAGATCATCGAGGACTGCACCAAGGACGACTTCTTCGGCACGCCGCGCTCCGAGCGCGCCCAGCTGTTCCTGTCGAAGATCCTGCACCACTGACGCCGGCTCAGGCCGGCGGCGCGACGCTCAATCCCACGACCTTGTGCTTGGCGATGAGCCGGGCCACCTCGCCCCGCTTCGCTTCCTCCACGAACGCCCGCAGCCAGGCCGCGCCCGCCTTGCGCGCGATCGGCGTGCCGATGGCCTGCTGCACGGCGGTGAATTTTCCGTCCAGGATCCGCGAGCCCGGATGCTTGGCCTGGTCCGCGATCAGGCGCGGCTTCAATCCGGCCAGCGCGTCCAGCTTCTCCTGCAGGAACAGCTGGTAGGAGGCTTCGATGCCCTCGGCGTGCACCAGCTGCGCGTGCTTGAGCGTGCGGCGCAGGTACATGTCGTAGGCGCTCTTGGCCGACACCGCGATGCGGATCCCGGGCCGGTCCACTTCCTCCACGGCGCGGATCGCCGATCCGACCGGCACCAGGTAGGTGGATTCGATCTCCACGTAGGCGGGTGAAAAGGCGATCTCCCCCGCGCGCAGCGGATCGGCGCCGATGAGGCCGATGTCCCACTCGGCCACCGCCGCCACCACGTCGCCGGGCGCCGCGTAGGGCCGCAGCTCGGCCGGCACGCCGAGGCGGCGCGCGATCTCGCGCCCCATGTCCGGGGCGACGCCGTCGGGCTCCCCGTTGGGCGTTTTCCCGTTGATGAGGAGGAAGTTGGAGAGGTTGAGGCCGACGCGGAGTTTTCCGGTCGGCGCCAGTTCGGCGCGCAGTTCGGGCGTGATGTCGTTTGGCATGGTTCGCGACGTTATCATGCGTGCCTTCCGATCGAAAGCGCGGTTCCACAGGAGACGGCATGAGCACAGTGGCATTCATAGGCTTGGGCGCGATGGGCTCGCGCATGGCGACGAACCTGCACGCGGCCGGGCACTCGCTGCAAGTCTGGAACCGCGACGCGGCGAAGGCGAAGCCCTTCGCCGACAAGGGCGTCACCGTGTGCGCCTCGGTGGCGGAAGCGGCGAAGGGCGCTGAGTTCGTCCTGTCCATCGTCGCCGACGACGTCGCGACGCGCGCGGTGATGCTGGGCGATGGCGGCGTCATCGCCGCTTGCGCGCCGGGAACCATCGTCGTCGACTCCAGCACCAACACCCCGGCGATGGCGCGCGAGGTGGCGAAAGCCGCGGCGGCCCGAGGCGTCCTGTACCTGGACGCGCCGGTGTCGGGCTCGCTCGCGCAGGCGCAGGGCAAGGAATTGCTGTTCCTGGTCGGCGGCGACAAGGCCGCCTTCGACCAGGCGCTGCCGCTGCTCTCCGCGATGGGCAAGATGGCGAAGCGCATCGGCGATTCCGGCGCGGGCGCCACCCTGAAGCTCATCAACAACATGCTCGGGGCCTCGCTCACCGCCGCGATCGCGGAAGCGGCGCAGGCCATCGAGGCGGCGAACCTGGACCGCGAGGCGTGCATGGAGGTCCTGAACGACGGCGCCGCGGGTTCGCGCCTCATGAAGACCAAGCTGCCCAAGATCTTCAAGCGCGACTTCGCGCCCCAGTTCCAGCTCGAGCTGATGGAAAAGGACCTGCGCTACTTCCTCGCGCTGGCGCAGGAACTGGACCGCCCGGCGCCGATCGCCTCGCTGGTGCGCAGCCAATACCAGGCCGCGCGCCGCGCGAACTACGGCAAGCTCGATTCCTGCGCCGTCTTCCTCCAGGCCTCCGGCGAAAAAATGTAAATCAGGGACGGACCACGATTTCGGCGCCTGGCGCACCAGGCTAATCGTGGTCCGTCCCTGTTTTTACCGGCGCTCCACTTTCTCCAGCATCGGCTCGGGAATGCGGTAGCCGGGGTGGCGCTGGCGGAATTCCGCGAGCGCCTTGTCGGCTTCGTCGTGCTTGCCGGTGCGGCGCAGTTCCGCAATGCGTTCGAGCCATTTCTCCGGCGTCTCGCCCGCGTCCTGCGAGCGCTTGGCGGTCGCCTCCGACAAGGCCTGGCGCTCGGCACTGTCCGCGCGGTCCCGCATCCCCATTTCCGCCCGTTGCATGGCCATGGGCTTGCGCGCCGGAACTGGCGCGGCCGCCGCAGGCGCGGGCGCCGGACTGGGGGCGGATGCGACCGCCGGCGGCGCCTGCACGAAGGGTCCCGCGGAAGCGCCCCGGGCCTCGCTTCGGGCCATCTGCGGAGCCTCCTCCCTC
>CXWL01003734.1_pt1 | contig 15886 bp, 14 predicted proteins | sample 590931 | NCBI WGS metagenome assembly CXWL01 (sample SAMEA3498368, study PRJEB10139) | groundwater metagenome | biome: water well; material: biofilm material | place: Germany | collected 2015-04-27 | reverse complement strand
CCACAAAAGACTCGAACGTGTATCGGGCAAACAAACCGGCCACGTTGCTCGCTTCAGTCTTTCTCTCGGCAAACAGCCCCTCCTTAATATCTACCGTCTCGTTGGTGGCTTCGGCTGAAGGTCGATCCGCCTCTGGCGGAGTCTTCCCCCCTACCACCAAGGCCAATTCCACCATTCGCTCTAGCTGCTTCTCCAGGGCCTGTTTAATTTGGCCATAATATCTCTCATCTACCGTTCGCAGATGAAACGCCGACTTAGTCGCCAGTTCGACGATGACCCGGCTTTGATCAATTTCTGTGATGCTTCTGATCGAACAGGACCTGATCCAGTAGTTAAAAGTTGCCGATGACATCGTCACCTCCAGATCGCCGCAGACACTCGCCCAAATTGATTGCTCATTCACTTGCATACCCTAGGTTTTATAAGTTTTCCACATTTTGTCCACCCCCAATATACCCGAAAAAAAAGGCTCATTATCTCGATCGGGCCTATTCAAATTTTCGAAATGGATACAAAATACATATCCCCAATCAACCTGTCTCGCGATGACGAGACTCTTATGCTAAAATATGACAACTGGATAAAATTATACCTATCTAGTTAGTCATCCCGCTAAGCGGGAAGCATCTATGCCAAAAAGAGTTTTTCAACCCAAGAAGATCAAACACGCCCGTAAACACGGCTTCCGTTCTCGCATGGCCACCAAAACTGGCCGTCAGGTCATTGCCCGTCGTCGCGCCATCGGCCGCAAGAAGCTAAGTGCTTAGTAAACAGAATCGTCTCAGTCTTAGAACCGACAGACTCCGTCTCGAAAAAGAAGGTCGGACTTCTCATACCCCATTATTCATTATCGTTTCTGCCCGATCATCACTTGGCGTTTCATCACCACCCCGTTTTGCCGTTCTGGTCACCAAGAAACTCGCTCCCCTTTCGGTACAGCGCCATCGTCTCAGACGAATCATCACCGAGGTCCTCCGTCATAATTTAGCTAAATTCCCATTAGGCCGCGACTTTCTTCTCATTCCTAAGAAGCCGATTCTTGCTTCGGCCCCAGATCAAATCCTCTCCGATCTCCAAAGCCTCCCCTTCATAATTCATAATTCATAATTCATGTTTCACCAATTCTACAAACGTCTACTCTCTCCTGTAATTCATCGGTTATCTACCATTAGCTTTTCACCTCTCGCCGCCTGCCGCTTCTCCCCCACCTGCTCCCAATATTTTGCCACCGCACTCGCCAAATATGGTATCATTCACGGCAGTGTCCTGGGTCTGAAACGGCTTCTTCGCTGTCATCCATACTCCAAAGCCCCTTACCTCGACCCCGTTCCTTAGCCGCTACTGTGACAAGGTGAGGCCAAACAAAACAATCCTATGTTAAATTTTATAACTAACCCTATCAACCAGCTTCTTATCTTCCTCTATGGCATCACCGGCCAGAATCTTGGTTTTGCCATTATTCTTCTGACTCTCATCATCCGTGGCGCCCTCGTCCCAGTCACCATTCCCTCTCTCAAATCCGCCAAAAAACTCCAGGAAATCAAACCCCTCATTGATAAGCTGAAGGAAAAACACAAGGACAAACAGAAACTCCAGCTCGCCCAGCTCGATCTTTACAAACAGCACGGCATTAATCCGGCTGCCGGTTGTCTCCCCCAAGTTGCCCAGCTCGTCGTCCTAATCGCTCTTTACCAAGTCTTTATTAAATTCATCAATACCCCAGAAGTTAACGGTGTCACCCTCAATCAGAACTTTTTCTGGCTCAACCTCGGAAAGCCCGACCCCTATTACATCCTCCCCGTCTTGGCCGGTCTCTCACAGCTCGTCTTTTCTCTTATGATGACCTCCGGGCTTGAGAGTCATCTGAAGGCCCCCAAAGCCAAGGTCGAGAAACAAAAAGAAGAAGACAAGCTGGAAATGGCTCAAAGTATGAGTCAGCAGATGCTCCTGATCATGCCTGCCATGACCGTCATCATCTCCCTCAAGTTTCCTTCCGGTCTTGCCCTCTACTGGGTTGTCACTACCGTCTTCTCTCTCGTCCAGCAATATCTCGTCAGCGGCCCGGGTGGCTTAATCCCTGCCCTAGCTAAGGTTCGAGCCTTTCTGCCCATCAATTTAAATCGCGTTAAAAATTAATAAATAAAATGGCTGTCGAAAAAGTTCAAAAACTAGTTGAAAATGTTCTCTCTCTCCTCGATCTATCCTCGGATCAATTCTCCGTTGAGGTCAACCCTGCCCGCAATGCTTCCAGCATAGCTGATGCAGGCGGGGAAGATGACTCCGTCAAAGTTAACATCCAGCTTCCCGAGGATCAAACCGGTATCTACATCGGTCATCATGGCGAGGGTCTCGCCTCTCTCCAGCTTCTGTTATCTCTCATGATCAGCCAAAGGACTGCCAAATGGTATCGCGTTACCGTCAATATCAATGACTATCAGGAGCGTCGCGAAGATTCGCTCCGCAATCTGGCCGAAACAGCCGCCGAAAAAGCCATCGCTCTCAACCAAGAGGTCGTCCTCGGCAACCTCTCCTCCTACGAGAGGCGTATCGTCCACCTCCATCTGGAGCAGCATGGCGGCGTCACCACTGAAAGTCGCGGCGAAGAACCCCTGCGTCAGCTCCTCGTCATCCCCAGTGGTAAATAAAGGGGAGACGATAAGTGGTAAACTAAATCATATGCAAAAAAGAAACTTTGTATTTCGGGTCTTTGTATACAAAGACGACGCTACTTTTACCGCCGTCTGTCTCGACCTAGATATCGTCGAAGAAGGCCATAAAACTCTTCAACAGGCCGTGCTCAGCATCAAAGACGGCATTGACTCACACATGAGTGCGGCTGCCGAGTTAGGTTTTCCAAATGAACTAATAAAAAGGCCTGCCCCAGAAAAATATTGGAAAAAACTTGACGAGGTCACGCATCCAGACCCCAAGGCTATGACCCCCTTCCAGTACTTTACCTCTACTGCTGAAGGCAGACATAGCCTTTATGCCTAAATATCCCCCTCTCAATTACCGTGAGGTTGTCAATATACTGAAAAAATTAGGCTTTATACCAAAGGGAAATAAAGCAGGATCTCATCAGACTTGGACAAAGACTGTAGATAAACTAAGTTTTGCTGTAACAGTTGCTGATCATGGAGTACCTAACAAAGACGTTCCTAATGGAACTCTAAAGTCCATGATTCGTCAAAGCGGACATATTAAAGCTGACTTTTACAAGGCTCTGGGGAAATGACCCCCCATCATCCGCGAGGCTGAATCTTTTTCACTCAGATATGTTATTCTAGGATAAGAATGAAACATAAATCCCTCCTTATTATGTTCCTCGGCTACCCAGGCTCCGGTAAAGCTATTTTGCGCAGCATCTAGCCGACAAGATTAAAGCCGTTCGTCTGAATGGCGATGCTATGCGCATTGCCCTATTTAAGACAGTCGAGGCTATCGGAGCACATCCGGATAAAAAGACTCTCAATGAGCAGACCTTTGGTGCAATTGACTACGCTGTCGAGCAAATACTGAAAACTGGTCATACGGTTGTGTACGACGCACATCACAATAGGCGTAATTTTCGTGACGCGCTGGAAAAACTGGCAGCACGCTACGACGCTGTACCAATCCTGGTTTGGCTAAAAACATCACGTGAGGTTGCAATGCGGAGAGGTCAAACTCGTGAAGCTGCGGTCGATACGCGGCACATGACCGAGGAAAAGATGCTTGAGGTTATGAACCGACACATGGCGAATTTTGATGAGCCGACCGACACCGAACACGCCATCACGATTGATGGTACGATTCCATTTGACCAGCAATACAAGTCATTTACTACGCAACTCGTAAGCCTTATCCCCTCAGCCATCGTCATCCCAAAAAATAAATAATTCCTTGTTCCTCTCTCCTTATGCACTACAATTCCCTTAGTGCTCAAGCGAATTAGTCTTTTTCTGCTTATCTTCAGTCTCCCCTTTCAGTTAGGCTATCATTTCTGGTTGCCCGAATCTTACGTCCGCAGTTTCAGAATCGACTATCTCTCCCCCACTCTCTATCTAACAGACATCATTATTCTGGCATATATTCTTCTCAATCTCCCCCGTGCCCTTTCCATAATAAAGAATTTCTTTTCCCGCCCAGACGGTTGGTTATTTTTACTGCTTATTCTTATCAACTCTTACACCTCCGCCATCAATCCTATTACATTGTTTGCCTGGGTTCGCCTGAGTGTCTATTTTCTTCTCCTGGCCATACTCGCCTCCACCCCCAAACTCTCCCAGAGTATCCGCCTTCCCTTCACACTATCCCTCGTTTTTATAATTGGACATTCTCTGATTCAATTTCTTCGCCAGTCTTCTCTTGGCGGGCTCTTCTACCTTTTTGGGGAACGTCCTCTTTCTGTTGCCCTGCCCAACGTCGCCAAACTCAGCATTTCGTCATTAGGAATTAGTAATTCATCATTTGCCTTGCTCCGCCCCTACGCCACCTTCTCGCACCCCAATTCGCTCGCCGGCTACCTCCTCGTCTCACTCCTGATTCTCCGTCAAATATCTTCTCCCAAACCTCTGAAGATTATTACTATCGTCGCGATTGTCCTTACCTTCTCAAAATCAGCCTTATTAACACTGGCAATCATCAGTCTCGTTAATCTAAATCTCAGTCAAAGTTTTCTTATCAGTACTGCCCTCAGTTTCTTACCACTTCTCAAACTCGGACTATCCTTTTCCTCTCGTTTTTATCTACTGGCACCAACTCTAAGAATTGTTTCCGAAAATCTACTTCTGGGAGTGGGTCTACGTCAGTTCATCCCCACGCTTGCCATTCACCTACCGGGTAACCAACTCTCATATTCCTCTCTTCAGCCCGTCCACAATCTTCTACTTCTGGCAGTCTCCGAACTCGGTCTAATCCCTGTAGTTATGATTCTCTACTTACTTATAAAATCAAAATTCATACTTAATACTAAATACTATCTACTAGTTACTGTTATCCTCCTGACTGGGTCTCTCGATCATTACTGGTGGACGTTACCCCAAAACCAACTTATAATTGTCCTCGCCCTCGCCCTCATAATAAATCCTTCCACTCATTTTCCCTCTAAATTAGAGGGAAAAGCCTCGCCTTCAGCGAGGAAAAGGAGTAGATGAGACCAGGGAAGTTAATAAAAATAAAACATGCACTACCCTGAAATCATCATCAACACTGATGGCGGCGCCCGCGGCAATCCCGGACCGGCCGCTGTTGGCATCACTGCCAGGGCAGGCACTCAAACCCTCTTTGAGATTTCTGAATATATCGGTGAGCAAACCAATAACGTCGCAGAATACACTGCCGTCATTCACGCCCTGACTCATCTTGATCAGCACCATCTCTCTACCGACACTCTAATCTTTATCCTTGACTCGGAACTGATCGTTCGGCAAATTACCGGTCAATATAAAGTTAAACAGCCCCATCTTCAGCAATTGGTCAATCAAGTCAGATCGCTCATCTCCAAAATAAAAAACAATAACCCTTCCATCAAAATAACTTTTCAGAATGTCCTCCGCGGCGAAAATAAAAGAGCCGACCAACTTGTCAACCAAGCTCTAGATAGCCACTCTTTGTAGCCCTCTCCAAAATAAGTTTTTCAATGTCCCCCTTCTGTTTGGAGTTCCTGTAACTGGTGCTTGTGATTATGTTTCTAATGGTGTGGATAACGTGCGTTGGTGGTGAGGCTATAGATTTTCATGTGAGCCGTAAGTACAAAATAAGTTAGAAAACGGAAAAAACAAAGGCCAAAAAAAGATAAAACGAGAAAATAAAAAACGTATGAACGGACAAATGAGCCCTGCGCCATATGCCATATGCCATATGCCCTGTTGATATACTAAAAGGGTGATACACGATTCAATGGCAACTTCTTTTCTATGGACAAATAATTCTTCTCTTAAGGGCGGTGTGGAAAAGTATCTCAAAGAGGCTGGTTTAAAGATTATCGAGGCAAACAATGCCGCTGATTATCAAATCTATCTCTTAGATATCACGGTTGGCAAAGAAGCAGATACCTCCGAATTAATAGGCCAGCTAGAGACACCCAAAAATAAGTCATGTAAAACTTGTTTGGTTATCATCGACAATAGTCAGAACGCCTCGGATTCGATCGAAAAATATACATCCCTCGTTGGTAGGTTTCTCCGGGATAAGACCATCGACTTTCGTTTAGTTCGAACCCTGGACATATATTCTGGTGAATTCCTTTCGCTAGATAGTCCCTTCCAGCGGGTGCTCTACAGCGCGACCTTGTCCCAAAAGATAATAGTCTCCACCAGCGGTGATAATCACTACTATCCCACCTCCCTCTCCGATCTTTGTGATCTGATTACAAAGAGTCTATTTATCAGTAACACCGCCGGCGAAATATTTACCGGTATCGGCGAAGATATGACCGATCTCGATCTTGCTTACCTGATCAAAAAAAGTTTAGAGAAAAAAGATAAAACTTTTGATATAGACCTCTCTGGATCGGCCATTGGCCAAAGTTATGACTATTTCGATGCCTCAGTTAGGACACAGGCTCTATTAAATTGGCTACCAAAAATAGACCTATCCGACCAGATCGATGAAATCGTTGCCCCTGCTCTAAACGAAGAAGATCAGTCAAGGGAGATCATAGACACTCCGGTGACTCAGTTAGCTTTGACCAGACTTGATAGGCGCCTCTCAAAACCCAACCCAAAAATAGTTGACGTCATAAAAAAATTTAGCCGGAGTTTAAAGAAAAAAGAAGTAAAACTGGAAGATCTTCACCAGACCGAAAAAAGGGGATTGACTCGAATTATCATCTTTTTGGTTTCTGGCGTTGCTCTCTTGGCCATTCTACCTCTCATCCTGACCGCCGGCTCTCTATATTTGTCAGCCGGAAATACTTATCAAGCCTATCAATTCTTACGGCAGGGGAACGAGCCGGAAGCGCGGACCATTCTAACTCACGCGAAGTTCTGGCAAGCAGTTAGCCAAAGCTCATTCCAAAGAACAATTCCTCTTGTTAACCTATTTAGTCGGCCTCTGGTGGCCAACACTGGCAATTTCATCACTGTCCTGGGTCATGGCCAAACTGTCCTAGAATCCGGACTAGATTCGTACTCACTGGGTAGTCAGCTCTATCTCGGTCTCCTCGGCAGGCAATCTATCGACAGCCACGCGAATCTCGTCGCCCTGCGTGTCAATCTTGTTTCTCTTTCAGAGAAACTCTCCCAGATTCAGTTATTGATTGATCAAATAAAGTTACCTTACGGCTATGATCGAAAGATAAAAACTTCTGATCTAAACGGCCAAATCGATCTTCTCAAAAGCCAGATCAATCTGGGTCTGCCTTTACTTGAGCTTATTGATAAGGTCGTCATCAATCAATCCCGAGAGAATTATCTAATCGTTGTTGTCGACCCCAACGAACTACGTCCGACCGGAGGTTTTCTTACCAGTCATATTCTGGTTAGTCTCGACCAAGGTAAAATCACCAATCTTCGAGCCGAATCCTCTCTCGTCCTCGACCGGCTTATCGCGGGAAAAATAGAACCTCCCAGCGTTCTCAAACAACTTCTTTCTCAGACGACCTGGGCATATCGTGACAGCAACCTCGACGCAAACTTCCCAGCCTCTGCTAATCAAATCAGTTGGTTTTATCAGAGATTCAAAAATATCACTCTCGACGGGGTGATCAGCCTGAACCTCACCTTCTTTGAGGCACTTCTGGCCGAAATAGGGGAGCAACAACTTGCCGATGGAGTCGTGGTTAATACTGGTAATCTCAACCAGCTCGCCAGCAATCCCACTAGTGGGAAAGGTGCCGATATTATCACTGCCCTCACCGGGCAGCTCAGTCAAAAACTAATAAACGGCGAAATTAAATTTGCACTTTTTTCCCGGGCACTTCTCAAATCGGTTTCCTATAACGAGATCAATCTCTGGTTTCCCAAGCCAGAGCTCCAGGCTCTAAGCCAGGACAGCCGTCTCTCTGGTGACATCCGGCTTCAACCCTGTCATCCTCAACTCGCTTTTTACGGTTGTCAGGCTGATCTCTTCTATCTTAATGAATCCAATTTCTCCGTTAGCAAACTAAACTATTACCTCAAGCGCACCGACAATATTCTCATTAACATCGGGAGCAGTGGGGAAGTCGGCTATACCATTACCTATGATTACACCTATCCAGTTCCTGCCCCTACCAATCTTGCCCAGTCTTATAAAGCTTATTATCAAGTATTTTTACCCGGCGGGAGCCGGAATTTGTTAATCTCTCTCGATAATCAGGTCATCACCCAGCCACTAATCAAACAAACCGCTCTCGGGGGGATAAACAAACTCGAGTTTTCATCCCAGCAGATCATCAATCAACCACACCGCCTGGTCATTAAGTTCACTTCTGCCAAAGTTCTTGATCTAAAGAAGCCTCAGATCCCCTTCACCCTTTCTTATCTCAAGCAACCGGGAACATTGAAGAACGCTTTCTCCGTCAAGGTTCTTTATCCCCAAACTCTTCAACCGAAAACGATGACCGTTCCCTTCATCCAAACCGGCGCCAGCGAACTCTCTTTCCAGATGGCTCCTGCGAGCCATGAAGACATCGGCCTCCTCTTCAAGAATCTTGCTCTCTAATAAGTCCCAATTAATTCCCCTCACGTAGGGGCGCATCACGATGCGCCCTCCCTCATGTAGGGGCGAGGCGGGACTCGCCCTCTCGATCATGGGGTCAGGTATGGTAAAATAAGCCCCATGGCCAAAACAACTCTCAAAATCGAACCCAGGCAAGTTACCGGCAAGGCTGTTAAGAAACTTATTCATCAGGGAACTATCCCCGGCAATATCTTTGGTAAAAATGTTCCCAGTCTCTCCGTTCAAGTCAAGGCCACCGATTTCAACCGGACCTATGACCAGGCCGGAGAAACCCAGGTTGTCTATCTCCAGCTTCCCGAAGAAACCACCCCTCGCCCCGTCTTGATCACCAATATTTCCGTCAACCCCGTTTCTGATGCCATTATCCATATCGACTTCCACCAGGTCGACCTAAAGGAAAAAGTTACCGCCAACATTCCCGTCGAACTCATCGGCGAGTCCCCGGCCGTCAAAGATTTCCAAGGCACAATTATTACCTCTCTCTCCGAAATCGAAGTCGAGGCTTTGCCCACCGATCTTCTCGAAAATATCGAGATTGACCTTAGCGTCCTAAAAAATATCGGCGACGTCATCAAGATCGCTGACCTTCAGATTGATCGGACCAAACTCGAAGTCAAGGATGATCCTGAAACCGTCATCGTCTCAGTTGCTGGTCAGCAGGCCGAAGAGGTTATTGCTCCTCCCACTCCTATCGAAGCTGAGGCTGTGTCAATTGAGGCCGGCAAGACCGAAACCCCGCCACAAGGCGGGGCCAAACCTGTCGAAGAGAAAACCACCCCCAACTCGAAATAACTCTATTTCTATCGTGAAAGCTCTTTTTCTTGTTTATCCGCCGCTTCTGATTTTTGGGATTTTGTTGCCTCCTTTAGCTCTCTAATTCTGTCCTCGACCGTCAGGGTTCTCACCTGAGATTGGGAAGTTTGTGCCCCCAGCACTGTTTTATGTTCATCTGAAAACGAGAGTGAAGCCAGTCCAACCCCCACCAGGGCTAGTAATAGCAACGTGGGTAACAAATTAAGCAACGAAACAACCAGGGGCGAGGAATATCTTGTGTTCAAGGCTGGCATCAATCCATCATAGGCCAGGAGGACGCCGCGAGCAACCCTTTATCCGGGAAAACTTCGTTCCAAACTGCTTCCGTCACGAACGGCACGAACGGATGGAGAAGTTTCAGGAAAACCTCCAATCCTTCCTTTAGGGTCTCGGTCCCAATCTCGCCCTTCTTATTTGCCTCAATCGCGTCGTCACAATACCAATGCCAGAACTCGTTATATACCGTCTCCGCCGCCAACCCAATCTTTAATTTCTCGAGCTGCCCCGTCACCTCAGCTACTACGTCTTTCAGTTTTGCTTTGAATTCATCATCTTTGTCTTGTCTTGAGTTCTTGAGTTCTTGAGTTCTCGAGTTCTCGAGCACGTACCGTGCGGCATTCCAGATCTTATTCGCCAAATTCCTCATCCCCCTGATCTTGTCCTCTCCCGTATTACTATCCTGTCCCGGTACGGTACTCATCACTAACGCCATTCGTATTGCATCTGTCCCGTATTTGGCCGTCAGATCCAGTGGATTAATTACATTACCCTTACTCTTGCTCATCTTTTGACCCTTTTCGTCTCTGACTAATCCGTGTAGGTAGACGTATTTGAACGGTGCCATGCCGGTCAAATAAGCCCCCAACATCATCATCCTCATCACCCAGAAGGGGAGTATCTCGTAAGCCGTTTCCATGACGCTGGTCGGATAGTAGTAGTCGAGATCTCTCTCCTTATTCGTCGCCAGTGTCACTACCGGCCATTGTCCCGAGGAAAACCAGGTATCAAACGTATCTGTTTCTTGGAGATATCTTCCATCCGGCTTAGTCTTGGCAATCACAAACGGCGCCGCGACACTTGGCCGCAGTGTCTGTAACCCTGCCTCAATTTCTGTCAGCTCGTATCCTGATGCTAATAGCTCACCCAGTTTACCCCTAACAAACTGTCTCTCCTTGTTTAAGAAACCAACCTCCATTTCAGGATTGGCCGCCGCCTCGTACCATACGGGAATCCGGATTCCCCAGACAATTTGCCGGCTGATATTCCAATCCCGGATGTTGGTCAACCAATGAGCCAAGATCTTATCCCGTCCAGCTCCCAAAATGACCGTCCCGCCCGTGTCCAGTGCCTTCAGCGCTGCCTCCGCCAGGGGTTTGGTTTTGATAAAAAATTGGGCCAGAGGCAACGGCTCGATCACGCTGTGGCAGCGGTAACAAGTTCCCACATTGTGTCTATGCTCTTTAACTTGTTCAATTAGGCCCATTACAGTCAACTTCTCGACCACTGCCTGTCTCGTTGGCTCCACTTTCATCCCCGCAAATTCTCCCGTCACTTCAGTCATTCGGCCCGAGAAATCAATTACTTGGATAAGCGGTAGATTGTGTCTTTTCCCGGTTTCGTAATCAGCCAGGTCGTGAGCCGGGGTAATCTTTACTGCCCCGGTTCCAAATTCGCGCTCCACCATCGCATCCGCGATAATCGGGATCTGTCTCTCTGTTAGGGGTAATTTCACCATCTTTCCTATCAATTCTTTATATCGTCCATCCTCAGGATTAACGGCCACCGCCGTGTCACCCAACATCGTCTCTGGTCTGGTGGTAGCAACTGTGATTTCCCCCCCGTCAACCAGTGGATACTTTACGAAATAGAGCTTGCCGGCTCTTTCTTCGTATTCAACTTCTAATTCCGAATAACTTGTCCCGCATTTGACGCAATAATTAACCAGCCTCTCACCCCGATAGATGAGCTCGTCTTTGTGTAGTCTAATGAATGTGTCCAAAACAAAATCAACTACGTCGGGGTCCAGGGTGAACTTAAATCGGCCCCAGTCCGCGCTTGCCCCCAACCTTTTCATCTGCTGGACCGACACCCCCGAGAACTCGGCCACGTAGTCAGATATCATCTGATACAGGGTTTTACTGTCAAAGTCGTAGCGGCTTTTCCCTTGCTTCGCCAGCTTCTTTTCGAAAACAAATTGCGTTTCAATCCCGGCATGATCAGTGCCGGGTAGCCATAATGTGGCTTCACCACACATTCGATGATAGCGTGCCAGGATGTCCTCGATCGTTACAAACATGGTGTGACCTACGTGTAGGGGATCATTGGCGTTTGGTGGCGGCATTATGATCGTAAAGGGTTTCTGTCCCTTCTTCTTCGCTTCTGCGGCATCAGGTGCCGCGAACACCCCGCTCTTCTCCCAAGCTGAAATTATCTTCTCCTCGTGTAGTTTATGGTCGTAGTTTTTGTCCATTGGATCCTATTTTAACTTACCTTAAGACCGAGTGCTAAAATCATGCTAATTATGTACGAGCAATTACTTCAAATACCTCCAGGATTTTTCAGATATACAACATTTGGTTTTTTGGTAGGGTGTGTCTTTATGGCTTTTTTGCTGAGAGAAAGACACCGAAGCGATCAGGATATTAAGAAAAATTATAAGCAAGGTAGGGAGGAGATAAAAATACAATATGAAAGTTTAAAGGAGAAGTCTAAAAAAATAGAAAAGGAAAATAAAGACCTAATAAAAAGCAAATTTTTTCAAAAAATTACTGGTTCAATGATAATACACAATTATAAATACAAAATAATTAGGTTGTTAATTTTAATAGGCACAACAAGACTGATAAGTAATCTCAGGCAAATGGTATCTCTGTATTCAATAATGAGGATTGAGGAAAAGGTAAACAATTCTCCAACACCGCTCTCCTTGATAGTGAGGTTAGACAAAATAAATGATGTACTAAAGCCAGCTTACGCCGTATCAGACGAATTGGTTTCTGAATCAACAGAAATGCCAGAAGAACTTAAAAAAATCAATAATATAAAAATTGATAAGGAGCTTGAGGATATTGAGAACGTAATGAACAAAGGTGTTGCAGAACTCGTAAAAATAAAGTCAAATTAGAAAATCTCTAATCCAGGATCTGGTCTCAGTTTTAAAGGATCCACATAACTTGGTCGCAGTAGGGCACAAGCTGCAATCATCGCTGCGTTATCGGTGCAGTACTTCAAATCCGGGCAGAAAAATTCTCTTCCTGATTCAGCGACCGCCTTTGTTAGAGCCTCTCGCAAGGTCAAATTTGCCGCTACCCCGCCGGCCAAGAGCACGCTTTTTGGTTGATACTGTTCCACCGCTCTTATGGTCTTACTCACCAGAACCTCCGTTACCGCCTGATTGAATTCCGCAGCGAGAGCGTTAATAAGCTGCTCTCGCGAAGGCCCTTCCGTAGCTCGAAGCGATAGTGTAGATGCGAAGGAGGGCGATTTAAGAACTTCGACCACCGCCGTCTTCAAACCTGAAAAACTCATTTCAAGATTCTTTTCATGAATCATCGGTCTCGGCAGCTTCATTTCCCTTGTGATTTGTGGTTTGTGGTTTGTAAATTCCATCGCCAAATTGGCGATGGAAGGTCCACCCGGATAGGGGAAACCCATCGACCGCGCCGCCTTGTCAAAAGCCTCACCCGCGGCATCATCCCGGGTTCCACCAATCCATTTCCAGTCCGTAAGGGAATTAAGTAGCACTAGGTCCGTATGTCCCCCCGACACGATCAGCGCCACCGCGGGCAGTTCCGGAACAATTAAGTTTTGAGTTCTTGAGTTCTTGTCTTGCGAAGCGAGATCTGGCTTTGCCAGAAGTTCTTGAGTTCTATTGCTAACTATATAGTTCGCGAACACATGCGCCGCCATATGATTAACTGCAATCAACGGTTTTTTCCAGGCTAACGCTAACGTCTTTGCCGTCTCGACCCCAATCAATAGACTCCCGATCAGACCTGGTCCTTGGGTCACTGCAATCGCATCCAGATCCCGAATTTCGACACCTGATTGCTGTATCGCTGTATCAATAACTGGAATTATCGCCGCGATCTGTTCACGAGCTGCGATTTCCGGTATCACTCCACCATATTTGGCATGGATCTCGGCGCTACTGGCTTTCACATCCGAGAGAATCTCTATTCCTCCTTGATTCACGCTCCCTTCAACCATAGGCAGTCTCCTTGCAACAGCAGCTCCAGTTTCATCGCACGTTGATTCAATCGCCAAGACAATCATGGGCCTAATTTTACCCCCTAAAAAGCTAATCAGCTAATAAACTAACCAGCTAGTTACTTGCCGTCAGCTGCCCCGTCCCTCGCAAGTAAACCGCCGCCCATGGCCGGTAGACCGAAGTGAAAGTTCGGTCTTGAAGGATCTCGCCGTTTCTGGCCACTTTGTAATCAAACGAAACCTTCGCCCCTGGTGCGCTCCAATCCACCTGTTTTGTCACCCCCGCTGGTAAGGTCGGGTCGTCCTGATAGACCGTCGGCAGGGGAGCCGACTGGGAAGAGATTCTCGCCTTCGAGATACTCGCCACCCTCCCGTCGCTCGTCCCGTAGATTTCGTAACGCATGGCAAAATTCTTCGCGTCCACTTTTGTCTGGATCAGGATGTGACCCGGGGTATCGTTGACAAACTTCAGATCGGCGCTCGGGAAAAAGACCGTCGCATCATACCCCGGCCCCATATCCTCCTCGTAGTAGCCTACTCGGTAGGCGTGAGCTTTTCTTTCAACGATTGGTAGACCCGCGTTCAGTGCCGCTCGAAATAGGGTCGTCGACACCTGACAGACTCCGCCCCCGTCTCCCAGGACCGTCCGTCCTTCGGAAATCACATATGCCTCGCGGTATCCGGTTGCCCGGGAAATGTCACCGATCGTTTTTCCGAGTGAAAACGTCTCTCCCGGAGCGACTAGGGCGCTATTCAGTCTTGAGGAAGCCAGTGAGAGGTTATGGACCCGGTTGGGAATTGAATGGTTGAACTTCGACGTTCCCACTCCGATCAGAGTCTTAATTCCCAGATTGTTGACATCACCGGTCTTAATCTTCGCCACGGTCACGATTACCGGGATCCCCATATCGGCCTGCGCTGACAAGTTGATGACCTCGGTCAGTTTGTCTCTAAACGCATTCACGTCAACCTTCACTCCATCGACTTCCGGCGCAAACTCAATCACTTTTCCGTCTACGAAATTAAAAATTGCATTTTTTGGTTCCGTTTCAACCGCGTTTTTTATCTTAACCAGAAAACTCTCGACCTGGACCTCATTGATAGGGGAGTTTGATAAGCTAATCAGACCCAAGACGTCCTCCGTCGTCAATGTCAGACTGTAATCGCGATAATACAACCGCAGTTTCTTCTTTTCCCAAGCCTTTGCCGTCTCCATCGCCGAGGTGATCTTAGCGTTATCTATCGCAAAGGAATCTATCTGGGTCGGCACCTCGACCCTCTGCTTTCCGGGCAGAAGCAATGCCATCACAATTTTTTCCCGTAACACCTCCTCATCGACCTTCAAGCCGTCTCTGCCGGTTTCTATCCTAACCTGGCCGTCTTCATCCAGAAATATTTTTGGCGCCACCCCATCGGCGTTAACTTTCTCCGTCACCCTGGCGACGATTCCGTCGAGGACATCAGCATCATAGGTGATCGGCAACTCAATGCTTTCCCCCTCCAGAAACATTGTCACTCTTTCGCTGATCTTTGTCAGTGGATTGCCCCCTCGGCCCAAACCCCAGGCTTGTTCCGCCGCCCAGACGAAATCATATTCCTTGGGTAGCCTGGTTGTTTCGGCGACCCGCTCTTCGTTGTAGACCACCTCAACCTCATTCGGTCTCTTATCAAACTCAATTGCCAGGCGTTTGACCACCGTCTCCTTGTCCATATTCGAAACGTCGATTCCCGATATCGCCACTTTGGGTAGAACCACCTGGTCATAGGCCAGCTGATAGGCTACCATTACCGTCACCGTCACGAGTAAGAAAACACACACCAGCCAGCCGATCGTATGAAAAACTCTGGCGGCAACTTTTCCAATTAGAGATCGCATGACCTTAATCATAACCTAAAGACAACTTCACTTGGTATACTAAACATAGTCTATGGCCAACGAATTTCCCCTACCATCGCCGCTACCGACTCTCGAACCCTCCGCCCCGTTGCCTCCTCCGGAGGAAAATCCGGCCATACCTCCCGCCTACCAGGCCCCCCAACCGGCTACGGCTCCGGTCATCAGACGCTCTCCTTTCAAGCTCATCACCCCGATCATCATCGGCCTGGTAGTTCTGGGCCTTATCATCTTCGGTGTTAGCCGGATCTTCTCGGGGCTGGGTTCTTCACCCAAGAGCGCCGCCAAGACTCCTGTCGTTACTATTAATTACTGGGGCCTCTGGGA
>CXWL01000492.1_pt1 | contig 15887 bp, 17 predicted proteins | sample 590931 | NCBI WGS metagenome assembly CXWL01 (sample SAMEA3498368, study PRJEB10139) | groundwater metagenome | biome: water well; material: biofilm material | place: Germany | collected 2015-04-27 | reverse complement strand
GTGAAGTATTCCACGGCAGGAGCCCCTCATTCAAAATTCAACGGACTTCAGTATAACTTGTTTTCTGCATTCGCAAGAAGACTCCGCTTCATTGGATGCACATTCAACGATAACTTCAATATTCACAACAGCACGCTCGCTGAACTGGCGTTCTACTCCTCAAGAGACAACACCCCAAACAAGTTCAACTCCAATGCGATCTTTTTGGGCATTACCACAACAGGCACTCTGCTGGTTACACACTGTCAATTTAAAGACCCTCAAGGCCTGATTTCATTTAACACTGCCAAGTCTGTTGGCAATATGTCATTAGAGGGTAGCCTTTTCGCTGGTCCTGTTGACCTTGCTGGCCTCATTGTGGAGTCCCAATTTAGTTGCACCCACGTCCAGTTCCTAAATACGACGGTCCCTGCAAGATTCAACGGCACACAGCTTCTAAAGGGGGCAGTGCTTGACGATGCCAGATTCATGGGTGGAGTCGACTTTACCGCTTTGCACGTGGGGCAGCGCCTTCAATGCGTCGGAGCGATCTTCGGTAACGACACACAAGAAGTCACTTTCTCTACAGCGGTTGTGGATGGACCGGCCATTCTTGAAAATTGCATCTTCAATGGCCACTTAGACTTCACATCAGCGATCGTAAAACACGACCTCTACTTTAAGGGCTCTCGCTTCACAAACCAGCAAGCGGGAGTTACCTTCACTGCAACTAGAATTTCAGGCTCCGCCTTCTTCGATGATTGTCAATTCAGTGGTCCATTCAAGTTTATCGGCGCTCATGTCGGAGGAATAGGCTCTTTCAATAGAGCGAAGTTTACAAAAGTCGCAAACCTACAGGCAGTAAAGGTTGCGGCAAGTATGAACTTTCGCCACACGGAATTTGGTGACAGTCTTGACCTGAGTGGTGCTGACATCGATGGTCAGTTAATTATGGCTGATGACAAGTTCTTGAGTACCGATGGCGGCTTAATTTTGAACTCCTCAAAAGTTAAGCGAGGTTATTTTCTCGACAACTGCCATGTGAATGGTTTTCTGAACTGTGCCGGAGCAAATATTGGTGGGCAACTAGGTGTAACCCGAACTCGCTTTTCAGGCCAAACTGCAACTGCAAGCTTTTCAAGCGCTAACATCGAAGGAGATTTTGTCATTAATGAATGTCAATTTGCGGGCCCTTCCTCATTTATTAGCACCAATATTACCGGTCAGTTTCGCTGCACAGCATCCGGCTTCCTGAGCGAATCGCAGAAGTCAGACTTTGCTGGAATTCGAGTGGAAGGCAGCGCGGTTTTTTGGGGATCTACTTTCAATGGATCAGTCCGCCTGAGAAACGGTCAATTTATGCAGAATCTCTCCATTGCGACGGCGCAATTCGATAAAGACATCGATCTGTCTAACGTAATTGTAAAGGGTTATTTTTACGTTTTCTTTATTCCAGAAGAACAAAGTTTCAACACAACAGAACGTTCCAGCAATCAAACCAAACTTCCCTCCTCGGGAAACCTTAACAACTTTCGCTTTGCCGGAAGTGATTTGCACGAGAACGGACAATGGAAGCTCTGGTTAGGTTTAACTCCTGCTTCCGAATACACCCCTGACCCATTCTTAGCCTTAGAGCAATCTTTTCGGAAAGTCGGCCGAGACGATCTGGCCGATCAAGTCTACTATTCAATGAAAGTGAGGGAAGGGCACTACCGCTGGAGGAAGGGTCGGTATAGTAAATGGCTAGAGAATCAAGCCCTACGATTCCTTGTGGGGCACGGCGTGCATGGCTGGTGGTTGTGGCTTTGGGCGATCCCACTACTACTTGTCTTCACATTTGCATGCCACTATACGCACAATACAATTAGCCCATTTCGAACGTTCTTTTATGCCGTTGATGTCTTCCTTCCTGTGGACCTCCATCAAAACACTATCTGCGACATTCCTGATCCGCTGAAACTTTTGACAGAACTGTGGGGTTGGATAATAGTCCCACTAGCCCTCGCACAGCTTGGTGGAGTGCTGAAAAATAAAGAGCAATAATTGCGACGGCCAGGGGGACAAGAAAAGGGGTCGCCCATCTCGAAGGCTCCGGTCAAGAGGCATAGCCTCACATCCACTGGAATGACGGCGTCGCTCTTCTCCCGCTATGCTCGCGTAACTCAGCCGCACCCCGGTTGTCTTCGTCGGTCGTGTCGGCTCCGACCTGAGCCGCACCAGTCACCCATCAGGATCAAGGCCTCGAACCGAGCCCAGACGGGACTCCACTCCAGCCCCTGGCACCTCGGTGCCCCAGACAACTGTCGGTTCCCGACCACGTCCACCCCATACGGCACAGGATGTCTGGCTGCCGGGTGGCGCCAACCCCTTCCTGGCTCATGGAGAGACAAGAAAAGGGGTCGGGAGTCTTTTCTTGATAGCCTCGTGCCGATTTCAGTACAAACTTCCCCGTATGCCACGCCGCCCGCGCCTCGCTGCGGGAGACCTCGCGTATCACGTGCTGAATCGTCGCGTGGGACGGCTGCCGCTCTTCGACAAGCCCGCTGACTACGCCGCCTTTGAAAAGATTCTCGCCGAAGCCCAGACCCAGACCAAGATTCGCATCGACGCCTATTGCTTGATACCGAATCACTGTGGGGGAAAAGAAAAGGTGTCAGGAGTCTTTTTCTTGACGAGATTGCCGTGTTTTCGGTAGAAGATCCGCATGCTACGCCGCCCGCGCCCTGCTGCTAGAGACTTCGCCTATCACGTTCGAACCGCCGTATGGGACGACTGCCTTAAGAAGAAGCTTGGGTCCGGCGGATGGCGAAACGATTCGAGATGGAATCGCCGTTATGGCGACGAGAACGGTCGAATGGATTCTGACCCAATACGTTCCACCTCTTTTCGTCGGTTCCGACCATGATCGCTTTACACTACAATGGCTTATGAGGGATACTCTGCGCTTCTGAATCTATAACATTCGCTGAGAACAAGAAAAGGGGACAGGCTACTTTTCTAGCGGCTTCCTTGGCCTCCCCCGCTTCCGCATCGTCGATTCCAACCCCAGCGTCGCCACAATCTTCGCTTGCCAGTCTTCCGTCCCATAGGGCTGCTGTCTGTTGACGCACGTGCGTAGCGTCCCGAGTTCATGATCGAAGAGCGGTTGATCAATCCATTGCACCCACTCAGACGGCGTCTCGACGGGTAAGGGGTCACTCAGGCTCGGGAATCGCAGACTGGACCAGGGCCAGTCCATCGCATGCTCGACTAAACCCGCACGAACTGGATTGCGGAGCACATAGCGGAGGGCCGTGAGCAGATGCCCGTCTTCCTGAATCGGAAAGCTCTTGAATCGACCTTGCCAGACATGACCATGGCTCCGGTAATGCTGGTGGTATCGCCGGACGTGGCTCGTCATCCACCACTGCATGAATGGGCTTAGCGCAGCTTCGGTGGCCGGCTGCACAATCAGATGGAAATGATTCGGCATCAGGCAGACACCGAACACTTTGACGGGGAATTTTGATTTCGCGGCAGTAAGCAAGTCGAGGAAGGCCGTGTAGTCGCCGTCTTTATGGAAGACGGTCGCCCCACCGTTCCCTCGATTCAAGACATGGTAAGCGTGTCCGGCCACTTGTCCGCGCGGAATCCGAGGCATGATCGGCAAGGTACGCGAACTAGATGACCTGACGCAAGAATAAGTAGCCTGTCCCCTTTTCTTTCCTTTACATCACTCCGTCGCGAATTGAACGTCTTAGGCAACGCTTTGAGCTTTGAGGGCCGGTTTCATAATTGAACATTGGCCGCGCGTGGCGGTCCGGCACCTTCTTCGCCTCCCAGCCCTTCACCGCTCCCCAGACAGAAAGGTGGACCATGTAGATCTTGAGCGAGTAGAATGCCCAGATACTTTATTTCAGCTAGTCTATGAATATGAAAATAGGAACCCCCGCTCCCTGCCCCCTCTGTGATGCTGAGCCAATATCAGCGACTCCCCTACCTGACAAAGATGCCTATGAAGTTGAATGTCGACGCTGTGGGAAGTTTTCCATATCAGGGACTCTTTACTCCTCCCGCGATATTCCGAATACCCTGAAACCTTGGCTATCTGCCTATACTCGTCAAGGGCATGAACACGGCAAGCCTACAGAAATGCTGATCTCATCGAACATCCAGGCACTGAGTCAAGATATGGAGAGAATATCTCCTAAAGACCGGGCTGAGCAATTACTACGGACGCTCATTAAGCAGACAAGCCATGTGGGAGCCCCTGTGGAGTTCTCTCCTCAATTGGACTATCCCTTGGCAACTGCGAAAAACTCTCAAGAAGCTATGTTTCATATAGAGGAACTGAAACAAAGGGGATTTATTAAGTTCCATAGCATGACCCATCTCCTCGTCACACACGACGGATGGGCCTATGGCTATCCGACGCCTTTATCAATGACGTCTCCTTCCAGGAGCAAAGTTGATATGACTAATGGGGGGAAGCAATGGGACGTTTTCATCTGCCACGCGAGCGAGGACAAGAGCGCAGTCGTTGTTCCACTCGCAACAGAATTGGAGAAGCAAGGTTTACGTGTTTGGTTTGATCGCTCTGTGCTAACAATCGGGGATAGCCTCCGCCGAAAGATTGATGAAGGCCTAGGAAGTTCTCGTTTCGGAGTTGTTGTGCTTAGTCAAGCCTTCTTTACCAAGAGTTGGCCCCAGAGAGAACTCGACGGGCTAGTGCAAAGAGAGCTCAACGAAGGAAAGGTCATTCTACCTGTTTGGCACAATGTGACCCACGCCGACATTTTCCGATATTCTGCCCCTCTAGCGGACAAAGTAGCTATCTCTACCAACCATGGTATCCCCAGGCTGGTGCAAGAGATTATACAAGCCATTCAATCATCAGCCGATATTGGGAAAAAGGCTGAATACCCAACACCTATTGAGTCATCTGGTACAGGCGTAACCTCAATACCGAACTTGAATCGAATTCCAATTCGCCCCTCCAAACAAGATACTTTGCCCTCGCTGGGAGGAGAAAGTTCAACTGCATTTTTCAGTAACCGCTTCGCCAAAGCGTTTCCTGGCGTTCGCGGGATTCAGTGGTTTCGCAACCCAATCGAGGCAGTCAAAAGGCTTGAGATTTTCTTCACCAACCCATTCGTCTTTAGCGATGGCCAACCTATTTGGTGGTGGCGTTCTGGTGATATGTACATCCAGAGCTTCTCTAAACTGACGGAAGATACAGTGCTATTTGATCACCAAGAGATAACAATTGACGAATTGGCTGCGGTGAATGAAGGTTCGTATTATCAAGAATTCATATACATCAAAACAAGGCCCTCGCTACCATCGGGACTATACGATACTTCGCATATCCAGGAGCAGGTTGCACTACAAGGCTACGCTGGAGAGGAGTTCGCGCTGTTTCGTGGGAGGCCAATTACTAGAGCCGAATATGATGACGGAGCCGCCGTCATTGACGGCAACGTCGTCGACCTTAACTGTGAGGCCCGACTTCGAGAGAGATACCTCACTCCTTATAATTTCATCATAGCGGCTCATGAGAGCCCAATTAATACCGACCAATTTTATCAATTGCGCGCCGATCTGCTAAATCGCATTCTTCGCGGTGAGGCCACCGTTGAAGAACTAACCAGTGCCGTTCTCAAACTGCCTCGAAGGGAGTACTACGATAGACGATAGAGGGAGAAAAATGGGGACACCTATGAAAAACGCTGCGGACAAGAAAAGGGGACCAGAACAAGGAAAAGAAAAGGGGTCGCCCATCTCGAAGGCTCCGGTCAAGAGGCATAGCCTCACATCCACCCGTCACTTTTTCCATGAGGCGGCAAGTGGAATGACGGCGTCGCTCTTCTCCCGCTACGCTCGCGTGACTCAGCCGCACCCCGGTTGTCTTCGTCGGTCGGAGAATGAGGGTCAGGTCTTGCAATCTAACATCTCGCGGTGCGTAGCGGGAAGCCGGTGCATCTGGCTGTACCAGTTTGTCTCGTCAGTGGGGTTCAACGAACGAGCAAAACCAATCCATCCCGTGCTCCAAATTAGGCCGCATCTAAATCGCACTCACTCTCGGCACCCCTCACGAAACTCCTCTATAGTGCCTTCGTCATTCAATACACAATAAAAATGAGGACCAAGCTGAGTTGCGTCACTTGAATGAATCATCGATTCCTCGCCGCTCTGCCCCTACTTTGTCTCTCCTGGCAACTGAGTTCCAATCCCAAACAGCAGGAAAGCGTTACCCTGATTTTGTCCGGAGAGATTAAATCCAGCCCCGAAATGCAAGATGTCGTTCCAGAGACTTAATACGAGTGCGGGTTGGATGGCAATATCGTTGGCGTTCACAGTCTTGCTGAAATATATGGTCGGAGTGATTGAGAATAGATGATTCCCTATAGCCCCAGTCTGTGGATCTTCTGCAATAGATGTTCTACGGTAGGATCGCGAGCGACATTTATCTTTGACCGCATGTATATTTCCGCTGTAGAAGCGAATGGGCGCTCCAATCCCTGCCCCATCTGCCAAGGCTCCTTTCTTTGCAGCAAGATCGTAAGCGAATAACTTCAAAGACGCCGCAGTACCCATCGTTACGCTAAACCCCTCATCAAGCTGTGACTCTACCGCTCCAGAGAAAGGTGGTGTACCTAATGCTTTTTTTTCCTCCGCCCCCATGGCCTTAACCTTCGCGTTATATGTATCAACGCTTCTCTGAATCATGCTCTCGTCTAAGCACTCAGCGTATCGGTAACTCCGAAGAGAATCCATGCTGGTTTTCTGCATCTCAAGCATCGCCTTCGTTTCAGCCAGATCTCTAACGAACGGATTGATTGGCCCAATATCCGCACCCGACGCCTCAAATGGCACTGTAATTGCCATCCCGCTCAGGACTGCCAATGAAAACCGAGCTAGCATCCTCAACATATCCCCTCCTCTTCATTTCAATAGTGGAAGTACAGCCGCTCACGACAACCAGGTAGCCATCAGATCATCAATCAAGGGCATGCTTGGTTACGTTTCAAAACAGGATGGTGCAATCTTCACACCTAGACTAATGCATCAGCGGGGAAGTGTTTCAGCTGATAAAGGGAGAAATTAGCGGAGTTTTCGGTTGTATTAAGTGGATCGTTTTTTATCTCCAGTACCTAAAATGATTCATCATTGAGTGTCATGGAAGAAGAAAAGGGGACAGCAACTGTCTTGACTGTCAAGCATGCTGCACCTCATGGGGCTGCCAAGGCGTCCGGTGTTTCAGCATGGCGTTGAGGATGACCAGCAATTTCCGCATGCATGCAACGAGTGCGACTTTCTTGGCCTTGCCGGCGGCGCAGAGCCGCTGATAGAAATTCCGAGTAGGGGAAAGGTGTCAGGCGTGGGAAAAGGGTGTCAGGAATCATTTCTCGACATGTGGCGGTCCGGCGTGGTTCTTGAAATGGCAGTAACATGGGGAAGAAAACGGGGACATTCTGAATTTCTCGGCGCCTGGCGGTCCAGCATCTTTCTTTCTTGCTTCCCACCTTCACCGCTCAACCCCGCTCCCCTATCGCCTCCGGAGTGATGGATACGCCTCCGACTTTGCGCTAGACTGCCCGACACAACTCGGCACATCCGCGAACAGGAGACTTTCACATGTCCGACAATCCTGCCACGACATCCGACCCTCTTCCGCCGCACGTACAGCTGGTTCACATGGGCACGGCGCACTGGGTGTCTCACATCCTCTACGTCGCCGCCAAGCTGAGCCTCGCCGATCATCTGGCCAAAGGACCGACAGGCGCGGACGAATTGGCTGTGACCACGAACACCCACGCCCCTTCCCTCGGCCGCTTCCTGCGAACGCTCGCGCATCTCGGACTCGTGACGGAAGATGGAGCAGGCCGCTTCGCGTTGACCCGGCTCGGTGAGGCGCTGAAGACCGGTGCTACGGGCGCANNACCAGGATTGGAAGGGGCCCTGGGCATGCCCATTTTCGACTGGCTGGCGAAGCATCCTGAGGAGGCCTCGCTCTTCAGCGAGACGATGGTGAGCTTCCACGGCGCCGAACCTGACGCAGTCGCCGCTGCCTACGACTTTTCCGGCATGAAGTCGATTGTCGACGTCGGCGGAGCGACGGGCAATCTCTTAACGACCATCTTAGGGACGTATGCCGGAGCGCAGGGCATCCTCTACGACCTGCCGCATGTCGTGCGGGATGCCCCCAACCTAATTCAGGCGCGGGGCCTGGCGAATCGGGCCACGATTGTGGCCGGGAGTTTCTTTGAACGGGTGCCCGAGGGGGGCGATGCCTACCTGCTCTCACACATCATTCACGATTGGAACGAGGAGCAGTGCCTGACGATCCTGGGCCACTGCCGGCGCGCCATGTCCCCGACCAGCCGTGTCCTGATCATTGAGATGGTGCTGCCAGCCGGCAATGCGCCGCACCCGGGAAAGATGCTCGACATGATGATGCTCGTCGGTCCCGGCGGACAGGAGCGGACGGAACCGGAGTATCGCACGCTCCTCAGCAAGGCCGGCCTTCGCCTCACCAGAGTCGTGCCCACGAATTCGGCGGTAAGCGTCGTGGAAGCGATGATCGCCTGACCCTGACCAGGACCTGAAATCTGAAGAAAAGGGGTCGGGAGTCTTTTTCTTGACGGGATCGTCGTGTTTTCGGCAGAAGCTCCAAATGCTGCGCCGCCCGCGCCTCGCGGGCCAGAGACCTCGCCTATCACGTCCTGAACCGTCGCATGGGACGACTACCGCTCTTCGACAAACCCGCTGATTACGCCGCGCGTGCGAACGAGCGAGACCAGCCAGACCGGCAGATCCCGCTGTTAACTACCTCCGATGATTCCAACATGTACCCCTTACCCGAACTCCGGCTTGTTGAGACGTTCGCCTGGCGCGGTGAATACAACCAATCCGATTGGGTTCCGGGTGTATTGAGACAGAGGCTGCAGGCCTGCGCCGAGGACGGCTGGTCGCATTCTTCTGGACCAAGCCGCTGTCCTCACCGAAGCACGCGAGGGTGAAAGCCATTTTTTCGATGACACGCGAGATGGGGAGCGTACACTTGCCACAGGCTCACCCATCTGACTCAAAATTCGACAAGGCGCTCATATGTTCTCCCCCACAGAGGTACTGTCAGCACAACCAGACATAATCGTTCGTGCATTAGGCCTGCTTGCATTTACGTTAGTCGGAATACACACGATCAATCGCCTGGTGCGCCATCTATCATTGCGTCGTCAGCAGAAGAACATGATCCGCCCGAAATAAGAAGCTGTTATGAACCATTCCCAGCGCGTGGCGGCCCGACGCCTTCCTCGCTGCCCCACCCCTCACCGTTCCCCTCTTGCCCGGAGTCATGGATACGCCTCCGACTTTTCGTAGACTGAATCGTCCTACTTTTGGTGTCTTCTTCGTGATTCGGCTGGTAGACGCTCGCCTTCAACACATCTGATGTTCGATTCAGGAGAACGCATGGGAGGAAAGAACAGGATATTCAAGGGCAGGAGTGATTCAAGGCAGGAAAGGACAATGAACACGTCCCTATTTCTAGAGCTTCACCTCTGCTGACTTGGCCGCATGTCGCTGTATATCGCGTTCCGGAATGATGATATTCACGACCTCGTCGTCCTCACAGATATCTGCCACATTGAGCACTCCGCTCAGTATCAGAGCTCCAACGTCCTGTTCGCTGATCTTCAGGCGATTCGCAGTATTTGCAGGAGAGAGACCGCGTAGACCGGGATCCCGCTCAAGTGCCGCCATCCATTCTGAGGCCGTGTACCGTTTTCTCATGCCACGCAGTCTATAGAAGGGTTCGTACTATTTCAATCGACGCCCGGGCGCAAACACGGGGAGATTCTGAATGTGGAAGAAGAAGAGGGGTTCCGAGTTACTGCGTCCGCGTGAGTCCGGAATGCACGATCGTCAACTCCTCCAGCATAAGCACCGATGCGTTGCGATCGTTGGTCAGAGTGACGAGTTTGCTGGGCCAGCCACCCACCCCCTCCCATCGTGCAAAGGGCTGTAATGACGCATTTAACAATGTAATGAAAAATCTCTGGCCTGCCCCTTGATGATTACCGGCCTCCACCTGTGCCCGCCATACCCAGAAGCTCATATCACTCGTCAACCCTCGCTTCAGCACGATCTCCTTCCACTTGAGCCGCCCTGGAACATTCTTGATGATCGTCTGACCATTGGGGCCCACGACTTTTTGCTCGACGACTTCCGATTCGGACCCCAGGCTTGAGACTTCGGTGAAAAAGGCGGTGGGTCCCCCCTGCACTTCAAACTTCACAAAATACCCGGCTGAGAGGACTGCTTCCTGAGCTGCCATCGCCGGCAAACCACCAGAGAGCCACATCACAACACCGACCACACAGGACCCAGCAACCAGTGCTGCACCGAAAGGCCAGCGTGCTCTCATCGTTGCTCTCCCTCCAAGGATTATGAACGGTTGCGCCCGACCACCAGTCGGCACAACATCAGGCACAGATCGATCATCGACGAAGGCTACTGCGCTCTGCGCGAGCTGTCAATGTACACACTACCCCCTGGCCGCTATCCCATTCACACAGCGATAGAATACACTGACTTGAAAACGTAGAATGTCCCTGTTGCCTCCCTTACATAACCGGAATACCCGGAAAGGACAGACCAGATGATTCGACAGATGGTGTTTTCGCGGAACCGTTACTTTCAGGGGCACCTCTTGTCGGTGAGCGATTTGGAAGCGGAGCAGAACTACCTGCGTGACAAGCAGCAATTCAGGAACCTCCACAGTCTTGGCGTCGGAGTCGTCGCCGGGCTGTCGGTCACAACCACAAACAAAGGCACATCCTTGTCCGTGACTCCCGGCTATGCGATTGACTACTTGGGAAGAGAGATCTGCGTCCCCTCACCCCTTGAGTGCACCTTACCTAGGGCAGGCACTCAACTTCGCGTGAGTATCAGCTATGTCGAGAGCGATGCTGAACCAAGCACTCCCGCCCTGGCACTCGACCCGCTGTCGACGGACAATCCGATGGAGTACGCGAGAGTCGCTGAAGGATTTGAACTCGCCCTCACCCCTATGCCATCAAGTAGGCCTACCAGGATTGGACGCACTCTGAGTTCCCCGGACGAACTCAGCCCAAGCCTCCCTCTCGCAACCCTTCAACGCAAGGGAACAAGATGGACTGTTAAACCAGCCTCAAGGCCCAAGCGGATNNTACGAGATGGCGAAAAGCAAAGAGAATGCACGGGAGATCAAGTGGCTTCCAGGGCCGGAGAAGCATAACTATCCCGCTGCAGAGTCCTACCTGACGCTGCTCTACAGCAACAGTCGCGCCAGAAAGATGATTACCATGTTGAGAGGAGCTCCTATCGAGCAGTTCAAAGCCAAGGACATTTTCCGGGCTTCTCAGTTGTCCCTGTTGGGGGTGAGCAATTCACATGTGGTGAAGGATCGAAAGAACATCAAGAAAGGGGTATCCCTGTCTCCGCTTCTGTTGGTCAGAGATGAACAGAATGGACGAGTGGTGATCGCAGACGGCTATCATCGTCTGTGCGCAATCTATGGCTTCGATGAAGACGCATGGATCCATTGCAAAATTGTGTGAGACGTCGAACGAAGAGAACGCGTAAGCAGAAAAGGTGTACGACACATATGAATTGGGATGAGCAGTATCAAAAAGGTGAGACGCCTTGGGATAAAGCCGCTCCGGCTCCGGCGATGAAACAGTATCTGGCGCGGCATACGGTGCGGGGGCGCGCGCTGGTGCCTGGCTGCGGCCGCGGGCATGAGGTGGCGCTGGCGGTGGCGCACGGGCTGGATGCGACGGGCCTGGACATCGCACCGACGGGGATCGCGGAAGCGCGGGCGACGTATCCACATCTGGCGGAGCGCTTCGTAACAGGAAATTTGTTTGATCCGCCGGAGGAGATGCGCGGCGCCTATGATGTGGTGCTGGAGCATACGTGTATGAGTGCGCTGCCTCCGAGCCTGCGCGCTGACTACCGGCGTGGCATCGATCTCACGTTGCGGCGCGGAGGCTTGCTCATCGGAGTGTGGTTCATCGATCCGGCGCTGCCTCCGGGTGAAGTGGGACCTCCCTACCCATTCAGCGTGTCTGACCTGACGACCCTCTTTCAAGAAGGCTACGACATCGTCGAGGATTATGTGCCGGATGTGGCTTTTCCAGGTCGCGAGGGCCGGGAGCTGGTGCGCGTGCTACGACGCGCACCAGGAAACTGAGGCCTCTCGTCTGACAGCACCTTTTCCTTCCCTCCATTTACCGACATGCGGCGAGTACGGCGGCAGACAGAGCAACCGCCGTACTCTTCGCCCTTTCTCTATTCAGGCAGATCCCCGCCGGTTCACTCGATGGCCAGGCTCGCCCGCAAGCCGCCCGGCTGAACATGATTCGGCAGCAGCATGATGCAATTGGGGTTGAACCCCTGCGCCTTCAGGGTCTCGATGCTTCCCAAGACTTTGTCCGCCTTTAGGTCGATCACCGTAATGGACCCATCGTTCATGCCGTCCAGATTGAGGAAGCTGTTCTGGACGAACAGGTAGCGTTCGTCCGGCGACAGGACGCTATGGTGNNGGTCCCCCTTGGCGTTATAGAGCATTTCGAGCGGCATGCCCTGCTGCCGGGAGCCAAAGTCATCGACCTGATGAAACGAAAAGGCCTTGCTTGCCGGATCCCACACTCCGGCCCACAACGTCCCTTCGAGCATATTGGTGATATGCACCACTTGTGGATTCGCATTGGGGCTGAACATGATTTCAACGGGAGCGGATTTTGCCGGAGAAGGTTGTAACGAGACCTTGTGCGTCGTGAGCACCCTTCCGCTGCTAGCCTCTAGCACCGTGATCGACTCTCCCGCATCGGACATATCCGGCGAGACGGTACTGGTTACAAGGACACGATCGATGCCGTTGTGAATCGCAATGCCGTGCGGATACCGGATCGTCGCGACGGACGGCTCCTCGGCGCTAACCGTCTTGATCGCCTTATCGAGGAGCGCGTCCCCCATGATGACGTTGTTCGAGCCCATGCAGGTGAGGTACCAGGTTCGGTTATCCTCCGACACGGCGAGATCCTCCCCCATCTGACAGTCCNNGATCGCGATCCCTTCCCGTCTCACTGGCTGGTCCGGCTTGCTCTCATAGTTGAGCAGGGCCAGGATTTCCGCCGATGCGAGAGTGGAGCAGGCAAGCAACAATCCCAGTGTCAACGCAAATAGTCTATAGGGTTTCATGGTGGCCTCCTTTCGATTGTGAAAAACGGATTCACTGTGGCGATCACGAACGTATAGAGTCTGCGGCATCGGTGTCCGCATTGAGGACCTCGGCCCGCCGACGCATCACTCACTTCATCGCATGTGTGCCGTGGGTGACCGCGGCTCCGGCGCGCAAGGCTGCAGCGACAAGAACGGTCTCCGCCATCTCCAGCTCCGAACCGCCTAACTCTCGCGCCTTGTTCGAATGGAGTTCGATGCAATAAGGACATTGCGTCGTCAATGCAACCGCAAGTGCCATCAACTCCTTATACTTTCTTGGAATCGCTCCTTCAGCCAGAGCTGCCCTGTCGAATGCCACAAACGCAGCCATGGTTTCAGGCGCGTGCACCCCCACCATCTTCATCTTGTCGAGATTCTTCATGTCGTACAGGCCCGTCTTCTGATCGACCTCGGTCGCGTTCGCGTTCGTCATTGTCAGCCTCCTTTGTGTGATCCATTCAACGGTCACGCACGTACGCCGATGACTTCCAGATATTCTGCCTGGACTGTCGTGCAATCCCTTCCCGCTCGGTTGTGAGCACACCACAGCGATTCGAGTTCCCGGCGAAGATCGTCTTGACCGGCCCCATCGAGGGACGCGAACGCCTGATTGGTCGGTCCATAATAGAGACGGAAGAGCTCTACAACCTCCGATGGAGGAAATGGATAACTGAACGTGTAGTGCCGCCTTACCAGATGAAGGTCGGACAGTCCTTTGCCGAGCCGTTCGCGAACCGTGGCTTCCTCGCCCCATAGAACCGGCGATGGCATACCGGACGGCGCAATGAATTTCGCGACGGTCTTGAACATCTGACCAACAAACCCCTGCGGCGTCCAATTCGCCATGGCTATGGTCCCTCCAGGCACACAGACTCGCAACAATTCCTTTGCGACCAGATCTGGCCGCGGAGCAAACATCGCTCCGATCAAACTCGCCACGACGTCGAAGCTCGCTTCGTCAAAGGGCAGCGCCTCTGCATCTGCTTCCTCGAAGCGGGCTGGCAGACCCTCCGCTTGCGCGCGCGCCCTTGCCCGATCCACCCAATTGCTCGCGATGTCCACACCGGTCACCTCCAGGCCATCTTTTGCGGCGATCAGCGCGAACTGCCCGGAGCCGCAGCCCACATCCAGCAACCGGGATCCCGGCGCGAGCTGGAGACGCTCATAAAACTCCCGTGCGCCGCTTTCCATGTACCGGGAGAATCGATCGTAGTCGCCGGCCATCCAGATGGTCTTCAGTCGAGTCTTCAGATTCTCCACGTCTGGTGATACCGCNNGCGGGAATCCTCTTATCCGGGAGTCTGGTTCTCTTAGCCGAAGCGTGCTAGGCTGCCTGTCTCTTGATCAGGCGTCCAGCTTCTTTTGCCGGCACGCTGTCGCTGGGGTGGGTGACCCGCATGGATGTCTTGTCGGAAGTGCTCAAGGCCGTCAAGCTCGACGGTGCCGTCTTCTACAACGGCGAGTTCTCCGCACCCTGGTGCGCGCACGAACCCGACTCACCGACGATGGCGTCGTACCTTTCTGTCGGCGCTAAACACGTGATTATTTTTCACCTCATCACCGAGGGTCGTGCCTACGCCCGGATGGAGGGAATCGACCGGCCGGTTTCGCTCACAGCCGGGGACATCGTGGTCTTTCCCCGCGGCGATGCGCATATCATGGGCAACGGGTCGCCCGTTGCACCGATGGATAGCGCTGGCGAATTACAACGTGTGCTGTCGGAGGGAGTAACGGTCTCGCGCTGTGGAGGCGGCGGCGCGCTCACAAAAATCATCTGCGGCTATATGACCTGCGACCTGCACCTCAGCCACATCTTCCTGAGCGGACTGCCGCCCATTCTGAAGGTCAACATCCGCAACGACGAGTCCGGCCAATGGCTGGAACAGTCTATCCGTCTTTCGATCGATCGAGCGGATGCCGGCAAGCCCGGGGTTGAAGCTGTCCGTGCCAAGTTATCGGAAGTGTTGTTTATCGAAACGCTGCGGCGCTACATCGACCGGCTCCCGCCGAAGCAGACCGGGTGGCTGGCCGGTGTCCGCGACCCTGACGTCGGGAAGGCCCTGGCGCTGCTGCATCGCCGGCCCGCCCATCCCTGGACGATCGCCGCTCTCGCGAACGAAGTCGGCACGTCGCGCTCCGTCCTGGCCGAACGATTCCGGCGGTATCTTTCGGAAACCCCCATCGCCTACCTGACCCGCTGGCGGCTCCAACTCGGCGCGCAAAAGCTCACCACTACGAGCAATAGCGTGGCAGAAATCGCGGCAGAGGTTGGTTATGAGTCGGAGCCAGCCTTTAACCGCGCCTTCAAACGGGAGTTCGATCTNNCGCCCTGTTGACTCCAAGGCCGGTTCTCAGATACGTACCTGCTCATGATTGCCATCGACACAAACCAAGCCCTCTTTGCTCTTGAAGTCCTCGGCGTGCTGGCCATTCCGGGGCCGACGAACTCGCTGCTCTTCGTATCGGGAGTGTCGCGCGGCTTCCGGGCAAGTCTGAACCTCATCCTCGCCGAAGTTGGGGCGTACATCATTTCAATATCCTTGCTGGTTTTCGCACTGGAACCCGTGACCAGGACGCACTCAACATTGCCCCAACTGCTCCGTGTTGCATGCAGTCTCTATCTGGCACAGATGGCCGTAGGGCTGTGGCGATCGGGAGGG
>CXWL01110329.1_pt1 | contig 15891 bp, 6 predicted proteins | sample 590931 | NCBI WGS metagenome assembly CXWL01 (sample SAMEA3498368, study PRJEB10139) | groundwater metagenome | biome: water well; material: biofilm material | place: Germany | collected 2015-04-27 | reverse complement strand
CTGGAAAGCGCTAACAAAGGCCGCGAATTGGATCCATGCAAACTCTGATATTCGACTCCTGGTAGCACGCCATAATGACCGACTGGCCCCGGCGGATCGCTGTGCGGCGCTGGAGCGGGAATTGTTCACACTTCACGGCGACATCGACAAACTACTTATCGATCTCTGTGCAAGCAGTGAAAAAATGTTTGCGGTTCCGGACGTTCTATCCCTCTCGGCTGAAGGCCTGTGCGCACGTTTCAAGCTCTGGATCGACCAGGCAGAGCAGCTGTCGAAATGGGTGGCTTACCGTGACCGAGCTGAAAAAGCAAAGGCACTGGGGATTGGTCAACTCGTCGATCAAATGGAAAGTGGCGAGCTGGAGCCATCTGACGCGATTCGCACGTTTGATATGTCCTTTTACGAAGCGCTACTCACCGATCAGGCCAAGCGGGAACCAGCTCTTCTTGCATTTGATGGTCATCTACATACACAGCTCGTCAACGAATTTACGCATCTTGACCGGCAACGAATTGTTGTATCGAGCTTGGAGGTCGCTCGTGCCCATCATCGTAGAATTCCGCAAGGCGGTGGCGGTGTCGGCCCTCTAGGAGTACTTCGAGGTGAAATGGCGCGACGGCGCGGGCACATGCCAATTCGCCAATTGATGTCCAAAGCGGCCCCTGCGATTCAGGCGCTCAAGCCGGTCTTGATGATGAGCCCCCTATCCGTTGCGCAATTTTTGCCCCCTGGCCAGTTGTCGTTCGATCTATTGGTCATGGACGAGGCTAGTCAGATTCAGCCAGTGGATGCATTAGGCGCCATCGCGCGATGCGGCCAAGTTGTCGTTGTGGGTGACGAACGGCAGCTACCGCCAACAAAATTCTTCTCGAAAGTGACCAGCGGTCAAGACGAAGATACCGAGGGAGATGGCGCGCAAGTTTCAGACATCGAAAGTATTCTTGGTTTGTTCAGGGCGCGAGGACTGCCGCAACGCATGTTGCGTTGGCATTATCGGAGTCGGCACCAGTCGCTCATTGCAGTGTCGAACAGCCAGTTCTATGAAAATAAGTTGTTTATAGTCCCGAGTCCATATACCCAAGAAGCGGGTATGGGGCTTCAATTTATCCATGTCCCGAACGGCATTTTTGATTCCGGCAACAGTGGAACCAATGCGGTGGAAGCAAAAACCGTCGCCGAAGCGATCATTCGCCACGCAAAGACAAATCCGAACCATTCGCTCGGCGTCGCAACGTTTTCGGTGTCTCAACGCAAAGCAATTCAGGACCAATTGGAGTTGATTAGGCGCATCAATCCCGATACAGAACCTTTCTTTAATGCGCATCCGAACGAGCCTTTTTTCATCAAGAATTTGGAAAATGTGCAGGGCGACGAACGCGACGTTATCCTCATATCCGTCGGATATGGTCGCAATGCACAGGGATTCATGGCTATGCGTTTCGGCCCCTTGAGTTCGGATGGCGGCGAGCGAAGGCTCAACGTATTGATCAGCCGTGCCAAACGGCGTTGCGAAGTGTATGCATCGATCACTGACGAGGATATCGATCTTGAGCGAGGGAAAGGTGTTGGAGTTTTCGCATTCAAATTGTTCCTTCACTTCGCTAGGACGGGCAAACTCGGAATTTCGCAGACGACTACGCGTGACTATGAGAGCGTTTTCGAAGTACAAGTTGCGAAAGCGCTGCAGCTGCATGGGTACCAGGTTCATCCACAAGTTGGAATTGCTGGCTTTTTCATTGACCTTGCCATAGCGGATTCGACCCGACCCGGTAGATATTTGTTGGGAATCGAATGTGATGGGGCCTCGTACCATAGCTCTCGCTCAGCACGTGACCGGGATCGGCTGCGACAAGCAGTGCTTGAAGACCACGGTTGGATTATTCATCGGATCTGGAGCACCGACTGGTTTCAACGACCCCACGACCAACTTCAACGTGTTGTCGCCGCAATTGAAGCGGCGAAGAGTGAACTTGACGCCCGATTAGAGACGGTGGGTCGTCAGACCAGGGCAGTGCCGATTAATGTTGTTACAATCGATCGTGGCGAAGCGGTCGAAATTGGCTTGGCCCGCTCAGATCTGGACAGTAGGTTTGTTGTTCCCTATGTCGAGGCCGTGCCAGCTAGACCGATTGGCGCGATTGAATTACATGAGACTCCCGTAGATGTCCTGAGTGCGTTGATCCACCAAATTGTGCTGGTTGAAGGGCCGGTTCATGTTGAGGAGATTGTGGTACGGCTTCGCAACGCATGGAATCTGAAACGTGCTGGCGCACGAATTCAGGCCTCCATCGAGCGAGGTGTCGCAGCTGCTCTGCGCTCAAAATCAGTAGTGAGTCACGGGAAGTTCTTGAGTACTCCGGAAGCGAAGATCATAGTTCGTGACAGGAGCGAAGTTCAGTCCGATGGCCTCCGTAAGCCGGATATGCTCCCGCCGCGCGAGATCGATGAAGCAATTAAAGAAACGGTCCGCAGAAATTTTGGCGGAAGCTCAGATGAGATTGTTCAGACTGTCTCGCGGCAGTTTGGGTTCCGGGTGACCAGCAGCCAATTGCGCGACGTGATTCAAGGCCGTATCGATGTCTTGATTCGGGAGGCTGTGTTGACTCAGCAAGGCGGTGTCGTGACCACAAAGGAGGACCACTCCGTTTCTGCGTAAGCTCATGTTGTTGATACAAAGGACTCGACGGCTGGAGGAGGGGGGAACGCCTTGCGTCGTGGAGCAGAGAATTGGCGTGCGGAGAGGCGTGAGCCCTCGCGGCTACCGGTCTCGCTTGCAACGCAACTTACCTGACTCCTGTCGGGCCATCCCACTTCGAAGAAAGCGGCCATCCCATTCTTCCTGAACCGGCCGCGTCTGAAATTTGTCAAATACGCTAGAACCCGCGTAGAATGCGGGCTACGCGGGTGTAGCTCAATGGTAGAGCAGAAGCTTCCCAAGCTTACGACGAGGGTTCGATTCCCTTCACCCGCTCCAGTCAGATCAGATATCCGCGCTCCTTGCCCGATCAGTCCTTGATCAGGATTTCTTCACGATTCTCACCCATCAAACCTGACTGTCGACCGCGCCCCGACGACACCTTGCCAGTCGCCCCGCGTTGTTTCATCGCCACCGGAAGCTCGCGTCGCCTGAAGTTCACCACATTGAACAGGCCGAAGCGGGGCCCGCTTGCCTTGCCGAGCGTATCGACAAACGCCAACAGTTGCGGATCGCGAATGAAGCTCGCCGACGACGCCGCTTCGAGAATCAGGCGCGCCGCACTCGGCCGGGCAACGGCATACCCTTGCACATAGTCGACGCCGATCTCGGCCAGGGTGCGCACGGTTGCGCAATCCTCCGCCCACTCGGCGATGGTCTTCATGCCCAGGTTCTTGGCCAGGCTGACGATGGCTTCCACGATCGCCACGTTGGCCGGATGCGCGTTGATGTTGACGATGAAATTGCCATCGATCTTCAGCAAGTCGGCGGGCAGCTCCTTGAGGTAGGAAAAGGACGTGTAGCCTGCCCCGAAATCGTCGAGTGCCACCTTGACGCCATAACTGCGCACCTTGTCGATAAAGCGCCGCGTGTTTTCAAGGTCCTGCAACGCGACGCTTTCGGTGATCTCCAGGCACAGCAGGCCGGCCACATGCATGTTTTGCTGGAGGATCGCGAAGGCATCCTCGGCGAAGCGTTCATCGTTGAGCGAGGCGCCGCTCAGGTTCATGCAGACGAACTGGGTCTGCGCCAACTTCGAATAGCTCTCGGTCATCCAGGCCAGGGTAGTGGTCAGTACCCAGCGGTCGATCACGCCGATGCGACCGCTGCTTTCCGCCGCGCTGATGATGCGTCCGGCCGGTATCACCGTCCCGTCGACGTCGCGCATGCGCAACAGTACCTCGAAATTGAGCGACTCCGACGGCGCCTTGAGCGACATGATGGGCTGCATCTCAATGAACAGCTGTTCGATGACGCTGCCGTTGGCGAGCCGTTCCACCAGGTTCAACTCCGCTTCGCGCTGGATGAAGGCTTCGGCGTTCTTCTCGTACACCACCATCCCGCCGTTGACGCCGGCCTTGGCTTCGCGGCAGGCCCGGTCCGCGCTCGACAACGCGTCCTTGAGCAAGGATGCCGGGCTCACTTCGATCAGGCCGACTGAAACGCGCACTTGAAACGCCTTGTCGCCGATCCGGTAGGGCACCTCGCTGATGCTTTCCACGATGCCCCGGCAGGTCCGCGCGGCGCGCGCCATGGTGGTCTTCGGCATGACGATGACAAATTCGTCGCCGCCGACCCTGCCGATGTGTTGGTTCTCGGTGAGCATCCCGGACATTCGCCCGCACACCTGCTTCAATACCTCGTCGCCCACGCCGTGGCCGTACAGGGCATTGATCAGCTTGAAACGGTCGAGATCGAGATAGGCAAGCGCCAGCGGTTCGCTGTCGTTCAGTTCGCGCAGCGCGGCGTGGTACACCTTTTCGATGCCGCGACGGTTGTATACCTTGGTCAGCGGATCGTTATTGGCCATGAAACGCAGGTCTTCGATCGCCTTCGATTTTTCCGTGATGTCCTGCAGCGACCCTTCGATCTTGCCACGCGCGAGGGTCGCTCGAACCAGCAAGCATTTCTCGCCATCGGCCGCGGAAGCGGCGCGGCGGCTGATTTCCAGTTCGCCGTCCGCCTGCGTCTGCACCATCTGCCGCAATTGCTGCCAGGCCTCGTCGCTGAAATACGTTCCCCACGAAGCGCCGGAGGTCAGCTCGGCCCCGCCCCCCAGGATCGCCAGCAAGGCGGGGTTTCTACTGATGAAGTTGCCATGCAGGTCGAGCGTGAACAGGCCGATCGGCATCGCTTCATAGGTGTGCTCCAGTTCGGCCTGGGCGTCGATCCGTTGCCGGTGCTCCTGCCGAATTTGCTCGGCAATAGCGAGCGCGGCCAGCAAGCTCGACGACAGGGCGGCGGTGACGCTGTTGACGGCACCGAGCATCTCCTTGAAGCCGAACGCGGCGGCAACCACTTCCGACATGCTGGCAACCAGGGTGATGCAAATCGAGGCGCCATACCACAGCGCGACCGGCGAGCGCGTCAGCAACAGGATACGGACGAGGAAAAACACCAGCACGCCGATATTGATACCGGCGGCGACCCAAATGATAGGAAGGAAATTGCGGTACGGGATCAGCAGCGACATGATCAGCAATGGCACGCACGTGCGCTGTGAAAAACGCAGCAATCCCGCATAGCCCACCTTTGCCAGGCCATCCCGGAACAAGGTCCTGAACAGCACGATCGTCAGCACATAATAGATGGCCAGTGTCAGCGGACGGACGTGGCCGATCCACGCGTGCGGCACGCTGAGCCCAAGCCATTGCAGGTCCCATCCGACCGACAGTCCGGCCACCCGCAGATTCAGCACCAGCCATACCGCGAACATCACGTACATGCTGTTGCGATTGATGATAGCCGTCACCAGCATGAATATCGCCAGCACCAGCAAGCCGCCTTCGAGCAAGCCGGCGTTGCGGTGATATTCCTCGGATGCCACGAGAAACTGCGCGGCAGGCCATTCGAACGCGGTGATGCGCGCCGGTCCGACAAAATCGGCGCGGCACAGTACCTGATTGGTGGAGGCGGCGCTGTCCAGCGTCAGCGCGAAGCCCGACTTCTTCGCCGCGACGTTGCCGGTGGCATGCTGGCGGTCCGCTTCGCCGAGCGACGCCAGGGTATCGGCATCCCAGCAGGCGGCGTCGATCGCGTGCCTGGATGGGAACTCAGCCGTGATCGGCGCGGCGCGGTGCGCGGCGACGCCGAACTGGAACCAGATGGGGTGTTCGGAACGATGCGTATCGTAGTACTGCACCGCGGCATGGCCGGTCATCAGGCGCGCCGCTTCGGCCGGCGCCAACCCAAGGGAGGGCTGCTCGACGATGCGCAAGGCGATGGGTTTGGGTGGCGCATACCGCAGGAACGATGGCCACGTCGACAGGGCGAGCACGGCCGACAGCGCAATCAGGGCGGGCATGACGTATGCGGCAAAAGCGTACAACACCCGGTCGAGATACGGGTCTACATATTGTTGAATACTGATAATGTCGTCCTCGGGCCCTGCTTTCGCCGTGAATGGTCCGTATGGTCACCTACGCCCGGCGAACTGCACGGTTCAACCGCGAAGGCGTTCGCTGCTTCGCAGCCGTCACGAGCAGATCCGAGGAGGCATAAGACTTTCTGTCATGCAAGCGAATACTACGCTTCGTTTCATCGATTCCATAGCGAAATCAGCAATTCTCTCCTGGCACAAGACGATTCATGGAACAAGCTTGCGCCGGCGATCAGGCGGACGAGGCCAGCGCCGGCGTGTCACCGAAACGATGCAGGTACGACCCGGGAAATCAAGCGCAAGCGAACTGCGCGGTCTGCACGCGCGGCACTGCCATGTTGATCGCATGGCTTGCCGCGATCGCGCGGCCGGTGGCGATGCTGTTCACCCCCAAATCAATATCGGGATGGGAGGTACGGAAGATAAAATCGTACATCGGGTGATTGACCGCGGCCCAGCGTTCCTGGGCGGTGCCCACTTCGAATTTCATGACGCGGTGCGGCATGTTGTTGACGTGATGCAGGGGAATGTAGCCGAGTCCCGGATAGACATCGTCAAACAGCAAACGGTCATATTGACGGTCCACCGGCGCGCGCGCGGTAATCACCATCCACTCGATCGCATGCAGCTGGCAATACTGAAAATACGCCTTGAAAATCATCGACTTGACCAGCCGGCCGACCCGTTCGTTGGTCACGCCCAGGCGCGCCGCTTCGGCCAGGCGTTGGCCGGCCAGCCATTCGGGCAGCGCCAGCGAATCTTCCAGGTCGAGCGGCTTGAAGCTGTTGGTCTGGATGCGCATCGTGCCCAGCGGCGAACCGTCCGCCTTCGACGACGCGAGCAGGACCACCGCGCCGTCTTCGAAGTCGCTTAACTCCGGTGCCTGCAAGGTTTCGGCAAAAACCGGTACATGACGCGCATACGCTCCGTGACGCACCGCGACTGCCTGTTCCAGTTCGGCTGGATTTTGCGCGATCGTGATGGTAAAGGGGAGTCGCTCCACCGTCATTTCGGTGGGCCGACGCGCGGACGCTGGCACTGTCACATTCACCACGTGGACCGGGTCGGCAGCTGCAGCGACGTTGTGCTGGTTCATTTTCTACTCTCTGAAAGGAAAAGGTCGGGATCGATGTTGTCTTCATGCATCGGGAGAAACATGCTGCGTTTCTCTCTCAGCGCTGGATCAGCGCACATTGCATGGATTCAATAATAGCGGCGACCTCATGCGTAGATATCCAAGAGTAAAGGGGGATAAGCGTCTTATTCTTTCGATATGCCAAAATTGAAATGGCGGGATGGTGGGCGCATTGTCGAAAGCGCACGGGGACAGCGGCCGGGCGGCGCCGGTTCTGCCGGGATCGGCATGCGAAAGCTTGAGAATGGGGAAGGGAGGCGGCGCCCCGTGCTGCGCGGCTGCGCGGCAATGAGAAGAAGATGCCGGACCGCCGGCGGCGCGGCGGCAAGCAAGGCGCGATCGATGACGCCAGGGCAAGCGGAAAAATATGGGCGGATCACCGCGGCGTGCGCGCGATCCGATTTGCTTCAGGCGGCATCGGGGCGCCGGCGCCAGCGCGCCAGGCCCCGATGAACCAGGCTCACGCCGGGTTTAGCCTTTCGACAGTTTCACCTGGCTCAATTCGCCCGTCAGGTAACCGACCGCCGCGCCGAACTTGTCCTTGTAGTTGGCCCTGATCAGCGGATCGAGCGTCGTCTTGACGATGCTGTGGATCGAACCCCAGTCGCCCGCGTGCTGGAAGTTACTCATGATGTAGGTCCAGCCGTTGATCTCGTCGACCGCCTGCAGGCCGGTCGCTTCGCCGCCGGCCGGGATCGACATCACGCGCGACAGCACTTTGGTGTCGACGTTGTACGCCCACAGGAAGTTGTTGACGTGCTGGCCGCTGTCTTCGCCGATGAACAAGGTGCGCATCTTTTCGGAAAACTTCAGGTTGTCCGGATTGGCGATCTTGTCCGGATTGGCGGTGTTGCCGAGCGCGTCGGACTTGATGTCCTCGCCGGTGATCAGCGCCTTGGTATCGACCGGCATCCACTCGCTGTTGATGGCGGCGCCGAGCGTGTCCTTGATGCCGCCCTTCAGGTTGAGCACCATCACGGCGCCGGCGTTGAGCGATTTCGGGATCGACACGCCGTTGCCGACGACGTTCTGCGCGTTGCCGGCCACCATCGAGGCCTGGCAGTTCTGCAGCGCCGAATACGCCAGCTTGTCCTTGATGTTGACGGTGGTGCCTTCCATCTTGGTAAAGCCCATCGAGGCGCCCACCAGCGCGGCGTAGCGGTGCGTCTCGAGGAAGGCGGCCGCCTTCTCCATGCCCGGCATCAGCTTGACCCATTCGGTGCGGCCGTTGGCGGCGACCCGGGTGTAGGCCGGGTCGAGCGGATCGGCGCTCTTGACGTCCATGATGTCGGTCGCCTTCAGCGTCGTCGCCAGTTTCTTCACCTCGGCGCTCGATGCGGAGCCGAGCTTGATCCACGTCAGCGGCGCGGCGGCGGCGGCCGGGTCGAGCGAGAAGCCGGCGCCGACCTTGGCGACGTACAGGCTGCCGGCCGACAGGTCCTTCTCCTTGTCGGCGACGAACACGAAGTAGCCGCTGTTGGTGGCGTCGTCGCCCATGATGACGGTGCGGTTGTCCGGCATCACCTGCACCAGCTCGTGCGAGATGCGGCCCAGGCAGTAGTGCTTCTTGATCGAGGCGGTGCCGTCGGCGTTGACCGTCACTTCCGGCAGGTGGCCGTAGTCGTACGGGTTGGCGGCGCTCTCGCTGCCGTACAGGTTCTTGCTGAAGGCCTTGAACTGGGAATCGGTGGCGGCGGTGAAGGCGTTCGGCTCGTACTCTTCGCTCGACAGGTGGGTGCCCCACGGCGACAGGCTGGCACCGCAGGTGATCCACAGGCCGCTGACGGCGGAGGTGTCGACGTTGTGGTACTTGACCAGCGCCAGCTTGCCGGTGGCGGGGTCCTGGTCGAGCGTGAGCACGGCGATCGGCGAGGGCAGGCGGCCGTACATGCCGCTGCTGCCGTCCTGCGCCAGGCTGGTGTATTCGAACTGGACCACGGCGAACACGGTGTTGCCCTTGACGCCGGTGACCTTGGCGTTGGCCACCGTCAGCAGCGAGGTGCCGTCGGGCGAATCGGAAAAGTACTGGCGCGCCTTGGCCGGCACGGTGTTGTCGATGATCGGCTGGTTGTAGATGTCGTAGTAGCCGCCGGCGAGCACCTTGCCGCCGCTGCCGTCGGCGACCAGGTCGCCGGTGAGGAAGAAGGGCTGGTAGGCGAGCTTGAAATCGAGCTTGCTGGCGTCGCTGAAATTGGCCGTCATCAGCGAGCCGACCGTGGTCGTGGCCATCGCCGCGGCATTGGCCAGCGTCGGCGCCGGCATCGAGCTGAAGGTGACGCTGGCGAGGGTGGCTANNGGCGAGGGTGGCGGCGGCCACCGGGGCGGCGGCGGCTGCGGCGCCGTCGCCGCCGCAGCCGGCCAGCAGGCCGGCGGCGCCGAACGAGGACAGCGGCAGCAGGGGGGCGGCGGCGAACATCTGCAACAGGCGGCGGCGGGACATCTCGGGAACGGGATTCATTTTCTTCTGCACTCCATGGTTAGAACGTTGTGACCTGCATCCAGGTATTGGCTTTCGAACCGGAGATTAGCCGATCAGTGTGTCAGGAAGATGACGACGTGGCGGGCCGCCGCCGGCGCGCCCGCTTGGCGCGGCGCCGCAAGTGCGCGCCGCCGGGCGCTCACTTGCCTATATACTTGTTGTTACTAAGCATGAATTTTCAGGATGAACATGGACCGTACTGCTTCGCCCGCGCTGCAGGCGCTGTTGGCAAAGACTGGCGAGATCGTCGACGCGGTGGTCGCGCCGCAGGCCGGCCAGGTCGACCGCGACGGCGCCTGGCCGGCCCATTCGATGGCCGCGTTCGCGCGCGCCGGGCTGACCCTGCTGCCGGTGCCGCAGCGCCTGGGCGGCCACGGCCAGGGCCTGCTGGCGCTGACGATGATGACCGAAATGATCGCGCGCGCCTGCCCGTCGTCGGCGCTGTGCTTCGGCATGCACTGCGTCGGCACGGCGGTGATCGCCGCCAAGGCCACGCCGTGGCAGGACGAGCGCTACCTGCGCCCGATCGCCGCCGGCCGCCACATCACCACGCTGGCGCTGTCGGAGTCGGGCACCGGCGCCCACTTCTACCTGCCCGAAACGCAGCTGGCGCGCAGCGGCGAGCATTACCTGGTCAACGGCACCAAGCAGTTCGTCACCAACGGCGGCCAGGCCGATTCGTACGTCGTCTCCACGCGCGCCAGCGCGCAGGACGCCGAAGCGGGCGACTTCAGCTGCCTGGTGGTCGACGCCGGCACCGCGCGCACCGAGTGGATGGCGCCGTGGGAAGGCTTCGGCATGCGCGGCAATTCGTCGCGCGGGCTGCGCCTGGACGACGCCCCGGTACCGGTCGCCAACCTGCTCGGCGAAGACGGCGACCAGGTGTGGTACGTGTTCGAGGTGGTGGCGCCGTACTTCCTGATGGCGATGGCCGGCACCTACCTGGGCGTGGCCCAGAGCGCGCTCGACGCGGCCGATGAACACCTGCGCAACCGCCGCTACGCCCATTCCGGCGCCGCGCTGCGCGACGTCGAGGTGCTGCAGACGCGCTACGCGGCGATGTGGACGGCGGTGGCGAAAACGCGCGCGCTGATCTACGAGGCGGCCGCGCGCGGCGACGCCGGCGATCCGGCCGCGCTGCCTTTCATCCTGGCCTGCAAGGCCGACGCCGGCGACACCGCGGTGCAGCTGGCCAACGACGCGATGACGATCTGCGGCGGCGCCGCCTACCGCGACAACAGCCGCGTGGCGCAGATGCTGCGCGACGCCCGCGCCAGCCACGTGATGTCGCCCACCACCGACCTGCTCAAGCTGTGGACCGGGCGCAGCCTGCTCGGCCTGCCGCTGCTGTAGCCGATGAACGACACCATCCTGGTCATCGCCGCGGGCGCGGCGGCGCAGGCGGCGGCGCGCGGCGACGGCCACGCGGCGCTCGACCAGGCCGGCCTGCTGGCGCTGCTGGCGCAGGGCGCGCCGGCGGCGGACGAGCCGTCGGTGCTGGTGTTTGCGCCGACGGTGGCGCAGCCGCTGCAGCTGGCCCGCAGCGTGCGCGCGGCCTGGCACCTGTGCGAACTGGTGTTCGTCGTCGAGCCGGGCTACTACGATGAATTGCGCCGGCTGCTGAGCCGCGCGCCGATGATCGGCCCGCACTGGAGCGCGCTGGCCGCGGGCGATCCCGCGTTCGGCCAGGTGGTGGCCGAAGGCGCCCGCAATGCCGCGCGCCGCGCGCGCCTGCGCACCACGCTGGCGCGCGCCAACGTGCGCATCGCCGCGCCGCGGGCGGTCGACGAAGCGGCCTGGCAGCGCCTGCAGGTGGCCAGCCATTACCTGAACAATGTGCTGGCGCAGACCAGGGACGGCATCGTCGGCCTCGACACCGCCCTGCGCGTGATCCAGTGGAACGACAGCGCCGCGCGCCAGTGGGGCATTGGCGCGGCGGCCGCGCTGGCGCTGGAAGGCCCGGCGCTGCCGTTCTGGAGCGATGGCGTGGCGCAGGCGGTCGGCGCCGTGCTGGCCGGCGCCGCGCCCGCCAGCGAGGAATACGTCTACACCATCGGCGGCAGCGAGGTGTTCGTCGACATCGCGGTGTCGGCCGTGCGCGACGACGCCGCGCGCCTGATCGGCGTGTCGCTGGTGATCCGCGACGTGACCGGCCGCCACATGAGGCTCGAGCGCGAACGCGCGATGAGCGCCGAACTGGCGCGCTCGCTGGAAGAGGAGCGCCGCCAGCTGGCGCAGATGTTCGACCTGGCGCCCGGCTTCATGTCCGTCACGCGCGGGCCGCAGCACGTGTTCGAGATGGCCAACCGCGCCTATGCGGCGCTGTTCGGCAGCCGCACGCTGGAGCCGGTAGCTGTGGCCCGCGCCTTTCCGGAGCTGCACGGCCAGCCCTTCGTGGCGCTGCGCGACCAGGTGTACGCCAGCGGCATTGCGTACGTCGGCACGGCGCTGCCGATCGCACTGCGCGAAGCGGACGGCCGCCTGGTCCAGCGTTATCTCGATTTCGTCTACCAGCCCCTGCGCGATGCGGGCGGCAACGTCACCGGCATTTTTTGCCAGGGTCACGACGTCACCGAGCAAAAGCAGCTGCAGGACGGCCTGCTGATGAACCAGGCCGAACTCGAGGAGCTGGTGGCGCGCCGCACGCGCGACCTGCGCCAGGCCAACCTGGCGCTGCACCAGGCGCAGAAGCTCGAAGCGGTCGGCAAGCTGACCGGCGGCGTCGCCCACGACTTCAACAACATCCTGCAGGTGATCGGCAGTAACCTCGACCTGATGGGGCTCGAAGCGGGCCTGGGCGAGCGCATGCGCCAGCGCCTGGCCGGCAGCATGGGCGCCGTCGAGCGCGGCGCCAAGCTGGCGGCGCAGCTGCTGGCGTTCGCGCGGCGCCAGCCGCTGCAGCCGGTGCCCACCAACGTCAGCCACATCGTGCGCGACATGGAGGAGCTGATGCGGCGCGCGCTGGGCGAATCGATCGACATCGGCCTGGCGATCGATGCGCGCGTGTGGAACACCATGGTCGACCGCAACCAGCTCGAGAATGTCATCCTCAACCTGGCCATCAACGCGCGCGACGCGATGGCGGGGGCGGGCAAGCTGACCATCGAGCTTGGCAACGCCGTGCTCGATGACGGCTATGTCGCCGCGCACCAGGACCTGGCGGCCGGCGAGTACGTGCTGATCGCGGTGTCGGACGACGGCACCGGCATGAGCGCGGCGACGCGCGAGCGCGCGTTCGAGCCGTTCTACACCACCAAGCCGGAGGGCGAAGGCACCGGGCTCGGACTGAGCATGGCGTACGGCTTCGTCAAGCAGAGCGGCGGGCATATCAGCATCTACAGCGAGCCGGGCGAAGGCACCACGATCCGCATCTACCTGCCGCGCTGCCACGAGGCCGAGCACGCGACGGTGCAGCGCGGCGGCGGCGTCGCCACCGGCGGCAGCGAGACCGTGCTGGTGGTCGAAGACGACGCCGCGGTGCGGCTGGCCGTGTCGGACATGCTCACTGGCCTGGGCTACACGGTGCTGACGGCCTACGACGCGCAGTCGGCGCTGGCGATGCTCGAAGGCGGCGCGGCGCCGGACCTGTTGTTTACCGACGTCGTCATGCCGGGCACCTTGCGCAGCCCGGAACTGGCGCGCCACGCGAAGCGGCTGGCGCCGCGCATCGCCGTGCTGTTCACGTCGGGCTACACGCAAAACGCGATCGTCCACGCCGGCCGGCTCGATCCCGGCGTCGAGCTGCTCAGCAAGCCGTACCGGCGCAACGAGCTGGCCATCAAGGTGCGCCAGGTGCTCGACGCGGCGCGCGCGGCGCGGGGCGGCGACGTGGCGGAGCCGGTGTCGCCGGCGCCGGGGCCGCGCCGCGTGGTGGTGGTGGAGGACAATGACGATGCGCGCGACATGCTGCGCGAGCTGCTGCTGATCCTCGGTTACGAGCCGCTGTGCTTCGGATCGGCCGACGGCGTGCTCGATGCGCTGCGGGCAGGCGACACCTTGCTCACCGACGTGGCGCTGCCGGGCATGTCGGGCATCGAACTGGCGCGCCTTGCGGTGGCGCGCTTCGATCGCCTGCGGGTGGTGTTCGCTTCGGGCCGCAGCGTGGAGCCGGTCGGCTTTGCGGCGCGCGTGCTGGCGAAGCCGTTCTCGCTCGACCAGCTGAGCGCCGCACTGAATGGTGAAGCCGGCGCCGTAAGACATCATCCGTTCCAGTGATGAAGCCCGAACGGCAGCGTCAGGAATGAAGCGACGCTGGTGATCATGGAGGCCGGCATCCAGATGTTCATGGCGCCACGGCCCTCAAGTCTGATTTCCAGCCGATCGATGCGTGTATCGTCCATGGTTGTTGGACAACGCAGGGCAGCGGAGGTTCGGTTTCGCTGCCACGGCGGTGCGATATAATGTCGCCCGAACCTTATTCTCCCTCATCGCATCCCATGTCTTCAGATACCCCACCAAGCGGCAGCGGCCGCCCGATGCTGTACGACCCCAGCGAACACCGCATCCGCAGTTTCGTCACCCGTGCCGGCCGGCTGTCGATCGCCCAGGCGCGCGCGCTGGAAGAACTGGGGCCGCGGTTCCTGATCGAGTACAGCAAGGCGCCGCTCGACTTCGAGCAGGCATTCGGCCGCAAGGCGCCGGTGGTGCTGGAAATCGGCTTCGGCATGGGCGACACGACGTCGCATATCGCCAGGGCGATGCCGGAGAAGGATTTCATCGGCGTCGAAGTGCACACGCCTGGCGTGGGCAGCCTGCTCAAGCAGATCGGCGAGCAGGGCATCACCAACCTGCGCCTGATCCAGCACGATGCGGTGGAGGTGCTGAACCAGATGATCCCGGACGGTTCGCTGGCCGGCGTGCACGTGTTCTTCCCGGACCCGTGGCACAAGGCGCGCCACAACAAGCGCCGCCTGCTGCAGGCGCCGTTCGTCAAGCTGCTGGCCGAGAAGCTGGCGCCGGGCGGCTACCTGCATTGCGCCACCGACTGGGAAGACTACGCGGTGCAGATGCTCGAGGTGCTTGGCGCCGAGCCGCTGCTGCAAAATACCGCCGAAGGGTATGCGCCGCAGCCGGCGTATCGTCCGCTGACCAAGTTCGAGAACCGCGGCATCAAGCTTGGCCACGGCGTGTGGGACCTGGTGTTCACGAAGAAGTAGGCCAGTGCCGCTAGCGCATGCAGCCCGCAACGACGGGCTTTGAGGTAGTGATGAGCTCTACCGCTGGGGCCGTGTCCGAATGTCGGAACTGACCCCCGGGGTGAAAGGGCGGTCATTCACGAAAAAGCAAGCAGTGCAGCTAACGCTCGCAGACCCGCAACGTCATTCCCGCGCAGGCGGGAATCCATGCTGAATAAGCCAGCTCGCTCAATATGGATTCCCGCCTGCGCGGGAATGACGGTCTTCAAGGCAGTGGATGCGGAAACGGGGTCAGAGCATTTCGCTGATCAGGGCGACGATCTCGTCGCCGTACGACACCAGCTTCTTCTCGCCGACGCCGGTGACGCCGCGCAGGTCCTGCAGCGAGGTCGGCTTGACCTTGGCGATCTCGCGCAGGGTCGCGTCGACGAAGATCACGTAGGCCGGCACGCCGTGCGCGCGCGCGGTCTCGACCCGCCACCAGCGCAGTTTTTCGAAAATCTCCTGTTCCGACTTCGACAGGTCCATCTCGACGTGGCCCTTGGAGGTGGTGGCCGCGCGCTTCTGCTTGACCGGCTTCTGGTACTGGCGCAGCTGCACCTTCTGGCCGCCCTTGAGCACCGGGCGCGCGGCGTCGGTCAGCTTCAGCGAGCTGTAGACCTCGTGGTCGACCGTCACCAGGCCGAGCGCGATGGCCTGGCGCAGGATGGCGCGCCACTCCGCTTCGGTGCGCTCGCTGCCGATGCCGTACACCGACAGCGAATCGTGGTGCCACTGGGTGATGCGTTCGGAGGTGACGCCGCGCAGCACGTCGATGACGTGGCCGGCGGCGAAGCGCTGGTCGACCCGGTAGATCGCCGACAGCAGCTTTTGCACCGGCACCGTGCCGTCGAACGAGACCGGCGGGATCAGGCAGGTGTCGCAGTTGCCGCACGGGGTCGAGCGTTCGCCGAAGTATTCGAGCAGGCGGGTGCGCCGGCAGCTCATGGTCTCGCACAGCCCCAGCATGGCGTCGAGCTTGACCGACAGCACGCGCTTGAAGGTTTCGTCGGCCTCGGACTCGTCGAT
>CXWL01012801.1_pt1 | contig 15894 bp, 12 predicted proteins | sample 590931 | NCBI WGS metagenome assembly CXWL01 (sample SAMEA3498368, study PRJEB10139) | groundwater metagenome | biome: water well; material: biofilm material | place: Germany | collected 2015-04-27 | reverse complement strand
CCACCTCGACCGGTCCGAGCGCCGGCGCACCGGCGGCGGGCCGCAGAAAGGTGAGCGACGCTGCCGCCGGTCCCGCCGCCGTCGGCGCCGGCGCCGCAGCCGCCGGTGCGACCGGGCCCAGGGACCAGGCGGCACAACCGAACGCAAGCCAGGCCAGCGTGGTGATCGCTTTCATGGCTTTGCCCCCGAGCCAGCCGTCGCCGCGGCGGCGAGCGCTGCGCGCAGGGCCGGCAGTGCCGCCTCGACGGCGGCCGCGAAGGCGGTCTCGTCAGCCTCGACGGAGGCCGCAAGCTGACCGTAGCGGCGCCGCGGCGACGGCGCATGGTCGTCGCCGCTCTCTGGCGCCAGTGGATTGAGCGTGACGTCGACGGCGGCGAGCGCCGCCCGGGCCGCGCCAGCATCGCCCTGGCGGTCGGCCAGGCTCGCCGCGAGAAGCTGCAGGCTCTGCGCGGCGGGGAACTCGCGGCGGCCAGCGGTCAAGACCGCTGCCGCCGTCTGCCGACCCTTCGCGTCGCCGGTCGCCAGCCAGAGCCGCGCCCGCTCCTCGTAGGCCACCAGCCGCAGCCAGCGTGCCGCGCCGGTGTCGTCGGCCAGCCGCGCCAGGTCGCGTTCCGCTGATCGCCGGTCGCCCCGACGCGCGCGATTGACGCCGCGGCGAAGGAGCGCCTCGGCGCGCGCCGCCTCGGCAATCTGGTCGGCAGGTGCGGCGGCGGCCGCCGCCGCGGGACCGAGGTCCGCCAGGCGGCGCAGCGCCTCCGCGGTCTCGCCGCGCATCTCGGCGTTCTGGGCCAACAACAGACGAGCCGGCAGATGCCCGGGCGCGAAGCCGAGCGCCGTTTCGCACAGGGCGTCGGAGGCGGCTCGGGCGCCACCCAGAAACAGTCGCCCGGCGAGCCCCACCAGCCCCTGGACCGCCGCCAGGCGCACCGTCGGCAGGTCGGCGCTCGCCCGCCCGGCCTGTTCGAGGAGCGCCGCCGCCTGGCGTTCGGCGTGGGCCGTGACCCACGAACGGCGCGCGACCTGATGGCTCTGCCTGGCTGCCGCCATCACCCCGGCGAGCGCAGTCAGCGCCAGCGGGTCCCGCGCCAGCGATTGGGCCAGCGCGCCCTCGACTTCCTCGAGGCTTTCGAGCGTCGCCTGCGGCGGTGACCCCAGCAGGACCACCGACTCCCAAGCCGCCACCGCGGCGCCAAGCGTCGCGCGATCGCCGGCGGTCTGCAGCACGCGCCGCAGCTCGGCGTCGAGCGCGGTCAGATCGGCGCGGGGTCGGCGCACGGGCGCCAGGCCGAGGTCGCTCGGGCGCAGCGCCACGAGCTCGTCGGTCGCCTCCCCGGTCGCCAGCAGGGGCCAGGGCTGCGACGCCACCTCGTTGCCCTCCGCGCTGCCGCTCGGCGCCTGCCGCACGAACACCTCGGCGCTCGGCGCCGCGAGCTCGCCCCAGGCGACGACGAGACGGTAGCGGCCAGGCGCCAGGTCGGCCGGCGCCTCGCCGTCGAAGGTCAAGAACGGACCGCCGCTCGCGTCGCGTCCCTCCCCGGTCGTGCCGGTGATCTCTCTCGCCGCGCCGCGCAGTGGCCGGAGCTCGACCCGCAGTCGGCCATCGACCGGCAGTAGCCCGACGACGGGCAGCTCGAAATGCAGGGCTTGGCCGGCGACCAACACGGCCGCCGCCAGCCCACGACCCGTGGCCGCCGGCGGCGCCAGCGGGTCGCTCACGGTCAGCCAGCCTGCTGCCGGCGGGGCGTTCAGCTGCGGCGCCAGCAGGGCAGCCACACCCGCGGCAGGTACCGACAGTGCGAGGCGGCGCAGGCCGACGACACCGCTCGCCGGCACCCGCACCAGGACCCGTAGCTCGTAGTCACCCGGCGGCAGGCGGAGCGCACTGGTGAAGCGCAGGCCGCCAGCGCGCAGGGCCGCAGCATGACGGGCGCGGTCGATCACCAGCGCGCGGTCGAACGCGCCGCGCAAGGTGTCGCCCGCCAGCGCATAGGCCGCCACCTCCACCGCCAGCTCGCCGGCGTCGGCACCGTCGTCTGCCGGCGCCGGGCCAACCAGCGCGGCACCGGCGGCCTCAACCAACAACGCCACCGGCACAGCGCCGGCGGGATCCGCGCCGCCGGGCAGCGCCACCGCCTGAACGGACAGCGCCAGCGGCCCGCCCTCCTGCGCCGACAGCAGCAGGGCCGCCGTCTCGACGGGGACGCCGGGACGTGGCACGAAACGGACACCCGGCGGCAGCGCAGCGGCGGCCGCCGAGGCCAGGGCCAGGAGCGCGATCCCAGTGAGCCGGGCAGCAACAGCCACGGCAGGAGCCCGATCAGCCGCCAAGACGGTCAACCGCCCGGCTCGACGGAGACCCGCACCGTCGACTCGACGCCGCCGATCTCGTCGCGCACGCCAACGGCGATCTCGTGACGCTCGGCGCGGATCCGCATCGTCGTCTCGTAGACTGCGGCCTGCCCGAGGGCCACCAGCAGGCGGTCGTTCGGGATGCGCAGCGGCAGCTCGATGCGCTGCACCGGCGCAACGCGGCTCTTGGCGTCGCGGGCACTGAGGAAAAGGGAAAGTCGCCCCTCGTGGAACGCGCCGCGGGGCATCAGGGCGACCTTGCCCAACGGCAGGTGGATGGTCAGGTTGACCAGCGCCTCGGACCCCGTGCTGGCGGGAGCGGCCCCGTCGGGCGGAGCAATGCCGGCTTCGACGGTCAGCTCGAGCGGGTTGGCGGTGGTGTCGAGCACCAACGCCGCCAGCGTGCGTTCGCGCATGCGCTCGTCGGGGCTCTTGGCCAACCGCGCCGGCCGGTAGCGCACCTCGACCTTGCGGCCGGCCAGCGCTTCGGGGCGCACACTGACTGCAATCTGCCGCGGCTTGCCGTCGGCCGCCACGGGCGAGGCGTAGCCAAGCTCATAGAACGCACTGAGATCGCCACCCAGCTTGGCAATGGCCTCGGACACCGATGCCGTGCCGAGGGCAATCCCACCGGTCTTGCGGGCCAGGTCCGAGAGCGCCAGCTGGCGGTTCTGTTGACTCTGCAGCGCCGCCTCACGGGCCGGGCCGGTGGTCCCCGCGCCGCTGTCCGACGCGTCGACGATGAGCGCGTCGCGGTCGCTGATGGAGTAGAACGTGACGCCCGCAGCCACCGCCCGGCGCGCAATCTCATCCAGCGCCCGCGTCGACGCGGGATCGACGGCGTTGCTCACCATGCGCGGCATGGCCGCCGCCGAGCCGAGCTGCGCGTAGCGCTCCCGCCAGGCGCGGATCAGGGGCTCCGCCGCTCGATCCTCGAAGCCGCCGCCCAGATAGAGCAGGGCGCGACGCCCGGGATAGCCGGCGAGCTGCCCCAGAGTCTCGGACAGGGCGGCGGCGCCGCGGCGCAGCTCCTGGTCACGCTCCTGGCCGTAGAGCTCGATCTCGTTGGCGATGCTGGCCGCCATGTCGGCCTCGGTGGGCCCCTGAAGAAAGGGCCCGGGGGCCTCGCCGTCGGGCCGGTCACCAAAGAGGCTAGACCCGGCCAGGGTGCGCAGCAGGTTCTCGCGGTCCAGTTTGCTGCGCATGGCCTTGGCACCGCCCACCAGGGCCGCAGAAACCGCCGCCTGGGCGGCGGCGCGGTCGGCGGTCGGCCGCAGCACCGTCTCCAAGCGGTCGTCCCAGGCCACCACCAACACCCGATCGCTTCCCCGCAGCGCCTTGGCGAGCAGCTCGTCGACGGCTGGCGCGAGATGGCGAGCAGCGCCCGGCAGCAGCGTCGAGCGGTCAACGAAGACGGTCAGCAGCAGCGACGCCTCCTCCGACGTGGCGGCGACCTCTCCGTCGGTCGCGGGCGCGGCAGTCGCCTCGCCGGCAAGCGGCGCCGCCTCCTCGAAGTTGGTGATCGCCACGTCCGCGCCGTCCTCGCGAATCGTGAAATCGTCGGCGGTGAGACCGCTGACCGGACCCGCGGCATCGCGGACGACCACCTCGAGGTTCACCAGATCGACGTCAATGGTCTCGTAGAAGCCCTCGTCCGCGGTGGCAGTGGGGTCGGCGGCCGGCGCCTCCGCCGCCTGGAGGCTGCCGGAGACGAGAACCACCGCCAGCAACCCGTGGGTCCACAGGCGACGGGGCGGTTTGGCGATGAGGGTGGTCATGGCTACAGCCTGCCGCGAATGCCCTGCCCTTGGCAACCGAGATGGTGCAGTCAGCGAACCCCCAAGAGCTTTTCGAGCCGCTCCATGCGTCGCGCGTTGTCCGCGGTGAGACGGTCGACTTTCTCGTGGAGATGGGCGATCTCGAGCTCGGCCTTGAGGTTGACGTCATACTCGATGTCACCCCGGATGCGGTCCTTCGCAGCCTGGCGGTTCTGGCTCAAGAGCACGAAGACCGACAGGATGATGGCCTCGAGCGACACCACCATGGTCAACAGGCCGAAGGGGAACGGGTCGAACATCGGCGCGTGCGGCACCCACGCCACGTTGAGCAGGATCCACAGGGCGAAGACCACGACGTGGATCATCAGGAAGGGGATGCTGCCCGAGAACTCCGAGATCCAGTCGGCCACCTTCTGCACCGCCGTCCGGGTATCCGCCGCCTCGACGTTGACGTTGCGCGAGGCGGTGTGGCGCAGCAGCTCGACCGAGCGCCGCATCCGCTTGCCCATGGCGCCTAACAGGTCGAGGGCAGCGCCGGGCTGGAGCCGCAGGAACTGATCGAGGTCGTCGCGGTCGACCTCGAGTGCCTCGAGGTCCTCGATTACCACCGCGGAAGCCGTCCGCGAGCCGCCGTCGAGCAAGGACAGCTCGCCGAAGACCTCGCCCGGGCCGACGCTCTCGAGGACGATGCGCTCGCCGGTGTCGTCGCGCGTGAACAGCTCGACGCAGCCCGTGCGCACGACGTACATCACGCCGCCCGGGTCACCGTACTCCCACAGCAGCGTCCCCGCCGGAAGGCTCGTCGCCTCGAGCTGCGCCGCCAGCACGTCGCGTTCGTGCTCGTCGAGGAGGTGGAAGAACGGGACTTCGGCCAGCAGGCTGCTGTCGGTCATACGAAGCGCTCCACGGTGTCGCGATTCGTGGTCGAATCACGAATTCCTGAATATGAGCATTGCACGCCCCACGATCCTCACCGTGCTCCTCGTCGCCGGCGGGTCGCTGGTCGCGCCGGCTTCCGCCGACGAGCTCCTGCAAGAAGGCTTCGAGACCGGCAGCGGCCTCTGCGCCTGGGCAACCGGCCAGACGCACGTCTTCACCGAGAGCTTCAGCGGTACTGACGGCAGCGGTTGGCCCACGGGCTGGCAGGCGGCGGGCAACGGCGTCGCCCTCGCGGACCTCCTGGGCGGTCGCGGTCGCGCTCGGCCGGTGGCGAGCAGCTACGCGCTCGCACGTCTTGCCGCCAACCCAACGACGCGCGACGTCGAGGTCACCTTCACCCTGACCTTCGAAGACGTGACGACGCAGGGGGTCGGCTTCTACGTGCGGCAGAACGGCGGCTACCTGCAACAGACGATGCCGCACGGCCAGGGCTATGCCGTCTTCGTCGAGGGCTTTCGCGGACCGCGCATCGGGGTCTGGAAGGAGGAGGACGGCCAGGAGATCGAGCTCGCCTTCCGCGCCGACGCTGCCCTCGGCTACGCGAACGGCACACCGTTCCGCGTGCGCCTCCGCGTCCAGCAGAGCGGCCCCGGCAGCACCCACCTGCAGGCCCGGGTCTGGCCGGCCGCCGCGGCCGAACCGGCCGCCTGGGACGTCGACACCATCGACGCCACCGCCGTCCTCCAGGGCATCACCGGCGGCATCGGCGTCGACTCGTGGAGCACCCACACCGCGCCACCCCTGACCGCCCACACGCTGGTCGACGACATCCTCGTCTGCGGGCTCTGAGGCACCGCCCGCCGGTCTTGTCTCTCTGGGGGCAGCGTCAGCTGCCGAGCTGCGCGGCGACCAGCTCGCCGACCCGCTTGGCGTCGGCCTTGCCGCCGGTGGCCTTCATCACCTGGCCGACGAAGAACCCGAGCAGCGCCGTCTTGCCAGCCCGGTAGGCCGCCACCTGGCCCGGATTGGCGTTGATCACGGCGTCGACCGCGGCCGCCAGCGCACCGTCGTCACGCATGGCGCCCAGCCCTTCGGCGGCAACCATGGCTCGCGGATCGCCACCAAGGTCGAGCAGCCGCGCGAAGAGCTCCTTGGCCACGGTGCCGGTGATGGTGCCGTCGGCGGCGAGCTCGGCCAGCGCCGCGAGCGACGCCGGCGTCACCGCCAGGCCGGACAGCGGCCGCACCTTGGTCTCGCGTCGCAGGTCGTTGAGCACCCAGTTCGCGAAGGTGCGGCCGTTGGCCGTGGTCGCCGCGGCGGCGAAGAAGGCGGAGAGCGCGGGGTCGGCGGCCAGGGTCTCGGCGTCGCTGCGGGCGAGGCCGAAGTCGTCGGCATAGCGGTCGGCGTTCGCCGCTTCCTCCACGTTCAGACGACGCTGGGCGGCTGGCGCCGGCGCGGCGTCGGGACTGCCACCAACGGACACGGGAGGAGCCGCCTTGGCTGGCTGTCCTGCCGCAGCCACCGGTGCCACCTGGCTCTTGGCCCAGGTGTCGCGCAACGTCACCGTGCGGTTCAGCCGCAGGCGACCGGGGCCGCTGTCGGCGTCGACCACGAAGTAGCCGAGACGCTCCAACTGGAAGCGGTCACCCGCCGTGGCGGTGGCCAGGCTGGGCTCGGCCCAGCCGTGACGCACGGCCAGCGAGCCCGGGTTGAGCAGGCTCCGAAAGTCGGTCTCGGCCGGCGCGCTGTCCGGTCGCTCATCGGCGAACAGACGGTCGTAGAGCCGCGCCTCGACGCGCACGGCGTAGGCCGCCGCCACCCAGTGGATGGTGCCAGGCACCTTGCGGCCGTCGGCGGTGGCGCCGCCGCGCGTGGCGCGATCGACGCTGCAACGCAGGCGGACGACGTCGCCATCGGCGTCCTTCTCGACCGCCTCGCAGCGGATCACGTAGCCATAGCGCAGTCGGACCTCGCGGCCGGGCGCCAGCCGGTGGAAGCCCTTGGGCGGCACCTCGGCGAAGTCGTCGCGGTCGATCCACAGCCGACGGGCGAACGGCAGCTGACGGCTCCCCTCCTTCGGCACGTCGTGCGGCCAGAAGGGCGCGTCGAGATACTCGACCTCGTCCTCGCCCCAGTTGTCGAGCACCACCTCGAGCGGGTCGAGCACCGCCAGCACGCGCGGCGCCCGGGCGTTGAGATCCTCGCGAATGCAATTTTCGAGCATCGCGACGTCGACCGTGCTGTTGGCCTTGGCAACACCGATGCGGTCACAGAAGTCGCGGATCGCCTCCGGCGTCACCCCGCGGCGGCGCAGGCCGGCGAGCGTCGGCATGCGGGGGTCGTCCCAGCCGGCAACCTGACCCCCCTCGACGAGCGCCAGCAGCTTGCGCTTGCTGACCACCGTGTAGTTCAGGTTGAGCCTGGCAAACTCGATCTGCTTCGGTCGCGGCGTCGGCACCAGCTGGGCGAGGAACCAATCGTAGAGCTCGCGGTTGTTCTCGAACTCGAGGGTGCAGATCGAATGCGTGATGCCCTCGATGTAGTCCGAGAGGCAGTGGGCGTAGTCGTACATCGGGTAGATGCACCAGGCGTCGCCCCGACGGTAGTGGTGGGTGTGGCGGATCCGGTAGATGAGCGGGTCGCGCATCTTCATGTTCGCCGCCGCCAGGTCGATCTTCGCCCGCAACACCATCGCGCCATCCGGAAACTCGCCGGCCCGCATGCGGGCGAGTCGGTCCAGGTTCTCGTCCACCGGCCGGTCGCGGAACGGCGACGGCGCGCCTGGCACCTCGACGGTGCCGCGCAGCCGCTTCAAGTCCTCGTCACTCGACTCGTCGACGTAGGCCTGGCCCTGACGCACCAGCTGCACCGCCCAGTCGAAGAGCTGCTCGTAGTAGTCCGAAGCGAAGAACAGGCCGTCCCAACGGAAGCCCAGCCAGGCGACGTCGCGCTGGATCGCCTCGACGTACTCCATGTCCTCGGTCTCGGGATTGGTGTCGTCGAAGCGCAGGTTGCAGGTGCCGCCGAAGCGCTCGGCCAGGCCGAAGTTCAGGCAGATCGACTTGGCGTGGCCGATGTGCGGATAGCCGTTCGGCTCCGGCGGAAAGCGCGTGGCAATGCGCAACGTCTCACCGGCCGCCCGCGCGCGGGCGAGGTCGGCGTCGACGATATCTTCGATGAAGTGGTTGCCGGCGGGGCGTGGGGCAGTCGGTTCGTGCACGGGATTCCTCGAGTGGGACTCGCGCAGACCGGGGCCGGGGCGCGAGAACCGCCAAGGTTACCAAGTCCGCGACCCGGCCAGGCGCGATTCACCCGGCAGGACTCGGCGCCCTCTGGGAGTCTGTTAGCATGCTCATATGAGTCATCGGCTGCAGGTCCTGCTCCCTCCGCAGCTCGACGCCGCCATCGGCAAGGCAGCTGCCAGGCGGCGGATCTCCAAGGGTGAGTGGGTCCGGCAGGCGCTCGAACAAGGCCTCGAAAGTGAGCGCATCAGCGATCCCCTGGCGCGGCTGGCGGCTATCGGTGCGCCCACCGCCGACATCGCCCAGATGCTGGCCGAGGTCGAGGCGGGTCGCGATTGAGAGTCTTCGTCGACTCCAACATCCCGATGTACGTTGCGGGCGCAGAGCATGCCAATCGTGGGCCCGCGCTCGCCTTCCTGGCGCAGGTACGCGACGGCAGCGTGGAGGCAACGACCAGCACCGAGGTCTTGCAGGAGATCCTGCATCGCTACACTCGCCTCGGCCGGCCCGAGGTCGCCTTCGAGGTCTACCGCCTGTTCGTCGAGCTCTGCCACGACGTCCTGCCGGTCTCGCTGGCGGATACCGACCTCGCCGTCCAGCTCCTCACGCGACACCCCGGAGTCAGTGTGCGCGACGCCCTCCACGCGGCCGTCATGCAGCATCACGGCCTCACGTGGATCGCCACCTTCGACACGGGATTCGACGGGTTTCCCAACATCAAACGGCTACCGCTGGCGCCGGGCGCCTAGCGGTCGGCAACGCTGTAGCCCGAAACGACTGCCCGGCGAGAAGGTCTGGCCTCGCCTAGGTCCCGCCCTCTGACGTCTCCGCCGCAGCCGCGGCGACCGGAGGCGCCGTTGGGGCGATGTACGCCTTGGCGCGCTCCTGGCCACCGGGAGCCCAGGTGTAGCGATCGCCGCCCAGGCGGACGACGTACCGTTCCTCGGCCATCAGGGCAAGGTCGTGGGCGCTGGATGCCGGCGGCTTGAACGGCGGCTTGGCGGCCGCGAGTCGCGTCAGGATCTCGACGCGTCGCTCGGGGGTCATTTCTTTTTGCGTGAATTTCATCGGGGCACCTGTCCTTTTCAGGCTGCAGTCTACCTTGCGGCCTCCGCCGCCCTGGCGGCGACGACCTGCCCCCAGGTCAGGCCAAAGCGCAGCAGGTATTTGCGCACCCGATCGGCGTCGTTGACGCTGGTGCGCGCGACGCGGGAGACGGCGAAGAGCCGACGTCCGGCGGCGGCCAGACTGCGCGCCGCCTGACAGGTGCGAACCACATGCGCGAGCTGCGGGCGGTCGAACGAGTCCAGGGTCGCCAGACGCTCGGGGCCGAGAATCGCCGCCAACAGCCGATCGTCCGGTCCGCCGACGCCAATGCCCGACTCAGGAGCCGGTGGCTCGCCCCACCGCGCGCGCAGCCGGCCGAGCTCCGCGTCGACGTCGGCGACCGTCACGCGACCGCCCTCGGCCAGGGTCGCCATCCGCGTCACCGCCGCGTTCAAGTCGCGGAAGTTGCCGCTCCAGAGCGCCTGCGGTGCGCCGCCCACCGCCAGGAAGCGAGCTCGGGCCTCCCGGCTCATGGTCACCTTCAACCCGAGCTTGGCAGCGGTGCGCTCGATCTCGTAGTCGAGGTTCGGCGCGAGATCCTCGCGGCGCTCGGCGAGGCCCGGCAAGCGGAACGTCCACAGGTCGATGCGTGCCAGGAGATCCTCGCGAAAGCGGCCGGCGGCCACCGCTGCCGCCAGGTCGCGATTGGTTCCGGCAATGAGCTGAAAGTCGCTCTCCACCTCCTGGTCCGCGCCGACCGGCAGGAAACGCCGCTCCTCGAGCGCGCGCAGCAGCATCGCCTGCTCGTCGAGCCCCAGCTCGCCGATCTCGTCGAGGAACAGCAGGCCGCCGTCGGCCGCCCGCAGGAGGCCCGGTCGGTCGTGCTGGGCGCCGGTGAAGGCGCCGCGACGATGACCGAAGAGGGTCGACATCGCGCCGTCGCCGCGCAGCGTCGCGCAGTTGACCTCGACGCACCGCCCGGCCAGCTGCCGCCGCTGTCGCTTGAGCTCGTAGATCCGTCGCGCGAGCTGTGACTTGCCGGCGCCGGTCGGCCCGGTGAGGAGAATCGGTGACTTCGACGCGATCGCCACCCGCTCCAGACGAGCGATCAGCTCGTTGAAGGCCGCGTTTCGGGTGTCGATGCCGGCCTTCAAGAACGCGAGGCCGGCGCGCTGCTCGCGGGCGAAGCGCTGCGCCAGCTTGTCGTAGCGCGACAGGTCGAGGTCGATGACGCGATAGCCGCCGGGTTTGCCCACGCCGCCTCTGGCCGGTGGCGCCGTCTGCACCAGACGGGCCGGGATGTAGCGCGCCTCGACCAGCAGGAACAGGCAGATCTGGACGACGTGCGTGCCGGTCGTGATGTGGAGCAGGTACTCCTCCTGCTCGAGGTCGAACGGGTAGTCACGGGCGAAGTCGAGGAGCGCGCCATAGACCTCCTCGAAATCCCAGGCGTCGGTCAGCGGCAGGGCATGCCGCCGCACAGTCGTCTCCGGAGAGACGGTGGCAAGGTCGGCTTCGAGGGTGTCGGCGAGGCTCGCATACGCCGGTTGGTACAGCAGCTCGAAGCGGTCGATGACCAAGTCTTCGTGCTGACCGAGGGCAACGGTCGGTCGCCAACGCGCCCAGCGGGCAGCCCCCTTGCCGCCGTCGAGGGTGGCACCAACGAGCCCGATCGCAACCCGCCGCTTCTGCGTCATATCTCACAGTCTAACTTGGATCTTTCTGGCTACATCAGCGACTGACCTCGCCCGAAGCGTAGCCGCCCACATCGCCGTCGGCGACGGCCTCCGGCGAACTTCGCCGACCTCATGCAAGTCGTTTCTGTCCAGCAGCTTAAGGCCGATGCCTCCGGCCCTTGCACAGCCCGCCCGCGAGCCTGGTCGCGGGCTTGGCACCGATCTTGGAGTCGATCTTGGAGTTGAACCGCTGCGAACGTTCGACGGCACACGGCCGCCGACAACACCGCGAGGACCACGACGATGGCCAACCGCTCACTCTTCCGGACCCTGTTCGCCAGCCTGACGCGGCCGGCCGACGCCGAGCTGCCGGTGGCCGACGCGGCCGACGCGGCCGACGCGGTCAACGAGGCAGGTGGTGAGGCCTACCAGCTGTCCCCCGCCCATGCCCTCGCGCAACTCGCCGCCACTGGGTGCCTCAACGCCACCTACTACGCCGACGCCGCGGAGCAGCTCGATCAGGCTCTCGCCTTGGCGCATGCCGTTGACGTCGACCTGGTCGCCAAGACCGCCGTCTACGCCCGTGAACGGGCAGCGATGAAGGACCTCCCTGCCTTGCTCTTGGCGGTGCTGGCGGTCCGCAGTCCGCCGCTGCTGCGGGCGGCTTTCCCGCGCGTCATCGATTCCCCGAAGATGCTCCGCACGTTCGTGCAGATCCTGCGCTCGGGCCGCGCCGGACGGCGCTCGCTCGGCACGGTGCCGAAGGCGCTGGTGCGCGACTGGCTGGCGGCGCAGTCGGAGACGCGTCTCTTCCATGGCTCGGTCGGCAACCACCCGTCGCTCGCCGACGTCATCAAGATGGTCCACCCCGCGCCGGCGACGCCGACACGGGCGGCCCTCTACGGCTACCTGCTGGGGCGGCCGCACGACGCGTCCGCGCTGCCGCCGGCAATCGCGGACTTCGAGCGGCTCAAGGCCAGGTTGCGCAACGGCAGGGGTCTCGGGAAGCGCAAGGTTGGGGCGATTCCGACCGGGCTCCCGTTCCAGATGCTGACCGCCCTCGAGCTCGGTCGCGACGGCTGGGTGACCATCGCTCGCGACGCCTCGTGGCAGACGACGCGCATGCTGCTCGAGACCTTCGTCCGGCACGGTGTCTTCGAGGTCAACGGGATGACGGGGCTGGTGGCTGCTCGTCTGCGCAATCCGGAGGCCGTCCGCGCCGCTCGTGCCTTGCCCTACCAGCTGCTGGTGACCTACCGGCACGCGACGAGCGCTCCGGCACTGGTGCGTGACGCCCTCCACGACGCGCTCGAGGTGGCGATCGAGAACGTGCCGACGATCGACGGCAAGGTCTACGTGCTGCCGGACGTCTCCGGCTCGATGGCGGCGCCGATCACGGGTCGTCGTGGGAGCGCCACGACCGCGGTGCGCTGCCTGGACGTCGCGGCGCTGGCGGCGGCGGCGATCCTCCGGCGCAATCCGACGGCGGAGGTCGTGCCCTTCCAGACCACGGTCCTGCCGGTGCGACTCGAGCCGCGAGACAGCGTGCTGACCAACGCCGAGCGGCTGGCGGCGCTACCGCAGGGCGGCACCAACTGCTCGGCACCCCTGGCCTGGCTCAACGCGCGGCGGGCCAAGGGCGATCTCGTCGTCTACCTGTCGGACAACGAGTCGTGGCTCGACTCGCCGACGCGGCCGGGATTGTGCCTGCCGCGTCCGAACGCCACGGCGACGCTCCGCGAGTGGGCGATCTTCAAGGCACGCAACCCGCAGGCGAAGCTCGTCTGCATCGACCTCCAGCCGACGACGACCACGCCGGCGGCAGAAAGGAAGGACGTGATCAACATCGGCGGCTTCTCGGACGACGTGTTCCGCCTGCTCGCCGACATCGCCACCGGCGAGGCGACGAGCTGGCTGGCCGAAATCGAACGCGTCGACCTGACGGCGGCGTGATCCGTAGCAAACTTCAACCGATTCGAGCTCGTCGGACGCGGGACGAATGCCGGCGGGACTACAGCCTTGTCCGGCTCACCAACGTCTCGTCAACTGTCCTCGTCGTCCCGCGTCCGACGTAGCTCGTTCCTGTAGCTGGTTCTTGATGGTCTTGGTTCGACGGTGCCCGGCGCCCGAATGCCGGTGGGACTCCATAGAGCCCGACGCGGCTGCGGCCGCCACAGCCAGGAGAGGGGCATCGGGAAAGCGTCTCACCTACCCTCGTCGGGTGTCGGGTACCGTCGATTTCTTGATGCGATTTCTGCTGCACTCCCTTCTCGAAGGAAACTGACCGCCATGTCCGACGCCAGCCTCGCCCCCCTCGCCGCCACCCTGGTCGCCACCGGCGACGCCACCGGCTTCCTGCCCTTGCCGGGCTCGCAGGTCAAGCCGATCACCGTCATCGGCACCGCGGCCATCCGCGACACCTTCGACGAGCTCTGTCTGCAGCAGGCGATCAACAGTCGCCTGGCCCCTGGCGTCGCCGAGCTGGTGTTGAACCCCGACGCCCACTGCGGCTATGGCGCCCCGGTCGGTTGCGTGCTGGCCTCGCCGACCCACATCTACCCCGGCCCGGTCGGCGTCGACATCAAGTGCTCGATGAGCCTGCTCCAGCTCGACCTGCCCGCCGACGCGGTGACCGATCGACGCGTCCGTCGGGCGCTGATCGACGCCATCGGCGAGCGCGTACCGACCGGGGCCGGTCGCGGCCAGCGCAACGCCCCGAAGTCGCGCCGCGTCGGCGTCGAGCTCGGCCGCCAGGTGGTGACCGAGGGCGCTTCGTCGGCGGTCTGCGAGGCTCTCGGCATCCCGCCCGCGTGGGCTGCGCGCTGCGAGGACGCCGCCCACCAGGGCCATGACGGCTCGGTCGACGCCCTCGGCGCCCGCCTCGAGCGCCACCTCACCGGTCGCTCGTCAGGCCAGGAGCAGCACGACATCAGCAAGCGCTTCGCCGAGAAGATGAGCCAGGCCGGCTCCTATGGCGGCGGCAACCACTTCGGCGAGTGTGAGGTCGTGCGCGTCGGTGCCGACCGGCGCGCTCGCCAGGCGGCCGAGGTCTTCGGCCTGGTCGACGGCGGCGTCGCCTTCCTCTCGCACTGTGGCTCGCGCGGCTTCGGTCACCAGCTGGCGTCGGGGCAGTTCAAGGCCTTGCGCGAGCGCTTCGCCGCCTGGCACCTGCCGTTTCCCGGCGGCGACCGCGACTTGGTCTATGCGCCGCTCGGCACCGCCGAGGCCGACGCCTATCTCGACGACATGGCGCTCGGCGCCAACTTCGCCACTGTCAACCACCTGCTGATCAACGCCTTGGTGCTCGAGGCGTTCGCCGAGGTGCTGCCGGGCGTGACCGGCCGGCTCGTCTACTTCATCAGCCACAACATCGCCCGCCCCGAGACGGTCAACGGTCAGTCGATGTGGGTCCACCGCAAGGGAGCGACGCGCGCCTTCCCGGCCGGCCATCCTGGTCTTGCCGGTACGCCGTTCGCCGCCACCGGCCATCCGATCCTGCTGCCCGGCAACCCGCAGGCCGGCTCGGCGGTGATGGTCGCCGAGCCGGGCGCCGCTCTCGCCTGCTACAGCGTCAACCACGGCGCCGGCCGGCGCCTCGGGCGCAAGAGAGCGATCCGGGAGCTCGACCAGCAGGCGATCGACCGTTCGTTCGAAGCGGCTGACATCCTCAGCAACTGCCGCACCTACCCCAAGGACGAGGCGCCCGACGCCTACAAGGACTTCGACGAGGTGCTGTCGTCGGTGCGCCAGGCCGGCCTGGCTCGTGAGGTGGCGCGGCTCCAGGCTCGCTTCGTCATCAAGGACGCCTCGGCGGCGGACGACTAGCCATGCTCCACATTGACGGCTCTCAGGGCGAGGGCGGTGGCCAGGTGCTGCGCAGCAGCCTTGCCCTCGCCATGGTCACCGGCCAGCCAGTCCGCATCGACCACATCCGTGCCGGGCGCAAGCGTCCGGGCCTGATGCGTCAGCACCTGACGGCGGTCGTTGCCGCCAGCGAGGTCTGCGCCGCGCGCGTCGAGGGCGACGCGGCGGGCTCGACCAGTCTCACGTTCGTGCCCGGCACGGTGCGACCCGGCAACTACCGCTTCGCCGTCGGCACCGCCGGCAGCACGACCCTGGTGCTGCAGACCATTCTGCCGGCGCTGGCGACCGCGAGCGCGCCCTCGACGGTCGTCCTCGAGGGTGGCACCCACAACCCCCTGGCGCCGCCCTTCGAGTTTCTGGCACAGACCTTCCTGCCGCAGCTCGCGCGCCTCGGGCCCCAGGTGAGCGTCGAGCTCGAGGCGGCCGGCTTCTACCCGGCCGGTGGCGGCAGACTGCGGGCGACGATCCGGCCGGCGCCGCTCGCAAGAGGCTACGAGCTGCTGACGGCCGGCGAGATCGTCGAGCGACGGGCGGTTGCCATCCTCAGCGAGCTCCCCGAGCACATCGCGCGGCGCGAGCTGGCCACCGTTCTCGCCGCCACCGGCTGGCCCGACGAGAGCGCGGAAGTGCGCCGCCTGCGCTCGCCCGGACCCGGCAACGTGCTGCTGCTGGAGGTCTCGCGGCCCGACGTCACCGAGGTGATCGCCAGCTTCGGCGAGATCGGGCTCTCCGCCGAAGCCGTCGCCCAGCGCGCCGTGACGGCGTTCCGCCGTTATCTTGCGGCCGACGTCCCGGTCGGCGAGCACCTGGCCGACCAACTGCTGCCGCTCTTGGCCCTTGCCGGCCAGGGCACGTTCGCCACCCTCCCGCTGTCGCGGCATGCCCAGACCCAGGTCGACCTGGTGCGGCAAATCCTGGGGGTCTCCGTGGCCGTCGAGCGGGTGGCGCCGGAGCGGTGCGTCGTGCGGGTGGGCTAACCCGAAGGTAGCGCGACGGCTGATAGGGGCGGGTCTCAGACCCGCCCGGTTCCAGACGGACAACCCGGGCGGGTCTGAGACC
>CXWL01032880.1_pt1 | contig 15899 bp, 17 predicted proteins | sample 590931 | NCBI WGS metagenome assembly CXWL01 (sample SAMEA3498368, study PRJEB10139) | groundwater metagenome | biome: water well; material: biofilm material | place: Germany | collected 2015-04-27 | reverse complement strand
AAGCCCGCGACGTCAAGCGCCAAGCCCCCACCGCGTCCACCGCAACGCGACCTCTTCGACTAACAGCTCATGGGACTGCACCGCTGGGGTGAAGCGCTCGATTGCCGTCTATAGACCCCGAGGCGCAGGCGGCCGGACATTGTTCTGGGGCTGACGGGGCATTTCGCGCTGCTTGCGTCTCACCTCGGCTGCTCCGTGTTCGACCTCCGCCCGAGTAGGGCGAGGTCGAACATCATGAAGGGACGCTCCGCGTCCCGACGCCAACGAACCGGCCATCGCGCGCAGCGCGGGTCAAGCGCAGGGCCGCGCGCAGCGCGGTCGATGCGTGGCTTCGCTTGAGGCGCGCGAGCACGATGGCACTCGTGGTTCCGCGTCAGCGATCGACGCGCGAAGCGGCGAGACGCGCCGCGAGCGCGGCTCGATGGCGAAGCCACGAGAGCGCGGCCGCGCCTGCGCGGCGGCGCCCACCGTCGACGCCGTGGAACAGCCTCCGCGATCTCTCCCCTCGATGCCAACATCAGCGTCATCCCATGATGCGCCGCATCGCCTCCAAATCCGCCGTCGTCGGCATTGGTCCATTCCTGCGCCGCAACCGACATGCCGGCGTTTGGCCAAAGGTGCGTCCTCAACATCAAGCTCGTCGCCGCTAATCTTCGCGATTAAGTTTGTATCCGCTCAATCAATCCAGAGACCATTGTAGAACCCGGCGTCGCGCCGCTGCGCCATCAGTCCGCGATGGGCGCTTTCTGCGACGCACAGCAGGACAAAGGCCAGCAGCGCCCAGGCATACAAACCCACCAGGAGGAGAATGACTGTGCTGATGCGTAGGACGACTCGATCGATCGCAAACCACATGCGAAGCATCGCCCACATGCCGACCAGCAGCAGCGCGTGCTGAAGAAGGGAAAGGGCGTCGTTCATCATAGGCCATTGGGCTCAGGTTGGTCGGCGCGCAGCCAGGATCTCACGCCGCCTGCTCCGGCGGTGGGTTCGCGAACGCCTTCACGCTCTTCGCGCGTCGGCCAGCGCTCGCGTCTCACGACACGCCACAAGCTTCGGTAGAGACGGAATAAAGAGAAGCGCACACGCGTGCCCCTCCGTTCGAGAAAACGAAAGGGCCCGGCATGGCGGCGCCAGGAGATACGCACCGTCAGCCGCTAGAACGGACGCACGCGTTACAAACGTGCATCAGACATCTCGCGCGCTTTGCAGCCGTTACCCGCCAGCTCGCTTGATTGCTCTCAAGCTCATGCACGCGTTGGCATTGACACTACCAGAACAAACATGGAACGCAAGCGAAATGACGGGCGGATTGGATGGCGGCCGAACGCGCTTTCGACCGCTGCGAAGAGCTGCCGAAGGAATACGAGATGGGCCAAGGCCGCTGGAGCAAATGGAGCGTCGGCGGCGACGAGCGACACACGCTGGAATTTGGTTTCGTGTATCGCTTCGACGTTCGCGCCGATCCTAAGTCCAACGCGCTTCATCCAGACTTCTGGTACGCGAGTGCGCATGCGGGTCCGCTTGGAGAATTTCCGACGTTCGAAGCGGCGGCGCAGGCGTGCGAAGACGAAGCGCGGCGCCTCATTGAAGGAGCGCTCGAACGCGGCGATCAAGGTTACGACATGAGGCTCATCACGGAGCAGTGGACGCTTTACTTGGAGCTGCCGCATCGGCGGCGGTCACGCAAGACGCGCACGCGGTACAAATGAGGAGCGCCGCTGGTCCACCGGGTCATCTCGGCGCAAGTCACGACTCGCCGTAATGATCGTCGTGGCGGTCATTTGACCGTCCGTATCAATGGGCTGCGAACTCATCACGTGGTTCGTCCGGAAACGACCCACTCACGATCATTCCTGCACAGCGTGTCCTAGCCTTGCGGCATACCGTTTCAGCGCCACGCGATCCTCCGGCAGAAGAGAAAGGTAGCCTGTCGGGTACTCGTCATCGTAACTTTTGCTCACCCGGCGATCGTCGATCTGCGAAATCAGCAGGCCAAGCGCGGGATTGAAGCGGCGGATTGGCCAGCCCGTTTTCTCGTGCAGCGCTTTGGCTGATACGCCATCGCCGATTTCTAGCGCAAATCGAGCCAGTTGCGCGGAATCGGTGCTTGGATCGGTCCCCACAGCGACCGGATCGAAGGTCGCGAATAGATCAAGCGTGACGGATATTCGCGGCAGACCGGTATCCATTGTGCGCGTGAGCATTACGTAGCCGTCGGTGGCCAATTCTGCGAGCCCTTCATCGAGATCGCTCCGGGGCACATCTTGGAACGCCTGTGCCACCGCATCAGACTTTACTGGCCCTGCGCGCCCGTTCTCAAGGTTTTGGGCGATCCACACAGCTAATCGGGTAGCAACGGGGCCAAGGCCCAGGTGAACAAGAGCATTGGGTTCAGATGGAGGGGACACGCGCGTATTTCCGGTCTTGGGCGCCGAGGCGTCTGCTTGAGGAGCAGCAACGCCAGCTGCAAGAAATGCATCGAGCCGATCGACAACGGCCTGGCAAAGACCTGCGAAGATGCGGACGTCGTCACCCACCAGGCGAACGGTTTCCCCGACCCGCGCATCTTGCGCGTGCTCGGCGAACCTCGCGTCGACGACACCGAGATTGTGTCCGATAATATGACGCTTCTGTACATTGAGCTTCAGCGCCTCGAGCGCCTCGTCTTCAAGTTTTTCGAAAGGGTCAAAGCCCAGCTCGACATAACGCGCCTTGGCGCGCTCTACGTTTTGGAAGTCGTTGAGGACGGGCTTGAACGCAGGCGAACCTGCCGGCCGCTGCGCCATGCCATAATAATAGACGGTCTTCAGAGTGGTCTCGAACGCGGTCAAGACATCTTCGTGCGCGTTGCCGATCAGCCTATACGCAAGCTCATGCTGCTCGTCAGGCAATTCGTCAGCGAGCGAAATTTGCGCGGCGACCAGCTCGGCCTCACGTTGAAAATGAAGGCGTAGATTGGGCGCTCCACAATCCGGGCAAAAAAGAGCGATCGCGAACACGCCGTAGTCGCGGCCACAATGATCGCAGACCAGTTCTCGCATCAAATCCCGGCGGGCAAAGCGAGGCCGCGGGGCGGACGCGGAGCGAGTCTTCTCGACTGTGAACAAGCTGCCGGGCTTACTGGCGATGTCGTCAAACATCTTCCCGAATGCCGCGCGCGCGTCTTCGAGCATCGCGTGCTTGACGGTGGCCAGCGCTGCGTCCCGATCCTCAGGATGCATAAACGCGTCATCGTCCGCCACGACGCCGCTATATGGGCAGACGGTCTGATTTGAGCGAGGCGCATGTTTCATGCGGGCGCGTGCGTCGGGCCCAATCTCTGTGTCCACGGCGTCGCCGAGAACGAAATGGCGCGGATGGGCCTCTTCGTTCGGCGAATAACGGTAGACGCGCCCGTCAGGCGTGCGGGGCAGAGGCACGGCGAGTTGCATCTGTTTGGTCGTGCCGCCGACGCGGAAACGATTGAGGTTCTTGAAGTGCATAGCGAATCAAAGACTCGCGCCGAGTGGGCGCCAAATCAAGCGAGGGCTGCGGGACGTCATTTGTTGCGACTTCCAAACGAAGATGAGCGTGGGATGCTCTCGGGTCACGTTCAGCTAGATACTGGAAGCGTGAGCGACGGCGTATACGAACCCGTGCGGCCGTTCCCGAAATCGAATTCGTACAGAGTGAGTTGCCCCAGCACAGGCTGCCGCTGACCAAGAAAAAATGTGAAAGCATTGGGCGCAGCGATGAACAGGTGAAGCGCTGGGCGCTGGCCCGCTGGCGAGGGCGCTCGGATTTGGGCCGTGATCCTTTCGGCAAGATCGAAGGCGTGACGTCCCCCGGCCACCGCGAGTGCGCTGGGCCCAGTGCTAGGCTGGCAGACAAGGATCCGGCCCACGTTCGGAAGCACACGCTCAACAAACGCGCGCACGTCGGCGGCGATGTCGTGCGTTAGACCGATGGCGACGGCCATGTCGGGCTTGCCGTTGGAGAGGTCGACGACATTGAAGGCGGCGCGCGGCCACGCAGGATCAGGGTCGGCATCATCTGCGGACCAGACACGGCGCGTTGTCGTGCGTTGCTCGAGGTCGATCTTCCGGCCGGTCTTAATGTTCAGGATTGAGCCGGCGGCGAAGGCGAGGCTCGCGTGGGTATCCAGCGCGANNTGGGTATCCAGCGCGAGCCGCAACGGGTCTGCCGCCGCGACCGTGTCGATGAGGAAATGCTTCATTGCGGGATAGAGCTTCGAAGCCCAGTCCGCGTCGTTGCGAATGAAACGCTCATCGAAGTCCGGCGTAAAATCGAGCACGCCCACACATCGATCCTCCAGTCGGTCGATGGGATGCTCGAACGACTTCACGCCATAGGTGACGGGGTGGGGAGCAGAGGTTGCGAGCAGTCCTTCGCGTGCGCAAGCCTCGCGCATGCTCACGCGGTCGAACTCCAATCGCCCCTGCGCCATCCACTGATAGATCACGTCATCATAGACGAACGCACTTTCCCGCGCCGGAATGCGCCTTAGCCCCACAAAGCCGAACAAATGATCCAGACGCTCACGCAGATCGTCGAGCGAGTCCGGGGCCTCTGCAAAAGCCAACGTGCGCGCAAGCAGGCGTAACGTCTCGTCGTCGCCGCCAAGATGCTCGCGCCAGGCTTGGCGAAGCGCGCCGATCTTGCTGTTGTCGGTCGTGGACGTGAACATGCGGTCGAGACGGATTGCGCTCGACCGCGATCCAATGATCGCCCGCAGCGGATCGGCGCGGTCAATTCTCCAATTGGTCAGAAGCTTGAAGCGCACGCCGTCACCCGCCGGCGCGTGCGTCACCTGCGCCGCGTGGGCGCGCTGCAGGAGTGAGCGCGCGTTCGCGTTGATGAACTCAGGATCGGCAACATCGAGATAGCCGTAGGTGCTCGGCGAGACATGCCATTTGCATTGGACGTGTTCACGCCGAAGCGGTCGGCCCTCTTGGTCAAGGGGGCTTCGGCTTGGGTCGTAGTCGACCCAGATGTCGTCGAAGGCCTTTGGTCCGGTTTCGAACCCTACCTTGATAATGGGGCTGTCTGAATCCAGCAGGCACGCGGCACGCAGCCAGAACAAGCGCGCTTGAAACGTGTCTCCGTCACGGCGGCTGGTGATGGCCTGGGTCACCGCTGGATGCGCTCGCCTGGCCTACCGTCTTGGAAGGGCGGCGTCGGCGCCATGGTCTTGGCAATATGCAGCGCCGTAGCCGGGTCGGCGGCTGCGCTGGGATAAGCAGCCAGCACAATCGCAGGCACAAGGCGCTGGGTTAAGTCAGAGAACGTGAACCCGAACTCGTGAGCGCCGGTCTTGGCGCCGGTGGCCGCGACCAGAGCGTCGATATTCGCGCGCGAGAACCCCAGCGGCTGAAGGCAATCGGTCAGCACCTGACGGCGTTGTTCGTCATTGGGACGACTGAAGCTCAAAACCTCCGCCGCGCGGCGGCGAACAGCGGGATCAAGCGCGCTCAGACGATTGGTGCACATGATCACCGCCGCAGGCAGGCGCGCACTGGCGAGCCGATCGACGCCCCGGATGAAGGCGTTGACCCCGGCGCGATCCTCGTGGTGCATTTGCGCAGCTTCGCGTGATTGAGCGAGCGCGTCGGCTTCATCGACCAGCAGGATGACGGCGCCGCGTGCGCGTCCCGACGCCGATTTCAGCTTTGTTGCCTCGGCTGCCGTGTAATCGAACGCAGCGCTCAGCAATTGCGTCATCTCGCCGACACGACCCTGGCCGCGCGTCGCAAGACTGAGAGGCAGAAGCGTGATTTCAATTCCTTCTTGACGCGCGACGGCGTCGCCGACGGTTTCGGCGAGTTCCGTTTTGCCCGAACCGACGTCGCCAGCCAACACAACAAGGGGAGGACGCCGCAGCACAATGTCGAGCAGCTTCTGCGCGCCGGGATGATGTCTTTTTGCCCATGCTTCCAAGCCCGCGGGATTGACCAACAAGCCCAGCATTTTGGTGAGGCGCTGCTTGTGATCGTCAAGTCCAACCAGGCGGGCAAACCGTGCCTGCGGTTCGAAGTCGGGATAGCTGATGCGACGCTCGAAGAGTTCGTCGGCTGAAGGCTTGGTATTCATCAATAGCTCCTGACGCTGGCGCGGTTGAGGGCGCGCCCGCCCGCCGAATAGGTGCGATCCTGTTCCAGATACCCGTTCACGGTTGGCTCCGGCGCGCCGCCGCGTGCGAACGGCAGCGTCTGCTTAAAGCCCGCTTGTTGCGCGCTGCTGAGTTTGTCCCAAACGGATGAATAGGTGAGGTAGCTGTAGAACGACGCGTTGGCGATGTCCGCACCAGGGCGCACCCGGCCGGGGTCATCATCATCGGCGCTGCCGCCGGCCAAGTCTTTTGCGCTATATTGCAGCGCCGGCTCGATCCATTTGCTGTCACGCCAGAAGCCGTAGGTGACGGTGCGCAAATAGCCCTCCTTCAAGAGTGCGATCAGCTCGGCCTCGTAGCTCGCGATACTGGCGTCGCTGGGCGCACCATAGAAACGCTGCATGCGCTTCAGGTCTGTCGCGACCTTCGCCGCAATGTGCTTGGCGTGCGTCAGCGTGAAGGTGACGGTCTCGTCGAATGTGTAGGTGTAGGACATAGGCAAACTCAAACTTGGAAGGAGGGGCCGAAAACGCGGCGCCAGTAGTGAAGGGTTTCTTGCTTGGTCGGGGCCGCGAGCGCGGCGTCGATGGCGTCGCCGGCATCAAGCGCGGCATCGACAATCAGCTTCGCGTTGGCCGTGGTGTAGAGGCGCGCGACATTGTTCTTCTCGTTGACCGGGTCGATGATTTGCACCGGCTCGGAAAAGGCGCCGATCTTCGAAGCGGGATAATAATCGGCGAAAGCGATGCGTTCGCGCAGCCCGCTGCGGGCGATATAAGTGAAGAAATGCTGCAGCGCCTCGGGATAATAGGAGAAATCCAGGCCCTGATCGCTCAGCTTCGACAAGATCATCTCGATCATGAAAGATTTGAAGCGAAAGCCGTCGTGCTCGGCCTTCATGATGCGCGCCCAGAACTTCACCAGCCGCACCACTTGGGCGAAGTGCGCCTCCTGGGCCTTCTTGCGCTTCGCGGTGAACTCAAGGTGACGCGGGATGCACGTTCTCAAAAACGAGCCGTCGTCTTGGCTGACCAGATTGCCATACCAATCGGGATCGCCGTCATAGAGGATCGGCACGACATCGACGTCGAGGCCAGTGCCGCGGAATGAGACAGTGACGCTGTAGGTTTGCGGCTGAACTTGGTCGGGGGAGAAATTCGGATAGGCCTTACGCAGCCGCTCGGCCAAATAGTTGAGCAAAGCCGAAACCTGATGCGGCGCGTCGGCGCCGCTAATGTAGCAGGCGATATCGATGTCGTTGAGCGAACGCAGCGCCGTGCCCTTGGCCAAGCTGCCGGACAACAGCATCTTCCGCAGCGAAAAATCGTCGTGTTCGGCGAGATAGCCGTCGAGCTTCTCCCGTAACCGGCGCGCCTGCGCCCGGTACTCGTCCGCCTTGTCTTTGGGGAGGTTTACTTTTTCGATTGCGAAACGAAGGATATGGTTGTGATCGACGTGCTGGCGCGACATGCGGCCCTCTTCAGAAATTTGGGGTCGCCTGAACGGTGAAACCCCGGCCCATGTAGGTAAGCTCGCGACGGCCGTCAGCGCGGACAGGCGGATAAAAAGAATCTCTGTTGTCCGCCTGTGGGCGATTGGCGAGCTATAGAAGCTAGAGATCATTGTGCAGATGCAGGCCGCCCCCACGTCCGAAGATCGCGCCGGAGCATTGACCGCGCTTGGGCGTGACCGCGAAAAGCGATTGGCGGCGTACGCCAGGATGTGCAGCCGTGGGCTTTCCGATGACGGCGAGGATTTGCTGCAAACCGCCTACCGGCGCTGGCTAATGGCCAAGAACCCCGTCGTCGGCCCGGAGGAAACCTATAACTACCTGATGGGGGCGATAAAGGGGCAGCGCTTCAACGCGTTGCGCCATGCCGGCGTGGTGAAGGAAACGCTCGGTGAGCGCCTCGAACCCGATCCCGAAAAAGAAGATGATCCCGTCGACGATCTGAGGGCTCGGGATTCCTCGGCGGAGGACGCCGTCCTCGTGCAGCAGCTTTACGACAGCGCCGCCGACGATCCCGAACTGCAGCTCTTAATCATCCATTTCGCACAAGAGACGCCGCGCGCTGAAATCCAGCAAGAGCAGGGCTGGGATGATCAGAAATATGAGGCGGTCAGAAAACGTAGAATACGCGCCGCGGCGAAACTGCTGCGCGAAGGAAGGGTGTGATGCCGCAACAACCGCAATCGCCATCTCTCACGGACGCGCTGTTGGCAGAGATTGCTGACGAACTCAGCGTGCTTGAGGGAGATGCCCTTGATGCATTCCTCGTGGAGATCGGGGAGGATCCCGATCGCTTGCTTGCGCACAGCGCTGCAGCAAAGACTGCGGCGCTCGCTGCACAAGGTCAGGATCGGCTCAGAGACGCTCGGGCGCGGGTCAAAGCGCGCCGCGCGCAAAACACGACAACCATTGTGTCGTTCGACATCGCCAAGAAGCGAGCCCTATTGGAGGCGATCAGAATTCGAGGCGAGCAAACGGGTGACATGACCCTAGCCGCGCGTAATCGGACAATCGACTCCGAGGAAGATCTGGATAGTGTCCTCGAGGCGTTCTTGCGGCTCGGGATCATCGACGAGCAAGGAGAAATCAAAAACTGAGATGCGTCCTGCTGAAGCCTTGCTTGTCGAACTCGGCATCTCTGATCCCAAGGACATAGATGTCGATGCGATCGCAGACTATGTAGATGCCGAAGTCGACTATCGCGATCTAGCGGGCTGCGAAGCGCAGATTATCGGCTATCGCGATCGTGCCGTTATCTATGTGCGCAAGAGCGCTCCTTACCAGCGCCGGCGTTTCAGCACAGCCCACGAGTTGGGCCACTGGCATCACCATCGCGGTCAGTCCTTTGTTTGCCGGCCCGAGGACATTGGTCGGCCAATTGATGAGGCGTCTCGGAATGTCGAACGCGTCGCTGACGCGTACGCGGCGGATCTGGTGTTGCCGCCCTTCATGATCGAGCCGCGGCTCGCGTCGCTCGGGAAGGTTTCGCTAGACGGAATTGTCGAGATCGCCCGACAATTCTCGACCAGCGTGACAGCGACCGCCATCCGCGTCATGCGGATGACCAAGGAGCCCGTGATCTTGGTCGCCCACAATATGTTCGGGAAGCGCTGGCAATGGCCGGGCGTTACGGCAGGAGGGCTCTCTGTTCGCAGCGACATCGATTCACGGTCTAGCGCCTTCTTTGCGATGAGCGGCATCGGCAAGTTGGGTCCGCCGAAGAAGGAGCCTGCGGGGTTTTGGTTTGATCGCCGTCACATCGACCAATTCGATGTGCAGGTGCAGAACATGCGAACGGCCGAGGGAGAGGTGATTTCGCTCGTGCGTATCCTGGATGCCAAGCTCATCGAGATTTATGGCTAGGCGCGCTCTGCCGGAGCGGCCAGCGGGTCCCTCCTATCGCGGCGCGGCTTTTGGATTGTGCGATCTTTGATTGGAGCTTGCCGAGGGCGCTGCGGTCCTGCGGGGAAAGGCAACAATTTCAAGTCCATAGCCCATTCGTTTAGTTGCTACCAAAGTAACGAAAAACGATACTTTAAGGACAGTAATTCGGTAAAATGTCGATATAGAGTGCATAAGGTATCATTCTATGATACTTTGTTTGCGTGAAAACGGAACACCACCCTCCACACGCGCGGGCCTACGTGGAAGACCTAGCAGCCTCCGGGCGCCACCATTTCACGTCGGCGGACGCTCAAACGGCGCTCGGCGTGTCGCCAGCGGCGGCGAAACTCGCCTTGGGCAGGTTGGCGAAGCAAAAGCTCGTCGCCTCTCCAGCGCGCGGTTTCTACGTGATCGTGCCGCCCGAGTATCGCGCGCTCGGATGCCTGCCGGGCGACCAATTCATCCCGGCGCTCATGCAGTGGCAGGGGCTCTCTTACTATGCCGGCCTCCTGTCGGCGGCTCAGTTTTACGGCGCGGCGCACCACGCGCCGCAGGTTTTCCAGGTGTTGTTGCCGCGCCGGCGTCTCAACATCGCGTGCGGCGCCGTGCGCGTCGCGTTCTACGCGCGCCGCAACCTCTCGGCCGCCGCGACGCGCGCGTTCAATACGCCCCGCGGCACGATCGCCGTCTCAACGCCTGAGGCGACGGCGATCGATCTTGTCGGGTACCATCATCATGTCGGCGGCTTCGACAACGTCGCCACGGTCCTCGCTGAACTTGCAGAACAGATCGATGCAGCCAAGCTGGTGGACGCCGCGCGGACGGCGCCGCTGCCTTGGGCGCAGCGTCTGGGCTATTTGCTGGATCACATCGGCGTGGGCGATCGGGCAGGGCCGTTGCGCGACTATGTGAAAGCACTTGCGCACGATTATGCGCCACTTCTGTCGTCGGCAGACTCCGTCCAAGCCAAACGCGATCCGAACTGGAAGCTCTTGATCAATGAGCGCGTGGAGGCCGAAGTTTGATCCCGCGCGACCACATCACCGCCTGGCGCAAGAACGCGCCATGGGTGCAAGACAATCAGGTCGAGCAGGATCTTGTCATCTGCCGCGCTCTCGTCGCCATCTTCTCCCATCCGCTCTTGTCGAAGGCGCTCGCGTTCCGCGGTGGCACGGCCCTCTACAAGCTCTTCCTGAAGCCTGCTGCGCGTTATTCTGAGGACATCGATCTGGTGCAGGTGGAGGCAGCACGCGCCGGGCCCATAATGGACGCGCTGCACGAGGTGCTTGATCCATGGCTAGGCAAGCCGACGTTCAAGCAAAGCGAAGGCCGCGTCACCTTCTTCTATCGCTTTGAGTCAGAAGGTCAGCCGCCGATCAAGCTCCGGCTCAAGGTCGAAATCAACACACGAGAGCACTTCACTGTCTATGGTCTGGCGACACAGCCCTTCGCCGTAGACTCGCCCTGGTTCAAGGGCGAGTGCGCAATTCTCACGTACGAGTTGGACGAACTGCTCGGCACCAAGATGCGCGCACTGCACCAACGCCGGAAGGGACGCGATCTTCTGGACCTTCATCTCGCCCTGAAAAGCGGCGCCGTCGATCCGGCGCGCATTGTCGAGGCGTTTCGTCGTTACATGGACGGGGAAGGCCATCCGACGACGCGCGCGATGTTCGAGAAGACCTTCGCCGGCAAGCTCGACGATCCGGTGTTTCGCGCCGATATCGCCCCGCTCCTGGCGCCGGGCTACGAGTGGGACATAGATGCGGCCGCCGACAATGTGCGCACGCGACTGATCGAAATCTTGCCAGGCGATCCCTGGAAGGGAGACGGTAAGCCGAGGGCGTGACGAGCCGTTGCAGTTTTCCGCGCGGGAAACGTCGGGAAACGGCGGGAAATCATCGCCTCGGTGAGGCGACCGCAACGACATGGTGGTTGGAGCCACGCGCCGTGGACCGCATCTTGGACATGGACTTCGAGGCATTCGCCACACTGCGTTGGATGCGGGCTGCGAAGCGCGACGACTGGTAAGAGCATGAAGAGGCCGACTTGAACTCCGTTCACCGTTGCTTGTCGGTGCGGCGCTGAAACTCCTCGCGCGCCAGCTGCCTGCCGATCAGCTGGGCGAGATCCTTCAGTTTCTCGTAAGCCTCCGGCGCGTGTGCCGCGAGGTCTGAGGTCTTCGGAAGCACCAAGGGGTCGGGCTCCCCGCTATCTCGATCAGTCGCCACAATCGGTTCTAACGGGAGAGCCACACGCCGGAAATGTCCGGAAACGCGTTTTAGCCTTCAAGGCCCGTCCTTAGGTGGCTCCTGGGCGACCAAGCTTCGATTCCAGTCCTGAAGCACGCCAAACACCTGGTCCCAGGCCCGGAATTCGGCCAATTCTGGGTTCAAATAATTATCGTCGCGGCCCACCAGCCTTCTCTGCAAGAATGCATTGCTCGCATGCAAATCAGGCGGAGGTGCGGGTGGCGGCAGCGCGGCAATAGTCACGGATGTGATTAATCCAACAGTGGAAATCCTCGCGCGACCGGTGTGGGGGCTTGCCTCTGCGCGCGCCCGCAGGCCGGTAGCCAATCAGAATATTGTGATGGCGGTTGCTGGCTTGTTCTCGCTCTCGCCACATCCGCGCCTCGCTTGGCTTGGATGGTGGCGTCAGCGAGCGAGCCAAGTGGGGGCTGATCGCATGGCGCGGAGCGAATTTCGCGTGACTGGGTCTGAAGGGATTGAGCGCCCCGACGGACCGACACTGAGGTGGAGCGGCATGGATTACGACTTCTGCAATGTTGATGGCGCCCGTCGCTTGAAGCAGCGGATCGAAGAATATTGGCGCGAACGCGGTTTCAACGTCGATGTGAAGCTCGTGGAAGCGGGTTTCGTCGCGGCCATGCGGTCAGCGCGCACGGATGTGCGCAGCGACATGGTCAACGGTTTTCCGATGCGTCGCGAAAGCGTGAACGACCGATCGCGCCCTAATGTTCGCGGCTTGATGGAAGTCGCGTAAGCGTGAAGGTCTAGGGGTGCGCCGCCAACAGGCGGCGGCTGACCGGCGCCAATTCCGAATATCGATGCAGCAGCGCGTCGGCGCCGAGTTTTTCGGCGCCGCCGTCGCTGTATCCGAACGCCACCACCGCGACAGGAGCCCCAGCGCCGCGCGCCGCGGCCACGTCGGCTGCGGTATCGCCCACCATCAGGGAACGGCGCACGACCCCGCCCGCGCGTGTCACCGCGGCGCGGTAATGGTCGGGGTGGGGCTTGCGGTCGGTCACGGCGTCCGCGCCGACAATGGCGGAAAAGCGCTGGGCAAGGCCCAGTACTTCGAGCAATTGTACGGAGAGGTCGGTGCGCTTGTTGGTGCAGACGGAAAGCTTGGCGCCAAGACCGGCAAGCACGCCAAGCGCCTCGGTGACGCCGGGGAATACGGCGGATTCCCGGGCGATGTCGGCGCGGTAGAATTCGATGAACGCAGCCGTCAGCTGGCTCAGCCGTTCGGTTGAAAAATTTACCCCCGATAGCCCGGCGCCGCGCTCAATCAGGGCGCGCGCGCCTTGGCCCACCAGGGTGCGAACGACGTCCAGTTTCACCCTGGGCAAACCTTCAAGATCGAGCGTTTCGTTGAGCGCGCGCACCAAGTCAGGCGCTGTATCCACCAGCGTTCCGTCCAAATCGAACACGATCGTTGCGTCGGCGAGTTCGCCGCTGGTCATGGTGGGCCCCATTGGTCTTGCGCGCATCGCGCAATCGGCGCGTTTGAGGTAGAACCGCGCTTGGATTCGGACAAGCAGGTGAGATGAGATGAGCCGAGCGCGGGCCGCGATTATCCTGGCGGCGGGACAGGGCACGCGGATGAAGTCCGATCTGCCAAAGGTGCTGCACCAGGTCGGCGGGCGGGCAATGCTGGATTGGGCCATAGCCGCGGCGGCGGGTGCAGACGCGCAGCGCATTGTCGTTGTGACCGGCGTTCATAGTCCGCAGGTGCAAAATCACGCCGCCAAGGCGGTTGGCGCTGAGAACGTTGTGGTCCAGGACCCACCGCTTGGAACCGCCCACGCGGTGCTCGCGGCGGAAGCGGCGCTGGCGGGCTTCGAAGGCGATGTCGCGGTGGTCTACGCTGATGCGCCCCTGGTCCGCGCCGAAACCCTGAACTCGCTCTTCGACACGCGCGGGGCAAATTCCGGCGGCATGGCCGTGCTCGGTTTCCGTGCCGCGGACCCCACCGGTTACGGACGCCTGATCGTGGACGACCAAGCTCGGTTGGTGCGCATTGTTGAAGAGAAGGATGCAAGCGAAGACGAGCGCGGCGTCACCTTGTGCAATTCCGGCGTGCTCTGCGCCGACAAAGCGGTGTTGTTCAATCTCCTGGCGATGGTGAAGAACCAGAACGCTAAGGGTGAATATTATTTGACCGATGTCATCGGCCTCGGCCGATCGGCTGGTTTTCTCACCGCGGTGAACATTGGCGAGGAGGCGGAAGTTCTCGGTGTCAATTCACGGGTTGAATTGGCCGAGGCGGAAGCGGCATTTCAGCAACGCGCGCGCCGCACGGCGATGGAGGCGGGCGTGACTTTGCTTGATCCTGGCACTGTCTATTTTTCGCACGACACCCAGATCGCGCCGGATGTCGTTATCGAACCTGGTGTCTATTTTGGCCCCGGCGTCAACATCGCCAAGGGCGCGCGCATCAAGGCGTTCAGCCATATCGAAGGCGCTGACATCGGCGAGGGCGCCAATGTCGGCCCGTTCGCGCGCTTGCGTCCGGGCGTCAAACTCGGCGCGGGCGTGAAGATCGGCAATTTTGTCGAAGTCAAAAACGCCGTTTTTGGCCCTAAGGCTCAGGCCAGCCATCTCTCCTATATCGGTGACGCGGATGTGGGCGCGCGCGCCAATCTCGGCGCCGGGACCATCACCTGCAATTATGACGGCTTCGCCAAATATCGTACGCGGATCGGCGATGACGCCTTCATCGGCTCGGACACCGCGCTGGTGGCGCCGGTGACGATCGGCGCGCGCGCCTATACGGGCACGGGCAGCGTCATCACCAAGGACGTGCCCGACGGCGCGCTCGGCGTGGCGCGCGGGCGCCAGAGCAATATCGATGGCTGGGCGGATGCGAACCGGGCGAAAAAGCAGAAGGCGAAGGAGGGGTCATGAGCGAGGTGTCGTTCGAGGTCACGCGTACTCGTGTCGATGTGTTTAAAGCGCTCGTCGCGAACATGCTGCGCAGCCCTGGCGCTCTTCTGTGGTTTGTCGTCGGCTCGNNTTCCTGGCGATGTTGGTTCTCTATGCGGTGATTATGCTCATCTGCATCTACTTCGCGGCTCGCAAAAGCTGGACGGCGCCGGGGGGGTTAGCTCCGATAAAATTCAACCTGTCCTCTGCCGGTTTAGCCGCATCGACCGAGACCGCGCACGGTCAGTCGGGCTGGGACAATTGGAGGAGCGCCTTCGAAACAAAAGACTTGATCGTCATCCGCCACCACCTCGGATTGCTCCAAATTATCCCGAAGCGGACTCTTCCAGCTGACGCAATTGCGTGCGTTCGAGATGTATTGAGGGCGAACATAAAAGGGCAGGTGCGTTTGGCGGCGTCCGTGGTGACGTCATGAGCGCCGACCTTGCGAAGATAAACGCGGCCGCCGCGGCGCTTGATTTTATCAAGGACGGCATGGTGGTGGGGCTCGGCACGGGCTCGACGTCAGCGCATTTCGTGCGCCTGCTGGGCGAGCGCGTACGCCAGGGCTTGCGCGTGAAAGCTGTGCCGACTTCCGAGGCGACGCGCGCTCTGGCTGAGCAAGTTGGCGTGCCGCTGATCGACATTTCGCGGGTGGCGCGGATCGATGTGGACGTTGATGGCGCCGATGAGATCGATCCCAAGTTTCGCCTCATTAAGGGCGGCGGCGGGGCGCTGTTGCGCGAGAAGATCGTCGCCGCCGCCAGCGCGCACATGGTGGTGATCGCCGATGAGTCCAAGGCGGTCGATGTGCTTGGAGCTTTTGCCCTGCCGATCGAGGTAACGCGCTTTGGTTTTGCGATCACCGCCCAGCGCGTGCACGAGGCTTTGCGCAAGACCAATTGCGCCGGCGACGATGTCGCCTTGCGCACCAGCGGCAAGGCCAATGAGCCGGTGATCACGGACGGCGGGAATTACATCCTCGACGNNTGCCGGCGTGGTCGAGCATGGACTTTTCCTCGGCCTTGCCCGGACAGTGATCCTGGGTAAGGCTAAGGGCGCCGAGATCAGGGAAGCGTAACCGTTCAGGGCTGGTTCAGCGCAATTGGCCGAGCTTGTGAAAGCGCGGCTGCGGGCGGATAGTCAGGCAGGTTCGCGGAGAGGGAGGATGGCCATGCGTACCATGCCGATGGTGTTGGCGGCGTCGCTTGTATTGTCCGCC
>CXWL01016291.1_pt1 | contig 15903 bp, 11 predicted proteins | sample 590931 | NCBI WGS metagenome assembly CXWL01 (sample SAMEA3498368, study PRJEB10139) | groundwater metagenome | biome: water well; material: biofilm material | place: Germany | collected 2015-04-27 | reverse complement strand
GTCAGATATGGATTCCATTAGCATTATTGATAATGCTGAGCTGCTATTACAATTTGAAAATCTGGTGGTTAAAAAAAAAACTAACCTCCTAGCAACCTTGCGAGACAAATTTTTGCGCCGTTGAGTCTCATAAGTTGATATGCACTTCGCAATGAATATCTAAGTGTTTCACCTTTTTCCACTGTAGCTCTGTGTATGGCAAACGGAATACATTCCGATCAATAGGCTCGCCCACCGGTGTCAGCCCTTACATCCGCTCAAATTGGATGGTGAAACAGATGCTTATGGGATTTTGATTATAAACTGATGCCTCTCGGTTGAGAGATTTCATTTCAATGCCACTGGTGTAACCCATGTTTGATCTCGATCACATCCATGTTGCTAATTTGACCGAGGCGCTTGCTTACTTGATGGCAAATGGAGAAAGCAATGGATTGTTGGAGTAGTATCCGAAGTATGCGGCGCTGTAGTGAAATGGGTTCGGACCCCTTCGTTTAAACGGTATGATGAGAATAAATAAAAACTGGAATATTTATGATAAAAAAAGCGTTGATTACAGGCATTACTGGTCAAGACGGCGCCTATCTGGCCGAGTTCCTGCTAGAAAAAGGTTATGAGGTGCACGGCATCAAGCGTCGTACTTCGTTGTTCAACACCGATCGCATTGATCATCTGTATCAGGATCCTCATATCGAGAAACGCCGGTTTGTTCTCCACCATGGAGATTTAACGGATTCCTCAAGTTTGATCCGTATTATCCAACAGGTGCAGCCGGACGAGATCTACAACTTGGCGGCGCAGAGCCACGTAGCGGTGTCGTTCGAGGAGCCGGAATACACGGCGAACTCGGATGCGCTGGGTGCGCTGCGAATTCTCGAAGCGATCCGCATTCTGGGGCTGGAGGAGAAAGCGCGGTTTTATCAGGCATCGACTTCCGAGCTTTATGGGTTGGTGCAGGAAATCCCACAGAAGGAGACTACGCCGTTTTACCCGCGCAGCCCGTATGCGGTGGCAAAGTTATACGCCTATTGGATTACGGTGAATTACCGCGAGGCTTATGGGATGTATGCCTGCAACGGTATTCTGTTCAATCATGAATCCCCGGTGCGAGGCGAGACGTTTGTCACCCGCAAGATCACCCGCGCCCTGGCGCGCATCAAGCTAGGCCTGCAGAATTGTCTGTATCTGGGCAATATGGATGCCAAACGTGACTGGGGTCATGCACGGGATTATGTGGAGATGCAGTGGTTGATGTTGCAGCAGGACCAGCCGGATGACTTCGTGATTGCTACTGGGGTGCAGTATAGCGTTCGCGATTTTGTGAATGCGGCGGGTGATGAATTGGGGATGAAGATTCGCTGGGAAGGGCAAGGGATAGACGAGAAGGGCTTCGACGCCAGCGGCAAGTGCATCATCGTGGTGGATCCGCGTTATTTCCGCCCCACTGAAGTGGAAACCCTATTGGGCGATCCGTCCAAGGCAAAGGAGAAGCTGGGTTGGGAACCGCGCACGAGCTTTGCCGAGCTGGTGGCCGAGATGGTGCGTGAAGACTTGAAGGCCGCTGAGCGGGACGAGCTGGTGAAGCGTAACGGCTTTGCAGCATTTGATTATCATGAGTAATGTTGTGATCAAAGGTTGGTGCTGACGGGATTTGACAGATAGAGTGAGTTAGCATTTCTTGCGTAACTCGCCAAGCGTTGTTACGCATTCTAAGGAAGATCTGAGCAGGTTGATTCCGTTCATGATTCGACAAGCTCATTACGAACGCAATCAACACATTACCGTTCGTCCTGAGCCGACCGAAGGACTTAATCAGAGTTTCCCTAAATAAGCGCGTCTGGTGGGTACGGCACAAACTGTGTGCCTGACCCACCCTGCATCGATGATGGAACTGCCAGAGAGGATTTTCAAGATATCGAGATGAGTCTCCCATCGATCCATTTTTTTGGAGGTTTGTATGCAAAGAATCTACGTGGCTGGACATCGGGGTATGGTGGGTTCAGCGATTATGCGGCAGTTGGAGGCGCGAGGCGGCTGCGAAGTCGTAACACGCACTCATGCCGAGCTGGATTTGGTGAGCCAGACGGATGTGCAGAAGTTTTTCCGGGATGAGCGCATCGATCAGGTATATCTGGCGGCGGCAAAGGTGGGAGGCATTCATGCCAATAACACCTATCCGGCCGAGTTCATCTACGAAAACCTGATGATGGAGTGCAACATCACCGCCGCCGCCCATCGCGCTGGAGTGCAGCAGCTGCTTTTCTTGGGTTCGTCGTGCATCTATCCGCGGGACGTGCCGCAGCCAATGCGGGAAGATGCACTCCTTACCGGTATTCTCGAAGCAACCAACGAGCCTTATGCGGTCGCGAAGATTGCCGGTATCAAGCTGTGCGAGAGTTTTAACCGGCAATATGGCAGGGATTACCGCTCTGTCATGCCAACCAACCTTTATGGCCTGAATGACAACTTTCATCCAGACAACAGCCATGTCATTCCAGCACTGATGCGGCGGTTCCACGAGGCCGTACAGTCCGGGGCTGAAGAAGTGGTGATTTGGGGCAGCGGTAAGCCTAAGCGGGAGTTTCTGCATGTGGATGATATGGCGGCGGCCAGTATCTATGTCATGAACCTGTCTGAAGAGATTTACCGCGCCAACACCCAACCGATGCTGTCCCACATCAATGTGGGCACAGGAGTGGATTGCACCATTCGCGAGCTGGCTGAAACGCTGGCGCGGGTTACCGGCTTTACGGGACGATTGGCATTCGATGCCAGCAAACCTGACGGCACACCACGCAAGTTGATGGATGTTTCTCGCCTGAGGGCGCTGGGGTGGCAGGCGCAAATTGCGTTGGAAGATGGCTTACGCGAAACCTATGCCTGGTTCGTGGAGAACCAAGATCGTTACCGGCAGGTTTAAACGTGCTGCCGCTTGTCTCAGTGGTGATGCCTTCGCTGAATCAGGCAAGGTTTATTGATGCCGCGATCGATAGCGTTCTGAGTCAGGATTACCCGAACATCGAACTGATCGTTGCCGATGGCGGGTCAGATGATGGTACTGTGGAATTGCTGGGGAATCGGCAGGCGGCTGACAGACGTGTGCGCTGGTTTTCACGCAGGGATAGCGGCCCGGCCCAAGCCATTAATGCCGCACTGGCCCAGGTTCGCGGGACGATTGTAGGCTGGCTGAACTCGGACGATCTCTATACGCCAGGTGCGGTGCGCCGGGCTGTGGATACTCTGCAAGCAAACTCGAGGTGGCTGATGGTGTATGGCCATGGCCAGCATGTGGATGACGGCGGCAAACCGTTGAGCGACTACCCGACCTTGTTACCTTCATCTCCCATAGCCCAATTCTCCGAGGGTTGTTTTATCTGCCAGCCGACAGTCTTTCTTCTGCGTTCTATGTGGGTGTTGCAAGGCAAGCTTGACGAAAATCTGGAAACAGCGTTCGATTTTGATTATTGGTTGCGGGCGTTTCTCGCTTTCCCGGATCGAATCGGTTTTGTGGATGCATTGCAGGCATATTCCAGGCTGCATGAAAAATGCATTACGATGCGCCTGCGGCGGACGGTAATATTGGAGGGGATGCAGGTACTAGCGCGGTATTTGGGTAGTGCACCAAAGGAGTGGTTGCTGACGTATGTGGAGGAGCTATTGGCGATGCAGCCTAGCCAGCAGGATGTTGCCAATCTGAAGAAGCATATTACTGATATGCTTGCCTTGGCCAAGCCATGGCTGCAACAGAATGATTTGCAGAAATTGGAATTGCACCTTAGCCGGATATTTCATGAATTGCACGCGCCCTCATCTGGCTCTTGATTCCACAAGGAATTTGTTTCAGTCGACCGTTGAAAAACGCTCGTTACTGAATGACAGCAGTATCAAATACTCGATTTGTACAGAAAATGAAGGAAATGACTTATGAAAATTATAGTTATTTCCAACAACTGACAGACCAGAGGAATAGCGGTCGCCTCGTAAGACGTACTCTGAAAGGATATGGTCCTGGCTATGCCATACCAGAATTTAATTGATGATCAAATACTTGAGCATCTGTCCAATGCAGATGTCTAAATTTCATCTAAGTAGTCGGCCCTTAAATATCTACAAGCACTTGATATTAGTTATAAATATACTATTTTTTGATGATCGTAACGACCAGAAATGTTAAAATATTCATGTGTTTTCTGGTCGAAATGGTGATTAAAAATGCTAAGACGCAGCAGTACGATTCATCAACCGAATTTGTTTGGAACAGATTTTCTGATGCAGCTTGATCCCAGTGATCCATTGCTGAAGCTTGCAGCAGCGATACCGTGGCAAGAATTTGAGGAATCATTTTCCATTCATTACACATCAGCGACAGGTGCGCCGAGTAAGCCAATCCGGCTGATGGTTGGTTTATTGATACTGAAGCAGTTAGAGAATCTGAGTGACGAATCGGTAGTATTGCAATGGAAGCGCAATCCTTATTACCAGGCTTTTTGCGGCATGAAAGAGTTCCAACAGAAGTTGCCCTGTCATAGCACGGAGCTGGTACATTTTCGCAAGCGCATAGGCGCGGAGGGTATGGAGCAGATTTTTCGAATGAGCGTTGGTTTGCATGGGGAATCGGCGCTGGAAGATGTGGTTCATGTTGACACGACCGTGCATGAGAAGAACATCACGTACCCAACGGATAGCAAACTAGCGATCAAGATTATCAATCGCCCCTTAACAAGATTGGCCCCGCCCACGGTATTTCACAGCGGCGCACTTTCGTCAAAGAAGTGAAGTCACTGCGTCTGGATATCCGGCACTACCGGCACGTGAAGAAAAGAGCCAAGGCCAAACGAGCGTTGAAGCGCCTCAGAACCATTGCCGGTATTTTGATGCGGGAGCTCAGGAGAGAATTGCCGCAATACTGCCTGTTTGAATGCTATCAAAGGGACTTTCTGCTGTATGAGCGCGTATTACGGCAACAGCAAAACGATAAGAACAAGATCTACTCATTGCACGAACCGCAAGTGTACTGTGTCGCCAAGGGGAAAGACCACAAACAATATGAGTACGGCAGCAAGGCATCGATAGCCAGTACAGCAAAAGGTAATCTGATTGTTGGGGTTGTCAGTCACGAACAGAACCTGCATGACAGCAATACGTTACCCGAGATCCTGCGTCATGTTGAGATTTCGCGCGGGAAAGCAGCCAAGCAAGCCGTATGCGATCGCGGTTACCGCGGCAAACGTGAAGTCAATGGAACCCAGATCATTTTGCCCGGAAAAGGACTCAAGAAGGATACCCGATACCAGAAAGACAAGAAGCGAAAACAGTGCAGGAGGCGTGCCGCGATTGAACCCATTATCGGCCACCTGAAGTCGGATTATCGAATGGCAAGGAATTATCTGAAAGGTGCTATCGGTGATCGCATCAACCTGCTGATGGCTGCCGCCGCCTGGAATCTGAAACAATGGTTTGGCCATTTTTTGGCTCTTTTTCCCGTGGCAAAAACTGCAAATTTATCGGATTCCTTGATGGAAATTTAAACTACCGGAGCATGCATACTAGTAAGCAACTGTTTTCTCGGGTAGCTTTTCCAGAACAACTGTTGTTTGGTACTTTTTCAGGGACGACTAAGTAACTTGATATAGTCGAAAAAGTTTGGCAACTAATCCGAAGCTGGTGCTTTATTCCATTTCTATTTCATAAGTGAAATTAGTAGTATCCGGTTAAAAGCTGAACAAATTTAGTAGGTTAGCGTGGCCCCACTGTTCTGGAATGTAGGCAGCACCTTGTAAGGCTTGTTGCAACCGGTTTTTCTCAAAAACTGAGACCGAAAAACTGTAGCAAAGTGTAGAACACGGCATCAATTTAAAGTTCCTTTTTGACAATGGCGATTAGCACGTAAGTGGCGACGGCGCACCAAGTTTTCATTTTCACCGCGTTCTCGCTGTTGCCGATGAAACGTTTGATACGCAGATGTTGCCGTAAGCGTCCGACGCTACCACCTGTCATTCCATCTGGCTTAGTAATTTACTGAGTTCTGGTGTTAACGACAGTAGCTCATCGATACGATTATTGGGCCAGGCGGGGAGTTTATGAGCGTATCTTTGAACCATGCAGATGTGGATCCAGTCCATTGAGTTAGCGGTACTGAACAGGGCTTGGAGTCAGATATGGTTTGCGATGAAGAGGTTATTAGGTGAGTTTTGCGAGAGAGCATTTATTCATAACAGTGGATTGACTTATGAATTATAATATTGATGTGAAAGTCCTGATTCTTGATTTACGTCCGGACTTGCGTGAGAAACTGGGTTTTGGTCGCGGGGAAAATGCAGATGCTTATCTTGCCTGGCTGGTAACCAACGGAGTCAATGAATACAAGTCGTTGTATGATGATGCCGGGTTTCTGTCCTCTTTACATGCTTCAATGAATCGCCGCGATCTTTTATTGACACAGTTGCAGTATCTCATATGGACGGCTCGCCCTGATGTTCAGTCCGCCTTTTCTTTGCCGGGTCAGCAGATCGAATTTCTCCAATGGTTCTATACGCATGGACTGGAAGAACATGGTTACTGGCCCCTGCTATCGGAACAGGAAAAACAACTCTTGTTAGAACTCCCTGAACCATGGCGATCCCGGATTCAGACTGCCATTCTGCAAAAACCGGAACCAACTGAGCCGCGCATTCCGTTCACCCAACGGCCTTTTGGTGTCAATTTGATTGGTTATGCTTTTGGTCAACTCGGCATCGGCGAAGATGCCCGTATGGCGGCACGATCGTTGTTAGCGGCCAAGGTACCGATGACAATGGTAAATTTTCCACCCGGTTCGGATGTACTCCAAAGCGACCATAGTATGGAGCAACATGTTTCAGAAAAAGGGCCATTCGCGTTCAATCTCTTCTGTATGACTGCGGAAGAAACCGGCCGTTACTATGCAGAACATGGCCGCACCCAGTTTCTGGATCGCTATAATATCGGCTATTGGCCCTGGGAACTAAGTCAGTGGCCTGCTGAATGGAAAATGTTGTTAGAGCTGATAGATGAAGTGTGGGTATCGACACAACACACTTACAATGCCCTGATGCCGGTATGCTCTAAGCCTCTATATTTAATGCCGATAGCGGCAGAATTAGGATCTGTCAGACGCTTTTCTTCCCGGAAACAGGCTCGCAAACACTTCTGCTTACCAGAAAGAGCTAAATTATTTTGCTTTTCTTTTGATCTGAAATCGTCAATTGATCGGAAAAATCCACAGGCTTGTGTAGATGCCTTTATTTCTGCTTTTCCTAAGGAAAATTTTTCATCAGAGACTGTCGGATTGGTCATTAAAATTCATAAACCAACAAAGCCTAACCGGATATGGAGTCGATTAAAACAGCTAGCAGCAGTAGATAACCGGATTCATATCATTGAAAACACTTTGCCGCGTCCAGATTTACTGGCTTTGTATAAAGCATGCGATTGCTTTGTTTCGCTTCATCGGGCAGAAGGCTTTGGTCGTGGATTAGCTGAAGCATTACAACTGGGGCTACATGTAATCACTACCAGTTATTCGGGTAATATGGATTTTTGTCAACCGCCACATGCAAATCTGGTTCGCTATCGTTTGATCAAATTAAAAAAAGGGCAATACCCGCACGGCGAAGGCCAAGTCTGGGCTGACCCCGATGTCAGCCATGCGGCAGAGCTGATGCGATGTTTCGCACTCAAGAAACGCCCAAAGAGAAACGAACTGGCTTGGCCAGAGTTTTCCACAAGCATTGTGGGTCAGCGATACAAGGCGAGACTGGAAGCCATTTATAATGAGCGAATCCGTACCTTAACAGGCCGCTGAGAGGCTGTCTGCATTACCACTATTTGTGTTAGCAGATGAATTTACGAACAAAGCAGTCTGCTCAAGCTGTGTTCTTTGTCGATATCAAAAATGCCAGCAAGCAATGTATAAAACTATTTCCAAACTGACACAGAAAAACTTTCAACACCTGCCAGTCTTAAGCCTTTATGCATTATATAGATTTAGTATCAGCCACAGATTCAATTAATTTGGACAATTGTTCAACACAGGCTGCTTGTCCAAAATCGTTTTCAACCAATCCTCTGGCAGCTCGAACAAGTTTATTTGAATGGCTCTGTTTTGCATCAAGTTGTTTGATAACGGTTTCAAGAAGATCATTGGTATCAAAAAAGTCAAACAGGGCACCTGTTTTTCCCTCTTTGATAAATTCTGTGATGGGCGCTGTGTTTGATGCCACGATGGGGACACCGGTAGCCATGGCCTCCAGCAGAGACCACGACAATATAAAAGGATACGTCAAATAAACATGTGCTTTGGAAACTTGCAAGACTGCCCGATATTGATCTTTGGGTAGAAAGCCGACGACATGGACGTGGTCAGGATCGAGGTCTGCGCCGACTTCGGTCAGCATTTTTTCCAGCCAACTGTTATAACCTTTTGGCTCTGGTCCGTAAGATGCTTTTTCGTGGCCCATAATAATGATATGCGCTTTCGGTCGTTGCGCTAGCAAGTCAGGTAAGGCCCGCATGAATACATGAAAGCCCCGAACTGGCTCCAGCGCTCGCGCTGCGTAGGTAATGACCTCGTCTTGACGGGTCAGAATAATATTTTTGTTAGCGATGTTAAAACTTGCTTTGGCGTTGGGTTTGAAGTAATCCGTATTAACACCTTCATGGATAATATCAATTTTGCTGCGTGCCCATTTAGGATAGGTTTTTTGCTGCCATTTAGTGGGTGACCAACCGGCATCAGCGGCTTCAAGCGCGTGTTGCATGGTGGTGTTTTTCATTCGCAAACGCGCTAATCCGGTGAATGTAGATTCATGGAATTCCGGATCGAAATCGAAATCCTGCCCGGCTGCACTGTAGTGATATTCAAAATAGCAAATTAGTTTTATTTTCGGCCATACATCTTTAATAAACAGCACTTCTCCCCAGCTGGGATGGGCAACAATAACATCAGGCGTGTAGCCTTTGGCTTTTAGACGTCGTGCTGCATCGGCAACGGCCTCGCCACGCAATACCTTTGCTTCCATTTCTTTAAGCAATGGGTGTGTGTTAGTTTCCGAGTTACGGAGAAATTTGTAAGCGGCCACGCCAACCCCTTCAAATTCCGCACTGGGTGGTTGCTTCAGTGCCAATAATTCGTGCTTGCCAGTTGTAACCAAATGATTAGCAAGGTTGCGAAATTGTGCTGGAAAGTTTTGGTGTATGAAGAGTATTTTCATAGGGGTTTTTGGTCTGTTTTAGAAGTGTAGATTGGGTTACGCTATCGCTAGCCCGGCAACCTACATTGATTCTTCGCGTTTTTTCATCTTCCCAAAGTGCCTTACAGCACCGCTCTTCCACGTGGAGGAACTGCAAGACCAGCATAACTGTATGCATCAAGATTAAGGTTTGGATTGTAAAAAGGGTCATCAGCAATCCATTGATACCACTTCTGCATTAACCGGTTTTTCTCTCGCGCTAAACGTCCGCGCCGGTCTGGCATGTCATCCCTGCCCCGGCTGGCCGACTCGACATGCAGCAATTGCGCCTCTGGTGTCCAGACAATACGCTTGCCGGTACTTCGCAGTTTCAGGCAGAAATCGACATCATTAAAATTAATAGGAAAATCAATTTCATCTAAGCCACTTACTGCGAGATAATCTTCACGCTTACAAAGTAGGCAGGCGGCTGTTACTGCACTGGTACTATGAGTCATCTGATTATACCCAAAATAACCGGTATCCTCTTTATGCCAGTCATTTCCTGTATGTCCGGTAAGACCATGAAGACCGAGGACAACGCCCGCATGTTGAACCATGCCATTAAGCCACAATAATTTGGCACCGACTGCACCCACATTGGGTCTCAACAGATGCCGCACCATGGCTTTAAGCCACCTGGGATCGATGGCTTCGATGTCGTTGTTAATAAGTCCGATGAGACTACCCTTGGCTTGTTGCACCGCATGATTATTGATGGCAGAAAAATTGAACGGACCAGGATGTTGAATAACATTCACATTCTTGCTTTTTAGATGGTTAAGGTAAGCGAGCGCATCAGGTTCGGCGCTATCGTTGTCGATAACGATAATTTCCAAATGGGGATAGTCTGTCTTAAGCAAGCTTTCAATACAGCATTGCAGTAATTCGAAATGATCACGAGTGGGGATGATCAAGCTAACCGTTGGCCATTCCAGAGGATTTGCCCAGACTAACGCATTTTCACCAGTATCGGTAGCGGCGCGATGTAGACCCGGCGCAAGTATCGCATCACAACTGCGTTGTGCATCGGCATGAGCAGGCGATATTGCCCCTTTACGCCGATGGTAAAGAACGCGGGGTATGTGATGAATAGCTTCAGGATTGTCACCTACTGATTGCACTGCAAGCCAAGGCCAGGCATCAAGTTCACCGATATGCGGATTATTGATGGGCAGATTGTCGGGACGTGTAGCAAATAGATGATGCAGCGGTGTAAGGGCTAAGAATAAATCTGGATCCCAGTCTGGTTTGAACCAAGGGAATGGCGTTTGTCCATCGTCTGGTATCTGATCACAATCAGTGTAAACAATTTGCACAGACGGATTGTCGAACGCTTCCACAAGAGATGCCAACGCATTCGTGGCTAATGTATCTCCCGCAATTATAAAACTGACGATATCAATGCCTTGACTTAAGATATTCTGTATATGTTTTACCCACTTTGTGGGTGTTACATAGTAAATTCTCGTGTCAACCAGGGAACTTGCTGTGCCATATACCAATGCAGTCCACTGTGAGTGAGATTGGCTGATCAGGCTGCGCAAGGTTTTCTCCACATCGCCATCACCCGCAATAGCACACGTAACTGAAGTGGCGGTGCAATGGCGAGACTTAGCGCTCCCAAACCGATCAAACCACTCACGGTAGCTGGAAAAATCTGTAGAGAGCGGCACATACCACGTATAACGTTCCATAAGTGCGTTCAGAAAGCTGCGGTCTTGTTGCGGCAGCTCCAAAGTATTAGCCCATGTCTTTAGCGTTGCCGGTGGTGCGACTACATTAACAGGACTCCCATTCAGGATTAGGCCATGAGCAGTAATTATCTGTATTTGATGAACACAACCATCGGCCAATCCCATCGGCAATGTCAGACTAAATCCATGATTAATATAGCCAACCCCGGTAGCCTCAAGCTCAGCACAGTATTGATTTGCAATGCTTTCTGCTAGTAATCGTCCTCCTTCATAAGCGCATACTATTTGACTGACATCGGGATCCAGGGGTTCCCACGCCCAACCCCATAAACGCAAGCCACCATGATTTTCGACATACGTACTGCGAGCTTGAAGTGCTGGGTGTGTTTCGTGGTGCGAAAAAACAATACCAGTTAGGCGATGGCCATCGTTAGTAACGTAGGCTTCAAAGCGCGCTATCGACTGCCAATCGTGGGGCTGGATATTAAATGCGAAACCGTGATCATGAGCTTCAGCTGGTATAATCAGCTGCGAGTTCTCTAGTTGTATGCTTAGCCCAGCAAGAGCAGTAGCTATCCATTGATCATCCCCGATTAAATCGATAGTGATGATTTTATCAGGGTGTGACAAGTTGCGTGCCCATCCTATCAAGAAATTACCAGAACGTCCTATCAAAGCCCCTTCAAAGTTATTGTGGTTAAGAGGTAAGGTTTGCGTCATACAGTTATACAGTCGTGTACTAGGGGAAGATTAAAATGTTGAGCAGCCTTGACAACTTGAATTCTATTGTGGATGCAAGGGGAAAAGTTGCCGATGGCGCAACAGTTATGCAAACGCAGGGCATCCTGAATTTGGGTTTTAGGAACTATTCCAACGAGGTAAATATTGGACAGTTGCTGCAAATTGGCGTCGTTCATTGTGGCGCCAAATACAATGAACACAACAGCCAACTGTTGTTCTAGGACTTTATTCGCTTGCTCTATTAACTGCAAATAGCCTTCGTCAAGTGAACGAGCCGATAACACGGCAATATGTAGAGGTGCTTTTAATTCTATGGGAAACGAAAATATCGGGGGAGATTTGAATGGCGTTTCATTCTTTTTAATCCGTTTGTTGAGTATTGGGAATCGTCGAATATAAGCGTTATGAATCTCATCATTTATCACACTGATTTTGTTCGCTTTTGAAAGTATATGCTGAGTACGCTCTTGCCAGGAAGTTATACCCGTATAGTTATAAACAAGCGGCCCCAGTTCTGCTAAGCAATTCGCGCATTCGCTAGTGTCAAGTGGGTCGTCGCAAACGATGGCCTTGCGTATCAACCGATATTTTCTGGGGCAATATCCACTATAGTCTTCTAGTGTCACATGATAAGGAATAAAGCCATCGGTCAGGTGATCAATAATGTCGGCTGGCCATTCACCAAACGTTTTTAGTTCAAGATTCTTAAAGCCTGCAGCTAAAAGATCTTCTCGCAGCTCTAATGACTGCGTTGGCCATGCATAGTCTATCGTATCCAACCCAGTGATGCCGGTAATAATCAGGATTACTTGCCATCGATCATACCGATTTTTGATAGGTTTGAGGGTGAATGTTATCCCTTCTTCAGATTCGGGGGTACCCATTTGTAATGTGCCGTTATACTGCGGCCCAACCTTGGCTAACCAATGTCGCTGGACATTTCGGCGTAGATTATTCAGCGTATCATCGGCGAGAAACTGGTCATACTCCCCTGAATGATGTGGATATCTAGCATGTAGACGATGTAAATTTTGTGCAACTAAGTATTGTTTTTCATCACCGAAAGATCGGCTTCCCCAATGGACAACATATGTATTTGCTGCGCAAACGTTGAGCAATCCATGTGTTTGAATACGCAAACAAAAATCCGTGTCTTCGCCATAGCCTCGACCAAAAGTGCCTTCGTCGAGCGGGCCAACCTCGATCAATGCCTTTCTTTTTATGTAGAGGCAGAAACCCACGCCGACAGGTACATTGATCGCTTCTTTTGGCCCGATCAAATTAAATAGCTGATCTATTAGCTCGGCGTGTTTAGCGTTAAACACCGAATTATTGCGCATAGGCAAAGGGTAGCTAACCAGCTCGCCATGATTGGACAATGGGGTAACCGTCCCAATATCATCGCTCTGATAGGCAACTGCTCGCATCCGATCTAGCCAGTTTCCAAAAACCAGTGTATCGGCATTGAGCAAAATTACATCACGGGTGTTATCAAGAGTCAGCACAGTATTTACTGCACCTGCAAAACCAGCATTGATGGGACGAGAAATCAGAATGATTTCTTTGCGTTGGGCACGTTCTCTTAATGCGTTGCGCAGATTTTCATCAGTGCTGCAATCATCAACAACTACTACACGATGTGGAGCACTATTATTCGATGCCTTGATCGCATCTAGGCAAGCTAGAGTTTCTGAGCGGCCTGAATAAACCGGAACAATAATATCAACGGTGTCTGAGAGTTGTAATGGGGGTGGCGGATCGGGAATTAACTGTGTATTGCCCACAAAAGGACAGCCCCACAGGCTGTTGCCTGAGATGCCTATTCTAAGTAGAATGAATGAAGCAGGTAGTTTTAAGCGAAAACCATTATAACCGTTCCCTAGACCAGCAGTTGCGAGCCATGGTGTGGGCATTCCAGTTTCAACGGAGAAAAAGTTGCCATCAAGTTCAATTAGCAAACTTGACTTCGGATCATCGGTATTTATGGCCCAACCGGTGATGAATTCATCTTCTCGCCACGCGGCACCCATCGCAGATAGGCCTGAGCCTGCAATCCAGGTTGCAACTTCGGGCTTAAGGCTGATTTTTGGCGTTTGCCTTAGTAAATAAACGAGTGATTGATTAAATATCTTATGGTGATTTCTTAAATCTGACCAGCACAATCGAAGCAACGAGAATGCGATATTGTGATTCCCATGCATCATCAAGCTGGTTGCCTTTAAATCTCTGATGGCATCAGCCAGATAACCTCGTTTAGATAGAGTCATTGCTCGAACAAGCAGGACATTCGCATCGGGAAGAAGACTGAGTCTACAGGCTTGATCAGCAAATTGGAAAGCGGAGATCAGGTCGTCGGCATCAAGTTTCTCAAGTGCAATATTCAAAAAATCAGGAAGTGTATAGGGAAACCTTGGCACACGTTTCATGTTACGCGGATCATCTACTCACCCAGACTCATATCGAACAAATTTTATCAACAAAAACCGAGCAAGTTTGTTAAGACTTGCTCGGAATAAGTTATTACTTATATCTCAATTGAAAGGTGTTTTTTTTATAAACTGCTAGTAATTATCATCCAATTGATGAGCTCCAACAATTACGATTTCTTCGTTGCTACTACTTGGATTGTTATCATAAATAAATTTTTCAAATTTAGTTGCTTGGATAACAGAGCCATCCTCTAGTGTAATTATTAATTGTGCATCGGAGCTTGATACAGTATCAATATTTACCAACCTTAAATCCAGCTTATCAGGACTTCCATCACCGCCGTTGAGTTTGGCAATTCCACTAAATCCGAAGTTCAACTTAGCAGTATCATTACCACTACCCATATTAACCACTGTATCACCAGAACCAACGAAAACTGTATCGTCCCCCCCGCCTGTATTTACGGTGTCATTACCAGATCCAGTCGATACGGAATCATTGCCAGCACCGGTATTAACAGTATCATTGCCAGCACCTAGCTTGACACTATCATGACCAGATCCTGTAATAACACTATCATCACCATCACCAGAAGAGACTGTAACCCCAACATTGCTATTTAGTTTAATATTATCATCGCCAGCATTAGTAGTTATCACGCCCTTGAACGCTAATGTATTAGAGCCAGATAAAGTAAAATTCACATCCTCATTTGTAGTGAAGATAAAAGCATCAACTCCTTTAATATTTTCTTTGGAAATCGAAGAAAGGTTCACTGAATTGTTTGGATCAATCAAGACAAGATCTTTTCCTTTCACCGTGGCTCCGGTAGGAGCAGTCAGGGGAGCGAGAGAATCAAATTTAACCACTTTGACCTGGGCATCAAGATTGCTAAGAATCTTGGCTACAATATCACTGGGTAAGGTTGAAGAGTTTAAAGAAGCCGCTGCACTACTCTTCGAGACACTATAATTCGTTGTTGCCATACAAACAAACCTCGCTTTATTCTTAAGCTACGTGGACTATACTTTGTTAGCCCTTTAAATAAATTTTTAGACTGCGGTTAATCAAAAGAAACCCTTTGTGGCCTTTTTATTTTTCTTTTGAGACTCACAATTAACCATATAGATAAATTACAGAGATCCTATTATCTATCTAATTTGACTAGTGCGCAAGTCTATCAAATTTATTTTTTGAAAAATAGATGTCATTTGTCCTCAGAATATTGCTATTTTTGTAGATTATTTGGGCAAAATATCCCGACTATGTAGGATTGTACACTGCTTTCCCTTTAACAGGCCGTTGAAAAACCCTGCACTTTCAGCCTGAATTCTCGTTTTTAGAAGGCTGCGAGCATTTCGGTTATCTTCCAGATCTGTTTTTTTATCCAGAATGTTCATTTTCTTGTGCAATTTTGTGAGAATTTGCTGCAATTCCCGTCTTTTTGCCCCTATCCGCTCATTTTGAGCGGATTCAAGGCGTACTGTCCCTATGTGTGCGAACCAGTCCACCAACCAGTCAGGCTTCCGATGCGTACCAGATTATAAATGGCTGCAACAAATCGAAACTGTCCGCTGACTTTCTCGTGTCCGATCAGTTTCAGTTTGCGCATTCCGCCTACTGTCTTCATCCATCCGAATACTTCCTCGATTCTTTTGCGAATCTTCAGACTGATTGCATAGCCTTCGCTTTGGCGAATGTCGTCCGGTACGGCGCTGCCTTTACGTTTGGCCGCTACATGCGGAATCACGCCCAGTGCCTGTACTGCTTTGATGTGTGTGTCTACG
>CXWL01112584.1_pt1 | contig 15904 bp, 12 predicted proteins | sample 590931 | NCBI WGS metagenome assembly CXWL01 (sample SAMEA3498368, study PRJEB10139) | groundwater metagenome | biome: water well; material: biofilm material | place: Germany | collected 2015-04-27 | reverse complement strand
CCTGAGGGCGGCGGGCGCCGGCGTCCGCCTTTTTCTAACGCATCCATTTTCTGAGCGAGCCAACATGAACCCAAGAGTCATCCCCTGGACCATCGAGATTGCCGACATAGAAACCCAGCTGCGCGTCGGAATTTGGGAGCATGAGCGGGTGCTGCAGCCGATACGCATCAGCATGACGATCCGCGCGCTTGCCGCCACCATCCCGCAATCGATCGAGGATTGCCTGAACTATGAGCCGATTTGCCGCTGGATCGTCGAAACCTGGCCGGCCCAGCCGCATACCGAGCTGCTCGAGACCAAATTGCGCGAATTGATGGATTTCGTGTTCAATTACGATGCCCGGATCGAGTGGGTCGATCTCGCCATCGCAAAGCCACAAGCGATTGCTGCGGCGCGCGGGGTCGGCCTGCGCATGGCGCTTGAGCGCGGCGAGTATGAGGCCGCCTTCCAATACCAGGACGTGCCGCTGCGCGAGGAAATCAAATATCTTCGGCTGCAATCGTAGCCGCGGCCGGTAAGTCCCATGAAAAATGTGACGATTCGGCAATTACAGATCTTCAGCGTTGCGGCCCGCCATCTGAGCTTTGTCCGCGCAGCGGAAGAAATCTATCTGACCCAACCGGCGGTATCGATGCAAATCGGCCAACTGGAGCAAACCGTTGGCATGCCCCTGTTCCGCAAAATCGGCAGGAAAATGCAGCTGACCGAAGCCGGGAGGGAAGTCGAGCGTACCGCCTGCAAGGTACTCGGTGTCTTGAAAGAGGCCGAGGACAGCATCGCTGCACTCAAGGGCTTGCGCGCGGGCCTGGTGTCGGTGACCCTGGTCAGCACGGCCATGTACTTCATCCCGCGTTTTATCTCTTTGTTTCGCGAAGTTCACAACAACATTGAAATACAGATCGCCGTGAGCAACCGTGAAACCTTGCTGCAGCAACTGCACAACCACGAGATCGACCTGGCGATCATGGGCATGCCGCCGGAGAAAATGGACGTGCTTTCCTATCCGTTTGCGCGGCACCCGCATGTGTTAGTCGCATCGCCGCACCACCGGCTCAGCAAATGCCGCCGGATTCCAGCGGCCGAACTGAACGAAGAAAAGTTCCTTGTGCGCGAAGCGGGATCGGGTACCCGCCTGGCCATGGAAAATTTCTTCAAGGCTGAAAAGATCAACCCGCCGCGCCGCATCGTAATGGGAAACAACGAAACGATCAAACAGGCGGTCATCGCCGATTTGGGGCTTAGTTTCGTTTCGCTGCACACGATTGGGCTGGAGTTAAAGACCGGCCAGCTGGTCGTGCTCGATGTCGTGAATACGCCCGCGATACGCACCTGGTACGTCGTGCATTTGCGCGATAACCGGCTGGCGCCGGCCACGCTTGCATTCAAGGAATTTATTCTCAAGGAGGCGGGCCCTTACCTGGATTCGACAGTTGCTGATACGCCTATCCAGATTCGCAGGCAGCTTGCTCCCGAAGGGCGGCTCGCAATGATCGCGAGGCCGCCTGCCGACGCACCGGCAGTGCTGCGGATTGCCGGCGGTACCGCGGAGCGCAGAAGGCTGTAAGGCTGGTCGCGCGGAGTACAAGCCGGCGCCCTGGCGCCCGCTTGCTGCTTTCTTTGCCGCGGCATTGGCGCGGTGATCCAATGCCTATGCCCGGTATGGGCACGCGCGCAACAAATGATCTTACTGTCTTCGCATCAATGCACTGAGGAAAGTAACATGTCGTTACAGTGACATGCATAGGTTTGCCGCTGCGGCGTGCAGCCATTTTTTTTAAGCGCCTGGCTGCACTGGAACAAAAATGCGGCGTCCGCCGTGCACGACGATTTCGATCGGATGCCCGAGGTATCGGCTCAGCGCAGGCGCCGTCATGACCTGATCAATCGGCCCGGCCTCCCACGATCCATCCCCCATCAGCAGCAATGCATGGCTGCATGCCTGCTGCGCGAGGTTCAGGTCGTGTCCGATCGTGACCGCTGTCTTGCCCTGCTCGCGGCAAAGCTGCGTAATGAGCCGCATCATGCCGACCTGGTGCGCCAGGTCGAGGGCGTTGGCCGGCTCGTCCAGCAACAGCAAGGGCGTATCCTGCGCCAGCATAGCTGCAATCGCCACCCGCTGCCGCTCGCCTCCCGACAAGCTGCGCACGTCGCGCTGCGCCAGCTCCGCCACTTCCATCGAAGCCAGTGCTGCAAGTGCGATCGCGTGATCGTCGCTGCCTTCCCAGTAGCGCTGCCCGTGATACGGATGGCGCGCCGCCAGTACGGTTTCCAGCACGCGATATGAGAACGCATCGCTGCGCGTTTGCGGCAGGTAGGCGCGTTTGCGCGCCAGTTCATCCAACGGCCAGTCGGCAAGCGGCCGGCCATCGATGGAGACGCGGCCGGCGTCGGGCTGGCGCAAGCCGGCAAGGGTACGCAGCAGGGTGCTTTTGCCTGCGCCGTTGCGCCCGATGACACACCAGCATTCGCCGGCGCCCACCGTCCAGTCGAGATTCTCGACCAGAGTGCGGGAACCGATCCTCAAGCTCAATGCGTATGTGCTGATCATGACCGGCGTAGCTGGTGCAGCTGGTAGAGAAAGAAAGGAGCGCCGATCAAGGCAGTCACCACGCCGACCGGCAGCTGTTGCGGCGCCAGGGCGGTGCGCGCAAGGATATCGGCCAACACCAGGAAGGTGCCGCCGGCCAGGGTGGCGACCGGAATTAGCAAGCGGTGATCGGGACCGCAGGCAAAGCGGCATGCGTGCGGCACGATCAAACCGACAAAGCCGATGCTGCCGGCGCTCGTAACCGCACTGGCGGTCAGCACGCCCGAACAGAAAAACAAGCCTTTGCGCAGTGCGCCGACCCGGACTCCCAGCGTCGCCGCGGCTTCCGCGTGCAGCGCGAGCACGTTGAGCGAACGCGCGCTGCGCAATGCGAACACCATCGCGCCAGTCAGGACCAGCCATGGCAATAAGCGCATCGGTGCGCCGGACAGGTCGCCGATCATCCAGAACACCATGCCGCGCAACCTGCTTTCGGGCGCGATGGACAGCATCAGGGTTACCAGCGCCATGCAGGCGGAGGAGAGGATCACGCCCGTCAGCAGCAGCAGCGAAGCACCGCCGCCTGCCGCCGAGCCGCCGGCAAGATCGCGCCGCGCCAGCAAATACAGCATCATGGAAACCGCGACCGCTCCGCCGAACGCCGACGCATCGACTATCCACAGCGCGCCCAGCGACAGCAGCGCGGCCAGCGCGCCGACCGACGCGCCGGCTGAAATGCCCAGCACATAAGGATCGGCCAGCGGATTGCGCAGCAGCGCCTGCATCATGACGCCGGCCAGCGACAGCGCGGCGCCGGTGACGAACGCCACCATCGCGCGCGACAGGCGCAGCGCGAGCAGGGTGGCGGCCATCGTGTCGGCCCGGCCATGCACCAGCTCCCCCAGCGCGCCGGGCAGGTCGGCCAGCGACACCGCGACCGAGCCGGTCATGCCGGACAAGGCGAGGCTGCAGGCGGCCAGCACGACCAGCGCGCTGACGACCACGATCGAGCGCTGCCGCGGGTCGCGAAAGAACGGATGCATCGGACTCCTTTCTGGACGCGCGAAAAATTCGAAAGGAAATGCGTGAGCCAGCGGATCAGGATCGAAAGACTGGGAGTAGAGCTGCGGCCCGGTCGTATCGCGAGCCTCCCCGGCCGCACACTTCCACCTGCTTTGGCCGGTATCCGGGCTGGCAAGCTCGGCCGGTCTCACCTTCCCATGCGAAGCGCACAGTGGTATCGGAGATGGCTCGTCGCGACAAATCAGCGACACTTGCGTACCGTTGCGGGGGCAGCACACCTGGCCGAAAAGCGGCCTCGTGTTTCCCGTTTAACTGCACACCATGAACATGGGGGCGGGCACCAAAACCCGGCCATTATACGGCCTTGCGAGATACGCAAGCATGGCGCCCGAGCACCAGCCTACCGTGCGCGGCCAAAGTGCGGCACAATTGGCAGGTCAATATTGTCGTTTTACAAACCGGGACAGGCATGAACGAACAGGTGGCGAGGGATGTCGTGCTGGTGCGCGCGATCGAAACGATGGATCGGAACCACGAGATCCTCAGCGACGACGACCGCATGTACGCCAGCCGCAGCGCAAAGGAGCTGGCCGAATGGCAGGCCTCCGACAGCAGGTCGGCGGTGACGGCCGACCACTTCCTGCAGCAGCGCTCCGAACAGATCCTCAAGCGGTTGGCCGAGCGCATGCCGGCGTTCCGCGCTTTTCTCCATCGGGGCGCCGGATGGAAAGCGTTGTCGGTCGGCCTGCCGCTACTCGCGCTGCTGATCGGCGCCGGCGTCGACCGGATCAGCGATCCGCATCGCGTCGACTTGCTGTCGGCGCCGCTGCTGGCGATCATCGGCTGGAACCTGCTGGTCTACCTCGTGCTGCTGGCCTGGCTGTTCGTGCCCGGCTCGAAAACCGGCTGGGCCAGCGCCGGAATGATCCGCCGGCTGAGCGCCGGCAGGGCGGCGTTGCCGCGCAAGCTGCCGTCGACATTAAGCGCCGCGCTGGTCGAATTCATGGCCGAGTGGACCCGGCTGAGCGGCAAGCTCACGCATGCGCGTCTCGCCCGCATCATGCACCTTGCGGCCGCGCTGTTCGCCGTCGGCGCCGTGCTGTCGCTGGTGGCGCGCGGTTTACTGACCCAGTACGTGGCCGGATGGGAGAGCACCTTCCTCGACGCGGCCCAGGTTCACGTGGTGCTGTCGGTGCTGTTCGCCCCCGCCATGTGGGTGTTCCACCTGCAGGGATTTCGGTGGCCGACATCGAAGCGCTGCGGTTCGCGCAGGCGCAGTCGATGGCGGGCGGCAAGCGCTGGGTGCTGCTGTATGCGGCAACCATGCTGCTGCTGGTGGTCTTGCCGCGACTGGTCCTGGCCGGCGTGGCGCATTGGCGCGCGCGCCGCCTCGCGGCCAACTTCCCGCTCGACCTCGAACAGCCGTATTTCCGCCAGCTGCGTGGAAAAATGGGCGGCGCACCGGGCGTACTGCGCGTGCTGCCGTACAGCTTCACGCTGGACGAAGCGCGCGACAAGGGCCTGGCCTCTATCGCCGCAATGCTGCTCGGGGAACAGGCGCGCCTGATGCTGCGCCCGACGAGCGCATATGGCGACGAACCGCGCGACGCGATCGGCGAAACCCCGTTGGACGATCCGAACATCAGCATGACCGCGGTGCTGTTCAACCTGGCCGCCACGCCGGAGAAGGAAAATCACGGCGCCTTCATCGAACACCTGATGCGCGAGTCGCCGCGCCCGATTGCCGTGTTGGTCGATGAATCGTCGCTGGTCGAGCGGCTCGGTGCGCAAGCCGGCGGCAAGAGCCGCATCGACGAACGGATCGCGCTGTGGCAGCAATTCTGCAGCCATCATCACGCCTCCGCCACCATCGTCAACCTGCTCGATCCGCAAGCGCGGCCGCTGGACCAGGGCGCCAGCCTGTCGGGGGTGGCATGAACGGCGCCCCGGTCCAGATCCAGTTCGCGCTGATTTCGCACACCAACAACGGCAAGACCACGCTGGCGCGCACGCTGGTCGGCATGGACGTCGGCGAGGTGCGCGACGCCGCCCACGTCACCGTCTTCGCCGAATCCCACACCTTGCTGACCACCGCCCAGGGCGATTCCCTGCAGCTGTGGGATACGCCCGGCTTCGGCGATTCGGTCCGCCTGCTGCGGCGCCTCGCGCAATCGGGCAACCCGATCGGCTGGTTCCTGCGCGAAGTCTATGACCGCTACCGCGACCGCACCTTCTGGCTGAGCCAGAACGCGCTGCGCACCGCGAAGGACTCTGCCGACGTGGTGCTGTACCTGGTCAATTCGTCCGAGCATCCGAGGGATGCCGGCTACCTGCCGGCGGAAATGAAGATCCTCGAATGGCTCGGCAAGCCGGTGGTGGTCCTGCTCAATCAAATGGGGCCGCCGCGCCCGGCGCCGGAGGAGTTGGCCGAACAGGCCAGCTGGAAGCAGCACCTCGCCCAATATCCGATCGTACGCGAGGTGCTCGCGCTGGACGCGTTTGCCCGCTGCTGGGTGCATGAGCGCGTGTTCTACGAAGCGGTCGGCAAGCTGGTCGAACCGGCCAGCCTGGAAGGCTACGCGCGCCTGTTCGCCGCATGGGAAGCGAACAACGCCGATCGTTTTCGCCGGGCGATGGACATCACCGCGCAGCAGCTGTTGGCCGCGGTACAGGAAAGCGAACCGGTCGAGGCGGAGCAAAAGAGCCTGCTGCGCTCGGCCATGAACGCGGTCGGCCTGCGCAAAGGCGCCGAGCAGCGCCAGGAAAAAGCCATGGCCGTCATGCTCGAACGCCTCAATGGCCAGATCGGCACGGCCACTGGGCGCCTGCTGGCGTTGCACAAGCTCGACCCGAGCGACGCCGCCAGGATCAACGCGCGGGTGCGCCAGAACTTTGCGATCCGCGCGCCGCTGGACAAGGCCCAGGCGGGACTGATCGGCGCCGTCATTTCCGGTGCGGCGACCGGCTTGTCGGCCGACCTGATGGCGGGCGGGTTGACGCTCGGTGGCGGCGCCCTGATTGGCGGAGTGCTGGGCGCGCTGACCTTTGCCGGCGCGGCCTGGGGCTTCAACGCCAGCACCGACCGCAACAACCCGACGGTGCAGTTTGCCGAAGACTTCCTCAAGTCGCTGCTGGTGGCGAGCATCCTGCGCTACCTCGCGGTTGCGCATTTCGGCCGCGGCCGGGGAAATTTCGTCGAAGGCGAGGCGCCGGCCTTCTGGCAGGCCGAAGTCGAGCGCGCGGTGGCGATGCACGCCGACGCGCTCGGCGACGCATGGAGCGAAGCGCGCGCCGAGCCCGATGCGGCGAAGGCGAAAGCGCAGCTCGACGAACTGGTGACCGGCATCGCCACCCGGACGTTGGAACAGCTGTATCCGTCGACGCCGCTGTTCCGCGACCGCATGTAACAGTTGTCCCAATTTGGAACAATACATCCCGCGCCACAGGGTGCGGGGCTTGGCATGGCAATTGCTCCTACCTGATTACATTCCATCATAATCAGCAGGAGACAAACCATGTGGTATTCGCCCCGTAACCTCGCCGCCGCCGTCGCGCTCACCGCAACGGCACTCACCTCCCTGTACGCCACGGCCCACGGCAACGTGACGCCGCAGGGCGTCGACACTACCGGTCTGCCCGCGCTCGGCGACAAGTGGCGCGACGAGAATCCCTACAAGACCAACAAGCTCGCACTGAAGATCGGCGCGTCGGCATACAACCAGAACTGCGCACGCTGCCACGGCATCGAAGCGATTTCGGGCGGCGTCGCCCCCGACCTGCGCTTGCTCGACCGCGACTGCGTCGGCCTGAAAAGCGAGCCGAAAAAGGCCGCATGCCTGAAGGAGATGGACACCTACTTCCTGGCGTCGATTCGCCACGGGAAGGTGCGCAACGGCGCGGTCTACATGCCGCCGTTCGAAGGCGTGTTCAACCAGGAAGCGATGTGGGCCATCAAGACCTACCTGGAAACGCGGCGCGAGACCAAGTAAGCCCGGCAGCACCCTCAAACCATCATCAGAAAGGTGGCACTCGAATGCGACCAAGCACATTGCGCGCGGCGCTGACGCTCGTCTGCGCCGCGCTGCTCACCTCCGCGCCCGCACGCGCGGATTGGCAAAAGATCCAGCAGTCCGGCCACCTCAAAGTGGCGGTCTACAACGATTTCCTGCCGTTTTCGGACAAGGGCGCCGGCATCGACGTCGACCTGGCCGGCGCGCTGTCGGCCAAGCTCGGACTGAAGCTCTCGTTGCTGCCGTTCCCGGCTGGCGAAAACCTGGATGACGACCTGCGCAACATGGTCTGGAAGGGACACTACCTCGGCTACGGTCCGGCCGACGTGATGCTGCATGTCCCGGTCGACAATCGCCTGATGGCGGAAAACGACAAGGTGCAGATCTTCGCGCCGTATCACGTGGAGACGGTACGCCTGGTGCGCAGCGCGAAATCGGTCCCGGCCTTCGACGGGCTCGATTCGCTGTCAGGCAAAAAGATCGGCGTCGAGAAAGTCTCGATCGCAGCGATGGTGATGCTGGGCGAGGGGAACGGCAAGTTTCGCGACGGCGTGCGCATCTACCCGACCGCGACCGAAGCGGTCCAGGCGCTGAAAGCCGGCGAGCTCGATGCGGTGCTGGCCAACCGCTCCGAAATCGAATCGGTGATGAGGGGCGATCCGGCGTTCCCGCTGCACGACGTGTCGTTCCAGCGCCTGCCGCGCTCCGGTTGGGCGATTGGCATGGCGGTGCGCAAGGACGACATCGAGATCGCGAAAAAACTCCAGGCCGCGATGAACGAGATGGCGGCGAACGGCGAGCTGAAAGCCATCTTCGCCAAATATGGAGTCCAGGTAGTCAAGCCATGAGGCGCACCAGGCTCGCGACCGCTGTTTTGTCTGCGCTGCTGGCCGCGCAGCACGCGGCGGCGCAGGATTATCCTTTGCTCGCCATGCTCAGGGTCGAGGTGGTCGGTATCGCGCCGCAGGCGGGCATCGGCATCGACCGCGAAGTGCTGCCGTATTCGGTGCAGGGAGCCAGCAGCAAGACGATCAGGCAGGCGCAGGCCGGCAACCTGTCCGACTTCATGGCGCGCAACCTGAACGGCGTCAACGTCAACGACATCTCCGGCAGCCCGTTCCAGAACGACCTGACGTTCCGCGGATTCCGCGCATCGCCGGTGCTGGGCGCGTCGCAGGGCATCTCCGTGTATCTCGACGGGGTGCGCGTTAACGAGCCGTTCGGCGATGTCGTCAACTGGGACATGCTGCCGGAAGCAGCCATCGGCAGCGTGCTGCTGGCGCCAGGCTCGAATCCCCTCTATGGACTCAACACGCTGGGCGGAGCGCTGGCACTGACCACCAAATCAGGCCGCACCCATCCCGGATTCGAAGCGGAGTTCACCGCCACCAACAGCGGCCAGCGCCGGCTGGACCTGGTGTACGGCGCAAAGCTAAGCGACGGCTGGCACACGCTGCTCGCCGCCACCACGTTCGACGACGCCGGCTGGCGCGACCACTCGGCCGGCCGCATCGGCAACCTGTTTTTCAAACTGGGGCGCGCGCAAGGCGACACCGACTGGAGCCTGTCGCTGCTGGGAGGGCGCAGCCGGCTGCGGGGGAACGGGCTGTTGCCCAGCTACCGCGCCACCGATGACGGCCAGCGCGACGGGCTTTACGAAGACAACCGGCGCGCCGCCTACACCTTCCCGGACGAGACGCGCAACCGGCTGGCGCAGGCCGTGTTCAACCTGCGCCGGAAGCTCGGCGAGGGCGCGGAGCTGTCCGCCACCGCGTACACACGCAACAGCCGGCGCGACACCGTCAACGGCGACGTCAGCGATGCGTTCAGCGATTACGTCGCCGAATGCGGGCGCGGGCCTGGCGATTGCGGGGCGCCGCCACTTCATTCGGCCATCTTCAACACCACCAGCACCCGCCAGCGCAGCGAAGGCCTCGCGCTGCATTGGAGCGCGTCGCGCGACGATCACCAGCTGGCCGCCGGTGCAACGATCGACCGCAACCGGGTCAGATTCGCCCAGTTCGAACAGGCAGGCAGCTTTAGCGCCGAACGCGAAGTGCTGGCCGATCCCGGCGAGGAGCGCGAGCCTGCATCTTCCGTCACGGGATCCGCGCGCATGCTGGGCGTGTATGCCAGCGATACCTGGACCATGCGGCCCGGCGCGCACCTGACGGTCTCCGCGCGCTTCAACCACGCGCGCGTGGGCAATGCGCTAACCAATGACAGCGGACCGCAGGCGCCGGAGACTTTCACCTACCGCAAGCTCAATCCGGCCATCGGCATTACCCAGGAAGTCGGCGCCGGCACGACGGTATTCGCCAATATCGCCCAGAGCAACCGGGTGCCGACCGTGATCGAGCTTGGCTGCGCCGATCCGGCCCAGCCGTGCCGGCTGCCGGTGGGCCTGCAGTCCGATCCGTTCCTCGAACAGGTGGTGGCGCGCACCATGGAGGCCGGCCTGCGCTGGCATTCAGGCGACGCCGCGTTTTCGGCGTCGCTGTACCGCACCCGAAACACCAACGACATCCTGTTCCTCAGCGCCGGTCCCAGCCAGCAGGGCTATTTCTCGAATTTCGAACGCACCCGCCACCAGGGCCTCGACCTCGCAGCGAACAAACGGTTCGGCCAGCTCGATGCGCGCATCAGCTACAACTACCTGGAAGCGGTGTTCGACGCCGACGGCCAGCTGTTCAGCGGCGCACGCAAGGTCGGCGTGACACGCGGCACCCGCATGGCCGGGCTGCCGCGCCATACTGTCAAGCTGGGGCTCGACTGGAAGCCCTGGCCCGCGTTCAGCATCGGCGCCGATGCCCAGGCGATCTCCAGCCTGGTCACGCAAGGAAACGAGGATGGATTGCGCGCCGATCCGGAACAGGGCGCAGCCTTGCAAAAGGCCGACTGGCGCATCCGCGGCTACGCGCTGCTGAACCTGCGCGCCAGCTATCGGCTCGACCCGCATTGGGAACTGTTCGCCCGGATCAGCAACGTCACCGATCGCCGCTACGAATCATATGGCGCTATCGCCACCGACCTGTTCCCGAACGGCCGCCAGGTCAGGCCGCAGGATGGTCCGGCCGATGCCGCGCATGCGCGCTTCGTGGCTCCCGGGGCGCCGCGTTCGATAGCGGCCGGGATCCGCGCCACCTTCTAGAACGCGTACGCCACGCTGGCGCCGAGCATCCAGTTGCGGCCCGGCGCCGCTTCGTAGTAGCGCTTGTTGGCATCGCCGATGATCAGCGATCCGACGTATTTCCGGTCGAGCAGGTTATTTAACCGAACGAACTCCTTGAAGCGCCACGCGCCCACTTCCTGCCGTGAGTTGAAGCGGGCGTTGACGACCGCGTAGCCGGGCGCCGGGATTTCGCTGTTCGCATCCTCGGCATAGACCCTGCTGCTGGCGACCGATTCCAGCGCGGCGCCGAAGTGGTCCGACGCATCCTTCCAGGCCAGTTCGGCGAACAGGTTCGCGTTCGGTACGCCGGGCAGGCGGCTGCCCGCCAGAACGCTGCCGAAACCCTGGTCGTACACGGCGCGCAGCGCGGTTAGCGCCAGGCGTCCGCTGACGCCGCCGCCAAGCGAGGTGTCCAGCGACAGTTCCGCGCCCTGGCGCAGGGTCTTGCTCGCATTCTTGTAGCTGGTGCGCCCGCCGGCCGAACTGTCGACCACCAGTTCGTCGCTGGTCTTCACCTGGAACAGCGCCGTGTTGATCCTCGTGCCGGCGCCGACGATCGCCTTCAGGCCCGCTTCGACGTGGGTGCTTTCGGCCGCACGCAATCCGAAGTTGAAACTGCCGCCGGTACCGGAGTAGAACAGTTCGTTCAAGGTCGGCGTTTCGAAGCCGCGCGCCGCGCTCGCATACACGTTCAGTACCGGGTTCACTTTGTACAGCACCCCGATCACCGGAGTGGTGTGGCGGTAGTCGACGCCGCCGCTGTCGTTGCCGTTGGCGAGGAAGCGGTCGGCAACCTGCACCTTCATGCGCGTGTGGCGCACGCCGCCGGTGAGCACCCACGGGCCGGCCTGCCATTCGGCCTGCAGGTAGGGATCGAGGCTGGACAAGGTGTCCTGCTCATCGCGCCGCAATGCGCCCTTCACGCCGAACTGGTTGCCGATGAAGTTCTCGAAGCCCTTGCGATCGTCGGTCGAATGGCCGTAGTCGATGCCGACCGTGGCGGTCAGCTTGCCGGCGCCGAGAGCGCGCACGCTGATCCAGTTGATGTCGGCGCCGTAAAAGTCGCGGTCGAAGTCGACCACGCCGCCCGAATGCGTCGGCGGCGCCTGGAAGCCTTTCGAAAACGCCTGGAACTGCGTGACCTGGCGGTTGCCGCCATAGGTCATCACATGCAGGCGGTCGTCGCCGAAGCGCTGGTCATATGCCATGCCCAGTTGCAGGTGATTGATGTTCTTGCGGGTGTTGTAGCGTTCGGCCAGCGTGCGCTTCGGCGTCGCGGTATCGGTGGTGTCGATTTCGCCGGCGCGCGGATCGCGCTGGTAGGTAGCCCAGGTGACGCCGAGCGGATCCTGCGTATCGTCCTGGCGCAGCGAGTTGGCCACCAGCGTGAGCTTGCCGCCCTCGGCCGGCTTCATGGTCAGTTTGGCGAAACCCTGGTCGCGGGTGGCGGCGCTGTGGTCGCGGTAGCCGTCGGTCTCGAAGCGCGATGCGTCGATCACGTAGCCGACCGCGCCGCTGCTGCCCTGCGCGTTGATGTCCGCCTTGCGCGTGCCGTAGCTGCCGGCCGCGAGATTGAGTTCAAGGGTGGGCCGGCCCTGGCCGTCGCGCGTGAACAGCTGGATCACGCCGCCCGAATGGTTGCCGTAGATCGCCGAGAACGGCCCGCGCAGCACTTCGATGCGTTCCGCCATGTCGAGGTTGAAGGCGGACGGCTGGCCCTGGCCATCCGGCATGCTGGCGGGGATGCCGTCGCTGATCAGGCGCACGCCGCGAACGCCGAATGCCGAGCGGGCGCCAAAGCCGCGTGAAGAGATCTGCAGGTCCTGCGCATAGTTCTGGCGGTTCTGGGCGACCAGGCCGGGCACGGACGCCAGCGCCTCGGAGGCGTTGACGCGCATCTGGCCGTCGCGGATGCGGGCCGCATCGACCAGGTCGATCGACGCCGGCAGGTCGAAGCTGTTGTGTTCGACGCGGCTGGCGCTGACCACCACCACATCGACCAGCGGCGGGGTGTCGTCGGCGGCGCTGGCGCCGGGCGCCAATACGGCGGAACCGGCCGCGAACAGGCTGGCGATGGCATTCAGGCGAAACGGGTGCGGCATGGTGGGTCTCCAATGATTGATAGCGGTTCTCACCACTCGGTAAGCAATATACCTGCCATGCGGCTTTGCTGCACCGCACTCCTGGATGGCACGCCGCTTGCAGCATGGCAGCCATGCACGCGCAACCGCGCGCGCCAGATGAAAGGCGACAATCGTGAAATCCTTAACACTTCTCCGGCTGGCGCTGGTGCTCGCCACCGTCGCCAACGCCGGGCACGCGGCGCCGTTCGCCTACGTGCCGAACGAAAAATCCGGCACCGTCAGTGTGATCGACACCGCCACCGATACAGTGGTTCGCGAGATCGCCGCCGGCAAGCGCCCGCGTGGCATCGCGATCGACTCGTCCGGCCGGCGCCTGTACCTGAGCGATGCGGCCAGCAATGCTTTGCTGACGCTCGACACGACCGGAGGCGCGCGCCGCTCCACCCCGCTCGGCAAGTCGCCGGAAGGCGTGGCCATTTCCGCGGACGGCAAGTACGTCGCCGTGGCGGTCGAAGAGAGCAACAGCGTGACGCTGGTCGACGCCGGTTCGGGCGAACAGCTGGCCGACATCAAGGTGCAGGGCAAGAATCCCGAGCATGCGGTGTTCAGCCCCGACGGGCGCTGGCTGCTGGTCAGCGCGGAAGAGGCCGAACAGGTCGACGTGATCGACGTGGCGCTGCGCCGCCAGACCGGCTCGATCGCGGTCGGCCTGCGTCCGCGCGGGATCGGCTTCTCGCCCGATTCCACTCGCGCCTATGTTGCCTGCGAGCTGGTCAACACCGTGTATGTGATTGACCTGGCGACCCAGCGGGCGCTCGCCACCATCCCGGCCGGCAAAAATGCTAACGGGATAGCGGTGCATCCCGGCGGCAAGCAGGTGTACGTGTCGAACGGGGCGGACGGCAGCGTGATGGTGATCGACACCGCGCGCAATGCTGTCAGCGCCACCATCCCGGTCGGCAAGCGCCCGTGGAACATGGCGCTGACGCCGGACGGCGCCAAGCTGTACGTCGCCAACGGGCGTTCCAACAGCGTCTCGGTGATCGACACCGCGAGCGCCCGCAAGGTTGCCGACATCGCGGTCGGCGAACTGCCTTGGGGCGTGGTGATCCATTGAATCGTAACGTGACACCTGTTCCATTATGGATCAAGTGTCCGCCGCGTCATTGCATGCATAGTGCATGAAGCCCCTATGAAAGCCACGCCTGCATCGAGCTGGCACGGTGCTTGCGAAATACGGGGTGTGTTCAACACGACTCCGTCTGCACCGACGGCTTAACAACCACACCACTCAGAGGATGACATGAATCTCGCGGACATCAGCAAACTGGGCGTCGCCAACCCCTTCAAGCAACGCTACGACAACTACATCGGCGGCAAATTCGTGGCGCCGGTCAAGGGCGAGTACTTCGCCAACATCACGCCGATCACCGGCCAGCCGTTCTGCGAGATCGCCCGCTCGAGCGCCGAGGACATTGAAGCCGCGCTGGACGCCGCGCACGCCGCCAAGGAAGCCTGGGGCCAGACCTCGCAGGCCGAGCGCGCCAACATCCTCAACAAGATCGCCGACGTGATGGAGCAGAACCTGACCCTGATCGCCACCGCCGAAACTATCGACAACGGCAAGCCGATCCGCGAAACCATGGCGGCCGACATTCCGCTGGCGATCGACCATTTCCGCTACTTCGCCGGCTGCATCCGCGCCCAGGAAGGATCGGTCGCCCAGATCGACCATGAAACCTACGCCTACCACTTTCACGAGCCGCTCGGCGTGGTCGGCCAGATCATTCCGTGGAATTTCCCGATCCTGATGGCGGTGTGGAAGCTGGCGCCGGCTCTGGCTGCCGGCAACTGCGTGGTATTGAAACCGGCCGAACAGACCCCGGCCTCAATCATGGTGCTGATCGAGTTGATCGGCCACCTGCTGCCGCCGGGCGTGCTGAACATCGTCAACGGCTTCGGGCTGGAGGCGGGCAAGCCGCTGGCATCGAGCAAGCGCATCGCCAAGATCGCCTTCACCGGCGAAACCGGCACCGGCCGCCTGATCATGGGTTACGCCGCGCAGAACCTGATCCCGGTCACGCTCGAGCTGGGCGGCAAGTCGCCGAACGTGTTCTTCGCGGACGTGATGGACGCCGACGACGACTTCTTCGACAAGTGCCTGGAAGGCTTCGCCATGTTCGCGCTGAACCAGGGCGAAGTCTGCACCTGCCCGTCGCGCGTGCTGATCCAGGAGTCGATCTACGAGAAGTTCATCGAGCGCGCGCTGGTCCGTGTCGCCGCGATCAAGCAGGGCAACCCGCTCGATTCCTCGACCATGATCGGCGCCCAGGCCTCGCAGGAACAGCTGGAAAAAATCCTGTCCTACCTGGACATCGGCAAACAGGAAGGCGCCGAGCTGCTGGCCGGCGGCGAGCGCAATACGCAGGATGGCGACCTCGAAGGCGGCTACTACGTGCGTCCGACCGTGTTCAAGGGCAACAACAAGATGCGCATCTTCCAGGAAGAGATCTTCGGGCCGGTGGTATCGGTCACGACCTTCAAGGATGAAGCCGACGCGATCCGCATCGCCAACGATACCTTGTACGGCCTCGGCGCCGGGCTGTGGACGCGCGACGGTTCGCGCGCCTTCCGGGTCGGCCGCGCGATCCAGGCCGGCCGGGTCTGGACCAACTGCTACCACCTGTATCCGGCGCATGCCGCGTTCGGCGGCTACAAGCAGTCCGGCATCGGGCGCGAGAACCACAAGATGATGCTCGACNNACCAGCAGACCAAGAACCTGCTGGTGAGCTACAGCCCGAAAGCGCTGGGCTTTTTCTGACCTGACCCGCTGCGAGGAAGTCCCATGAACCAAGCGCTCGACCGGGTTACCGCGACCGAAGCCGCCCTGCAGATGATTGCCGAACTGCGCGGGCGGCATGGTCCGATCATGTTCTTCCAGTCCGGCGGCTGTTGCGACGGCAGCGCGCCGATGTGCTTTCCGGCCGGCGAGTTCGACCTCAGTGACACCGATGTCTACCTCGGCAACCTGGACGGCGCGCCGTTCTATATGGGACTGGAGCAGTTCGCCTACTGGGAGCATACCGT